>Ga0310811_10000230_pt1 | contig 80367 bp, 73 predicted proteins | sample YCmetagenome_FD_207642 | JGI IMG/M metagenome (GOLD analysis project Ga0310811, IMG submission 207642) | Soil microbial communities from experimental microcosm in Duke University, North Carolina, United States - YC | ecosystem: Engineered > Artificial ecosystem > Soil microcosm > Unclassified ... | reverse complement strand
TGCCCGGACGTAGGAGTCGGCACGAAGCGAGGAACGAGCGCAGTGCCGGCGACGTAGGTAGGGCTAGTCGTTAAGCGTCAGCCGAAACAACCGAGCGACCCGCCGGAAGCGATTTTGACCTTCATCCATCGGAACGCAAGCAGAACGGGGACGCCGCAGGTCCGCGGACGCAGCGACCGAGGTACGAGGGAGCGTAGGTAGCGGACCGAAGGCTTCTAGCGCGCAGCGCGTTACCCGAAGGAGCGCAGCGACTGTAGGGCCGCCTTAGTAGGGCGGGTGGGCGGGGTGTGTAGTCGGCCCGGACGTAGTCGGCGGCACGGAGCGAAGCGGAGTGTCGGGGACGTAGGTAGGGCCGAGCGCCTGACCGCGGTTGTCATGATCGACTCATCCTCCGCGGATTTTGTTGTTCGCAAGGACTTGTAGGACGGCGTGCGGGGCGGTACGTTCTTCCGCGACGCCCCCGAGTAAGCGCTTACGCAAGCGCTTACTCGGGCTGGTATCTGTTGATCTGTTCGGGTTTGCGACGAGGCAAATGAGGTCCGGCGGCATGAAGGCGAAAGACCAGGCGCTGACGATCTATGACGTGGCGCAGCGCGCCGGCGTCTCGATCGCGTCGGTCTCGCGCGTGCTGAACGGGCACACCACGCCGCGGGCGGAGACCCGGGAACGGGTGCTGCAGGCGGTGGCGGAGCTCGGGTTCGTTCCGGACGGGACGGCGCGGGCGCTCTCGACCCGGCTCAAGGAAGTGGTCGCGGTCGTCTACCGGCAGATGTGGCTGGACAGCGCGGACGATCCGGTCTTCGAGTCGGAGGCGGAGAATCTCGCGTTCGTGGACGTCATGAACCGGGGTATCGAGGTCGCTGCACGTCGGCGGAACTTCGATCTGCTGATGAGTTCGGTGGACGTGCACGATCACCTGCCTGTCGCGCGGCTGCACAGCCTGGCCGGCAAGAGCGACGGGATCCTGCTTCATGACCGGGTGCTGACTCCGGCCGCGATCGTGCGGTTGGCGGAGCGGCTGCCGGTGGTGACGTTGGCCGGGACCCCGACGCGGGCGAGCGTGAATGTTGTGGGAGACAACGCGAACGGCATGCGCGAGCTGGTGACGCATCTGATCACCGTGCACGACGCGAAGACGGTTGCGTTCCTCTCCGGGCACGCCGACAGCCCCGACAGCGTGATGCGTGCCAAGGCCGTACAGGAAACCGCGGCCGCGCACGGTGCGACCGCGCTGCTCGGCCCGTCCTGGCACGGCGAGTACAGCGCGAACGGCGGCGCGCGCGTCATCAGGAACCTGCTGGACGGCGGCGGACGGCTGCCGGACGCGATCGCCTGCGCCAACGACCAGTCCGCACTCGGCGCGGTGTACGCACTGCGCGAGCGCGGCTACCGGGTCCCGGACGACGTCCTGGTCACCGGGTTCGACGACATTCCGCTTGCCCGGCACACGAATCCGCCGCTGACCACGGTGCGCCAACCGGTGCAGCAGATGGGCACGGCGGCGTTCGACGCCCTCTACTCGATGATCGACGGCAAGAAGCCCGAGCAGCGGCAGCTGACCCTGCCCGTGGAGCTCGTGCCGCGTTCCAGTTGTGGCTGCACGCAATAGACAGATGGCAATGGCCAGTCGACGACAGTAACAGCCAGTCAACCGTTCCACCCGCAAACGCAAACCGCACCACCGGCAGAAGTCACCGGCGACGGGAGCCAGTTCGTGTACGTGCTAGTCCGACGACTCGTTTTCTACGCGGTAACCGCTTACGTGGCGGTGTCCGTGAACTTCTTCCTCCCGCACATGATGCCCGGCGACCCGGTCGAGACGATGATCGCGAGTGCGGGCGGGCAGCTCGACCAGCGTTCGGTCGAGGCTCTCAAGGCCCAGTTCGGGGTTGGTACGGGGCAGGGACTGTGGGCGCAGTACTGGCACTACTGGGGTCAGTTGCTGCAGGGGAATCTCGGACTGTCCATATCCAAGTATCCGTCCACCGTCGCGGAGACCATCGGCAGCGCGCTGTGGTGGACGGTGATCCTGGTCGGCACGGCCACCGTGATCAGCTTCATCCTCGGCACGCTGATCGGCGCGATCGTGGGCTGGCGGCGCGGATCGTTCCTGGACAACATCCTGCCGGTCACGACGTTCTTCCAGGCGATCCCCTACTTCTTCCTGGCGACCGTCCTGCTCTACCTGCTCGCCGAGAAGTCGCACGTGTTCCCGAACTCGGACTTCAAGAGCTACGACACGAACAACTACGTCATCGGCTGGAATCCGGGCTTCGTCGGCAGTGCGGTGAGCCACGCGATACTGCCCGCGCTGACCATCGTGCTCGCCTCCGTGGCGGGCTGGATCGTGGGCATGCGCAACATGATGGTGACCACGATGGACGAGGACTACGTCCTGGTCGCGCAGGCGAAGGGGTTGCCCAAGAGCCGGGTGATCTACTACGCGGCACGGAATGCCGTGCTGCCCAGCATTTCGAGTTTCGCCAATGCGCTGAGCTTCGTGGTGGCGGGGTCGCTGCTGACCGAGCTGGTGTTCTCGTATCAGGGGATCGGCAGCCTGCTGCTGAGCGCGGTGCAGTCGGAGGACTACCCGCTGATCCAGGGCATCTTCCTCATCATCACCTTCGCCGTGCTGGCCGCGAACCTGCTCGCGGACACGGTGTACGTGCTGCTCGACCCGCGGACCCGGCAGGAGGCCTGAGACCATGCGTATTCTGCGGAACCGCAAGACGCTGACCGGCCTGATCCTGCTGGGGATCTTCGTCCTCGTGGCGGTCGTCGGGCCCACGCTCGCCCCGTACCCGCCGCTGGAGATCGTCGGAAAGCCGCTGGAGAGCCCGAGCTCGGCGCACTGGTTCGGCACCACGCAGGAGGGCTACGACGTCTGGTCGCAGTTCCTCAACGGGGACCGGGCGATCCTGATCGTCTCCTTCCTGTCCGGGGTGATCGCGACCGCGCTGTCGGTGATCATCGGCGTGGCGGCGGGCTACTTCGGCGGGCTGGCGGACAACTTCCTGTCCATGCTGGCGAACATCTTCCTGGTGCTCCCGGCGCTGCCCTTCCTGATCGTGATCAACAGCTACCTGCCGGCGGGCAACAAGTCGTCCACCGCGCTGATGGCCCTGATCATCAGCCTCACCGGCTGGGCCTGGGGCGCCCGCGTGCTGCGCTCGCAGACGCTCTCGCTGCGCAAGCGGGACTTCGTGGACGCGGCCGGCATCATCGGCGAGCGGTCCTGGCGGATCATCGCGTTCGAGATCGTGCCGAACCTGGTACCGGTGATCGCCGCGTCCTTCCTGTTCACGACGCTCTACGCGATGGGCACGTACGTGGCGCTCACGTTCGTCGGCGCGGTGGACGTGAACACCCCGTGGAACTGGGGCTCGATGCTCTTCTGGACGCAGGCCGACCAGGCGGCGGGGTCCGGGGCCTGGATCTGGTTCGCGGCGCCCGGCGTGGCCATCGCGCTGCTCGGCACCGCGCTGGCGCTGCTCAACTTCGGCATCGACGAGTTCATCAACCCGCGGCTGAAGGCGGCCGGGCTGACCCGCAAGGGCCTGCGCGCCGCGGGCATCAACCGTCGGCACACGCTCGGCCTGACCCCGGTCGTGCGTCCGGCGACCGTGACCGCCGCGGACCGCCCGGCCGAGATCATTGAGGAGACGGTGTGAGCGAGCCGATTTTGGAGATCTCGAACCTGAGCGTGGACTACGGGTTCGGGCCGGACGCGGTGCACGCCGTGGCCGACGCCTCCCTCACCCTGAGCCGCGGCGAGGTCCTGGGCCTGGCCGGCGAGTCCGGCAGCGGCAAGTCCACGCTGGCCTACGCCGTGACCCGGCTGCTGCGCGAACCCGGCGTGATCACCTCGGGCTCCGCGATCTTCCACGGCAGGGACGGCGCGCAGGACCTGTTCGACCTGGACGCCGAGCAGATCAGGGAGCTGCGCTGGTCGCAGATATCCGTGGTCTTCCAGAGCGCGATGAACTCGCTCAACCCGGTCTTCACGGTCGGCGTGCAGCTCACGGACGTGCTGCGGGCGCACAACAAGGAGCTCGGCCGGCGGCAGCGGCAGCAGCGTGCGGCCGAACTGCTGGACATGGTCGGCATCACCCCGGACCGGCTGCGCAGCTATCCGCACGAGCTGTCCGGCGGTATGCGCCAGCGCGTGATGATCGCGATGGCGCTGGCCCTGGAACCCAGGGTCCTGATCATGGACGAGCCGACCACGGCGCTGGACGTGGTCACGCAGCGGGAGATCCTGCAGGAGCTCGGCGAACTGCGCGAGCGGCTCGGTTTCGCGGTGCTCTTCATCACGCACGACCTGTCGCTGCTGGTGGAGCTCGCGGACTCGATCGCGGTGATGTACGCGGGCCGGATCGTCGAGCACGCCCCGGCCGAGTCGCTGTTCCGCAATCCGCGGCATCCGTACACGGAGGGCCTGCTGGGCTCGTTCCCGGGTCTGCACGGCGAGCGCAAGACGATGACCGGCATCCCCGGTTCGCCGCCCGACCTGCGGAACCTGCCGTCCGGCTGCGCGTTCCACCCGCGCTGCGGCTACGCGATGGACGCCTGCAAGGCCGAGCGTCCGGAACTGCTGCCGATCAGCTGGGAGCCCGCCGAGCCGCGCAGCGCCTCCTGCCTGCTGCACACGGACGGTTACCAGGCCCCTGAGTCCCTGTCCAAGACCCCGAAGATCGGGAGCGCGCTGTGACCGAGATCCCGGTTCTGGAAGCGAAGAACCTCGTCAAGCACTTCCCGGTGCGCCAGGGCTGGTCGCTGCGCGGCGCGAAGGTGCACGCGGTCGAGGACGTGAGCATCGCGCTGCGCCGCGGCACGGTGACGGCCGTGGTCGGCGAGTCGGGTTCCGGGAAGTCCACGCTGGCCCGGCTGCTGGCCCGGCGCACGTCGCTGACCGGCGGCGAGCTGCTCTGGGAGGGCGGGACGCAGACGCCGTCCGGGCGGGAGTACGCGAGCGAGGTGCAGCTCGTGCTGCAGGACCCGTTCGCCTCGCTCAACCCCGTGCACGGCCTGCGCTATATCCTCGGCCGGCCGCTGAAGATCCACGGCACCGTGGACGGCCGGTCCACGGACGACGCCGTCAAGGCTCTGCTGGAGCGGGTGTCGCTGACGCCGTCGGACCAGTTCATCGAGAAGATGCCGCACGAGCTGTCCGGCGGCCAGCGGCAGCGCGTGGCGATCGCCCGCGCGCTCGCGGTGCGTCCCAAGGTGCTGCTGGCGGACGAGCCGGTCTCCATGCTCGACGTCTCCATCCGGCTCGGCGTGCTCAACCTGCTGGCCGACCTGCGGGACCGCGAGCAGCTGGCCATCCTGTACGTCACCCACGACCTCGCCTCGGCGCGCTATCTCGCCGACACGATCACGGTGATGTACGCGGGCGGCGTGGTCGAGTCGGGCCCGGCCGTCACGGTCGCCGATTCGCCACAGCATCCTTATACACAGTTGCTGCTTTCCGCGGTGCCGGACCCCGATCGGGACGGCGCGCCGCGGTTGGCCGGGGCGGGCTCGCCGCCGAGCCTGATCCACCCCCCGGCGGGTTGCCGGTTCCACCCCCGGTGCCCCTTCGCGATGGCGAAGTGCAAGGTGGAGGCCCCGCCGGCGCTTCCGGTCGGCGACGGCCACACCAGCGCCTGCTGGCTGCACGAGAACACCGAGAACACCCAAGCGTCCCCCGCCGCTGGCACGGCGGGGGCAGCCTGATCACATTATCGAGTTGACATCAACACACAGAGGAGTGCGAGAGATGTCACGAAGAATCATAGCCGGGGTGGCCGCGCTCGGCGCCCTGACGCTGGGGCTCACGGCCTGCGGGAGCAGCCCGAAGCCGTCTACCGCCGGGAACGCGTCGACCACGCTGACCATGGAGACGAACCCGATCGGTGACTACACCGACAACTTCAACCCGTTCGTCTCGACCAGCACCGGCAACACGGAGAACACCACCGGCCTGGTCTACGAGCCGCTGCTGCAGTGGAACATCACCGCGGCCAACAGCTACACCCCGTGGCTCGCCGACTCGTACTCCTGGAACGCGACCGGCACCTCGATCTCGTTCAAGATCCACAGCGGCGTGAAGTGGAGCGACGGCAAGGCGTTCACCGCCCAGGACGTCGCGTACACCTTCCAGCTGATGCAGCAGAACAAGGCGCTGAACACCTACGGCCTGCCCATCACCGGCGCCACGGCCAGCGGCGACACCGCCACGATCAGCTTCAGCCAGGCCGAGTACTCGAACCTGTACGCCATCTCCGGCGAGGTCTTCATCGTGCCGCAGCACGTCTGGTCGGCGCAGTCCGACCCGGCGCACTGGACCGACCCGAGCCCGGTCGGCACCGGCCCGTTCGCGCTGGACCGCTTCGCCCCGCAGGGCTACACGCTCAAGGCGAACGCGGCCTACTGGCAGGGCGCTCCGAAGGTCAAGGAGATCAGCGTCCCGGCGTACTCCTCGAACACCACGGCCAACCAGGCCCTGGAGAACGGGCAGATCGACTGGGCCGGCAACAACGTCTCCAACATCGAGACGACGTACGTCAAGAAGGACCCGGCGCACAACCACTACTGGTTCCCGGCGACCAACACCGTCGTGATGGTCTACAACACGCAGACCGCGCCGTTCAACGACGTGGCCGTGCGCAAGGCCGTGAGCGACGCGATCAACCGCACCCAGCTCTCGCAGGTGGGTGAGGAGGGCTACGAGCCGGTGGCGACCTCGGACAGCGGCCTGCTGCTGCCGAACTTCACCAGCCAGGTGCCCAGCAACCTCGCGAACGACATCAAGCCGACCTCCGACACCGCCTCCGTCGCCACGGTCATGCAGGCCGCGGGCTACGCCAAGGACGGCTCGGGCATCTGGGCCAAGGGCGGCAAGGAAGTCACCTTCACGATCGAGGACCCGAGCTCGTACACCGACTACTACGAGGACGCGAACCTCATCAAGTCGCAGCTCGGCCCGATCGGGTTCAACGTGTCGGTCAACGGCGTGACCCCGGACAAGTGGGCCGCGGACCTGGCCTCCGGCTCCTTCCAGGCCGCGATCCACTGGGGCTCCGGCGGCCCGACCGCGTACACCCAGTACGACTCGTGGCTGGACTACGCGACCTCGGCGCCGATCGGCCAGACCGCGAACGGCGACCTCGGCCGGTACAACGACCCGACCGTGCAGGCCGCGCTGAAGGACTGGGCGTCGACCAACAGCCAGGCCGAGATCACCAAGGACCTCGGCATCATCGCGAACAAGATGGCCACCGACGTCCCGGACGCCGTGCTGCTCTACGGCGCGGGCTGGAACGAGTACAGCACCAAGCACTTCACCGGCTGGCCGACCGCCTCGAACTCGTTCAACGACCCGAGGCCGAACGACCCGTTCCTCGAAGTGACGATCCTGCACCTCACCCCGGTCTCCTGACAGAGGCCTTCGAGTAACCGCGCCCGGCCCGTCCGCCGCCCGCACCCGCCTGTCGGGCGGCGGCCGGGCCGTCGCGCCCTTACCCCTAGGAATTGATGGAGGAGCCGAGGGTGGAAGAGCTGTCCCTGACCGAGAAGATAGGCCTGCTGACCGGGGCGGACGCGTTCACGCTGCCCGCGCTGCCGCGGATCGGGCTGCGCGGCCTGCGCACCTCGGACGGCCCCGCGGGCGTGCGCGGGACGAACATGGATCCGGCCGACCGGTCCACCAGCTTCCCCGCCCCCATCGCGCTCGCGGCGAGCTGGGATCCCGCGCTGGTGGAACGGGTCACGCAGCAGATGGGCCGGGAGGCGCGGGCCAAGGGGATCGACGTGCTGCTCGCCCCGACCGTGAACCTGGCCCGCACGCCGTACGGCGGCCGCGGCTTCGAGTGCTTCGGCGAGGACCCGGTGCTCGCGGCGCGGATCGCGGCGGCGTACGTGCGCGGCGTGCAGAGCGAGGGCGTCGCGACGACCGTGAAGCACTTCGTGGGCAACGACTCCGAGGTCGAGCGCTGGACCGTGAACGTGCAGGCGGACGAGGCGACGCTGCGCGAGGTCTACCTCGTCCCGTTCGAGGCCTGCGTCACCGACGCCGAGTGCGCCGCGGTGATGGCCGGGTACAACAGCGTGAACGGCGTCTCGATGACCGAGCACGCCGAGCTGCTGACCCGGATCCTGAAGGACGAGTGGGGATTCCAGGGCGTCGTGTTCTCCGACTGGTCCGCCGCGCGGTCGACCGTGGAGACCGCGCTGGCCGGCCTCGACGTCGTGATGCCGGGACCGGACGGGCCGTGGGGCCGGGCCCTGGTGGACGCGGTGAAGGCGGGCCTGGTGCCCGAGTCGCTGATCGACGACAAGGTCGCACGACTGCTCCGGATGGCTGAGCTCTGCGGCGCGCTCGGCGCCCCCGGGGACCCGGCTCCGGCGCTGGAGGTGCGCAAGGGCCCGCACGCCCGCCGGGACGTGGTCCGCGAGGCCGCGGCCCGCTCGTTCACCCTGCTGCGCAACGTCAGCGAAGCGCTGCCGCTGCCCCGCGACATCAGGGAACTGGCGCTGATCGGCCCGAACGCGGTGCACCCGGTGTATCAGGGCGGCGGCAGCGCGGAGGTGGGGCCGGCCGTGACCATCAGCCCGCTCGAGGGGCTGCACGCGGCGCTGGGCACCGGCGTGAACATCACCGTCGCGGAGGGCTGCGCACACAGCTACCGCACGTCCGGCCCCGACGCCGATTGCACCGAGGACCCGGTGGACGGCGGACCGGGCGCACGGCTGGACGTCTACGGCGCGGACGACGCGCCGATCTACTCCGGCATCCGTCCCAACTCCGAGCTGACCTTCTGGGACCCGCTGCCCGAGGGCGTGGCCGCGAACGCCGAGAAGCTGGTGCTGAGCACGATCTACACGGCACCGGCGGACGGCGGCTACCGGTTCGCGGTCGCGGGCATCGGCGAACTGCGCCTGGACGTGGACGGCGAACTCGCGACCGAGGCGATCGCACCGCAGGCGAACGACCCGATGGAGGTGTTCTCGCAGCCCTTCGAGTCCGGCGTCGAACGCGACCTCGTGGCCGGGCAGCGGGTCCGGCTGACGGCGTCCGGGAAGCCGGGCGACTACGAACCCGGATTCGTGCGCTTCCGGCTGGCCGCGCAGCGCATCCGCACCGCGCCGGAGCTGATGGGCGAGGCCCTGGCCGCTGCCGGGCAGGCGGACGCGGTGGTGGTCGTGGTCGGGCCGGCGCCGGGCGAGGAGAGCGAGGGCTACGACCGGACCACGCTCGCGCTGCCGGGCCGTCAGGACGCGCTCATCGAGGAGGTCGCGGCGGTCTGCCCGCGCACCGTCGTGGTGGTCAACAGCGGCATGCCGGTGCTGATGCCGTGGGCCGAACGGGTGAGCGCGATCCTGCAGGTCTGGTTCCCCGGCCAGGAGTTCGGGCACGCGCTCGCCGACGTGCTGACGGGCGATCAGGAGCCCACCGGACGCCTGCCGGTGAGCATCCCGCGCACGGAGCCGCTGGTGCCGGTCGGCATCGCGAAGCCGCGCGAGGGCGTGCTGGAGTACGCGGAGGGCCTGAGCGTCGGGTACCGGGCGTACGCGCGCACCGGGATCGACCCGCGCTACCCCTTCGGCCACGGCCTCGGCTACACGGAGTGGGAGTACGAGGAGATCCGGCTGCCGGTCGGGCCCGTGCACGCGGGCGCGGACGTGGAGATCGGCGTCACGGTCCGCAACGTCGGCGCGCGCGCGGGCACCGAGACCGTGCAGGTGTACCTGACCAGGCCGGTCGACGGGGTCAGCGCGCTCGCCGCGTTCGGCCAGGCGGTCGCGAAGCCCGGCGAGCGAGCCAGTGTCCGGCTCACCCTGCCCGCCCGCGCCTTCGCGCACTGGGACTCGGCCGCCGGCGCCTGGGCCCAGCCGGACGGCACGTTCGTCGTCAAGGTCGGCCCGTCCTCGCGTGAACTCCCGCTGCGCGGGGAACTGCTGGTGGGGTGAGCGGAAAACCCCCTGCGTCCTGGCGACGGGCTCAACTAGGCTCCGCCGGTATGGAGGACCTCGACCAACGCATCCCAGACCCCCGCCAACTCGTCGCCGTGCTCGCCGACACCGCCAAGCTGCGCGTCTTCTCCGCGCTCGTGCTCGCCGAACCGGGCGAGGGCGGCCTGACGGGGCCTCAGGCCGCCGAGGCGGCGGGGGTCGCGCTGCCCCAGTCGCGGCGCGCGCTGGCCAACCTGGTCGCGCTCGGGCTGGCCCGGCAGACCGACGGCGACCGCTTCCTGGCCGCGCCCGACGTCTTCCGGGACAGCCTGAGCGAGCTCAACCGGCAGCGCGACGAGGCGGCGGCGAAGGCCTTCTCTACCACCGACCCGGCGCGGCTGTCCGTGCTGCTCAACTGCTTCCGGGACGGCAAGCTGGTCTACCTGCCGGAGAAGTTCGGCAAGCGGCAGATCGTGCTCGAGGAGGTCGCGCAGTCCTTCGAGCCCGGCACCCGGTACGCGGAGGCCGAGGTGAACATGGTGCTGCGCGACCTCTACCCGGACTTCGCCGCGCTGCGCCGCTACCTCGTCGACTCCTGCTTCCTTTCCCGGGAGGACGGCTTCTATTGGCGTAGCGGCGGTACCGTGGCTGTTTGAACCGAACACCGGGGGCGTACGTTGTACGCGGTTGAAGTTGCAACAGTGAGTCGAGACGCCAATTGAGGACGCGCCCATGCCCTATACCGTGTTCGGACTGCCCACCCACATCCTGATCATCCACGTCACGGTGGTCGGCATTCCGCTGGCCTGCCTGGGCACGCTCGCCATCGCGGTGCGCCCCGCGTGGCGCCGGAGATTCGGCTGGTGGGTGGCCGGACTCGCCGTTGTCATGGTGCCGATCACCTGGGCCACGCAGTCCGCGGGCGAGCAGCTCTACAACCGCAACAGCTACCTGCAGACCGCCGCCGCGCAGCACAAGTCGCTCGGCGCGACGCTGGTGTACTTCGTGGCCGCGGTGGCCGTGCTGGCCCTGGCGCTCGTGCTGGCCGAGAAGCGCGGCTACGCGGACCACCACGCGATGATGGTGGTCATCGCGGCGCTGGCGATCGGCGCGAGCGCGATCTGCCTGGTGCGCGTCGTCCAGGTCGGCGACTCCGGCGCGCGGGCCGCGTGGGGCGGCGTCGTGCAGTCGTCCACGAAGAAGTAGAAGTAGTCGTACGCGTTCCGACCCGGGAACGCCGAGAGCCCCTGCACCCGCGGTGGATCGGGTGGGGGGCTCTTCGACGTTTGATTCGGTCTTTAAATAATCACGCCACGACGCCCTCGACCGTGACCGGACCGTCCGGCCAGCGGCGCAGCGCCACGCGGTCGCCCGGCTTGGGCCACAGGCGTCCGGCGGAGCGGGCGCGCGCGACGGCCAGCAGCAGCGTGGCGCAGTAGGTGGCGGCCGTGGCGCCGAGTTCGGTCAGCACCAGCGCGCCGACCGGATCGCAGGTCATTATGCGGCCGGGCAGCAGCCCGGGGGCGAGTCGAGCGAGCTCGGCGATCTCCGGCTCGCTCCAGCCCAGGCCGTCGTCCATCGGCTCGGGCGTCTCGGCGGTCTCGGCGGTCACCCGCCGCGACCGGATGCGGGTCGGTCGGCAAGGAGGCGCAGGGGTGGGCGCTGGGCCTGCCGCGGAAATCGCCTGTGCCGACAATTGGTGCCTCCGTGGTACTGGATCGCTGGGAGCGGGTTCGGGTTGTCAAATATCCGCTCATGGGCTGAGCGTACGGTTTGTCTCACTGAATCGAAGATTCTAGGCGGCCACCGCGAACCTGTCGCTGAATTTTTCACCGTGCCAGGCCTGTTCGGCCAGCCCGGGCGCGCCACCAGGCCCGCAGTACCCCGATCGGGGCTCAAGAAAACGGGCAAGTGGCGACGAAAGGACGATAGAGCGGTAACGATCCGGCAAAACGGCCCTCACCCTACGCGTCCGATCCGTCACGCGGAGCGTAGGGTGACGCGTTACCGGAGTCGGGGCTCCGTGACCCGTTGTCTTCCTCGTCTGGAGTAGTGCAGCGATGGTGTCCCACAAACGGACGAACCGGATGTCCGCCCCCGGCGCGACGCGCGGCCTGCGCGGAGTGTGCACGGTGACCTCCTCGGCCGCCGCCGTGGGCGTGGTGGCGGGGGTGTGCGCGCCGGGCACCAGCCAGGCCGTGACGGTCGACGAGGTCAAGGCCCAGGTGCAGAGCCTGCGGGCGCAGTCGGAGACCGCCACGCAGCGGTACGACGCGGCGACCCAGCAGATGGCGTCGCTGCAGCAGAAGGTCAACGCCATCCAGGCCGAGACCTCGCTGATCCAGCAGCAGGTGAATCAGTACTACGGGTCGCTCGGCCAGTTGGCGGAGACGCAGTACCGGGGCAGCGGCGTCGACCCCACGCTGCAACTGATGTTCGCGCAGCAGCCGGACCAGTTCCTGCAACGCGCGGCCAGCCTCCAGGCCCTGAGCCACGGCGAGACCGTCGGCCTGAAGAGGGTCGTGCAGCAACAGCAGCAGCTCGCCCAGTTCCGCGCTCAGGCCGCGCAGTCGCTGGAGCAGCAGGCCACTGAGGAGCAGCAAGCGGCCGCCGCGCGCGCCGAGATCCTGGCCGAGCAGACGCAGGCGCAGGCGCTGCTGGGGCAGCTGACGGCGGCTCAGCAGTGGTCGCTGGACTACTCGGGCGTGACGGCCGATCAGATCGCCGCGGTGCCGCTGCCGGTCGGCCGGGTGGCTACGGTGATCGACTTCGTGGAGTCGAAGCTGGGCCTGTGGTACGAGTGGGGCGGCACCGGCGACCCGAGCTACGACTGCTCCGGCCTGGTCCAGGCGGCCTGGCAGGCGGCGGGCGTGCAGCTGCCGCGGGTGACCTGGGACCAGATCAACGCGGGCCAGCCGGTTCCGGCGCAGCTGTCCGCGCTGCGGCCCGGCGACCTGATCTTCTACCTCGACGGCGCGCACGTGGCCATGTACGTGGGCAACGGCCTCGTCATCCACGCCCCGACGACCGGCCAGCGGATCCAGTACGGCGAGTGGGACATGATGCCGATCACCGCGGTCAGGCGGATTCTTCCCGTCACGCAACCCAGCTCATAACGAAGTGGCACCAGCGCGGATCGACGGTGGATCAAGCGCGCAATCGGGCAGTAGCATCGCAATCAGGACTCCAGACCTCCGATGATTCGAGCTACGACGTGCCTACCACCGCCCTCTTCGTCACCTGTGTGAACGACGTGGCCTTCCCGAGCACCGGGATCGCCACGGTCCGCGTGCTGGAGCGGCTCGGAGTCGAGGTCGACTTCCCCGAGGCGCAGACCTGCTGCGGACAGATGCAGTACAACACCGGCTATCCGGCCGAGGCCAAGCCCCTGGCGGCCAAGTTCGCCCAGGACTTCCGCGGCTACGACGCGATCGTGATCCCCTCAGGATCCTGCGGCTCCTTCGTCCGCGACATCCATCCCAGGCTGCTCGGCGGCGGCGCGCCACCGCCGGTCTACGAGCTCACCGAGTACCTGCTCGACGTGCTCGAGGTGGAGGAGGTCGGCGCCTACTTCCCGCACAAGGTCGCCTATCATCCGACCTGTCACTCATCCAGGCTGCTGAAACTCGGCGACCGCCCGACCCGGCTGCTGAGCCGCGTCGCCGGCCTGGAACTGGTCGAGCTGCCCGGCGCGCAGGAGTGCTGCGGCTTCGGCGGCACCTTCTCGGTGAAGAATCCCGCGGTCTCGGCCGCGATGGGCGCGGACAAGGTGGCGCACGCGGTCGAGTCCGGCGCCGAATACCTCGTGGCGGCCGACAACTCCTGCCTGATGCACATCGGCGGCACCGCCCGCCGCGCCCACGCCCCGATCAAGACCCTGCACCTCGCCGAGATCCTCGCCGCCACCGAGGACGCGCCGTACCAGGAGGCGGCCTCATGAGCGGCGGAACCTACCTCGGCATGCCGTCCTTCCCCGCCGCCGCGCGCATCGCGACGCAGAACACGCAGTTGCGGGCCAACCTCACCCGCGCCACCCACACGATCCGCGACAAGCGCGCCAAGGCCGTCACCGAACTCGAGGACTGGTCCGAACTGCGCGAGGCGGGCAAGGCCATCAAGGACCACACCCTCCGCAACCTCGACACCTACCTCGTCCAGCTCGAGACCAAGGTCACCGAGGCGGGCGGCCACGTGCACTGGGCCCGCGACGCCGCCGAGGCCAACCGCATCGTCGCCGACCTGATCAAGGCCACCGGCGAGACCGAAGTGGTCAAGGTCAAATCCATGGCCACCCAGGAGATCGGCCTCAACGACGCACTCGCCGCCGAAGGCATCGCCGCCTACGAGACCGACCTGGCCGAGCTCATCGTGCAACTCGGCGACGACCTCCCCTCGCACATCCTCGTGCCCGCGATCCACCGCAACCGCACCGAGATCCGCGACATCTTCCGCGCGAACATGGCCCGCTACGGCCGCCCCGCCCCGGACGAACTGACCGACACCCCCGCCGAACTCGCCGAGGCGGCCCGCCTGCACCTGCGCGAGAAGTTCCTGCGTGCCAAGGTCGCCGTCTCCGGCGCCAACTTCATGGTCGCCGAGACCGGCACCCTGGTCGTCCTCGAATCCGAGGGCAACGGCCGGATGTGCCTGACCCTCCCCGAGACCCTGATCTCCGTCGTGGGGATCGAGAAGATCATCCCCACCACCCGGGATCTGGAGGTCTTCCTCCAGCTGCTCCCCCGCTCCTCCACCGCCGAGCGGATGAACCCCTACACCAACATGTGGACCGGCACCACCGAGGGCGACGGCCCCGCCAACTTCCACCTCGTGCTGCTCGACAACGGCCGCACCGACACCCTCGCCGACGAGGTCGGCCGCCAGGCCCTGCGCTGCATCCGCTGCTCCGCCTGCCTCAACGTCTGCCCCGTCTACGAACGCGCCGGCGGCCACGCCTACGGCTCCGCCTACCCCGGCCCCATCGGCGCCATCCTCACCCCCCAACTGCGCGGCACCTCCACCGAACTGGACGCCTCACTCCCCTACGCCTCGTCCCTGTGCGGCGCCTGCTACGAGGTCTGCCCCGTCGCCATCGACATCCCCGAGGTCCTCGTCCACCTCCGCGCCCGCGTCACCGAACAAGAACCCGGCCACCGCGCCGAACGCGCCGCCATGAAGGCCGCCACCTACGCGATGACCCACCCCGCCACCTACCGCGCCGCCGAGACCGCCGCCCTCGCCACCAGGCGCATCCAACCCACCATCGCCCCCATGGTGGCCAAAGCCTGGACGGACTCCCGCGACCTGCCCGAACTACCGAAACAGACCTTCCGCAAGTGGTGGAAGGAGACCCACCGATGACCACCGCCCGCGAGGAAATCCTCACCCGCATCCGCCGCGCCCTGGCCGACACCCCGGCCGACGAGGCCCCCAAGACGATCGCCCGCGAGTACCTTCCGGAGCACGGGTCGCGGAGCGAATCCGAGACGATCGAGCTCCTCGCTGAGAACCTGGCCGACTACCGCGCGCAGGTCCACCGCAGCAGCGCGGCCGAACTCCCCGGCACGATCGCCCGGCTGCTTGCCGAGCACGGATCGGGCAGCGTCGTGATCCCCGAGGGGCTGCCCGCGGACTGGCTGGCCGAGATCCCCTCGACCATTGCCGCCATCCCCGACTCGGCCGAACTGACGGCGCGGCGACTGGACGAGGTGCACGCCGTCGTCAGTGCCTGCGCGCTCGCCATTGCGGAGACGGGCACCATCATCCTGGACGGCGGTCCGGGGCAGGGGCGACGCCTGCTGACGCTGGTGCCGGACCATCACATCTGCGTCGTGCGGGTGCCTGACCAGGTGGTGGCGTCCGTGCCGCTGGCCTTCGCGCGCGGCGGGCTCGCGCCAGATCGGCCGCAGACCTGGATCGCGGGCCCGTCCGCCACCAGCGATATCGAACTCGACCGCGTGGAGGGGGTGCACGGGCCCCGGAAACTCGACGTCGTCCTCGTGGCGTCCTGAGGTCCTGAGGCTCGCCCATTCGGACCCAAGGACGTGCGGGCCACGTCCCGCCGGTATCTGCTGGAACCAAAGCGGCAGGCCGGGATACGGGATGGTGGTCCAAGGTGCGGAGACGGTTGCTTGGCGCGGTCGCGATCGCGGCGGGCCTCGGGACGTTGGCGCTCGGCGGCTGCACCTCGTCGGGCGGTTCGAGCTCCTCGAGCACGGCCACGTCCGGCTCGACCGCCGGCGGGGCGAACCTGCAGGCCAACTACGAGAACGTGATCTCGACGGTCATGCCCTCGGTGGTGGAGATCACCAGCGCCAACTCGCTCGGGTCCGGGATCATCCTGGACGCGCAGGGCGACATCGTGACCAACAACCACGTGGTGGCCGACGCGACCGAGTACACGGTGACGCTGTCCACGTCCAGCAAGACCTACGACGCCAAGCTGGTGAACCGCTTCGCGCAGGGCGACCTCGCGGTGATCAAGATGACGAGTCCGCCGTCCGACCTGAAGGTCGCGACGTTCGCCGACTCGTCCAAGGCGGTCGTCGGGCAGATCGTGCTGGCGATGGGCAACCCGATCGGCCTGTCGAGTTCGGCGACGGACGGGATCATCTCGGCCACCGGACGCACCGTCACCGAGCCGAAGAGCGCGACCACGCCCGCGGCCACCCTGACCGACATGATCCAGACCTCGGCGTCGATCAACTCGGGCAACAGCGGCGGCGCGCTGGTCGACCTGTCCGGCGCGGTCGTCGGCATCCCGACGCTCACCGCCGTGGACCAGACCCTCGGCGGCGCGCACCCGGGCATCGGCTTCGCCATCTCCTCGGACACCGCCAAGCGGATCGCCGACCAGATCGTCAAGAACGGCAAGGTCACCGACTCGGGCCTGGCCTCGCTCGGCATCACCGGCCGCTCCCTGGTCGACGCCAACTCGAAGCCGGTCGGCGTGGGCGTGGTGGAGGTCACCTCCGGCGGCGCCGCGGCCAACGCGGGCATCACCGCGGGCGACGTCATCACCTCGCTGAACAAGGTCGCCGTCACGTCGATGGACGCCCTCTCCGGCGAGCTCGCCACCCTCAAGCCCGGCCAGCAGGTCCCCGTCGGCATCACCAAGACCGACGGCTCCACCGCCACGGTGAACGCCACACTCGGCACCCTGCAGATCTCCTAGAGCAGGGGCGGCACGCGGCCGAACCGTCCGCCGTCTCAAAAGCGGTCCGGATTCTGGGATCGGCTGGACGGCCGACGCGATCGGGTGCGACTCTGGGGGCATGTCCCCTGCCATAGACCGCTTCGCCGTGCACGCGGCGGCGCCCCTGCGGGTGCGCGACCTCGGCGTCGCGCTGGTCTCGCGTCGGCATGTGGATTTCGGCCGGAGCTCCAGCGCGATCTGTCGGGCCTGACCAGCCGCCCCCAGCCGCCCGCTTCACCCGTCACGTTGAAGGATTCCCTCCATGACGACCGCAGAGTCGCGTCCGAACGCCGCCGCCCAGGACAAGGAAACCGCGAACCCGGCCCCCGTGGCCGCCGCCGCGGTCCAGCGATCGGCGAGCGTGAAATCGCACCAGATCCGCCGGCACCGGGGCGAGGGGCAGTGGGCCAAGGGGCACTTCACGCCGCTCAACGCGAACGAGCAGTTCAAGAAGGACGACGACGGGCTCAACGTCCGGGCGCGGATCGAGAACATCTACGCGTACCGCGGCTTCGACTCGATCGACGGCGCCGACCTGCGCGGACGGATGCGCTGGTGGGGCCTCTACACGCAGCGGCGCCCCGGGATCGACGGCGGCAAGACCGCGGTGCTCGAGCCTGAGGAGCTGGACGACAAGTACTTCATGCTGCGGGTGCGGATCGACGGCGGCCGGCTTTCGCTGGCGCAGCTGCGGGCGATCGCGACCGTCTCGACCGACTACGCGCGGGGCACGGCGGACGTCACGGACCGGCAGAACATCCAGCTGCACTGGATCCGGATCGAGGACGTGCCGCGGATCTGGAAGATCCTCGAAGGCGTGGGCCTCAGCACGACCGAGGCGTGCGGCGACGTGCCGCGGGTGATCCTCGGGTCGCCGGTCGCGGGCGTGTCCAAGGACGAGATCATCGACGGGACGCCGGCGATCGAGGAGATCAACGAGCGGTTCATCGGCTCGAAGGACTTCTCGAACCTGCCGCGCAAGTTCAAGACGGCGATCTCCGGGCAGCAGGACGTGGTGCACGAGGCGAACGACATCTCGTTCGTGGGCGTCGTGCATCCGGAGCACGGGCCGGGATTCGACGTGTGGGTCGGCGGCGGCCTGTCCACCAACCCGCAGTTCGCGAAGCGGCTCGGGGCCTGGATCCCGCTGGACGAGGTGGCCGAGGTCTGGGCGGGCGTGGTCGGGATCTTCCGCGACTACGGCTACCGGCGGCTGCGCAACCGCGCCCGGCTGAAGTTCCTGATGGCCGACTGGGGCCCGGAGCGCTTCCGGGAGGTGCTGGAGACCGAGTACCTCAAGCGGTCGCTGATCGACGGTCCGGCGCCCGCGTTCGTGCCGCCGGCCGCGCGCGACCACGTGGGCGTGCACGAGCAGAAGGACGGCAACTTCTACGTCGGGTTCGCGCCGCGCGTGGGCCGGGTGGACGGGCCGACGCTGGCGAAGATCGCGGACCTCGCCGAGGCCGCGGGCTCGGACCGGGTGCGCACGACCGCCGACCAGAAGATGCTGATCCTGGACGTGGCCGCGGACCAGGTCGAACCGCTGGTCGAGGCGCTGGCCGCGCTGGACCTGCAGGTGCGGCCGAGCGTGTTCCGGCGGCACACGATGGCGTGCACCGGCATCGAGTTCTGCAAGCTGGCGATCGTGGAGACGAAGGCGCTGGCCTCCAACGTGATCGACGAGCTGGAGGCGCGGCTGCCGGACTTCGACACGCCGGTCACCGTCAACGTGAACGGCTGCCCGAACTCCTGCGCGCGGATCCAGACGGCCGACATCGGGCTCAAGGGCCAGCTCGTCCGCGACGAGGGCGGCGCGCAGGTCGAGGGGTTCCAGGTGCACCTCGGCGGGCACTTCGGGGCGGATCTGGACGACGAGGGCTCGTTCGGCCGCAAGGTGCGCGGGCTCAAGGTCACCGCGAAGGAACTGCCGGACTACATCGAGCGGGTGCTGAAGAACTATCAGGCGGCGCGGCACGAGGGCGAGAGCTTCGCGCAGTGGACCGTGCGCGCATCGGAAGCGGAACTGGCCTGAAACGCCGATCGAGAGTAGCCGCATGGACGCAGCGTGTAGGCAGGTCAAGGCCGGATTCAGGAGTTACACGCCTGATGCTTACCATGCGGTAACAACTCGGCCCGCGCGCAGTACTCTGGCCCCATGACAGAGGCGTACATCGTCGGCGCGGTGCGGACCGCGGTCGGGAAACGGGGCGGCTCGCTGAGCGCCGTGCACCCGGCCGACCTCGGTGCGCACGCGCTCCGTTCGCTGATGGAGCGCACCGGGGTGGATCCGGGCGCGGTCGACGACGTCGTGTTCGGGTGCATCGACACGGTCGGGCCGCAGAGCACGGACATCGCGCGCACGGCGTGGCTGGCGGCCGGGCTTCCGGAGCACGTCCCCGGGGTGACGATCGACCGGCAGTGCGGATCCTCGCAGCAGGCCGTGCACTTCGCCGCGCAGGCCGTCATGTCCGGCACCGCCGATCTGGTGGTCGCGGGCGGCGTGCAGGCGATGTCGCAGATTCCGCTCTGGTACTCGGGTGTGGCCGCGGTCGAGCCGCTGGGCATGACCGAGGGGCCGTTCCACGGGTCCAAGGGCTGGGTCGAGCGCTACGGCACGCAGCCGGTGAGCCAGTTCGCCGGCGCCGAGCGGATCGCGGAGAAGTGGGACATCTCCCGTGCGGAGATGGAGGAGTGGGCGCTGCGTTCGCACACCCGCGCCGTCGCCGCGATCGACGCCGGGCACTTCGAGCGCGAGATCGCCCCGTATCAGGGCTTCGCGACCGACGAGGGACCGCGGCGCGGCACCACGCTGGAGCAGATGGCCGGACTCAAGACCCTGGTCGAGGGCGGGCGTCTGACGGCGGCGGTTTCCTCACCCACCAACGACGCCTCCGCGGCGTTGCTGATCGCCTCGGAGGAGGCGGTGCGGGTGCACGGACTGACGCCGCGGGCGCGCATCCATCACCTCTCGGTACGCGGCGACGACCCGCTGTTGATGCTCACGGCCCCGATCCCGGCCACCGCGCACGCGTTGCGCAAGACAGGGCTCGACATCGGGGACGTGGACCTGGTAGAGATCAACGAAGCCTTCGCCAGTGTCGTGCTTGCCTGGTTGCGGGAGACGGGCTGCGACCCGGCGAAGGTGAACGTGAACGGCGGAGCGATCGCGCTCGGCCACCCGATCGGCGCGACCGGAGCCAGGCTGATGACCACGCTGCTGCACGAACTGGAGCGCACCGGTGGGCGCTACGGTCTGCAGACCATGTGCGAGGGCGGCGGCCAGGCGAACGTGACGATCATCGAAAGACTCTGAACAAACCACCCCCGCCCGGTTAGGCTCGCAATCATGGCGATGATCGAACTCCCGCACCCCGACGAGGCAGTCGTCTCGGGGCCGCCCTGGCTCTGGTGGGCGCAGCGCGGAGAGAAGGCCCGGCTGGCCGGCATGGCCCTGCCCGCGGACAACTTCGACTTCACCCGGCTCTCCGAGTTGGGCTTCGACACCGTCGTCTCGCTCATCGGCTTCGGCAACTACAGCCCGACCCCGTTGGAGCGGCACGTGTTCACGCTGCACGACCTGGTGGGCGGGAACCTGCCGCCGGACCCGGTGCACGAGGAGCTCGAACTGCGCGCGGCCGTGGACAAGGTCTGCTCGCTGCTCGACGAGGGGCGCAACGTGGTCGTGCACTGCCGGGCCGGGATCGGCCGCACCGGCACGGTCATCGCCTGCGCGCTCACGGCCCGCGGTTACGACCCGGACTCGGTGGTGGACTGGCTGGACAAGGTGCAGCGGATCCGCACCAAGCACGAGGGCTGGCCGGAGTCGCGCTGGCAGGCGCTGATGGTGAGCCGTTTCGCCGCCTGAGTACCGCCCCGGCGACCACCTGGCGGACCGCTCCGCCGAACATCTCGCATAGGTTACGCGTCTCACACGCTCGTCCGCATAGCGGGACGAGGTAGACGCGGACGCCTCGGGATGGCAATCTCGAATCATGTCCCGCTCCGGAATCGCCCTCGTAGGTCGGCTGCACGTCGACCTCAAGCGCGTTTCCAGCGCAGTCTGTCTGCCGACCCGCTGACCCCCCGACTCCGCCTCCCCACCCGCCTGTGCATCCGGCGGCCGAGGCGAACCGCGTGGTCGGGCTGAGCAGGACGGGACTCCTCCTTCCCTCCGGCCCGGACCCGGCCCACCCCGCCGTCAACCGGAAGAGGACTCGCCGTGAGCGAACGAGCCGCACCGCAGTACTGCCCGTACTGCGGCGATGAGGACCTGCGCCCCGAGGTGCTGTCCGAGGACAAGCCCGAGGCCAGCCACGGCGTCTGGCTGTGCCGCGCGTGCGCCCGCGTCTTCCGGTTGAACTTCGTCGGCCTCAGCAGCATGGTGGTGTCCAAGTAATGACCGAGCTCATATCACGATCCGAGACGACCGAGGACGAGCTGCGCGCGCTGGCGGACGAGGCCGAGGCCCGGTTCGCGGACCGGCCGGCGGCCGAGGTGCTCGCCTGGGCCGGGCAGACCTTCGGCTCCAGCCTGGTGCTGGCCTCGTCGATGGCGGACACCCACCTGGTGCACCTGGCGCAGACCGTGGTGCCGGGGATCGACGTGCTGTTCCTGGACACCGGGTACCACTTCGTCGAGACCATCGGCACCCGGGACGCGGTCGCGGCGGTCTACGACGTGAACCTGGTCACGGTGCTGCCGCGGCAGACGGTGGCCGAGCAGGACGCGGAGTACGGCGAGAAGCTGCACGACCGCAACCCCGAGCAGTGCTGCGCGCTGCGCAAGGTCGAGCCGCTGGAGCGGGGCCTCGCGCCCTACACGGCCTGGGTGAACGGCATGCGCCGGGTGGACGCGCCGACCCGCAAGGACATCCGCGTGGTCGACTTCGACGCCAAGCGCGGCATGGTCAAGATCTCGCCGATCGCCGACTGGACCGACGAGGACGTGGAGACCTACACGCAGAAGCACGGCGTGCTGGTCAATCCGCTCTTTCAGGACGGGTTCACCTCGATCGGATGTGCTCCCTGTACCCGGCGCACGGCGCCCGGGGAGGACCCCCGCGCGGGGCGCTGGGCCGGATTCGCGAAGACCGAGTGCGGACTGCACACGTGACGAAGGAGACTGACATGACCATCACGGAGACCGCCAGCCCCCTTCGCCTGAGCCACCTCGACGCGCTCGAGTCGGAGGCCGTGCACATCTTCCGCGAGGCCGCCGCCGAGTTCGAGCGTCCGGTGCTGCTGTTCTCGGGCGGCAAGGACTCGATCGTGATGCTGCACCTGGCGATGAAGGCGTTCTGGCCCGCCAAGGTGCCCTTCGGCCTGCTGCACGTGGACACCGGGCACAACTTCCCCGAGGTGCTCGCCTACCGGGACCGCACGGTCGCCGAGCACGGGCTGCGCCTCGAGGTGGCGAAGGTGCAGGACTACATCGACGACGGCCGGCTGCGCGAGCGCCCGGACGGCACCCGCAACCCGCTGCAGACCGTGCCGCTGCTGGACGCGATCAACCAGCACCGCTTCGACGCCGTGTTCGGCGGCGGCCGCCGCGACGAGGAGAAGGCCCGCGCGAAGGAGCGGGTCTTCTCGCTGCGCGACGAGTTCGGCCAGTGGGACCCGCGCCGCCAGCGGCCCGAGCTCTGGTCGCTCTACAACGGCAAGCACCGGCCCGGCGAGCACGTGCGGGTGTTCCCGCTGAGCAACTGGACCGAGCTGGACGTCTGGCAGTACATCGAGCAGGAGAAGATCGAGCTCCCCGGGATCTACTTCGCGCACCAGCGCGAGGTGTTCGCGCGCAGCGGGATGTGGCTCACGCCCGGTGAGTGGGGCGGACCGAAGGACGGCGAGCCGCTGGAGCTGCGCTCCGTGCGCTACCGGACCGTCGGCGACATGTCCTGCACCGGCGCCGTGGACTCCACCGCCGGCACGCTGCAGGAGATCATCGCCGAGATCGCGGCGTCCACGCTGACCGAGCGCGGTGCCACCCGGGCCGACGACAAGCTCTCCGAGGCCGCCATGGAAGACCGCAAGCGCGAGGGGTATTTCTAGAGATGACCGCGATTCAGGAACCCCCGCTGCACACCGGGACGCTGCTCCGCCTCGCGACCGCGGGTTCGGTGGACGACGGCAAGTCGACCCTCGTCGGCCGGCTGCTGCACGACACCAAGCAGGTCTTCGCGGACCAGCTCGACGCCGTGGAGCGCGTCTCCCGCGAGCGCGGCCTGGACGGCGCCGACCTGGCGCTGCTGACCGACGGCCTGCGCGCCGAGCGGGAGCAGGGCATCACGATCGACGTCGCCTACCGCTACTTCGCCACCCCGAAGCGCCGCTTCATCCTGGCCGACACGCCGGGCCACGTGCAGTACACCCGGAACATGGTCACCGGCGCCTCGACCGCGCAGCTGGCCGTGGTGCTGGTGGACGCGCGGCACGGCGTGGTCGAGCAGACCAAGCGGCACGCGGCCGTCGCGGCGCTGCTGAAGGTGCCGCACGTGGTGCTCGCGGTGAACAAGATGGACCTGGTCGACTACCGGGAGTCGGTGTTCGCGCCGATCGCCGACGAGTTCGCCGCCTACACCCGCGCGCTCGGCGTGCCGGACGTGACCGCGATCCCGATCTCGGCGCTGGCCGGCGACAACGTGGTGGACCCGTCGAACCACATGGACTGGTACGCGGGCCCGACGCTGCTCGAGCACCTGGAGGACGTGGACGTCGACCACGACCCGCAGTTCTGCGCGGCGCGCTTCCCGGTGCAGTACGTGCTGCGGCCGCAGAGCGCCGAGTTCCGGGACTACCGCGGCTACGCGGGCCAGGTGACCGCGGGCGCGTTCCGGCCGGGCGACGAGGTGCTGGTGCTGCCCTCCGGCAAGCGCACCTCGATCGCCGGGATCGACCGGCTCGGCGAGCAGGACGTGGAGGTGGCGCACGCGCCGCAGTCCGTGACGCTGCGGCTGGCCGACGACGTGGACATCTCGCGCGGCGACGTGATCGTCGCGGCGGACCGGCCGCCGGTCGTCACCCAGGACGTGACCGCCACCGTCTGCCACATCGCGGACCGGCCGCTGCGCGCGGGCGACCGGGTGCTGCTGCGGCACGGCACGGCCACGGTGAAGGCGATCGTGCGCTCGCTGGACTCCACGCTGAACCTGGAGACGCTGCGCCGCGACCCGGGCCCCGAGGCCCTGCACGCGAACGACATCGGCCAGGTCACGCTGCGCACCGCGGCGCCGCTGCCGCTGGACGACTACGCCGATCACCGGCGCACCGGCTCCTTCCTGCTGATCGACGACGCCGACGGGACGACGTTGACCGCGGGCATGGTGGGCGTGCCGCTGGGATCCGAGGACTGAGAAACGCAATGTCAGTGTTCGACTTCATCCTGGCCGGGATCTCCGGCGCGATCGAGCCGAAGGGCACCGGGCGGCTGAGCGGGTGTCGCACCCACAGCGCCGCGCCGACGCACCACCCCGCCCTTCCCTTCGACTCCTCGCGAGGAATCCCATGCCCAGAACCGGAAAGTTCCCCTTAGCGCTCCGCACTGTCTCCGCCCTCGCCGTCGGCGCGCTGACCCTCGCGGTCACCAGTGCCTGCGCGCACGCGACCGCGGGTACCACGGGCAACGCGGCGAGCGCGACCGGAACCTCCTCCGGCACCGCCGCGACCTCCCTGCGTCTCGGCTACTTCGCCAACGTCACGCACTCCACCGCGATCGCCGAGGTCGCGAACGGCACGCTGGCCAAGGACCTCGGCTCCACGACGCTGAGCACCACGGTCTACAACGCCGGTCCGACCGAGATGACCGCGCTGATCTCCGGCCAGCTGGACGCCGCGTACGTCGGCCCGTCCTCCGCGCTGTCCGCCTGGACCAAGTCCGACAAGCAGGGCCTGACGATCGTCGCGGGCGCGGAGACCGGCGGCGCCGAACTGGTCGTGGACTCCTCGATCACCACCGCCGCGCAGCTCAAGGGCAAGACCATCGCCTCCCCGCAGCTCGGCAACACGCAGGACGTGGCGCTGCGCTACTGGCTCAAGTCGCAGGGCTACGCGACGAACCTGCAGGGCGGGGGCGACGTGAGCATCCAGCCGGAGGCGAACTCGACCACGCTGAGCCTGTTCAAGCAGGGCAAGATCCAGGGCGCCTGGGTGCCCGAGCCCTGGGCCTCGCGGCTGGTGCTCGAGGGCAAGGGCCACGTGCTGGTGGACGAGAAGTCGCTGTGGCCGAGCGGCCAGTTCGCCACCACGAACCTGGTGGTGAACACCGCGTACCTGCAGGCGCACCCGCAGACGGTGGCCAAGCTGCTGGACGCGCAGATCGCCACGAACAAGTGGATCACCGCGAACCCGGCCGCCGCGCAGACCCTGATCAGCAGCGCGATCAAGAAGCTGACGGGTTCGACGATCACCGCGGCCGAGATGACCCGGGCCTGGGGCGAGGAGTCGGTCACCAACGACCCGCTGACCTCCTCGCTCACCACCTCGCTCAGCCACGCCGTGAGCGTCGGTCTGCTCAAGAGCACCTCGCTGACCGGCATCTTCGACCTGACGCTGCTCAACCAGGAGCTGACGAAGGCCGGCGAGTCCACCGTCAGCACCTCGTGACCGACTGACCTCGACCCAGGAGACAAGGACACCGCGATGACTGTGACCGCGACCGTGGGCGACGCGCTCGAGGCGGTGGAACCGGCGGCCGTGCGGCTGACCGGCGTCACCAAGTCCTTCGGCAAGGGCGGCGTGCCGGTGCTGGACGGGATCGACCTGTCCGTGGCGCCCGGCGAGTTCGTCTGCCTGCTCGGCGCCTCCGGCTGCGGCAAGTCGACGCTGCTGAACCTGATCGCGGGCCTGGACCCGGCCAGCTCGGGCACCATCGAGCTGCCGGGGACGGGCTCGCGTCCGGGGCACGCGGCGCTGATGTTCCAGGAGTCGGCACTGTTCCCGTGGCTGACCGCGGGCCGCAACGTGGAGCTGGCGCTCAAGCTGCGCGGCGTGCGGGACCGGGGCGAGCGACGCGCGGAGGCGCAGCGGCTGCTCGGCCTGGTCCGGCTCGGCGGCGCGTACGACAAGCGGGTGCACGAGCTGTCCGGCGGCATGCGGCAGCGGGTCGCGCTGGCCCGCTCGCTGGCCCAGCAGGCGGACGTGCTGCTGATGGACGAGCCGTTCGCCGCGCTCGACGCCATCACCCGGGACGTGCTGCACGACGAGCTGGTGAAGCTGTGGTCGGAGACCGGACTGACCGTCATCTTCGTCACCCACAACGTGCGCGAGGCGGCGCGGCTCGGCCAGCGCGTCATCCTGCTCTCCTCCCGCCCCGGCCGGATCGCCCGGGAGTGGCGGGTGGACATCCCGCAGCCGCGCCGCATCGAGGACGCCGCGGTCACCGACCTGACGCGGAAGATCACCGCCGAGCTGCACAAGGAGATCAGCCGCCATGGCAACAACTGACGTCCTGGAGAGCGCCGCCCCGGAGCCGGAGGCCGAGTTCACCTCGATCGAGGCGGGCCTGGACGCGCTGGAGACCGCGGCGACGACCCGCAAGCCGTGGTGGCGCCGGGTGCTGCTGGCCAAGGTGCTGCCGCCGGTGGTCACGATCGTGGCGCTGCTGCTGATCTGGGACCTGCTGGTGTTCGCGCAGATCAAGCCCGCATGGGTGCTGCCGGGCCCGGCGGACGTGTGGGACGAGATCACCGCCAACTGGAGCCAGTACCAGATCACCCAGGCCATCTGGGACTCGGTCTCCCGGGGCATCTTCGGCTTCGCCATCTCGGTGGTCGTCGGCACGGTGCTGGGCCTGTCGATCGCGCGCATCCCGTGGATCCGCGCGGGCATCCAGCCGATCCTGTCCGGCCTGCAGTCGCTGCCCTCGGTGGCGTGGGTGCCGATCGGCATCATGTGGTTCGGCGTCACCAGCGCGACGATCTACACGGTCGTGCTGCTCGGCGCGATCCCGTCCGTGACCATCGGCCTGCTCGACGGCGTGGACCAGATCCCGCCGATCTACACCCGGGTCGGCCACAACCTCGGCGCGCGCGGCGTCTCGGCGGCGCGGCACGTGCTGTTCCCCGCGGTGCTGCCGGGCTACGTCAGCGGCCTGAAGCAGGGCTGGGCGTTCTCCTGGCGCTCGCTGATGGCGGCCGAACTGATCGCCGTCTCGCCGCACCTCGGCCCCGGCGTCGGCCAGGCGATGGCGGAGGCGGGCGACAACAACGACATGGCGATGGCCTTCGGCGTGCTGATCATCATCCTGATCATCGGCATCGGCATCAACGCGGTGTTCTTCGCCCCGATCGAGCGGCGGCTGCTGCGTAGCCGGGGGCTGATCAAGTCGTGAGCGAGCTTGCGAGCGAACCATCAGTACAGCCCGGTCACCTTCGAGCGTCGGTGAGGTGACAGCGTGACAAGGCTGCTTCTCGTCGCCCATGGTTCGCGGGACCCGCGTTACGCGGCGTCCTTCGAGCACCTGTGCCTGACGCTGCGTCGGCAGGGCCACGCGGCGCACGTCGGGCACCTCGGGCTGTGCGGTCCGGACGTGGTCGAGGCGGCGCGGCGGCTGGCGCACGAGGGCGGCGACGAGCCGATCGTGGCGGTGCCGATGTTCCTGAACCACGGCTACCACGTGGCGCACGACGTGCCCGAGGTGGTCGCTCTCGCGCGGGCCGCGCTCGACGGCCGGGACTGCATCCTGGTGGCCGAACCGCTCGGTCCGCATCCGCTGCTGATCGAGGCGATGGAGTCCCGGCTGCGGGAACTCGGCGTGTGGCCCGGCGATCCGGACACGGCGGTGGTGCTGGCCTCGGCGGGCACCTCGGACGCGGCGGCGCGCGGCGTGCTGGAGACCATCGCGGGGCGCTGGGCGCGCACCGGCTGGCGCGGGGTCAGCCCCGCCTACGCGGGGGCCGCGGCGCCCGGCGCTGCCGAGGCGGTCGGCGCGGCCCGCGCGGCGGGTGCGCGGGACGTCGTGATCGCAAGCTACTTCCTCGCTCCCGGGCTGCTGGCCGACCGGATCGCGACGGGCGCCCCGGGAGTCCCGATGGCCGCCCCGTTCGCCACCCCGGACGACGTGGATCCGGCGCTGACGCGGCTGCTGCTGCTCCGCGCCGCGCAGGCACTGGCCGTGCCGCGGAGTAAGGACCCGCACAAGCACGGCGGGCGCCCCCGCCCCGGAGTCCGGAACGGAAGCGCCCTGCGACGCTGACCTACTGCTTGGTCACGTCCACGCCGTACGCCGGCGGCATGTTGGTGTAGTCCCAGCCGAGGGTGGTGGCCACCTGCGGGGGCAGGAAGCCGCCGCCCAGGACGTAGATCGGGAGCCCGTGAACCGCGGCCATGGTGGCCTCGCCGGCACCGAGGCCGACGTTGCCCAGGCCGGCCGACCAGCCCTGCATGTCCGCGCTGAGCGGCGGCTGGCTCTCCGTCGCGGAGTCCGCCATCGCGGCGGCCGGGGCGACGATCGGCAGGGCGACAGCCGCGGCGGCGGCCAGACCCAGCATCTTCTTCATGGTTACTCCCTCTGTCGCGGAACGCGTCTGCCAGGGAGAACGAAGCCGCTCCGTCAGGGTTGTGCCATTCAACCCGTTCAGCGGAATGCTGCGATCATGCTGTTGTGCTATCGATTCAGGATGCGAGCACCCGGGCACGCTGCTCGGCGAGGTCGAAATCACCCGGCGGGTACTGCGGATCGATCGACTCCAGCGCCTCGATCAGCAGCCGCAGCACGGCGTAGTTCCGGTACCACTTGCGGTCGGCCGGGATCACGTGCCACGGTGCCGGCTCGGTGCCGCAGCGCTCGAGCGCGATCCGGTACGCCTCCTGGAAGTCCGGCCACAGCAGCCGGTCGTCCACGTCGTGCGGGTTGTACTTCCAGTGCTTGTTCGGGTCCTCGAGCCGGGCCAGCAGCCGTTCGCGCTGCTCCTCGGGCGAGATGTGCAGGAAGCACTTCACCACCACGGCGCCGTCGTCGACGAGCGACTTCTCGAAGCGGTTGATCGAGTTGTAGCGGCGGCCGATGTGCATCGGCAGCGCGAGCTTGCGGACCTTCGCGACGAGGACGTCCTCGTACTGCGAGCGGTCGAAGATGCCGATCTGCCCGGCGTCCGGGGCGTTGTTGCGGATCCGCCAGAGGAAGTCGTGCTCCAGCTCCTCGGCCGTGGGCGCCTTGAACGCCTTGATCCGGGTGCCGTTCGGGTCGAGCAGGCCGACGACGTGGCGCACGGTGCCGCCCTTGCCCGAGGTGTCCATGCCCTGCAGCACGAGCAGCACCCGGCGCTTGGAGTCCCCGCCCGCGGCCGCCGCGTACAGCCGCTCCTGCAGTTCGCCGAGGCGCGCGGCGAGTGCGGGGAGCTGGGCCTCGACCTGGGCGCGGTTCTCGATGCCGGGGGTGGCGCGGGTGTCGATGGCGGCGAGGTCCACGGGGGCGCCCGGCTTGAGCCGGAGGAAGTCGGTGATGCCGGTCTCCGGGATGGCGGCGTCGACCGAGGCCTCCTCGGCGGCCACTATCTGCGCGGCGACCTGCTCGACGAGCTTCTTCGCCTCCTCGGGCGCGAGCTCGGTGTCCTCGGCCTTGAGCACGGCCTTCGCCGTTGCCTTGGCGGCCTGGTACTCCTCCTGGGCGCGGCGGGCCTCGGCCTCGAAGTCCTTGGCGCGCTTCGCGGCGGACTTGGCGGTGGCCTTGGTCGCCTCGACCGCGCGGTCGGCCTTCGCCCGGACGGCCTTCTTCAGCTCCTGGGCCCGCTGCTTGTCCTTCGCGGACTTCTCGAGCTTCTCGGCCGCCTTCTGCTCGGCGGCCTTCGCCTGCTCGGCCTTCTTGTCCTGCCTGGCCTGCTTCTTGCCCTGCTTCGCTTGCGCCATGATGCGGATTCTCCCATGCCAGAGCGTACGGCGCACCACCGGGTCGCAGCGGATTTACCCCTCAGCCGCCCCTGATTAACCGGCCGTTCACCCGACGAGAGCGGCGCCCGCCTTCGTCAGCGAGATCAGCCGACTGACGGCGCGCAGATACTTCTTCCGGTAGCCGCCGCCGAGCAGCTCCGGCGTGAACAGCCGGTCCGCGGCCACGCCCGACGCGAGCACCGGGATGGACCGGTCGTAGAGGCGGTCGACGAAGACCACGAACCGCAGCGCCGCGTTCTGGTCCTCGATCGGCCCCATGTCGAGCATGCCGAGCGCGTCCACGCCGTCGAGCAGCGCGCCGTAGCGGCTCGGGTGCAGGGTGCTGAGATGCTTCACGAGGGCGTCGAAGTCGTCCACGAAGCGGCCCTGCCCCGCCGCGTCCACGTAGCCGCGCACCACGGCGTCGGCCAGCGGATCCGGCGCGCTCGCCCCGTCCCGGCGCCGGTAGTCCCTGCCGTCGATCCGCACGGCGGTGAAGCGCGCGGACAGCCCCTGGATCTCCCGCAGGAAGTCCGCGGCGGCGAACCGGCCCTCGCCGAGCTGGCCGGGCAGCGTGTTCGAGGTCGCGGCCAGCTGCACGCCCGCCTCGGCGAGCCGGGTCAGCAGCGTGGAGACGAGCACCGTGTCACCCGGATCGTCGAGCTCGAACTCGTCGATGCAGACCAGCCGCTGCGTGGCCAGATGCGCGACGGTGGGCCCGAAACCGAGCGCCCCCACCAGGTTCGTGTACTCGACGAAGGTGCCGTAGACCTTCGGCCCCTCGGTCTCGTGCCAGAGGCTGGCCAGCAGGTGCGTCTTGCCGACGCCGTAGCCGCCGTCCAGATAGACCCCGCGCCCCTCGCCGGAAGCAGGCCCGGAGCGGCGCAACAGCCCGCGTATCCCCCTGCCACCGCCGCCTGCCGAGGCCCCGCCGGACCAGGCGACGGCCCGCTCAGCGAGCAGATCCCGCGCGGCACTCTGACTCGGCTCGGCGGCGTCGGGTATGTAGGTGCCGAAGCGCGCGTGCGCGAAGCGCGGCGGGGGCACCAGCTCCGAGATCAGCCGGTCGGCGGAGACCACCGGACGGCGCTCGGTGAGGGAGTTCGCGTAGCCGCGCTCGGCGATCGTCACATGATCAATTTTATCGGGCGCGCAACGTGATCATGGCAGGTGGCACCGTGAGCTGCGGCACAGTGGCACGTGAGCTGCCTCACTCTCGACGGCCCCTTACGATGCGGAGTATGCGGCAACTGATCCCCGAACCCCACCCCTCCCGCCCGGAGCCCGAGCTCTCCACGCTCTACGGCTACCCCCGCGGCGCACGCAGGTGGCTCCGGGCCAACATGGTCGCCTCGGTCGACGGAACGGTCCAGGCGGACGGCGCCTCCCGCGCCCTCTCCGGCCCCGCCGACCTCCGAGTCCTGCGCACGCTACGCGGCCTGGCCGACGTGGTCCTGGTCGGCGGCGCCACCGTCCGCACCGAGGGCTACCAGCGCCCAGTCGTAGCCCGCGAGGAGTTCGCCCAGGCCAGAGCGGCCGCCGGACAACCCCCAGCCGCCGCGATCGCCGTGGTCAGCGCGTCCCTGGACGTGGACTTCGACTCGCCCCTCTACACCCAGGCCGTGACCCCCACCATCACCGTCACCGTCGCCGAAGCCCCACCCGACCGCCTGGCCGCCGCCCGCGAGGCAGGCGAAGTCCTCATCGCCGGCCCACACGGCCGCGTCGACATCGGCGAGGCCATCGACCGCCTGGTCGACAGCGGACGAGGCCGCCTCCTCTGCGAAGGCGGCCCCAAACTACTGGCCGCCGTCACCGCCGCGAACCGCCTGGACGAGCTGTGCCTTTCCATCTCCCCGCAGCTCAGAGCCGGTGACGCCCTCCGCCTCCTGGACGGCCCCGAGTTCCCCGCCCCGATCCGGCTGAACCTGCACTCCTTACTGACCGAGGACGGATTCCTCTTCGCCAGGTACCTGGTCGCCGGACTCACGTAACCTCGAATCATGGGATACGACGTTGAGAAGACCGACGACGAGTGGCGCACGCAACTCTCCCCCGCGGAGTACCAGGTGCTGCGCCAGGCCGGCACCGAGCCCGCCTACAAGGGCGAGTACACCGACACCGAGACAGAGGGCGTATACCGCTGCCGCGCCTGCGGCAACGAACTCTTCCGCTCCACCGAGAAGTTCCACTCGCACTGCGGCTGGCCCTCCTTCTACGACCCCGCCGACAGCGACGCCGTAGAACTGATCGCCGACAACTCGCACGGCATGGTCCGCACCGAAGTCCGCTGCGCCAAGTGCGGCTCCCACCTAGGCCACGTCTTCGAGGGCGAGGGCTACCCGACCCCCACCGACCAGCGCTACTGCATCAACTCCATCTCCCTCACCCTGGAGCCCCGCGAGTCGGAGTAAGCGGCGAGGGGGAATATCCACGCTCCTGCTCCCGCCGCGTTGGCGGTGCGGGATTCCGCTTCGCGCCCCGAACCGGCCCGAGCGCTGCGGCAGAAAATCCCCTGAGGTTGGGGTGCTCTCCTCGCCTGGCAGGCGCAGCCTCACCAGGGTTCTGCCGGGGCCGCAAACGGCGAAGCAGATATTTACATCAGCGTGAGCCACCGCCGTTTGCGGCCCCGGCAGGTTCCTGGTTACCTCCGGTGCCAGGCGAGCAGAGCACACCAACCGGACCCCACCCAGACAAGAGGAAAACCGCAGCCAGACAGCGGTCCCGGATGCTCTCTGAGCCAGCCCGCCGGAGGCGTTTTTGACCTTCATCCAGCCGAACGCAAGCAGAACGGGAGCGCCGCAGGGGCGCGGACGTAGTGACCGAGGTACGAGGGAACGCAGGTAGCGGGCCGAAGGCTAGGGCGGGTGCGCGGGCGCCCGGACGTAGGAGTCGGCACGAAGCGAGGAACGAGCGCAGTGCCGGCAACGTAGGTAGGGCTAGTCGTTAAGCGTCAGCCGAAACAACCGAGCGACCCGCCGGAGGCGATTTTGACCTTGACTCCCTGCTTGAAACCGTAGGCGGAACTGCTACGCAACGGGTGGGAGGGTGGGCGAGCGCGAACCGGGGGTGCGGTAGCGCTCCCGAACCACCTGCGCTCGGCGGACGGGCTGGCAGCCGGATGGGCGGATCGGCTACAGAGTGAACGGCTTGTTCGCTGTCGGCACTGGTCAGGGTGTGGTGGACTGGGGCCATGCGACTGACTCCTACCGAGCGGGACCGGCTGCTGATCTTCACGGCGGCTGAGCTTGCGCGTGCGCGGCGGGCTCGTGGGCTGCGGTTGAACGTGCCGGAGGCGGTCGCGTTGATCGCTGACACGGTGTGCGAGGCGGCGCGGGACGGGGCTCGGTTGGCGGATGCGGTGGCGGCCGGGCGCGGGGTGCTCGGGGCGGGGGATGTGCTGCCGGGGGTGGCGGCGATCGTGACCGAGGTGCAGGTCGAGGCGGTGTTCGAGGACGGGACGCGGCTTGCGGTGATCTCGGATCCGATCGGGGGTGACGAGGCGTCCGCGCCGGGGGCGGTTCTGTTGCGGGATGAGTCTCAGTATCCTGTGGCGGCGGTCGACGATCTTGTCGCGTTGGACGTCGTGAACACGGCTTCGGTGCCTATCTCGGTTACGTCGCACTTCCACTTCTTCGAGTCGAATCCGCGGCTGCGCTTCGATCGCGCGGCTGCGTACGGGCGTCATCTGGCGGTGCCGGCCGGGTCTTCGGTGCGGTTCGATCCGGGCGCCACGGTGCACGTCTCGCTGGTGCCGATCGGCGGGGATCGGGTGGCGATCGGGTTCGCCGGGCTGGTGGACGGGCCGTTGGACGAGCCGGGGGCCAAGGAGCGTGCGCTGGCGAAGGCGGCTGCGTGCGGGTACCTGACCGTGGACGTGGAGGATGCGCGATGAGCTTCGATGCCGAGCAGTACGTGTCGGTGCACGGGCCGCGTGTCGGCGATCGGGTGGTGCTGGGTGACAGCGGTTTGGTCGCGCAGGTCGAGTTCGATTCGCAGCAGCCTGGGGACGAGTTTCTCGCGGGGTTCGGGAAGACGGCGCGGGACGGGCTGCATCTGAAGGCCGCGTCGGTGCGCAGTACGTGCGACCTGGTGATCAGCAACGTGCTGGTGATCGATCCGGTGCTGGGGATCGGGAAGACGTCGATCGGGATTCGCGAGGGGCGGATCCACGCGATCGGGCGGGCGGGGAATCCGGACACGATGTCAGGGGTCGATGTCGTCGTCGGGACCGGGACGACGATCGTGTCCGGCGAGGGGATGATCGCGACTGCCGGGGCGATCGACACGCACGTCCACCTGCTGTCGCCGCGGATCATGGAGGCCTCGCTCGCGTCGGGCGTGACCACGATCGTCGGGCAGGAGTTCGGGCCGGTCTGGGGTGTCGGGGTGAACTCGCCGTGGGCGTTGCGGCACGCGTTCAACGCCTTCGACGCGTGGCCGGTGAACATCGGGTTCCTGGCGCGCGGGTCGTCGTCGAATGCTGATCCGCTGGTCGAGGCGCTCGTCGAGGGCGGGGCCAGCGGGTTCAAGGTGCACGAGGACATGGGGGCGCACGCTCGGGCGCTGGACACGGCGCTGCGCGTGGCCGAGGAGCACGATGTGCAGGTCGCGCTGCATACGGATGGGCTGAACGAGTGCCTGTCGGTGGAGGACACTCTCGCCGTACTCGAAGGGCGCACGATTCACGCCTTCCACATCGAGGGGTGCGGCGGCGGGCACGTGCCGAACGTGCTCAAGCTGGCCGGGGTGCCGAACGTGATCGGGTCCTCGACGAATCCGACGCTGCCGTTCGGGCGGGACGCGCTCGGCGAGCACTTCGGCATGATCGTCTCGGCGCACGACCTGAAGCCCGACCTGCCCGGCGAGGCGCAGATGGCCAAGGACCGGATCCGCGCGGGCACGATGGGCGCGGAGGACGTGCTGCACGACCTCGGCGTCATCCCGATCACGTCGTCTGATGCGCAGGGGATGGGCCGCGCCGGGGAGACGGTGCGGCGGACGTTCGCCGTCGCGGCCAAGATGAAGGCGGAGCTCGGCGGGCTCGACGGTGCGGAGCCGACCGCGCACGACAACGCCCGGATCCTGCGCTACATCGCGAAACTGACGATCAATCCGGCGATCGCGCACGGCCTCGCGCACGAGATCGGCTCGCTGGAGATCGGCAAACTGGCGGACGTGGTGCTGTGGCGGCCGGGCTACTTCGGTGCGAAGCCGCAGCTCGTGCTGAAGGCCGGTTTCCCCGCGTACGGCGTGGTCGGCGATCCGAACGCGGCGACGGACCGCTGCGAGCCGCTGGTGCTGGGCCCGCAGTTCGGGGCGCACGGCGCGACGGCCGCGGACCTGTCGGTGGCCTTCGTCTCCGGCGCCGCCGCCGCGGCCGAGTCCGACCGCTTCCCCTCGCGCCGCCGCCGGGTCGGTGTGCGCGGCACCCGGGGCATCGGTCCGGCCTCGATGGTGCGCAACGCCCGCCTCGGCCTGGTCGAGGTGGCCCCGGCGACCGGCCTGGTCACCCTGGACGGCGACCCGGTGAGCTCGCCCCCGGCCGAGTCCGTGCCGCTCTCCCGACTCTATTTCCTCTGAACTTCCGCCGAAGGAGCCAGACAGCATGCCCACCCCCGCAGAGCTCGGATTCGCGATGCCCGCCGAGTGGTCGCCGCACGAGCGCACCTGGATGGCGTGGCCCACGGAGGGGTACACGCTCGGCGAGGATCCGACCGAGGCGTACCGCGCGTGGTCGCAGGTGGCGAACACCATCGTGCGCTACGAGCCGCTCACGATGGTCGTGGACCCGGCGGCGCGCGCGTCGGCGGACGAGTGGCTGGACCCGGCCGTCGTGAAGGTGGAGCGTCCGCTGAACGACGCGTGGATGCGCGACATCGGGCCGACGTTCCTGACCAAGCCCGGAGAGCTGGCCGCCGCCGACTGGATCTTCAACGGCTGGGGCGCGCAGTCGTGGGCGCAGTGGGACAAGGATTCGCGGATCGCCGAGTCGGTGGTCGAGTTGGCCGGGGCGCAGCGCTTCGTGTCGCGAATGGTCAACGAGGGCGGCGGCATCCACGTGGACGGCGAGGGCACGGTGCTGATCACCGAGACCGTGCAGCTCGACCCGGGCCGCAATGCCGACTGGACCAGGCAGGACGTCGAGGACGAGCTCAAGGCGTTCCTCGGCGTGCAAAAGGTGATCTGGCTGCCGCGTGGCCTGACCCGCGACTACGGCGAGTTCGGCACGCGCGGGCACGTCGACATCGTCGCGGCGTTCGTCCGGCCCGGCGTCGTGGTGGTGCACACGCAGCCCGACCCGGCGCACCCGGACCACCAGGTGGGCAAGGACAACGTGGCGCTGCTGCGCGGCTGCACCGACGCCAGGGGACGCGCGCTCGAAGTGGTAGAACTGCCCGCGCCGACCGTGATCGCCGACGCGGACGGCGAGCCGGTGGACTACTCGTACATCAACCACTACCTCGGCAACGGTTTCGCGCTGCTCTGCGGCTTCGACGACCCGCGCGACCGGCAGGCGGCGGAGATCCTCGGCACTCTGCTGCCCGGCCGCAAGATCGAGTTCGTCGACGCCCGGCCGATCTTCGAGCGCGGCGGCGGCATCCACTGCATCACGCAGCAGCAGCCCGCCGTCTGACAAACAACAATAACCATTTAAAATATGCCCTGAGTTCGCTACCGACCGGTAGACAGGAAATTAGGTCGCAGTACGCTGACGGCTGAGCCGGCTCACCTCCCACGGAAACCCACAATCCTCAAGAGGTGCCATTCAGCCATGTCCCATTCCCTCTCCCCCGCGCGGCGGCCGCTGGCCGTCGCCCTGCTCGCGGGCGTCGCGGCGGTCGGCCTGACCGCCACCGCGTCCGCCGACACCAGCACCGCCGTCACCTACGACTGCCAGGCCAGCGCGGTCGGGCAGACCGGCACGTTCACGGTCAGCGCCACGGTGACCGCGTCCGCGCCCGGCACGGTCGCGCCCGACTCGGCCCTGACCGTGACCGAGTCCGTCGGCTCGATCACCGTTCCGACCAGCGCCGACGGCTACACGGTCAAGTCCATCAACGGCATCAAGCTCGAGGTCCCGGTGCCCGCGAACTCCACCTACGACTCGGCCTCGCTCGCCGGCGGGAGCAACTACGGCTCCGGCACGCCGAGCGTCTCCGAGGCGTCCGGCGTCATCACCATCTCCATACCGGGCCCGATCAGCGCCGGCACCACGTTCACCCTGCCGACGCTCACGCTGGACCTGACCTCGGGCTCCTCGGGCACCATCACGAGCTCGCTGTCCGGCACCAGCTACAGCAGCCCCGGCCTGACGTTCACCGCCGTACTCTCGGTGATCGGCATCAGTGTCAACGCGAGCGCGGTGGGCTACCCATCCACCACGCCGACGCTGACCAGCACGACCATTTCTTAAGGCAATGACGAAGGGCGTCCGCCTTTTCGGCGGACGCCCTTTGATAATTCAAAGAATTACGGCAGAGACCTGACAAGTTCGGCCAGCGGCTTGCGGCGGCCGGTGTAGAACGGCACCTCGACGCGCACGTGCCGCCGGGTCTCCGAGCCGCGCAGGTGCCGCATCAGGTCCACGATGCGGTGCAGGTCGTTGGCCTCGAAGCAGAGCAGCCACTCGTAGTCGCCGAGCGCGAAGGACGGAACCGTGTTGGCGCGCACGTCCGGGTAGTCGCGGGACATCTTGCCGTGCTCGGCGAGCAGCGCGCGGCGCTCCTCGTCCGGGAGCAGGTACCACTCGTACGAGCGCACGAAGGGGTAGACGCAGGCCCAGTCGCGCGCGGCCTCCCCGGCCAGGTACGCCGGGATGTGGCTCTTGTTGAACTCGGCCGGCCGGTGCAGCGCCATCCCGGCCCACGTGGGCTCGCAGCACTGGCCGAGCAGCGTCTTGCGGAACGAGGAGTACAGCTCCTGCAGCGCCTCGGCGGACGGCGCGTGCGCCCACAGCATCAGGTCGGCGTCGGCGCGCAGTCCCGCGGTGTCGTAGGTGCCGCGCACGACGACGTCGAGGTCGGCGGCGAGCTTCGTGAACAGCTGCTCGACCTCCTCGGCGTAGCCCGCGCGCAGGCCCTCGTCCTCGGGGAGTTCGGCGACCGCCTTGAAGACCGACCAGCTGGTGTAACGGATCTCCTCGTTCAGTTCCCGGGCCTTGCGGCTCACCGGGCGCTCGGCCGCCGTCGTGTCGTCGGTCATTTCTCCTCGTTCCCTTCGGTCAGTGTGCTGACAGCGGTGCCAGCGGAGGCGATGCAGGCCGGGATGCCCACGCCGTCGTACGCGGCGCCGGCCACGGCGAGGCCCGGCGGCAGCGCAGCGCGGATCCGGGCGACGCGGTCGAGGTGGCCGACCGCGTACTGCGGCAGGGCGTCGGTCCAGCGCTGCACGTGCCGGTCCACCGGGGCGGAGCCGAGGCCGGTCGCGTCGGCGAGGTCGGCGAGCGCGGTCTTGGCCAGCTCGTCGTCCTCGCGCTCGAGGATCTCGGCCTCTCCGGCGCGGCCGAGCGAGGCGCGCAGCACGACCAGGTCTCCGGCGCTGTGCGCGAGCCACGGCCACTTGACGCTGGAGAACGTCGCGGCCTTGATCGCGCGGCCGTCCACCGGCGGCACCAGGAAGCCGGAGCCGAGCGGCACGTCCGTCAGGGCGCTGCGGTGGAAGGCGAAGGTCGTGATGGCCATCGAGGCGTACTCGATCCCGGCCAGTTCGGCGGCGGCGGACGGCGCGTGCTCGGCGATCAGGTCGCGGGCCACGAAGGCGGGCACGGCGAGCAGCACGGCGTCGCAGTCCACGAACGATCCGTCCGAGAGCTCGGCGCGCCAGCCGTCCTCGGTGCGTCGCAGGGCCCGTACGGCGATGTCGGTGCGCAGGTCCGCACCGCGCCCGGTGACGTCGGCGGCGATCGCTCCGGGCAGCCGTCCGACGCCGCCGCGGATTCCGGCGAACACCGGCTTCGGCGCCTCGCCCTCGGCCGGCGCCCCCTTGGCCAGCAGTTCGCGCACGCCCGTGGTCAGCGGGGTTCCGGCGGCGGCCAGCGAGGCGAGCTGCGGCACCGTGGCGCGCAGCGAGAGCTTGTCGGCGTGGCCCGCGTAGACGCCGCCGAGCAGCGGTTCGACGAGCCGGTCCACGACCTCGCGGCCGAGCCGGCGCGCCACGTACTCGCCCACCGACACGTCCTCGGTGACCGGGGTCTTCGGCATCACCCGGTCCGCCTGCACCCGGGCCAGCCCGCGCGAGCCGAGCACGCCGCTCGCACTCAGGGCCCGGAGATCCCCGGGGACGCCCATCAGCTGGCCCGAGGGCAGCGGATGCAGCTCGCCGCGGCTCCACACCCCGGCCGCCGTGGTCGCCGGGTGCACGACGTCGTCCGCGAGCCCGACCGCCTTCGCCAGCGCCACGCCCTCCGGCCGCCGCGCCAGGATCGACTCGGCGCCCAGGTCCACGGTGCTGCCCGCGACATGCCCGAGCACCAGCTTGCCGCCGTAGCCGGACGAGGCCTCCAGCAGCGTCACGGCGAACCCGGCGTCGAGTCCGGCCCGCGCGGCGGCCAGCCCGGTGACCCCGCCTCCGACGATCAACAGACGCTGCACGGTCAGCTCCGGACGGTGTTCTCGTGCACGTAGTCGACGACCCGGGCCAGCTGTCCCGGATCGGCGTTGGGCGGAACCCCGTGGCCGAGGTTGAAGACGTGGCCGGGCAGTCCCGCGGCGTCGTCGAGCACCCGCTGCACGGCGGCGTCCAGCGCGGCGGGCGGGGCGAAGAGCGTGGCCGGGTCGAGGTTGCCCTGCAGCGCCTTGTCCGGGCCGACGCGCCGGGCGGCCTCGTGCAGCGGCACCCGCCAGTCGACGCCGACCACGTCGGCCCCGGCCTCGCCGAGGTCGCGCAGCAACTCGCCGGTGCCGACTCCGAAGTGGATGCGCGGCACGCCGCGGGAGGCGACGGCGGCGAAGACCTTGGCGGACGCGGGCTGCACGTGCTGCCGGTAGTCGACCGGGGCGACCGCGCCGACCCAGGAGTCGAACAGCTGGATCGCGGAGGCGCCAGCGTCGATCTGGGTGAGCAGGAAGGTCGTGGTGATGTCGGCGACGCGGTCCAGCAGCGCGGTGAACAGCTGCGGGTCGCCGTACATCATGGCCTTGGTGCGCTCGAAGCCCTTCGACGGGCCGCCCTCGATCAGGTAGCTGGCGAGGGTGAACGGCGCGCCGCCGAAGCCGATCAGCGGGGTGGCGCCGAGCTCGGCCGTCAGCAGCTTGATCGCCGCCACGATCGGCGCGAGCTCATCCGGCTCGGGCGCGCGCAGCCGGTCGAGGTCGGCGGCGGAGCGGACCGGCTCGGCGATGACCGGACCGACCCCCGGCTTGATCTCCAGGTCGAGGCCGATCGCCTTGAGCGGCGTGACGATGTCGCTGAAGAACACGGCGGCGTCGACGCCGTAGCGGCGCACCGGCTGCATGGTGATCTCGGCGGTGAGCTCCGGCATGAAGCAGGACTCGAGCATCGGGATGCCCTCGCGCACCTTGCGGTACTCGGGCAGCGCGCGGCCGGCCTGGCGCATGAACCAGACCGGCGTGTGCGGCACGGGTTCCCGGCGGCAGGCGCGCAGGAACGCGGAGTCGGCGGGGGACGCGGCGGTGCTCTCTTCGTTCTGCGTGCTGCTCACGAAATGCACGATACCCGCGTCCGGCGGCCGGTCCGTACTCGCCCCGTGCGCGGGAACGGCACAGACACCGGACCATTTTCATTATGTGAGGACCGTCACAGGTCACTTCACGGTCCGTAGGGCGCGCCTACCCGCCGTGCCCGCGTTCCCGGTCGTACGCTGCGACCATGGCCCAGCACCCGCATCCCCTGACCCCGCACCGCGCACCGGTCACGCAGGCGCCCCGGGACGCCGGCGGGCCCGCGCTGCCCGAGGTCTTCGCCGCCGCGGTCGGCGGCATCGGCGCGCTGCGGCCCCGGGCCGGACTGGAGTTCGAGCCGCTCCCCGCGCCGCGCCGGCTCGCCTCCTTCAGCCACGCGCTGTCGGTCACCGCCATGGACGAGCACTCCGACGGCGAGGTCGAACTCGGCTCCGGACGCTTCGTGCTGCTGTACGAACCCGAGGGGCATGAGGAGTGGCATGGCAGTTGGCGCTGTGTCACTTTTCTGCAAGCGGACCTCGAACCGGAGATCGCCGAGGACCCGCTCGTCGCGGACGTCACCTGGTCCTGGCTGCGCGAGGCGCTGTCCGGGCTGAACGTCGCGGCGCTCGGCGGCACCGTGTCCCGCTGCGCGTCCTCGGGCTTCGGGGAGCTCGCGGAGCAGGGCACCAGCACGTCGGTCGAACTGCGCGCCTCCTGGTCGCCGCTGCCGCCCTTCGACGTGGAGGCCCCCGGCGGACCGGCCGTCCAGCGCGCCGCGGCCGCCGCGGGCCGGGTCAACTGGGACGCGCAGGACGCCTTCGAAGGCCTCGCCGCGCACGTGCAGGCCTGGACCGAGTGCCTGGCCACCGCGGTCGGACTGCCGCCCGAACTCGCGGGCGTGGCCCGGCTGCCGCGCATCGGCGGCTAGTACGCTGCGTCAGGCCGATTCGCGCTGCACGAGCCGGGGTCGGGACACGCTCTGCACGGGCGGTGCGTCCTGCCCGTCGAGGCTGTCCGCGACGGCCTGCGCGAGCACCTTCCCGGCCTCCCCGAAGTCGACGCTGACGGTGCTGAGCGGCGGAATGCTCACCTGCCCGGTCGCGACGTCGCCGACGCCGATGACTGCGATGTCATCCGGCGCCCGCAGCCCGCGCAGGTTCATTCCGGCGAGCACGGCCATCGCCGTCTCGTCGTTGTAGGCGCACACGGCCGTCACCGAGGCGCGGACCCATTCGTCCACCGTCGCGCCCGCGTGGATCGTGTCCATCGGGACCGGGAGCGCGATCGGCTCGGCAAGTCCGTGGTCCGCGCAGGCCTCGACGACGCCGCGCAGCCGTTCCTGCACCCTGAACTGCGTCGAGTGCTCGCCGGGCAGCGCGTAGCCGAGGCGCTCGCGGCCGAGTCCGATGACGTGCTCGGCCTGGAGCCGGCCGATCGCGCGCAGTTCGGCCCGCGCCTGGTCGCCGGTGCCGAGCACGACGAGGGCGCCCGCGCGGTGCAGCGCCTCGGTGGTCTCCTCATCGAAGGGGACGAGGCCGATGACGACGGACGCGTCCACCGCCGCGCACAGATCGGGCAGCGACCGGCCGTGCCCCTCCGCCAGATGCGTGACCAGCGACAGGCCGCGTTCGGCGAGGGCGGCGGCCAGCTCCTCGATGAAGCGGGAGAGGTTCGCGGAGATCGGCACCCCGGGCAGCGCGAGCAGTACCACGTCGCTGCGCCCGGCGGCCAGCGACCTGGCCGAGGCGCGCGGCCGGTAGTCGAGCAGCCGCGCCGCCTCGAGCACCCGCCGCCGGGTCTCCTCGGGGATCGTCTGCCCCCGGGTGTCGTTGAGCACGAAGCTCACAGTCGTCTGCGACACGCCCGCCTGCCGGGCGACGTCCGCGCTGGTGACCCTCCTGGAGGGTCGGCTCATGGGCCACCTCATTCGCTGGGGTGGCCCACTTTAGCGCCAGAGTCACCGGGCCGGGCCGGGCAGCTTCGCGCGCAGCTCGGCGATGGTCCGCGGGCTCAGGCCGAGACCCTTGACCGCGTATGCGTACATCGAGCCGTAGCCGGCCTTGACCTGGTCGGATCCCGCCTGCAGATAGGACGCCTCGACCTCCGGCATCGGCGTGTAGATCCCGGCCTCAGCGGCGGGCATCGCCTTCAGCTCGGCCTGCACGGCGGCGGAGTCGAAGTAGTACGTGTTGCCGAGCAGGTAGTCCCTGCATGACAGTGCTCTGCGGCACACCGAGTAGCGTGAGCAGCACGGCCGTGGCCCAGCCGGTGCGGTCCTTGCCCGCGGTGCAGTAGACCACGGCGCCCTTGCTATCGGCGATGCCGCACAGCAGCAGGCCGAACTGCTCGCGCGCATTGGCGTCGGTGACGGAGTGCGTCGCGGCGTGGACGGCAGTCGGGGAGTTTACTAATGCGAATTAGTAATGCTCAGCACGTGTCCGCGCGATGTCTTGGGGGTGACGCGGACGGGCGGGCGGACCGCGGCGTACGGGCCCGGCGGCGGCTGAACCCCTGGACGTCCGGTCATTCGATCACCGGACGTCCATTGAGCCAAACGGGCGTACATCCAGAATTGGTTAGCCTTCGGTCACGCTGGGTATGAAGCCTACCCACACGGCGGATTCAGCAGCCGCGACAGGGCGGCGCCGGATGGATCCGCTACTGCGTCCGGGTGAGGAACGTACGGTGGCGTCTCGCCCGGACGGCGGAAGCGTACGGCCGTTCGCCGGTCGACTCACGCTAAAGGTCGCCACCCACATTGCCGATTCCTTCCCCGGAAGGGCTAGAGACAGGCCCTTCCGTCCGGCCGGCCCCTCCACCCTCGCCGACCGGTCCAACCCTCCACCTCCAGGGAGGTTCGGGTGTCCGTCCTCGTCGACCACGCCGCGAGCATGCTGGCGTACCGTCCGGCCAAGCTGACCGCGATGGTTGTAGTGCACGATCCGCGCGTGCGCACCTCCGTGACCCGCCATCTGTGGGCGCTCGGAGTGCGCGATGTGGTGGAAGCCTCCACCATCGCCGAAGCGCGCAGCCGGATGGCGACGGTGCGGGACATCGCCGTCGTCGACGTGCATCTGCCCGACGGTCCCGGTCTTGCGTTGCTGGCGGAGATGCGCACGGCCGGGTGGAACAGCGCGGTCGCCATCTCCACCGCCGACGACACCAACGCGGTGCGCGCGGCCCTTGCCTCCGGCGTGCGCGGCTACGTGGTCACCGGCGCCCGGACGCTGCCGCAGGCCCGCCCGGGTCTGGCCGGGATGAACGGCGCGGGCGCGATGGGCCACGGCCACGGCCCCGGCCACCTGCGCGAGCGGCGGCTCGCGGCGATGTCCGGCCAGGCCGGCACGATGGCGGCACTCGCCCAGGGCTCGCTGCCGAACACCATGAACGCGGGCGTGCGGGAGCTGTCCGCGCGCGAGATCGAGGTGCTGCGGCTGGTCGCCGACGGCCGCTCGAACAAGGCGATCGGCCAGACGATGGGCCTGAGCGCGCTGACCGTGAAGAGCCACCTCGCCCGGATCGCCCGCAAGCTCGGCACCGGCGACCGGGCCGGGATGGTCGCGGTCGCGATGCGCGGCGGGATCATCGCCTGACCCCGGCAGCGACGAGCAACGCCCCGCGGCTTTCCGCGGGGCGTTCGTTTGTATGAGGAACCACGCCTGCGGGTGAACTCCGCCGCTGGAAGCGAATCCGGGGCATGTCCCCGCACGGCCCCGTCGCGTTGGACCGGACGCCCCTGGTCCACGGCGTCGGGAAGTATCAGCATGCACAAGAGGATCGGCGTGCTCGTCGTCGCGCACAACGTCGCGGACGTCCTGCCGGGCACCCTGGACCGGATCCCGGCCGCGTTCCGGGACCGCATCGAGGAGATCATCGTCCTCGACGACGCCAGCGCGGACGACACCTTCCCGGCCGCCGCCGCGTGGGGCCGCAAGAACCGGCTCGGCCGCACGACCGTGCTGCGGCACACCAAGCACCTCGGCCACGGCGGGACCCGGAAGGCCGGCCTGCGCATCGCGGTCGAGCACGGCCTCGACGTCGTGGTGCTGCTCTCCGGCGACGGGAGCTACGCGCCCGAACTGCTGCCCGCGATGGTCAGCCCGATCCTCGACGAGCAGGCCGACGCGGTCATCGGCGTCCCCGAACAGCCGAGCGGCGACGGCCGCGTGCACCGCGTATGCAGCAATAGTCTGATCAAGATCGCGGAGCGGACGCTCGGTGCGTCGCTGAGCGGAGTGCACGCGGGCTACCGCGCTTACGGCACGGCCGCGCTGCGGCGGATCGCGTTCGAGGCCGACGCGGACGGGCCCGAGTTCGACACGCAGATCATCATTCAACTGCGCCATGAGGGTAAGCGGATCGTCGAGATCCCGGTGCCCGGCGCGTCCGCGGAGACCAGCCTCCGGCAGGACGCCGGCATCGTGCGCGACGTGTTCGAGTACCGCCGCGTCGGCATGGGCTTCGGCACGAGCGACTGGGTTCCGGAGCGCGACTACGAGCCCGGCGAGAGCGGCTTCCGGCCGCACGACTCGCTGCTGGCCGAACTGGCCGACCTGCCGATGGGACGCGTGCTCGACCTCGGCTGCGCCGACGGACGGTTCGCGGCGCGGATCCGCGAGCTCGGGCACCGCGTCGTCGGCGTGGACCGCGCCGAGTTCGACGGCGTGCGCGACCGGATGAACCTGTTCGTGCGCGCGAACCTCGACGAGGGCATTCCGCAGGAGGCGCGCGTCGCGGCGGGCTACGACGTCGTGGTCGCGGCCGACATCCTGCAGTTCCTCGCGCAGCCCGAACTCCTGCTGCACGAGATCCGCGGCGTGCTGCGGCCCGGCGGCCAGGTGTACGTCTGCGTGCCCAACGCCGTGCACTGGTATCCGCGAACACGCTTCCTGCTCGGGCGCTTCGACTACGACCGGCGCGGCATCCTCGACGTGCACCACCTGCGCTTCTTCAGCCGCCGCTCACTGCACCGGCTGCTCGTCCGCACCGGCTACGACATCCTCGACTCCCAGGTCAGGGCCATGCCGTTCGGCGGTCAGCGGATGCTCGCGCGCGTCTTCCCCGGCCTGTTCGCCTACGAGCTGATGGCCCGCACGACGCCGCACCACGAGGACACGATCGGCGCCCCGAGTCTGGCCGACGAGGTCTTCGGCGCGCACTACGCCTCGGTGCCACGGCAGCAGGAGCGGCGTCGCCAGGAGGCATAGCCCGGCCGCCCCGAGCGCCGCCAGCGGGCTGATGAACTCGGCCAGCACGCCCCACAGCGCGGTTATCACGGCGATCGAGACGTTGCTGCTGACCGACCACGCGGCCAGCACTCGCGCCGTACGGTCCGGCGGTGCCTGTTCGAGGCGGTGCGTCGCGAAGAGCGGGTTGAACACGCCGCACGTCGTGATCAGCCCGAGCTCGACAGCCATCACAATCACGAGCCCTGTGATGCCCGGCCGCATCGCGACGAGGCCGATCACCCAGCAGGCGCGCAGGACTCCCAGTACGAGGATGAGCCGGTGCTGTCCGAACCGCGCGGCGAGCGGCCGTGCGACGCGTGATCCGATCAGGCCGCCGATGCTGGGCACGGCGAAGGCGAGGCCGTACTGCCAGGCCGGGAACCCGTACCGCCCGAGCATCAGGACGGCGAGCAGCGGCTCCGTCGCGCTGATGAGGCCGTTGACCAGGATCGAGTTGAAGAACAGCGGCCTGAGCGCGGAACTGCCGAAGATGCACCGCCAGCCCTCGAACAGCTCCCCCTTGGTGAGGCCCGCCGGTCCCTTCGCGCGCTCCGGTTCGGGCTCCACGTGGCCGATCGCACGGATCCCCGTCGCGGACAGCAGGAAGCTCACCGCGTCCGCCACGATCGTCGTCACCGGCCCGAACACGCCGATCAGCAGACCGCCGATCGGCGGCCCGAGCACGACCGACGACCAGTTCGTCGACTCGAAGCGCGAGTTCACCGTGAGCAGATCCTCCTTGCTCACCAACGACTTCACGTAGGTTCCGCTCGCCGCGTTGAAGGCGATATCCGCCGCTCCGTCCACCATTGCCACAACCAGGAGTTGAGCGAACGTCAGCCAGCCGAACGCGTAGGCCAGCGGCACCGTCAGCAGCACGGCGAAGCGCGTCAGATCCATCGCGATCATGACCGGGCGCTTCCGGCGGAACTCGATCCACGGCCCGAGCGGCACCGCGAGCAGCGCGCCCATCACCCGGCCGGTCGCCAGCAGCGCGGCGATCTCGGTGGATCCGCCGTGCAGCACCGCGATGACGATCAGCGGGAACGCGCCGAAGCCGAGCCAGGTGCCGTACGTGCTCACCACGTACGCCGACCAGAGCCAGCGGAAATCCCGTCCCAACGACCGTCGCCCCGTAGCCATGCCCGCGATTAAAGCGCCCGCCGACCCCTCACCTCAAACAACCACCCGGCCGCCAATCCACAACCGCGAGTTGTAGCCGTACCCTGCTCGCATGGACCTCGAAGCGGTACGCACCTTCGTCGCCGTCGCGGACGCCGGGCAGTTCCAGGAGGCCGCCGCCGAGCTGACGGTCACTCAGCAGGCCGTCTCCAAGCGCGTGGCGGCGCTGGAGAAGGGCCTCGGCGTGCGACTGTTCACCCGCTCGGCACGCGGTGCCGCGCTGACCATCGACGGCCAGGCGTTCCTGCCGCACGCCCGCGCACTGCTCGCCGCCGAGGAACGCGCCGTCGCGTCCGTCCGCCCCGGCCGCCGTGCCCTGCGCGTGGACGTGATCGAACGCAAGCTCGCGCCCGCCGGCCTGCTGCGCGCGTTCCACCGCGCGTACCCGGACATCGAACTCGGCGTCGTGACCCTGCCGAACGGGGACGCCGCCGTCACCGCCGTGCGCGACGGCCAGATCGACGCCGCCATCCGCGCCGTCCCGCGTCCCGGAACACAACTCCCCGAGCAGGTCCGGTCCATCCGCATCGACGACGAACCGCTGCACATCCTCGTCGGCGCCGCGCACCCGCTCGCCAACGAACGCGCCATCCCGATCACCCGGCTGCAGGGCCACCGGATCTGGATGCCGACCGTCGCGCCGGGCACGGAATGGGGAGCGTACTACCTCGACCTGGCGGCGGAATTCGGCCTCACGCTCGACACGGTCGGCCCCGGCTTCGGCCTCGAACCGCTGCTCGCCACCGTCGCCGACTCGACGAACCTGGCGACGTTCGTCGGCGAGCGCACGGACCTCGCGTGGCCCGCCGACTGGGGACTGCGCCGCGTCGTGCTGACCGACCCGACGCCGATCTACCCGCACTCGCTCGTCTGGCACGCGGACAATCCGCACCCGGCGCTCGACATCCTGCGCAAGCACCTCACGGCCGCGTACCGCCCGTCGCAGGGCACGTGGGCACCGCAGTGGGCGCTCAGTCGATGACCTCGCCGAGCCGGTCCGCGACGTGCCGCGCGATCTCCAGCGAACTGGTCGCCGCCGGGGACACCGCGTTCAGCACGTGCACCTGACGCGGCATCTCCTCGATCAGGAAGTCGTCCACGAGCTTGCCCTCCGGCGTCAGCGCCTGCGCCCGCACGCCCGCGCCCGCCGGGACGATGTCCTCCTCGGTGATCGCGGGCACCAGCCGGGCCAGGCTCTCCGCGAAGCGCCTGCGGGACAGCGAACGCCGCACCTCGTCGAGCCCCGGCCGCCAGCAGTCCCGGCCGAGCCGCCAGGTCCCCGCGAAGCGCAGCGAGTCCGCGACGTCCCGCGGCGAGACGTCCCGCCAGCGGTAGCCCTCGCGGCGCAGCGCCAGCACCGCGTTCGGCCCCGCGTGCACGCTGCCGTCGATCCCGCGCGTCAGGTGCACGCCGAGGAACGGGAACCGCGGATCCGGCACCGGATAGATCAGCCCCCGCACGAGTTCGCGTCGCTCGGGCGCCAGCTCGTAGTACTCCCCGCGGAACGGCACGATCCGCGCCGGCGGCCGCAGCCCGGCCAGATGCGCGATCCGATCGCTGTGCAACCCCGCGCAGTTGATCACGGCGTCGGCGTGCACGGACCCTGAATCGGTCTCCACCTCCACGCCGCCGGTCACGGAACGAATGCCGCGAACCCGCGTGTCGGTGCGCAAATCAGCACCCGCGGCGTCCAGATCCTCCACCATCGCGTCGCAGACCAGCCGGTAGTCCGTGATCGCCGTGCTCTGTACGTGCAGCGCGGCGATGCAGGACACCTCGGGCTCGATCTCCTTGGCCCGCACCGGATCCACCAGCGTCGCGGGCACGCCGTTCGCCGCCGCGTTCTCGGCCAGCTTGCGCAACCGGGGCAGCTCGTCCTCCGACGTCGCCACGACCAGCTTGCCGCACACCGACACCGGCACCCCGGCCTCGCGCGCGTACTCCACCATCGACGCGTTGCCCGCGACCGCCATCCGAGCCTTGAGACTGCCCGGCCGGTAGTAGAGCCCCGCGTGCACGACGTTGCTGTTGTGCCCGGTCTGGTGGGTCGCCCAGCGCGACTCCTTCTCCAGCACGGAGACGTCGTAACCGCGACCCGCGAGCTCCCGCGACGTCGCGAGCCCCACGATCCCCCCGCCGATGACGACGACGTGCCGATGCGCGTGCGCTGCAGCCATGAGGCCAGTTTAGAAGCCGCGCCGGGTGAACGGGGTTCCCCGGACTGCCGTGGACTGTCCCAGAGGAGCGTTACGGTAAGGGGGTGACCGACCGTGCCCTCGAACCCACCGCCGCGCCCGCCACCGCCACGACGCCGGCACCCGCCGTCCCCGAGCCCACGCTGCTGCTCAGCCCCCGGGACGGAGTGCCCGACGTCGTCAGCACCGCCGAGGGCCTCGCGGCCGTGGTCGCGCGGTTCAAGGCGGGCGCCGGGGCGGTAGCCGTGGACGCGGAGCGCGCCTCGGGCTTCCGGTACGGCCAGCGGGCGTACCTGGTGCAGCTGCGCCGCGAGGGCGCGGGCACCGCGCTGATCGACCCGATCGCCTGCCCGGACCTCTCGCCGCTCGCCGAGGCCGTCTCCGGCACCGAATGGGTGCTGCACGCCGCCAGCCAGGACCTGCCCTGCCTGCGCGAACTGAACTTCACCCCGACCAGCCTCTTCGACACCGAGTTGGGCGGCCGGCTCGCCGGATACCCGCGCGTCGGCCTCGGCCCGATGATCGAGGACCTGCTCGGTTACCACCTGGAGAAGGGCCACTCGGCCGACGACTGGTCCACCAGGCCGCTGCCCGAACCCTGGCTCAAGTACGCCGCCCTGGACGTGGAGCTCCTGGTCGACCTGCGCAACGCCGTCCACGACGAGCTCGAGTCGCAGGGCAAGCTCGACTGGGCCCTCCAGGAGTTCGAAGCCGTCCGCACCGCCCCCTCCCCCGAGCCCCGAGCCGAACCGTGGCGCCGCACCTCCGGCGTGCACCGAGTGCGCAAGGCGAGGAACCTGGCCGTGGTCCGCGCCCTCTGGGAACGCCGCGACGAACTGGCCCGCCGCCGCGACATGGCCCCGGGACGCGTCCTGCCCGACTCCGCCATCGTCGAGGCGGCATCGAGGCTCCCCAAGACCGTCCACGAACTCCGCGCCGTCCCCGGCTTCACCGGAAGAACCCGCTCGGCAGACGCCGTAGGCTACTTCGCCGCCCTGGAGGCCGCACTGGCGCTGCCGGACAAGGACCTCCCCCACCACCCCCCACGCACCGACGCCCCGCCCCCCGCCAAGTCCTGGGAACGCAGCGACCCCGAAGCCGCCGCCCGCCTAGCCGTGGCCAGGCCCGCGGTGACGGCCATCGCCGACGAACACCACGTCCCCACCGAGAACCTGCTGCTCCCCGACCTCGTCCGCCGCCTCTGCTGGGCCCCGCCCGCCGACCTCGACGACGCCGCCGTAGCCGCCTACCTCCGCACCGGCGGCGCCCGCCCCTGGCAGGTGGACCTGACCGCCCACATCCTCGGCGCCGCCCTGAGAAGAGCCGCCGCCCACGCCGTCTAACACACACCCCGACCACCCCGGCCACGTCTCAGGCACCTGACGCGACGCCGCAACTTCGCCTGCCCCCACACAACCCGCCGCTAGCCTGGACCACATGCCGCTCCCGATCAGCAAGTCCCAGATCGACAGGCTGGGCCAGCGCCTGATCGCGCCCGAGCCCAGCACCGACGACGACCTGGCTCTACTCGAGGCGGTACTCATCGCGTACGCCGGAACCGTGGCGGACGCACGTCAGATGCTCGACGTACTGGAAAACGGCAAGGTCCGCGACGTGTCGATCACCGGCCGCGCCAAGACCACCCAGACGACCCTCGAAAAGCTCGTCCGCAACAAATCCCGCCTGAGCTCGATCGAGGACCTCGCCGGAGTAAGAATCGTCGCCGACATGACACTCAGCGAACAGGACGCGCTGGTCGACCAAGTCTGCGCGCTGTTCGGCGGCGCCGAATGCTGCCGCGTCGTCGACCGCCGAACCGACCCCAGGGCGGGATACCGAGCCGTCCACGTCGTCACCAAGCTCGACGGTATGCCGCTGGAGATCCAGGTCCGCACCAAGTGCCAGGACGCCTGGGCCAACCTCTTCGAGGCCACCGCCGACAGCTTCGGCCGCGGTATCCGCTACGGCGAACCCGCGACCCCGATGGCGGACGCCGCCATCGACGCCAAGGTCGCCGATCTGGTGGAGGCCATCATCATGGCTTCGGACGGCATCTACCGGCAGGAGCAATTGATCGACGACCTGGACGACGCGAACAGGCCCAGCCTGAACGACGTCTGGGAATGGCTTGCGAACGAAACCCGCGAAATGCGCGAACTGAAGCAGGCCCTACGCCGCCAGACGGGAGCGGAATCGTGAGATACGCTGCATACATGCCGAACTTCCTGCTCATCTTCAACCGCCGCACCGGCGAGCGGTCCGAGCTGCGCGAGTTCGACGAGTACCAGGAAGCCATGCGCGCCCGCTTCGCGGCCGAACGCGAACACAAGCTGGAGCCCGACGTCGAGGTAGTCGTACTGACCGCCCGCTCCGAGCAGGAACTCCGCGCCACCCACAGCCGCTACTTCCAGTCGGCCCACGGCATCGCCTAGTCGCACAACGCCGCTCAAGCACGCCGCCAGCGCGACCTAAGCACGCTGAGCGAGCCGGAGGGGCCGAAGTGAACCGCTCGCATGCCGCCTGGCGTACCCGTCGTGCCCTCCAGAACACGGATGAGGATCTCGATTCGGAGGCACAGGCCACCTACGACGAGACCCGTCTCGCCATCAGCATCGGCCAGGCGATTCACGACGAGCGCGCCGCCCACGGCTGGACACAGCGACAGTTGGCGGACGAAGCCGGGATGAACCGGAGCGACATCGCGCGCCTGGAGAGCTCCTTGACGCTCCCCTCCACGCCCACGCTCTTCCGCGTGGTCCAAGCCCTCGGCGGCGGATTCGAACTGCGCATCGGCAAGCCGCCAGCGCAAAAAGACCCCGCTGGAAGCCAGGCGCAGGGCGGGCGGGTGGGGCGCGAGCATCCCGCCCACCCACGCACACCGGACACGACCACACGAGGCACCGAGCCCGACGCACCGCAGAAGAAAAATACTCCGCCGTGCACCACGCTCGCCCCGCAGCCGATCGCCACGCACCCATCGCACGCCGCCAACGCTGATCGAGCGCGCTGACCTGCCCAAAAGGTGGCTCAGCACCGGCGTCGGCGGCCGTTTGGAATCCGCAGTACCGAATTAGGTTACTCACGAGTAGCATAGCCTCCGAGCACCTGTCATCGCTTCACGCAAGGAGTGCCACCGTGCCTCGTACCGCGCGCGACGTCGTTTTTGTGGACGGCGTCCGTACCCCCTTCGGCAAGGCGGGCCCCAAGGGCATGTACGCCGAGACCCGCGCCGACGACCTGATCATCAAGTGCATCCGGGAGCTCGTGCGCCGGCATCCGGAGCTGCCCGTGGAGCGGATCGGCGAGGTCGCGATCGCGGCGACCACGCAGATCGGCGACCAGGGGCTCACCCTCGGGCGCACGGCCGGGCTGCTGGCCGGGCTGCCGCAGTCCGTGCCGGGCTACTCGATCGACCGCATGTGCGCGGGCGCGATGACGGCCGTGACCAGCGTGGCCGGGTCGGTCGCGCTGGGTTCGGTGGACATCGCCGTCGCGGGCGGTGTCGAGCACATGGGGCGGCACCCGATGGGCGAGGGCGTGGACCCGAACCCGCGCATCATCGCCGAGCGGCTGGTCGACGAGTCCGCGCTCGTGATGGGGCAGACGGCGGAGAACCTGCATGACCGGTTCCCGCAGCTGACCAAGGAGCGCTCGGACGCCTACGCCGCGGCCTCGCAGGAGAAGTACGCGAAGGCGCTGGCCAACGGGAAGATCCAGCCGGACCTGGTGCCGGTCGCCACGCGGAACACCGTGGAGTCGCAGGCCGGGCCCGGGTGGGGTCTCGCCACGGCGGACGAGCCGCCGCGGCCGGGGACCACCATCGAGGGGCTGGCCTCGCTGAAGACGCCGTTCCGGATTCGCGGGAAGGTCACGGCGGGCAACTCCGCTGGACTGAACGACGGGGCCACCGCCTCGATCATCGCCGCGGAGGACGTGGCGCGGGAGCTCGGGCTGCCGGTGCGGATGCGGCTCGTGTCGTACTCGTTCTCGGGTGTCGAGCCGGAGGTCATGGGCTTCGGTCCGATCCCGGCCACCGAGAAGGCGCTGGCTCTCGCGGGCCTGAGCATCGACGACATCGGTCTTTTCGAGCTGAACGAGGCCTTCGCGGTCCAGGTCCTCGCGCTGCTCGACCACTACGGCATCGCCGACGACGACCCGCGGGTGAACCCGTGGGGCGGCGCCATCGCGATCGGCCACCCGCTCGCCTCCTCCGGCGTGCGGCTGATGACCCAGCTGTCGCACCACTTCGAGGAGCACCCCGAGGTCCGCTACGGCCTGGTCTCGATGTGCGTCGGCCTCGGCATGGGCGGCACCGTGATCTGGGAGAACCCGAACCACGAGGAGTACGGGAAGTGACTGATCGTCAGAGTCTGATCGAGCAGGCGACGGCCGCGTTCCCGGACGAGGTCGTGACGCAGGCGCCGGTGCACCTGCTGGACCTGCCGGGCGGAGCGGGCAAGTTCGCGCTCATCACGCTGGACAACGGGTTCGACCACACGAAGCCGACCACGTTCGGGCCGCGCGGGCTCGTCAACATCGACGTGGCGCTGGATGAGGTAGCGAAGCTGGCGCAGGACGGGGAGATCGTCGCCGCCGGTGTGACGGGTAAGCCGTTCATCTTCGCGGTGGGTGCCGACCTGAAGGGGATCGCGGGCGCGGACTCCAAGGAGATCGCCAAGGCGACCGGCAAGCAGGGGCACGACACGTTCCGCCGCCTCGGCGAGCTGCCGGTCCCGACCTTCGCGTTCATCAACGGCGCGGCGATGGGCGGCGGCGTGGAGATCGCGCTGCACTGCACCTACCGCACCGTCAGCGCGAGCGTTCCGGCGTTCTCGCTGCCTGAGGTCTTCCTGGGCCTGATTCCGGGCTGGGGCGGCACGTACCTGCTGCCGCGGCTGATCGGGCCGGACAACGCGGTGACGGTCGTCCTGGACAACCCGCTGTCGCAGAACCGGCAGCTCAAGGGCAAGAAGGTCTTCGAGCTGGGGATCGCGGACGCGATCTTCGAGGCCGCGGACTTCCTGGAGGAGTCGCTCGGTTGGGCGGCGGCGGTCGTGAAGGGCGACGTCGCGGTCGAGCGCAAGGAGTACTCCGAGGACGAGTGGGCCGCGGCGGTCGCGCGCGGCAAGCAGATCGCGGACAGCCGGGTGCACGGGGCGACTCCCGCGCCGTACCTGGCGCTGGACCTGATCGCCGCCGCGCGCACCAACTCCCGCTCCGAGGGCTTCGACGCCGAGGACGAGGCGCTGGCCGACCGCATCATGAGTGAGGAGGTGCGCAGCGGCGTCTACTCCTTCAACCTGGTGCAGAAGCGCGCCAAGCGGCCGGTGGGCGCGCCGGACCGCTCGCTCGCGAAGCCGGTCACGAAGGTGGGCGTCGTCGGCGCGGGTCTGATGGCCTCGCAGCTGGCCACGCTGTTCGTGCAGCGGCTCGCGGTGCCGGTCGTGCTGACCGACATCGACCAGGAGCGCGTGGACAAGGGCGTGAAGTACGTCCACGAGCAGCTGGACCTGATGGCTCTGAAGGGCCGCCTGAACTCGGACAAGCTGAACCGGCTCAAGGCGCTGGTTTCCGGCTCGCTGACCAAGGACGTCTTCGCGGACGCGGACTTCGTGATCGAGGCCGTGTTCGAGGAGATGGGCGTCAAGCAGCAGGTGTTCGCGGAGCTCGAGGCGGTCGTGCGGCCGGACTGCGTCATCGCGACGAACACGTCCTCTCTGTCGGTGACGGAGATGGCGTCGAAGATGGAGCACCCGGAGCGGGTCGTGGGCTTCCACTTCTTCAACCCGGTCGCCGTCCTGCCGCTGCTCGAAGTGGTTCGGGCGGAGAAGACGGATGATGCTTCTCTCGCGACGGCGTTCGCGGTGGCGAAGACGCTGAAGAAGAACGCGGTGCTGGTCAAGGACGCTCCGGCGTTCGTGGTCAACCGCATACTGACCCGCTTCATGGGCGTCGTGAACGAGGTGCTCGACGAGGGCACGCCGATCGAGGTGGCGGACCGCGCGCTGGACCCGCTGGGCCTGCCGATGAGCCCCTTCGAACTGCTCGAGCTGGTCGGCCCGGCGGTCGGGCTGCACGTCTCGGAAACGCTGCACGCCGCGTTCCCGGACCGCTTCTCGGTCTCGGAGAACATCAAGAAGCTGGTGGCCGCGGGCAAGCGCGGGATCTACCAGTGGGTCGACGGCGTGCGCGTGGTGGACCCGGAACTCGAGGGCCTGTTCACGGTCGGCGACGCACCGTCCACGGCCGAGCAGGTGCTGGACCGGGCGACCGCGGCGCTGGCCGAGGAGATCGACTTCATGCTCAAGGAGGGTGTCGTGGCCGCGGCCGAGGACATCGACCTGTGCATGATCCTGGGCGCGGGCTGGCCGTTCCACCTGGGCGGCGTCACGCCGTACCTGGACCGGGCCGGCGTGTCCGAGAAGGTCGCGGGGCACCGCTTCCTGGAGAAGGGCGTCGCGTCGCTGCCGTAGTGGCACGTCCGTGACCCTGTCTCAATCCTGTACCAAGGCGCGGCTCGTACCCATTTGGGGTGCGAGCCGCGCCTCGTGCGTCTTCAGCTTCGTTTAACATTGCTCCCGTGCTCCGGAAGTTCTTTGCCGTCAAGCCATTGCTCGCGTTCCTGGCGTTCCTGGCGCTCGCACTGTCCTGGTGCCTCGGGACGCCGCTGCTGAGCGCCGCCGACGAGCCCGAGCAGAGCATCAAGGCGGCGGCCGTGGTGCGCGGCGAGTTCTCGGGCGCCGACCACATCTGGAACTTCGCGAACTGGCAGAGCACGTACACGACGCCGGACTACCTGGAGGTCGCGTATCGGCTGCCGCGGAGCCTCGTCGTCGCGCTCGCCGAGCACAATCCCGCGTGCTACGCCTTCCGTTCCGACACGACGCCCGCGTGCACGGATCACGCGAACAAGCACCGGGTCGCGGAGGCGGTGGCGACCGGTACGGCGTTGACCCATATGAATTACTCGCCGCTGTACTACGCCCTGGTCGGCTGGCCCACGCTGTTCCTGCCCGGAGATTCCGCGCTGTACGGCATGCGCATCGTCAGCGCCCTGATCACCGCGGCGCTGCTGGCCATCGCCTTCGTCACGGCCGCGCGGCGTGGCAGGGCGGCCGCGGTCGGCGTCGTGGCGGCGGTGACTCCGGCTGCGATCTACTTCGGCGCGGTGGTGAACCCGAGCGGCCTGGAGATCACGTCGGCACTGCTCGCCTGGGTGTCATTGATCTCCCTGACGCACGCGGATCCGGACGACGCGGCGGCGCTGCGGCGGGATCGGATCCTGTTCACGTTCTCGGCGGCGACGCTCGTCCTGGTGCGGCCGCTCGGCCCGGCCTGGCTGGCGATCATCGTCGCGGCGGTGTTCGCGGTCGGCCCGAACGCACGCGAGACGCTGCGCCGGATCGTGCGCGGACGCGGTGCCCGCCGGATGGGCGCGGTGCTGGCCGTCGCGGTCGTGGCGACCGCCTCGTGGGACGCGACACAGAACACGATGGGCATCGTGCCGCACGCGAACCCGACGTACACGATCGCGAAGGGCATGCACATCACGCTGTCCCAGACCCCTGAGTTCTTCTCCCAGATGGTGGGTCTGATCGGCTGGAACGACGTGCACATCCCGGACGCCACCGAGACGCTCTGGTACGGCATCTTCGTCGCGCTGCTGCTGGCCGGCTCCGTCCTCGGCGACCGGCGCGAGCGGCTGGTGCTGCTGGGGATGGCCGCGCTGGTCGTGTTCTTCCCGGTGCTGTTCGAGGGCGCGACCGGCGGCTCGTACGGCGTCGGCTGGCAGGGCCGCTACACGCTGCCGCTCGCGGTCGGCGTGCCGCTGCTCGCCGCCGAGGTCCTGGGACGCAGGATGCAGAGCACCTCGCTGCTGGACGTGCCGCGCACCTTGACGACGACGGTCGGCGGCACGCTCGCCGTCGCGTACCTGTGCGAGGTCTGGTGGGCCTGGCGCCGCTACGCCGAGGGCCTGGGGTCGGCGTCCACGTTCGTACCGTGGCACGCGCACTGGTCGCCGGTCATCACCTGGCCGCTGATGCTGGGCCTGGCCGTCATCGGCTGTGCGGGTCTGCTCGCGCTGCTCATCTCGCCCTCGACGTACCCGAACGAGCCCGGCCGTCTGGACGGGCTCGTGCCGCGGCTGCCCTCTCAGGCCCCTGAGGAGTCCTTCATCAGGAACACCGGCCCGTCCCGATAGACCACCCGGAAGCCCTGCTGTTCGAGGGTCTGCTGGAAATGCGGTGGGGTCCAGGTGGAGCCGACGTCGAAGAAGACGTATTCCGCGTCACGTGGTTGGGCCACGTCGGTGTCCTTGGCGACGACCGCGGTGCCGAGGTCATTCGTGACGTAGACATTCACGTTCGCGGGAATGTGGTCGGCCACGTTGTCGATCTGCCGGTTGAGTTCGGCGGGCCTGCTGTCGTTTCCGGCGAGATAGAAGAACGCTGCGGAGAACGCCGAGCGGCCGGGCCGGGCCTCCAGCACGATCGAGGAGCCGACCGAGAGGACCGCGAGCACGACGACCGCGACGCGCCACGCCTTGCCGGCCGAGAATCCGTCCGGCAGCCGGGATCGCAGCCGTGGCCCGATGCGACGCCAGAGCCGGCGCAGCAGCAAGCCGATCCGGCGCAGTCCGTCCGCGGCGCCGATGATGATGATCGGGGCAACCTGCAGGTAGAAGTGGTAGTGCGTGCTCCAGTGCGTCGTGTTGTCCGAGACCATCAGCAGCACGACCTCGGTGGTGCCGAGATACGTGATCGGCGAGGCCAGGCAGAGGAATCCGACGGGCGCGAGCAGCATGAACCACGTGTCGGTCTTGTCCGGCTTGTCGACCAGCAGTTGCAGGAAGTGCCGCGGATGCTCGACCGCGTGGACCAGGGCTTGGACCATGGTCGAGGCGTGCAGCGAGGCTTGGTAGTCGAAGTGCCTCGCCTGCCAGAAGGCCAGGTCGTGACCCCAGTCGGGCACGATCACGCCGGTGTAGAGGTACATCACCGCCGGGCCCGCGAGGCAGAGCACGGCCGCGTGCCGCCACTTGCGGTGCCGGGCCGCCCAGAGCCCGAACAGCAGCACGACGGCGCCCATGTCCTCGTAGCACAGCAGCGTCAGGCTGATCGCGATCGACGCGGTGGTCCACTTCCGGGCGAGCGCGCGCTCGATCGCGATGGCGATCAGCAGGGGCTCGAACATGTTCTCGTGGATGTCGAAGCCGATCGCGTTCTGCACCTCGATGCAGGTGAGGTAGAAGACGCACGCGATCGTGGCGACGGCCGGGGTGTGCAGGCGGCGCACGGCGTAGTAGATCGGGACGCCCGCCGAGCAGACGATGAAGGCCTGCGCGACGGCGAGCATGTTCGGCGAGTCGTGGATCCACAGCAGCGGGGCCAGCAGGATCAGGATCGGTGCGAAGTGGTCGCCCCACTCGTTGCTGACGACCGGCGCGTTGAGCGGTTCGCTCGGGTAGCCGTGGAAGGCCCAGCCGTGCACGACCTGGAAGATGACCCCGAAGTCGAAGCTGCCCGCGATGTGCTGGTCCACCTTGTCGACCGCGAGCGTGCTGTAGAACAGCGCGGCCAGCAGGCACAGCCAGACGGCCGGGCAGGTCAGCGCGCTTCGACCGAGACGACCGAGACGACCGAGACCGCCGAGCGCCGAGCGTATTCGGCGGACGTCCTGCCGCCGCCGCCCCGGTTCCTCGCTCTGCGCTACCTCGATGTCATCGAGCGTGTCCCCCGCGAGATATGCGTCCATAACCCCGTCAACCCCCTCAAATCACCGCCGTCCGGCAGTGCGGAACCCACCCCCGCGGCCGCGTCCGGCGGCCGCGGGGGTTCGGAAGAATCAGAGCTCTCAGACGGAGCTGGAGACCGGCTCCTCGTCCCGGCGGCGCGGCATCATCGGCGCGTCGCGGCCGGTGCCCTTCGGGGTCGACGGACGGTCCTTGTCCGCGGACTCCTCGTGGTACTCCTCTTCGACGTTCACGCTCCACACGTCGTGCTTGCTGCCGGTGCGGATGTTCTCGCTGGTCAGCAGCGCGGTCAGCATGGAGTGGTCGGCGTTGTTGTAGCGGTGCATGCCGTTGCGGCCGACCGGGTGCACGTTCGGCGTGTGCTCGGCGAGCCAGGCCTTGATGACCTCGAGGTTCGCCGCGTACTTGTCGTCGTACACCGGGTACGCCTTGGGCATCCGCACCACGTAGCCGACCTCGACCGAACCCGGGGTGATCAGGTTGAGCTCCTCGAGCTCCTTGGTGCCGAGCTTCACCAGGTCGTCGTCGTCCATGGTCCACAGCTCGTCGCCCTCGTTGACGAAGAACTCCAGGCCGAGGCAGGTGCGCCCCTCCTTGACCAGGTACGGCGACCAGGAACCGAAGTTCTGGATGCGCCCCACCTTCACGCCCGGGGTGTGGATGTAGATCCAGTTGTCCGGGAAGCCGTGCTTCTCCGGCACCACGAGGGCGACGGTCAGGAAGTCGCGGTAGCGCAGGTCCTTCGCGGCGGCGATCGCCTCCGGGGACGCCGGCGGGTCCATCGACAGCACCAGCGCGGAGATCGGCGTCGAGGAGATGACGTCCTCGGCCTCCACGATCTTCTCGTGCGCGGTGCCGTCCTCGTCGCGGGTGACGACGGTGACGGACTTCGCGCCCTCGCCCGCGGTCCACGAGATGGACTTGACCCAGGACTCGAGCTCGACGGTGCCGCCCTGCTTGCGCACCTTCTCGGTGGCGGTCTCCCACATCATGCCCGGCCCGAACTTCGGGTAGTAGAACTCGTCGATCAGCGAGGTGATCTTCTTCGAGCCCTTACGCGGGTTGAGCGCGTTGACGATGGCGCCGAACAGCGACAGGTTCTTGATGCGCTGCGCCGCCCAGTCCGCGGGCAGCTCGCTGGTCTCCATGCCCCAGACCTTCTCCGTGTACGTCTTGAAGAAGATCCGGAACAGCCGCTTGCCGAAGCGCGCGGTGACCCAGCCGTCGAAGTAGTCCTGGTTCTTCGGCGGGTTGATCTTGGCCATGGTGTAGGAGGCGACGCACTTGACCGCCTCCAGCACGCCGAGGCCGCGAAGCGCGTTGCCCGCCTTGAGCGGGTAGTCGAAGAGCTTCCCCCGGTAGTAGATGCGCGACATCCGCGGCCGCAGCAGGAAATCCTCCTCGGGGAGGATTTCGTGCCACAGGTCGTCCACCTGCTTCACCTTGGTGAAGAATCGGTGGCCCCCGATGTCGAAACGCCAACCACCGCGCTCAGCCGTCTGCGAGATCCCGCCGACCACGTTCTCCGACTCGAAGACCTGCGCGGGGTATCCGTGCTTGGTCAGGTCGTAGGCCGCGGTCAGTCCTGCGGGTCCGGCGCCGATGATGACCGTCCCGGCGCCGTGCGATTCGGAGTGCGTAGTGTCCACAGTTCCGTAATTGTGCCAGGCTGAAGAGGGTCTGAAGCAGACTTCAGGGCCACATGAGCGTAACGATCCCCATCAAGCTGTTTCAAACCCGTTACTCATGGAGAGTAAACCTAATCCGCATGTGAGGCGTGTAGTGCGCGCCCGGCCGCCGCGATGCCCGGCCCGTCCAGACCGAGCCGCGCGAGGATCGCCGGCCGCTCGTCGTGCGCCTGGAACTCCGGCGGCACGCCCAGCACCTTCGTCGGCCGCAGCACGCCCGCGTCCTGCATCGCCTGGCTGATCGCCGCGCCTACGCCGCCGACCCGGCCGTTGTCCTCGACCGTGACGACGGCCTTGTGCGCCCGCGCCATGGTGATGAGGGCCGGGTTGACCGGCTTGACCCAGCGCGGGTCCACCACGGTCGCCTCGATGCCCTCCGCGGCCAGCTCCTCGGCCGCGGCGAGCGCCGCCCCGGCGAGCGGTCCGGCGGCGATGATCAGCAGGTCCGCCTCGTTCACCGGCTTGGCCGCGCGGCGCAGCACGTCCACGCCGTCCACCCGGTCGACCGCCTCGATCTCCGGGCCGACCGAGCCCTTGGAGAAGCGCACCACGGTCGGCGCGTCGTCGATGTCGGTGGCCTCCCGGACCAGCGCGCGCACCTGCGCGGCGTCCCGCGGCACGGCGACCCGGATGTCCGGCACGACCTGCAGGATGGACAGGTCCCAGACGCCGTGGTGGCTGGCGCCGTCCGGACCGGTGATCCCGGCGCGGTCGAGCACGAAGGTGACGCCCGCCTGGTGCAGCGCGCAGTCCATCAGCACCTGGTCGAAGGCCCGGTTCAGGAACGTCGCGTAGACCGCCACGACCGGGTGCAGCCCGCCGAACGCCAGGCCCGCGGCCGAGGTCACCGCGTGCTGCTCGGCGATGCCCACGTCGTAGATCCGGTCCGGGTACTGCTGGGCGAACTTGTGCAGGCCGACCGGGATGAGCATCGCGGCGGTGATGCCGACCACGTCGGGCCGGTCGTTGCCGATCTTGAGCATCTCCTCGGCGAACACGTCGGTCCACGAGGTGCCCTTGACCTGGAACGGCAGCCCGGTCTCCGGGTTGGTCTGCGGGTTGACCTGGTGCAGCTGCATCACGTCGTCGGCGCGGGCCGGCTCGTAGCCCTCGCCCTTGCGGGTGAGCACGTGCACGATCACCGGGCCGCCGAAGGCCTTGGCGCGGCGCAGCGCCGACTCGACCGCGTCCACGTCGTGGCCGTCGATCGGGCCGATGTACTTCAGGCCGAGGTCCTCGAACATCCCCTGCGGGGCGACGATGTCCTTGATGCCCTTCTTCATCCCGTGCAGCGTCTCGTAGATCGCGCCGCCCACGTACGGGGTGCGGGCCAGGGTGTTCTTGCCCCAGTCCAGGAAGCGCTCGTAGCCCTGCGTGGTGCGCAGCGTGCCGAGGTGGTTCGCGAGGCCGCCGATCGTCGGGGCGTAGGAGCGCTCGTTGTCGTTGACGACGACCACCACCGGCAGGTCGCCGCCCGCGATGTTGTTCAGCGCCTCCCAGGCCATGCCGCCGGTCAGCGCGCCGTCGCCGATGACGCCGACGACGCGGCGGTCCGTCAGGCCCTGCAGCCGGAAGGCCTTGGCCACGCCGTCCGCGTAGCTCAGGGCGGTCGAGGCGTGCGAGTTCTCCACGATGTCGTGCTCGGACTCGGCGCGGCACGGGTAGCCGGACAGGCCGCCGGCGTTGCGCAGGGTGGAGAAGTCCTGACGGCCGGTCAGCAGCTTGTGCACGTACGCCTGGTGGCCGACGTCCCAGATCAGGGCGTCGCGCGGGGAGTCGAAGACCCGGTGCAGCGCGATCGTCAGCTCGACCACGCCGAGGTTGGGCCCGAGGTGTCCGCCGGTACGCGAGACGTTCTCGATGAGGAACTCGCGGATCTCCGCGGCCAGCTTGTCCAGTTCGGCACGGCTGAGCCGGTCGAGGTCGCGCGGCTGCCTTACGGAATCCATCAAGCGTGCCAACGCCGTCTCCTTCACCGTTCCCGTGGTCGGCTCAACCACCGACCCTTACATATCCGGGGGTATTACCCGCCCGGGCCGTACGCAAGGGCAGAGGCGCCACGCGATCGGCGAGCGATTCGAGTCTATGCGGCGAGCGGTCGTGCCCCCCGGCACAGGGCGTACTCCTCCACATCATCTTCACCGACGCGGACCCGGGTAAACGAATGGGGGTATTACGGGTGATTGAGCGATAACTCAGACGAGCGTGGCCAGCGTGCCGGGCGGGTCGAACAGCAGCGGCCCGAAGGCCCGTTCGGCCGCGCCGACCAGGGTGGAGTCGGCGCCGAGGCCGGGCGCGGTGAGCCGGACCTGCTCGCGCGGGGCGGACAGGCCGACGGTGCGCAGCGTGCCGCGCAGCTGCTGCTCGACCGCGGGGAACAGGTCGCGCAGCAGGCCGCCGAAGATGACCACCTCGGGGTTGAAGATGTTCACCAGGTTTCCGACGCCGATGGCCAGCCACTCGCCGACGTGCCGCAGCGCGGCGAGCGCCCGCGGGTCTCCCCCGGCGGCCGCCGCGACCACGGCCGGGACCGTGGAGCGCGGGCCGTCGGGGTGCCCGGCCGCGTCCAGGATGGCCTTCTCGCCGATCTCGGTCTCCCAGCAGCCGCGCGCGCCGCAGCGGCACAGCCGGCCGGCCGGGTTGACCACCATGTGGCCGAGCTCGCCGCCGTAGCCGCCGTGCCCGCGCAGCGGCTCGCCGCCCACGATGATGCCCGCGCCGACGCCGACCTCGCCGGTCAGGTAGACGGCGTCGGTGGCGCCCGCGGCGGCCCCGCGCACGTGCTCGGCCAGCGCGCCGAGGTCCGAGTCGTTGCCGACCGCGACCTGCGCGCGCACGCCGAGCCGGCCGAGGCCCTCGGCGAGCGCCTCGCCGAGCGGCTGGTCCGTCCAGCCGAGGTTCGGGGCGAAGCGGACCATGCCGTCCGACTCGCGCACCACGCCCGCGATGGCCGCGCCGACCCCGACGCACACGGAGCCGGCCTCGGCCCGCGCGGACATCTCGGTGGTGAACCGGCACAGGTGGGTGACGACGTCGTCCATGGCGTAGTCGCCGCGCGGCCGGTAGAGCTCGCGGCGGTCCAGGATCGAGCCGCCGAGGCCGACCCGGGCCGCGATCAGGTAGTCCACGCCGATGTCGAAGGCGAGCACGTAGACCTGCTCCGGACGCGGCCAGACGACCAGGGACGGCCGGCCCGCCCCGGCGCCCGCGGTGCGCGCGGGCAGCTCCTCGCGGACCAGCCCGGCGCCCGCGAGGTCGGCCGTCAGCGTGCCGATGGTCGAGCGGTTCAGCTGCATCGCGCTGGTCAGCTCGGCGCGCGAGGTCGGCCCGTGCACATGGACGTAGCGCAGCAGGGTCGAGACGTTGTGCCTGCGCACCTCGTCCTGCGTCGAACCACCCGGTCCGGCAGCCATGGAAATCCTCGCATTCCCGACCCGATTGAGTGGAGACATACTATGCCGCGCGGGCATGTAAGGGTCCGGTCAGCGGCGGGTCCGGCGGGAGACCGAGTCGACGGCGGCGGCCAGCAGCAGCACGGCGCCCTCGATGATCAGCTCGTAGGCCGAGGCGTTGTTGCCCTGCAGCAGGTCGGAGATGCCGTTCTGCAGGATGGCGAGCACCACGCCGCCGAGGATCGCGTCCACGATCCGGCCGCGTCCGCCCATCAGCGAGGTGCCGCCGATGACCGCGGCCGCGACGGCCAGCAGCAGGGTGTTGCCCGCGCCGTCGCCGGTGCTCACGCCGCCGAGCTGGCCGGCCAGGATCAGGCCGGACAGGGCCGCCAGCGCCGAGCAGAGCACGAAGACCGACGTGCGGATCGACAGCACTCTGATGCCGGCGCGGCGGGCCGCCTCCTCGTTGCCGCCGACCGCGAACACGTGCCGGCCGTAGCGGGTCTTGGTGAGCGTGAAGCCGAGCACCACGAGCAGGCCGAGGATGATCACCGAGGACCACGGCACGCCCCACTGGTGGATGCCCTCGCGCTGCTGCCAGGCGACGGACTGGTCGATGTTCATCAGGTAGACGAACCCGCCGCCGAACACGGCGATGGCCAGCGCGCGCAGGCCGAGCACGGTGACCGGCACGACGGCCAGGCCCTTGCGGCGGCGCGCGGCGTTCTGCACCACCTTGACCAGCACGTACAGGGCGAGGGCGGCGAACAGCAGGATCCAGCCGGCGGCCGGCGAGATGCGGCCGAAGTACAGGTCGTGCAGCGTCTGGTCGCTGACCTGGACGCCGTTGCTCTTCGAGTTGATGACCAGGATCTGCACGCCCTGAAACGCGATGAAGGCGGAGAGCGTGACCACGAACGACGGGATGTTCAGCTTCGCGCGCAGCCAGCCGAGGAACAGGCCGACCACGCCGCCGAAGACCGCCGAGCCGAGGATCGCGACGTACCAGGGCATGCCGTGCTTGACCGAGAGCACCGCGCCGAACGCGGCGGCCGTGGAGCCGACGACGCCCGCGGACAGGTCGATCTCGCCCAGCAGCAGCACGAAGACCAGGCCCATGGCCATGATCGTGGTCGGCGCCGACTGCTGCACGATCGCGACGATGTTGCTGCTGGACAGGAAGTTGCCCTGCGCCACGCCGAAGATGACCATCAGCACGAGCGCGCCGACGACCGCGGGCACCGAGCCGGTCTCGCCGCTGCGCACGCCGCGCACGTAGGAGCGGAAGGTGCCGCCGAGGGTCTGCGGAATCAGGGCCGTGACGTTCGCGGCCGGGTTGGCGGCCTCGTGCTCGGCCACGGCGTCGCGGGTGACAGCGTTGGTGTCGGCGCTCATGCGGCCGCTCCTTCCGGGTTCAGGCCGAGCGAGCCGGAGCGGCCCGCCGTGATCAGCTCGACGATCTGGGTCTGGTTCACCTCGGAGGTCTTGACCTGCGCGGCCATCCCGCCGAGGTAGAGCGCGGCGACCCGGTCGGAGACCTTGAGCACGTCGAGCATGTTGTGCGAGATGAGGATGACGGCCATGCCCTGGTCGGCGAGGCGGCGCACCAGGTCGAGGACCTGCGCGGTCTGCGCCACGCCGAGCGCGGCGGTCGGCTCGTCGAGGATGACGACCTTGGAGTTCCACAGCACGGTCTTGGCGATCGCGACGGTCTGCCGCTGGCCGCCGGAGAGGCTGGAGACCTTCTGCCGCACGGACTTCACGGTGCGCACGGAGAGCGAGGCCAGCGCGCTGCCCGCCTGGTGCTCCATCTCCGCCTCGTCCAGCGTGCGGGAGCGGCTGTTGAGCTTCTCCCGGCCCAGGAACATGTTCTGGACGATGTCCAGGTTGTCGCAGAGCGCGAGGTCCTGGTAGACGATCTCGATGCCGAGCGCCGACGCGTCGCGCGGGCCCCTGACCGTGACCGGCTTCCCCTCGAACAGGTACTCGCCGCCGTCGATGGAGTAGGTGCCGCCGATGCACTTGACCAGCGTGGACTTGCCCGCGCCGTTGTCGCCGACGAGGGCGGTGACCTCGCCCGCGTGCGCCTCGAAGTCGACGCCCTTGAGGACCTCGACGGGCCCGAAGGACTTGGTGATCCCCCGCAGTCGAAGGACTGGGTCGCTCATTTCAGCTCTCCTGCGTGCTGCTGGTGGTGTCAGGGCTGTACCCCCGGATCCGCGCACCGCGGTGCGGCGCGGCACGCGGAACCGGGAAGGCGGGGGACCTACGAGAGCCCGGCCGCGGAGCAGGCGGCGGCGTAGGCCGAGGTGCACACGTCGGAGACCTTGTCGTCGCCGCCCTTGATCGGGGCGTCAACGTTCGACTTCGTGATCACGACCGGCGTGCCGAGGATCGACTTGACCTTGCTGTTGTCGGTCGGGTCGGTGACCGAGGTGAAGGTGTCGGTGACCTTGCCGTTGATGATCTGCGAGGCCAGGTCGACGGCCGGGACCGCCTCGCCCTTCGCGGCCTTGTAGATCGAGAAGGACTGGCTGCCCGCGAGGATGTTCTGCAGGCCGGCCGCGGAGGCGTCCTGGCCGGAGACGACGACCTTGCCCGCCAGGCCCAGGTTCTTCAGGTCCTGGATGACGGCGTTGGCCATGCCGTCGTTGGCGACCATGACCACGTTGATGTTGTGGTCCTTGTTGTACATCGACATGAAGTCGGTGCCGGCGGTCGGGTTGTCCCAGTTGGCGACCCACTGCTCGCCGGACTCCTTCCAGGAGCCGGACTTCACCAGGGGGCTGATGACGGACATGTAGCCCTGGTTGAACAGGACGGCGTTGTGGTCGGTGGTGGAGCCGTCCAGGATCGCGACGTCCGGGCTGGTGATGCCCTTCGCCTTCACCGCGGCGACGAGGGCCTGGCCCTGCAGCGTGCCGACCTCGGTGTTGTTGTAGGACACGTAGTAGTCGGGCGACGCGCCGGTGTCGAGCCGGTCGTAGTCGATGGTCTTCACGCCCGCGGCGTGCGCCTCCTTCTCGATCGCCGCGCCCACGGTCGGGTTCAGCGGGTCGAGGATCAGCACCTGCACGTGCTCGGTGTTGATCATCTTGTCGGCGAGCGCCTGCTGGGTGGAGGTGGAGCCCTGCGCGTTCTGGATGTCGCAGTTGAGCGCCTTGGTCTGGCACTCCTGCGTCAGGGCGGGGGCGTCCGCGTTCACGTAGCGGGCGGAGGAGACGGTGTCCGGCAGGATGATGCCGACCTGCACAGTGGTGGAGCTGGACTGCGGGCTCGAGGCGTTCGAGCTCGAGGAGGAAGAGCACCCGGCGACACCCAAAGCGAGGGCTGCGGCGCCGACGGCGGCACTCACGACGGCCTTACGCATCATTGCGCGTGGTCCTTTCTCAGGCGCCGGGACCCGTCTTCGGGCTCGGCGAGTTTCCCAAAAATGTTGTTGGAGGCAACGTATGTCCTTGATCCACGGATGAAGAAATGACCACCCGCCAAATTTGTTGCGCGCGATAACGATTCTGCGTCGCAGGTAGCGCGCCACCAGCACGGAGCGTTACTGAAATCCGCCGCCCCTCGACCCCGCGTTCCCGGGTCGCGTGGCCTCCGATCAGGCCCGTGCACGCCGCGTATTACGCGCCTCACCCAACAAATGAGACCGCCGTCACAGCCGGGAAACGACCTCCCGGGGGCTGCGCTCCGTTACCCAAGTGATACCTGACGCGACGTCAGCCGCCGGCGGCGCGGACCCGCAGGTGGGACCGGTCCCCGGGGCCGCTCGCTACCTTCCGGGGCATGACATTCCACGCTGCGAACCCGCCCGGCGGACCCGGGCTGACCACGGAGAACGCGCCGGTCGAGGTGCGCGCCGCGGCCGAGTCCCGCGGGCTCGGGCATCTCGTCGACGTCCGGCACGGAGCGTCCGCCCGGCAGACGCTCCTCGCCGGCTGGGGCATCGCCGGGACCTGCCTGGTCGTCGCCCTCGCGCTCTGGCCTGTGGTCAGCAACGAGGACCCGCTCTCGGCCTCGTACGGATTCATGCACGCCGTGTACCGCGCCGTGGTCGTCGGCATAGTGATCGGCCTGGCCGTCGGCATCCGCGCCCTGGTCACCGGCCGCCAGTCCTACTACCTCTACGCCGAGGGCGTCGTGCACGCACGCCGCTCCAACTGCCGCGCACTCGCCTGGCACGACGTCGTGCGCGTCGCCACGATCCACGACCGGCGCTCGGACAGCGGCGCGGGCAAGGTGCTCGGCTACCGCGTCGAGGCCACCGACGGCGCCAAGATCTCCGTCCCGCTCAGCCGACAGGCGCGGCAGGGCGGCCGCGACCCCTTCGTCGACCGGCTGCTCGACTCCGCCCGCGCGCACAACCGCCCGATCGCCTGACCAGCACCCGCCCCCGAAGAGGAGACCCGCCATGTCCGAGCAGACCCCTTACTCCAACGGCCCCGCCCCGTACCAGACCGTCACCGACCAGCAGCGCCGGATCTGGCGCGCCAAGGGAAAGCGCTCCGTCGCCTTCGGCGCGATCTGGCTCGTCGCCGGGATCCTGATCACGGTCATCACCTACCAGGCGGCGTCCGGCGGCGGCGTGTACTTCGTCGCGTACGGACCGATGATCTTCGGCGTCTACCGGCTGATCCTCGGTTTCAACCTGCTCAACAAGGCGAACCGCTGAAGAGCGACGTCACGGCTGGCGATCACCCGTTTTGTCCGCCAAGGTGGAAGGTGCAAGGTGTCCTTCAACGGCGAGGGAAGCCAGCCATGAGAGTGAAAGACGTCCTCAAGAACAAGGGGGCGGCGGTCGTCACCGTCCACCCCGACGCCACCTGCCGCGCCCTGCTCGCGCTGCTGGCCGAGCACAACATCGGTGCCGTCGTCGTCTCGAACGACGGCGTCACCGTCGGCGGCATCGTCTCCGAACGCGACATCGTCCGCCGGCTGAACGACCGCGGCGACGCCGTCCTGGACGGCCCGGTCGCGGACATCGCCAGCTGGCAGGTCTCCACCTGCACCCTCGACGACCCGGTCGACGTGCTCAGCACCACCATGACCCAGCGCCGCATCCGGCACCTGCCCGTCGTCGACGGCGGCCGCCTCGTCGGCATCGTCAGCATCGGCGACATGGTCAAGAGCACCATCGACCAGCTCGAGTTCGACCGGCAGAACCTGATCGACTACGTGCAGGGCTGATCACGGAAGACGGGCGTCTGCCACCATGTTCCGATGCCCACGATCTCCGCCCCGTCCGCGGTGCTGCTCGACTCCGGCGGCGTGCTGATGCAACCCATCGGCGGCCGCTGGAATCCGCGCGCCGACTTCGAACCCACGCTGCTGCGCCACTACCCGTCCATCACTGCGGAGCAGTTCGCCGCAGCCATCGAGGTGGGCGAACAGTTCATGGCCGCGGCCGAATCCACCCCCGACTACGACCTCTACCACGCGGCCATGCTGGAGAGCCTCGGCATCCAGGCCACCGCGGATTTGTTGTCGGAGCTCACGCAGCCGGTCCCCACCAACGTCGTCCTCGAACTCTTCGACGACGTGCCCGCGACGCTCAAGGCCCTGCAAGCCCGGGGCGTACGCATGGCAGTGGTCTCCGACGCGTGGCCCAACCTCACGCAGCTGCACGACGACCTGGGCATCCACGACTACTTCGAGGCCTACGCCATCAGCGCGGTCCTCGGCTGCCGCAAGCCCGACCCGCGCATGTACCGCCACGCTTCCGACGCGCTGGGCCTGCCCCCGGCCGCTTGCCTCTTCGTCGACGACCACCCCGATCTAGTGGCCGCAGCCATCGACCTCGGCTACCAGGGTCGATGGCTGAACCGCGACGGCCGCGCCTCGGCCGGAGTCCCCGCGATCACGTCACTCAGCGAACTGATCGAGCTGTTCTAGTCGACGGCGACCGACGTCAGGCCGCTGATGACTTCGATGGGGTCGAAGAGCAGCGGGGCGAAGGCGCGTTCGGCCGCGCCTACGAGCGTTGAATCGGCGCCCAGGCCGGGGGTGACGAGGCGGACCTGCTCGCGGGGGGCGGCCAGGCCGGTGGTCAGCAGCGTGGTGCGCAACTGCTGCTCCACGGCCGGGAAGACGTCGCGGAGCAGGCCGCCGAAGATGACGACTTCGGGGTTGAAGATGTTCACCAGGTTCCCGACGCCGATGCTGAGCCATTCGCCGACGTGGCGCATGGCAGCGATCGCGCGGTGATCGCCCTCGGCGGCGGCCGCCACCACCGCGGAGACGGTGGAGCGGGGGCCGTCGGGGTGGCCGGCCGCGTCGAGGATGGCCTTCTCGCCTATCTCGGTCTCCCAGCAGCCGCGGGCCCCGCAGCGGCAGAGCCGTCCGGCCGGGTTGACGACCGTGTGGCCTATCTCGCCGCCGTAGCCGCCGTAGCCGCGCAGCGGTTCGCCGCTGACGATGATGCCCGCGCCGACGCCGACCTCTCCGGTGAGATAGACAGCGTCCGAGGAACCGGCGGCCGCGCCCCGCACGTGCTCGGCGAGGGCGCCCAGGTCACCGTCGTTGCCCACGGCGATGCGGGCCCTGATTCCGTACTCGCCGAGCATGTCGGCCAGCGCCGTGCCCAGCGGCGCGTCCACCCAGCCGAGGTTGGGGGCGTAGCGGACCTGGCCGTCGGCCTCGCGGACCAGCGCGGCGATGGCCACGCCGACCCCGACGCAGACCGATCCGGGCTCCGCGCGGCCCAGCATCTCGGCGGTGAACCGGCCGAGGTGCGCGGTCACGTCCTCCAGGGCGTAGTCGCCGCGCAGCCGGTGCAGCTCCCTGCGGTCCAGGATCGAGCCGCCGAGGCCGACCCGCGCGGCGATCAGGTAGTCCACGCCGATGTCGTAGGCGAAGACGTACACCTTCTCCGGCCTCGGGCAGACGACCAGCGAGGGCCTGCCCGCGCCGGTCCCGGCCGCCCTGGCGCGGGCCGGGACCTCCTCGCGGACGAGGCCCACCTGGGTGAGGTCCGCCGTGAGCGCGCCGATCGTCGACCGGTTGAGCTGCATCACGCTGGTCAGCTCGGTGCGCGAGGTGGGGCCGTGCACATGGACGTAGCGCAAGAGCGTCGAGACGTTGTGCCTGCGAACCTCGTCCTGCGTCGACCCCGCCGTGCCGGCAGCAGTCATCGTGCTTGTCCGTTCCTTCTCGGTCGGCGCCCGTCCGCGGCGGCTCGGCTGCTCCTCGCTCCTGCGCTACGCGCTCGTGCCTACTGCCTGCTGATGCCCGCCCTCCGGGAGACCGCGTCGAATCCGGCGGCGACCAGCAGCACGATGCCGGTGATGATCAGCTGCCAGCCGGGGCCGTTGGACCCGGAGATCAGGTCGCTCATGCCGTACGAGATGACCTCGACCACGGCGCCGCCGATGATCGCGTCGATCACCCGGCCGCGTCCGCCGAACAGGCTCGTGCCGCCGATGACGGCCGCGCCGACCGCGAGCAGCAGGGTGTTGCCGCCGCCCTGGGCCGAGTTCACACCCGCCTGGGCCGACATCTGCACCAGGCCGGCGAGCGCGGCGAGGAAGGAGCACATGACGAACACGGAGATGCGCACCAGGTCCACCCGGATGCCGGCGCGGCGGGCCGCCTCGTCGTTGCCGCCGACCGCGTAGACGTGCCGGCCGTAGCGGGTGCGCCCGAGCAGGAAGCTCAGCGCGAACAGCAGGACCAGCAGCAGCGGCACGATCCACGGCACGCCCTCGGAGGTCTGACCGGCGGTCAGGAAGGTGTGCGTGACGATGCGGTTGATGCCCATGTAGTACACGAACACCGCGCCGAGCGCGGCCAGCGCGACCACCTTGACCAGCGCGATCTGGTTCGGTTCGGTGCTCAGGCCCGAGGCGCGGCGCTTGGCCAGCGTGCGGAACTTCACCGCCGCGTAGCCGAGCACGACGATCGCCAGCAGCAGCCAGCCGCCCCAGATCGGCATGTAGTCGGAGATGCTCGCGCTCTCCAGGGCCAGCAGCGTGTGGTCGGAGACCAGGATCGAACCGCCGCCGCCGATCAGGATGACGGTCACGCCCTGGAAGGACAGGAACGCCGCCAGGGTGATGACGAAGGACGGGATGCCGACCTTCGCGCGCAGCCAGCCGATGAAGCCGCCGATGATCGCGCCGACCAGGCCGGCCGCGATGACCGCGACGATCCAGTTCATCTGGTGCCGCACCAGCAGCACGGCCGCCAGCACCGCGGTGGCGCCGGAGGCGGTGCCCGCGGACAGGTCGATCTCGCCGAGCAGCAGCACGAAGACCAGGCCCATCGCCATGATGATGGTCGGCGCGCCGTCGATGACCATGTTCTCCACGTTGTAGGCGGACAGGAATCCGCTCTGCAGGATGGAGAAGAGGATCACCAGCACGACCAGGCCCAGTAGGCCGGGAATCGCGCCCATCTCGCCGCCGCGCAGCCGCTGCACGTAGTCGAGTGCGTATTCGCGCGGGTTGAGCGAGCGGGCCTGGAAGGGCTGTTCCTCGCCCGCGTTCAGCGGCTGGCTCAGCCTGTCGTTCCCGATGGTGCTCATGCGCGTGCTCCGTTCCCCTCGGCGGCCGCCGCCGACGAGGTGAGGCCGAGGTCGCCGGAGCGCCCGGCCGTGATCAGTTCGACGATCTGGGTGTGCGTCACCTCGGAACGGCGCACCTGCGCGGCCATCTGTCCGAGGTAGAGCGCGGCGATGCTGTCCGCGACCTGCAGCACGTCGTTCATGTTGTGCGAGATCAGCACGACGGCCAGGCCCTGGTCGGCGAGGCGGCGCACCAGGTCGAGGACCTGCGCGGTCTGCGCCACGCCGAGCGCGGCGGTCGGCTCGTCCAGGATGACCAGCTTCGAGTTCCACAGCACGGCCTTGGCGATCGCGACCGTCTGCCGCTGGCCGCCGGAGAGGCTGGAGACCTTCTGCCGCACCGACTTCACGGTGCGCACGGACAGCGAGGCGAGGGTGCGCCCGGCCATCAGCTCCATCTTGGCCTCGTCGAGGACGCGGGCGGCGCCGGTCACCTCCTCGCGGCCGAGGAACATGTTCTGGACGATGTCCAGGTTGTCGCACAGGGCGAGGTCCTGGTAGACGATCTCGATGCCGAGGGCGGACGCGTCGCGCGGGCCGTGCACGCGCACGTGGTCGCCGTCGTAGAGGTACTCGCCGTCGTCGATGGCGTACGTGCCACCGATGCACTTGACCAGCGTGGACTTACCGGCGCCGTTGTCGCCGACCAGCGCGGTCACTTCTCCGGATCGGGCCTCGAAGTCCACGCCCTTGAGGACGTGCACCGGGCCGAAGGACTTCTGAATGCCGCGCAGCCGCAGGATCGGCTCGCTCGCGCCGCGGGGACCGGCGTCCACGCTCACGGTGTACTCCTCGCTCTGGGTCTGTCTGTGCCTGATTCCCGTCCCCGGCGGACCCAGGCGGGAGCCTGCCGGGGACGGGAAGATCCGGGTTTACCGGTTCTCAGCGGCCGAGGTTCAGCTGACGCCGAACTTCGCGCAGTTCGCCTTGGTGGTGGCGTTGGTGTCGCACACGGAGGCGGCGGTCTCGTAGCCGTCCTTCACCGGCAGGCCGACGTTCGCCTGGGTGATCACGGTCGGCGTGGCCAGGTAGGCCGGGACCTTGCTGCCGTTGGACGGGTCGGTCACCGTGGCCGGGGCGGTCGGCTTCTGGCCGGCCAGGATCTGCGAGGCCAGCTTGACCGCGACGTCCGCCTCACCGGCGACCGGCTTGTAGATGGTGAAGCACTGGGTGCCGGCCATCACGTTGTCCAGACCGCCGGGGGTGGCGTCCTGACCGGAGACGGCGACCTTGCCCGCCAGGTTCTGCTGCTGCAGCACGTTGATGACCGACTGGGCCATCGTGTCGTTGGCGACCATGACGGCGTTGATCTTGCTGCCGTACTTGCCGAGCTGGTTCTGGAAGACGCTCTGCGCGGTGCTGGCGTCCCAGTTGCCGTTGCCGTCGTCGAGCTTGGTCCAGCCGCTCGTCGTGCTCAGCACCGAGTTGTAGCCCTGGGCGAACAGCGTCGCGTTGTTGTCGGTGGCCGCGCCGTCGATCTCGGTGTAGCCGATGCCGGTCTTGCCCTTGACCTGCGGGCACTGGGTCAGGGCGGTGCCCTGGTCCTTGCCGACCGCCACGTTGTCGAAGGACACGTAGTAGGACGCGCCGCCGCCCTGGGTCAGCCGGTCGTAGTCGATCGGCACGACGCCCTTGGACTTGTCCAGCTTCTCGATCGAGGCGCCGGAGGCGGAGTCGAGGTCGACCAGCATGATCACGCCGGCACCCCAGCTGATCAGCTGCTGGTTCTGCTGCTCCTGGGTGGAGGCGGAGCCGTTGGCGTTGTAGACCTTGCAGTCGAGGTTGTACTTGGCGCACTGCGACTGCAGCTCCTTCGGGTCCGCCGAGACCCAGCGGGGCGAGGAGGCGGTGTCCGGGAGCAGAATGCCGACCTTGTTGTTCGACGCGGCGGCGCCGCTCGAGCCGCTGCTGCCGCTGCTCTTCGAGCTCGAACAGCCGGCCAAGGCGGTGGCGGCCGCGGTGACGACGACCGCGGCGGCGAGGATTTGCTTGCGCATCATTGCGCTGTTCCCTTCTCGGATACCGGCGCGGCTGTCGCGACGGTGCGGAGTGGAGCCGGGAGGCGGGGATGTGGTGCGGCCGTCCCGTGGCGGGACGTGGAATGTTGTGACCCGCAACGTATTGCGCGGGCCGGGCTTTGGGAAGGGGTCGTTCGACGGGGTCGGGGCCCTTCTATAACGGCTCGGAAACGATGATCAAGAATCGATGATCGACTTCTACGTCTCATAGAATGGCAACGTTGTCATGTTTCAGACAGGGCGGATGCGCGAGCGGGACCGGCCACAGCGCGGTGACCGGCCGTAACACGGAATTCATGTAGGGCCGCGCAACAATTTAGATCGGCTAAGGACAAGATCGTCGATCTTGATGTGAAGATCAGAACCCGCACAATCCCGTGACCAAACCGTTAACCGGGGAGTGTACTCGAATGGCCCATCAGCGCAGGGGTAACAGGGGGAACGCTCCCCCGAGCGCCCGGGTCGGATCGGCCCGCAGCACGTCCGCGAGCAGGGTGGCGTAGACCGAGCGGAAGTCGGTGCCGAACTTGAGATCGCCCTGGTCGAGGTCGGTGAGCGAGGGCTGCTCGCCGACGAAGCCGCCCTTGACCGAGTCCCCCACCACGAAGACCGGGCCCGCGGTGCCGTGGTCGGTCCCCTCGTTCGCGTTGGCGGTCACCCGGCGCCCGAACTCGGTGTACCCGGCCAGCACGACGTCCGCCGCGCGTTTTCCCGCCGAGATTCGTTGCTGGAACGCCGCGATCGCCGAGCTGACCTCACCGAGCAGGGTGCTCTGCGTCCCCTTCTCGGCCGAGTGCGTGTCGAATCCGCCGAGGCTGACCGCGTATACCTGGGTTGGCACGGAGGATTCGATGCACGAGGCAACAATGTCGAGCTGCTGCGCGAGTTCGCCGCCCTTGTTCGAACCCTTCTGCGCCGGCAGCACGGGCCCGAAGGCCGCCACGACGGTGAACAGGTCGCCGGTGTCCCTGGCAGCGTACGCGGCGTACGGGCAGTCCTGGCTCGAGGGGTCGCCGAGCGCGCGCAACGCCGTGCCCGATTCGCCCTGAGGCAGCCGGAATTGCCCGAGTGGCAAGGAGGATCCGGCCGTCTCAGTACCCGCCAGCAGCGGCGGCAGCGTCCCGCCGAGCGAGACGGCCCGCAGAGCACGCAGTCGGTCGTCCGGCTGCGCGTCCAGCCAGCGGCCGAGCCAGCCGGAGTTCTGCGGGTCCGTCGGCGAGGCCGTCTGCCAGATGTCCATCGAGACGAAATGGCTGTGGTTCGGGTTCGGATATCCGACGCCGCGCACGATGGCGAGCTTGCCGTCCTGCCAGAGCTGGTGCATGCCGGTCATCGACGGGTTCAGGCCGAGGCCGTCGCCGAGGTCGAGCACCTCGGACTCGGAGTAGGCCAGGCCGGGCCGCGAGCTCTGGTAGACCGGGTCGGCGGCCGGGACCACCGTGTTCAGCCCGTCGTTGCCGCCGTACATCGTCAGCAGCACGAGGATGCCGGACCCGGCGGGCAGCGGGTCGGACTGCGCGGCGCGGTGCAGGTCGTGCCAGGTCAGGGCCCCTGCCCCGGCGGCCAGCGCGCCGGCGCCGACCACGCCAGAGGCGAGCAGGAACTTGCGGCGGGTGACGGTGTCCATGGCGGCCTCAATTCACCTGGTATTCGGGGCTGAGGAGGGCGAGCGCGACGAGGCCGGGCGGGCTGCCGACGACGTCGGAGAGCGCGGCGACGGTGCGCGACGAGAAGGAGTCCACGCCCAGCAGATAGGCCACGGCGTCGATCCGCGACCCCGTGGACGCGTCGGCGACCGTGGACAGGTCCCCCGCCGCGGCCGCCGCCCACCGCGCGAAGTCGATCCGGGCCTGAGCTGCCGCCGTGGTCAGCCAGAGCTGCCCCGAAGGCCAGCCGCCGACGTTCGGCGGGTAGAACGGCAGCTGCCCGAGCCCGGTGAGGACGGCGCGCAGGATCGGCACGTCCTTGGGCGCCGGGGTGATCTTCAGGGCCCTGAGTGCGCCGACGACGTACTCCACGGGCTGCTTCACCAGGGCGTAGCGCGCGGTGGCCCCAGTGAATCCCGGGTCGGTGACGAGGGCGTGGGCCAGGGCGCCGAGATCGCGGCCCGCGCCGTACGCGGCGAGCAGGTTCCGCTGCGTGGACGCGGGAATCGACGCCGCCGAGCCCAGCCGGAACCAGTGGCGCGCCACAACGAATTCGGGGCCGGCGGACTGCGCGAGCACCAGATCGGTGAACGAGTCGATGTCGAAGGACGCGGTCTTGCCGAGGATCGTCTCGGGTCCGGGGGCGTGGTTCCGCTCGACGAACGTGGCCTCGCCGCTCACCCGATTCAACCGCCAGCCGGTCAGAGCGAGCGCGGCCTGGCGTACGTCCGTCTCCGTGTAGTGGCCGACGCCGAGGCTGAACAGTTCCATCGACTCGCGCGCGAGATTCTCGTTGGGCGCCTTGGCCGTGCTGCCCTCGGCGTCCAGCCAGAGCATCATCGCCGGATCGGTCAGCATCGTGCGGAACAGCGTGCGGAAGTCGCCCCCGCCGAGCGCACGCATCGTCTGGTTCTGCTTCAGCATCAGCGACGCGTAATGCACCTTCTGCAGGGAGGTCGCGAAGTGGCCGTGCCAGAAGTACGTGCGCTTCTCCGGCCACGGGTTGTGCGCCGCCGTCATCCGGGCGAGCCACCAGAGGACCAGGTCCGCGTCGGCGGAGCGGTCGATGGCCGCCGGGAGGCTCGGCGGCGGGGTGGCGGTCACACCGGGGTCCGTCGCGGCCGCGAACAGGCCGTCCACGGTGGCGTCGTAGCCCGCCGCGTACGCCGCGTCGATCTCCGGCCCGCTGGCGCCGAATCCGGTGCGCCGCAGCAGATGCGCGATCAGGGAACGGTCCGCGTTGCTCGTCACGTAGTCAGTGATACGCGCGGACGGATAAAGACACGCTAAGTGCGTGGGCCGCGAACGGCCCACGCACCAGCTGTCGACTAGCCGCGCAGCAGGTTGCGCAGCACGTACTGCATGATGCCGCCGTTGCGGTAGTAGTCGGCCTCTCCGGGAGTGTCGATGCGCACGACCGCGTCGAACTCCACGTCGCCGGCCTTGACCTTCACCGTCTTCGGCGTGCTGCCCTCGTTGAGCGCCGTGACGCCGGTGATGGTGAACTCCTCCTCGCCGGTCAGGCCGAGCGAGGCGGCGTTCTTGCCCGCCGGGAACTGCAGCGGCAGCACGCCCATGCCGATCAGGTTGCTGCGGTGGATCCGCTCGTAGGACTCGGCGATGACGGCCTTCACGCCGAGCAGCGCGGTGCCCTTGGCCGCCCAGTCGCGGGACGAGCCGGAGCCGTACTCCTTGCCCGCCAACACGACCAGCGGCACGCCCGCCTCGAGGTAGGCCGCCGAGGCGTCGAAGATGGTGCTCTGCTCGCCGGTCAGCAGGTTCTTGGTGAACCCGCCCTCGACCCCGTCCAGCAGCTGGTTGCGCAGCCGGATGTTGGCGAAGGTGCCGCGGATCATCACCTCGTGGTTGCCACGCCGGGAACCGTAGGAGTTGAAGTCGCGCCGCTCCACGCCGTGCTCGGCCAGGTACTTGCCCGCGGGCGAGTCGGCCTTGATGGAACCGGCCGGGGAGATGTGGTCCGTGGTCACCGAGTCGCCCAGCTTGGCCAGCACGCGCGCGCCGCTGATGTCGGCGACCGGCGCCGGGGTGGCGGGCATGTTCTCGAAGTACGGGGGCTTGCGCACGTACGTCGAGTCGGCGTCCCACTCGAAGACGTTGCCGGTCGGCGTCGGCAGCGACTGCCAGCGCTCGTCGCCCGCGAACACGTCCGAGTAGCCCTTGGCGAACATCTCGGCGGAGATCGAGGAGTTGATGACCTCCTGGACCTCGGCCGGGGCGGGCCAGATGTCCCTGAGGAACACGTCGTTGCCCTCCGCGTCCTGGCCCAGGGCGTCGTTCTCGAAGTCGAAGTCCATCGTGCCCGCGATGGCGTACGCGATGACCAGCGGCGGCGAGGCGAGGTAGTTCATCTTCACGTCCGGGTTGATCCGGCCCTCGAAGTTGCGGTTGCCGGACAGCACCGAGACGGCGGCCAGGTCGGCGGCGTTGACCGCGGCCGAGACGTGCTCGGGCAGCGGGCCGGAGTTGCCGATGCAGGTGGTGCAGCCGTAGCCGACCAGGTTGAAGCCGAGCTTGTTCAGGTACGGCGTCAGGCCCGAGCGCTCGTAGTAGTCGGTGACGACCTGCGAGCCGGGCGCCAGCGTGGTCTTGACCCACGGCTTTGCAGTAAGGCCCTTCTCGACCGCGTTCTTGGCCAGCAGCGCCGCGCCGAGCATCACCGACGGGTTCGAGGTGTTGGTGCACGAGGTGATCGAGGCGATCACGACCGAGCCGTGGTCGATCTCGAACTCGGTGCCGTCGGGCGCGGTCACCGTGGTGGGCTTGGAGATCCCGTTCGAGACGGCCGGGGCGTCGGAGGCCGGGAAGGACTCGATGCCGGACTCGTCCGAGACGGAGACGTAGTCGCGCACGGCGGTGCGGAAGCGGGACTTGGCCTCGGCCAGGATCACCCGGTCCTGCGGGCGCTTCGGGCCGGCGATCGAGGGGACGACCGTGCCGAGGTCGAGCTCGACGTACTCGGAGTACTTCGGCTCGTGCGACGGGTCGTGCCAGAGGCCCTGCTCCTTGGCGTACGCCTCGACCAGCGCGAGCTGCTGCTCGGTGCGGCCGGTGAGCTTGAGGTAGTTCACCGTCTCCCGGTCGATCGGGAAGATGGCGCAGGTGGAGCCGAACTCCGGCGACATGTTGCCGATGGTGGCGCGGTTGGCCAGCGGCACCGAGGTGACGCCCTCGCCGTAGAACTCGACGAACTTGCCGACGACGCCGTGCTTGCGCAGCATCTCGGTGATGGTGAGCACCAGGTCGGTGGCGGTGGCCCCGGCGGGCAGCTCGCCGGTCAGCTTGAAGCCGACCACCCGCGGGATCAGCATGCTGACGGGCTGGCCGAGCAGCGCCGCCTCCGCCTCGATGCCGCCGACGCCCCAGCCGAGCACGCCGAGGCCGTTGACCATCGTGGTGTGCGAGTCGGTGCCGACCACGGTGTCCGGGTAGGCCTGGCCGCCGCGCGGCATCACGACCCGGGCCAGGTGCTCGATGTTCACCTGGTGCACGATGCCGGTGCCGGGCGGGACGACCTTGAACTCGTCGAAGGCGGTCTGGCCCCAGCGCAGGAAGCGGTAGCGCTCCTGGTTGCGCTGGTACTCGATGTCCACGTTCTTGGTGAAGGCGTCCGGGGTGCCGAAGACGTCCGCGATGACGGAGTGGTCGATGACCAGCTCGGCCGGGGCGAGCGGGTTGACCTTCGCCGCGTCGCCGCCGAGCGCCACCACGGCCTCGCGCATGGTGGCCAGGTCCACGACGCAGGGCACGCCGGTGAAGTCCTGCATGATCACGCGGGCGGGGGTGAACTGGATCTCGGTGTCCGGCTCGGCCTGCGGGTCCCAGCCGGCCAGCGCCCGGATGTGGTCCTCGGTGATGTTCGCGCCGTCCTCGGTGCGCAGCAGGTTCTCCAGCAGCACCTTCAGCGAGTAGGGCAGGTGCTCGGCACCGGGCACGGCGTCGAGCCGGAAGATTTCGTACGTCTCTTCGCCGACGCGCAGGTCGGCGCGCGCTCCGAGGCTGTTGGTGGACACCGCGGGTCTCCTCTGGTGTGGCGTGTGACTTTATCTCGACATCAAGATACCCCATCC
>Ga0310811_10000229_pt1 | contig 80397 bp, 66 predicted proteins | sample YCmetagenome_FD_207642 | JGI IMG/M metagenome (GOLD analysis project Ga0310811, IMG submission 207642) | Soil microbial communities from experimental microcosm in Duke University, North Carolina, United States - YC | ecosystem: Engineered > Artificial ecosystem > Soil microcosm > Unclassified ... | reverse complement strand
ATCACGCTGTACCAGCTTCTGACCCATACCAGCGGCATTCGCGATTTTATCGCCATGGGCGAGATCGCGGGCACGTCACCGGAGACGTCCATGACGGAACAGGCGTTCCTGGCCATCATGGCGCGGCAGACGGCCGGCGATTTTGTGCCCGGTACCAGCTTTGTCTATGGCAATTCCGATTATGTGCTGCTGTCGCTGGTGGTGAAGCGGGTGGCGGGCCAGACACTGAACGCAGCGGCGCACCAGCGGATCTTCGCGCCCTTGGGCATGAAACAGTCCATCTTCCGGCACGATCATCACACGGTGATCCCCGGTATGGCGACCGGATATGCCATGAAGGACGGCGCGTGGCAGGCTGCCGATGACGGGCAGGATGTGGTGGGCGGCAGCGGGCTTTATTCCTCGATTGCCGAGATGCTGCTCTGGGCGAGGAATTTCCACCAACCGGTGATCGGCGCAAAGACGCTGGCGACCATGCAGGCGCGGGGCGCGCTCAGCAACGGGCAGCAGACCGGTTATGGCATGGGGTTGGCGCCGCTGACTTATCGGGGGCTGAAAGTGATCGCCCATAACGGCAGCCTCAAGGGATACCGGTCCAGCTTCCAGGTTTTTCCGGATCAGGACTTCGCCGCCGTCGTGCTGTGCAATTCGGGTTCGGCCAGTCCCGAACAGATCGTCAGCCGGCTGGCGGACACCTATCTGGCGGACCAGTTTGCCGGCGCGGCGGCGAATGGAGCCGGCAGCGCGTCAAAGTCAGCATCCGAGGCCGCATCAAAGTCCGTGCCGACCTCCGCGCTGCTGGATGCCTATGCCGGGGACTATGTCCGGGACAATGGCTATGGCATCAGCATCACACGCAAGGGCGACCAGCTTATGTGGCGGGCGACCGGGCTGGCCGAATTTCCGCTGACGACGATCTCGCAGAACAGCTTCCTGCTCGACGCCACGGCGACGCAGTATAGCTTTGCCGCGCCGGGCGCCGATGGTCATGCCGCCAGTCTGGAGGCGGTTTCGCCCAGCAGGCACAGTGTGCTGACGCGGATCGCGCTGCCGCCGCTGAGCCAGGCAGAGCTGGACGGCTATGCGGGCCACTATGTCAGTGCCGAACTGGGCGCAGGCATAGACATTGTGGTGCGGGACGGCGCGCTGGTGCTGCATGCCCCGACGCAGGAGAAAAAGCTGTTGCGGATCGCGCCCGATGCCTTTTCCGCCGACTATCCCTTCGGGTCTGTGCGGTTCGCGCGCGATGGCACACGCATAACCGGTTTTGTGGTGAATGGCGCGATCAAGAATCTGCACTTTGGCAGGGCTTCAGCGCCCTAGCCCGCCGGCCCACTCTTTTCTTTTGGGGGATTGGGACAGTAGGATCGTCTCAATCAAGGAAAACAACGGGGAAACACCATGGTTTTGCGGGCGGTTTTGTTGGCGACGGTGCTGGCCATGGTGCCGGTGGCGGCTTTTGCCGATCTGGCGATTTCAGGTCAGGACGGCAAGCAGGTGCGTGCCGGTGACGGCCTGCCGATGGTGCCGACACCCGACAGCGTTGCGGCCATCGAATTCTCCAGCTCCAAGGCGCCCCGGGTGATCGGCATGCTGAATGTCTGCGCCACCCAGATGGGTCCGCCCAGCGCCATCGCGGTGGCACCCGATTACAGTTTCGCCCTGTCGGCCTGCCCGCAGAAGTTCGGCCCCGACGGCAAGCTGACGGCGGAAAGCACCGTTGCGGTGATCGGGCTGGATGATCCCACCAAGCCCAAGCTGCTGCAGACCGTGCAGGCTGGAACTGGCGCCACCGGCATCTATCTGGACAAGAAATTGCGTTTTGCCCTGGTGACCGGGGTTGGTGACGACACTATCACGCTCTTCACCATCAAGGATCGTCAACTCACCCAGGCCAGCCAGGTCAAGCTGGAAGCCAAGGCCGAGCCGCGCGATGTGATCATCGCCCGCGACGGCAAGACGGCCTATGCGCTGCGCTTCGGCGACGGCAAGGTGACCAAGCTGGCGATCCAGGGCGATCAGCTTTCCCGCGTCACCGATTTCACCGTCGGCACCCAGCCGGATGGCGGCAGCCTGACCCATGACGGCCGCTATCTGATCGTCAACAATTTCGGCGGCTCGCCCAATACGGCCAAGGGCAGCGCGGCCACCACCGTGACGGACACCAGCAATGGCAAGATCACCTATGCGGTCGAGGTGGGCGCCCTGCCGGAAGCGGTGGTGCTGTCGCCGGATGGGAAGTATGCCGCTTTGGTGATCGGCAATGGTTCGGCCACGGTGCGCAATGCGCCCAACTATAACAGCGTGTTCGGCAAGCTGAGCCTGTTCGCCGTCGGCAAGGGCAAGCTGGACCATATCGCTGACGCCCAGCTGGGCCATGCCTGCCAGGGCGCGGTGTGGAGCGATGACGGCAAGCGGCTTTTGGTGCAATGCTCGGTGGAACGCGATATCCGGGTGTTCGATTTTGACGGCAAGGCCCTGATGGAGAGGCCTGAAGCGGTGCTGAAGATGGAATCCCGTCCCGGCGCGATGGTGACTTCCAAGACCCGCTAGATTTTCCTTGATAAGTACGTCCATGCGCCGCACATAGCCGCGCATGGCGCCCGTTTTGCACCTCAAGGACATCTCCGTCGCTTTCGGCGGTACGCGGCTATTGGACGGGGCTGAACTCAGCGTCGGCGAGGGCGACCGGCTGTGCCTGGTGGGCCGCAATGGCTCCGGCAAATCCACCTTGCTGAAGATCGCAGCGGGGCTGGTGGAGCCCGATGGCGGCACGCGTTTCGCCCAGCCCGGCATCACCATTCGCTACCTGCAGCAGGAGCCGGATCTCAGCGGCTATGCCACCACCCGCGACTATGTCGAGGCGGGCCTCAATCCCCACGAGGATCCCAACCGCGCTTTTTATCTGTTGGGCCATCTGGGCCTGAGCGGAACCGAAGATCCCGCGCATTTGTCCGGTGGCGAGGCGCGCCGCGCGGCACTGGCCCGGGCGCTGGCGCCGCGCCCCGATATTCTCCTGCTGGACGAACCCACCAATCATCTGGATGTGGGCGCCATCGAATGGCTGGAAGATGAGATCAAGTCCGGCAAGGGCGCGTTGGTCCTGATCAGCCATGACCGGCGGTTTTTGGAAAATCTTTCCCGTGCCACCGTCTGGCTGGACCGTGGCCAGACTCACCGTCTGGAAAAGGGCTTTGCCTCCTTCGAGGCCTGGCGGGACGAAATGCTGGAAAAGGAAGAGCTGGAGCGCCACAAGCTGGCGCGGCGCATTGCGATGGAAGAAGACTGGGTGCGTTACGGCGTTTCCGGGCGGCGCAAGCGCAACCAGGGCCGGCTGGAAAGGCTGCGCGGCATGCGCACCGAGCGCCGCGAACAAATCCGCCAACTCGGGACCGTCAGGATGGAAGCGGCGGAAGGCGCAGGCTCAGGCACCAAGGTCATCGACGCCAAGGGGGTGAGTTTTTCCTATGACGAGCGCGAGATCGTTCGCGACTTCAGCCAACGCATCCATCGCGGCGACCGTATCGCCATCGTCGGGCCTAATGGTGTGGGCAAGACGACGTTGCTCAAGCTCCTGACCGGCCAGCTTCAACCGCAACAGGGCAATGTCAAATTGGGCCAGGGCCTGCTGATGGCGCAGCTGGATCAGAGCCGCAGCCGGCTGCATCCCGAGCAATCGCTGGCGGCGGCCGTGACCGACGGCAGCGGCGACACGGTGATGGTCGCGGGCAAACCGCGCCATGTGATGAATTACCTGCAGGATTTCCTGTTCACCCCCCAACAGGCTCGCACCCCCGTCAAGGTTCTGTCCGGCGGCGAGCGGGCGCGGCTGCTTCTGGCCAAACTGTTCGCCGCGCCATCCAATTTCCTGGTGCTGGACGAACCGACCAACGACCTGGACCTGGAAACCCTGGATTTGCTGGAAGAAGTGATTGCCGACTATCCCGGCACCGCGCTTATTGTCAGCCATGACCGCGATTTCCTGGACCGGGTGGCGACGGGAATTGTGTTTGCGCAAGGCGATGGCCGCTTCACCGAATATGCCGGCGGTTATTCCGATATGCTGGCGCAGAGGAGCGGAAAGACCGGGAAGGGCCTCGAAACGCGCAAGGCGGCGGCAAAAGCGCCCGTAGAAAAACGCGCCCGCACCAATGCGCCCAAGATGAATTTTGCCGATGCGCATGCCCTGAAAATCCTGCCGGAAAAAATAGCAGAAGCGGAAATCAAGATGGCGGAACTGGAGCAACGCCTGTCTGACAGCGGTCTTTATGCGCGCGATGCCGCGCTGTTTGCCAAACTGTCGGAGGAATTGGCGAAAATCCGCGCCCAAAAGGACAGCGATGAAGAACGCTGGTTAACGCTGGAGATGGAGCGCGAAGCCTTGGAGGAAGCTGGGGAGGGGGAACAACCGTCATAGTTCCACGTTAAATTGGCTGTGGTCGAAAGGTTTCAGGGGCAGTTTTTTCTGTCCCGGAAATGGGTTCCATGAAACGAGCAGCCCTTGCTGGATTTGCCGCCGGAACCGCAATGGTGATCGGCGGTGCGTTGGGAGCAGTTTCCCGCTCCGATCCCAAACCGGTCCCCGATATCAATATCGAAATCATGAATCCGATGATCGGCGGCCAGGCGATGCTGCCAGACCGTGATATCCTGGATAACATCAGCGCTTCGCCCATGCATTCGACATTGGTCGCCGTGCTGAAGGACAGCGGCGTCGCAGATGCCCTAAAGGCCAATGGACAATTCACGGTTTTTGCGCCCACCAACGCGGCCTTCACGGCAGCCGGTGTCCAGGCAAAGTCGGCCAAATCGTCCAATATGGGCCGGCGCATGAGCTATCTGATCGTGCCGGGCCACTATGATTCCCAAGCGTTGCTCAAGGCAATCAACGAAGGCGGCGGCGAGGCCAGGTTGCGGACTGCCGAAGGCGGAACCTTGCTGGTGCGTATGAACGGGCCGACCAACATCATGGTAATGGATGAACGCGGCAATATTGCCGACATCGCCATTTACGATGTGCGCGACAAGAACGGTATCGTGCATGTCGTAGACCATGTACTGGAGCCGAGCGGCGGACAGACGCACCAAGTGGCGGCGATCAATTAGCCTAATCCGCGTATTTCGCCAGATAGTCGGCCAGCGCCTGCGGCGTCATATTGTGTGCATCGGCCGTGGCGAAGACATTGCTGCCGTTGACCAGCTTGCCGTCCGGCGTTGCGATCAGCAGTGCCGGCACCCCTTCCAGTCTTTTGGTAATACCGAAGCGGGCGGGAATCTGCAGGTTGCGGTTGAAGCGGCCCACATCCACCAGCACTTCCTCGTAATGCGCCTCCATGAAGCGGCGCATTTCCGGCAGCCGGAGGAAATTGGACAGCACCAGGCAGTCGACGCACCAGTTGCCGCCCAGATCGATCAGCACGCGCTTGTGGGATTTCTGGGCGCGGGCGAAAGCGGCGGCAACCTGCGCATCGGCGTTGGCGGCCTCATTGTAAGGCTGCATGGTGACCACCGGCAGTTGCTGGAAACTGGCGATGGAAGGCTTGGGCGCGGTCGCGGCTTGCGCGGGGATCGTCGCCAGCAACAGAAGCGGGACCAGGATCTTCTTCATGCCGCCGGCGCGAGCAGGCCGCGCCCCTCCAGCAAGGCTTCGATATGGGGATCGCGGCCACGGAAGGCGCGGTAGGCGGTGGCGAAATCGCGCATGCCGCCCGAAGAATAGATGAATTTGTGCAGCCGGTAGGCTGTGGCGGGATCGAAGGGATCGTGCGCCTCCTTGAAGGCCTTGAAGCCGTCGGCGTCCAGCACTTCCGACCAGAGATAGGCGTAGTAGCCCGCGGCATAGCCGTCGCCGCCGAAGATATGACCGAAATGCGGTGCCGCATGGCGCGGGCCGATTTCCTCCGGCATGCCGATACGCTTGAGCGTTTCCGCCTGCGCGTCTTTGGGATCGCCGCCGGGAGCCAAAGTGTGAAAATCCATGTCGACCAGTGCCGAGGCCAGGAACTCCACCGTGGCAAAGCCCTGGCCATAGTTGCGTGCCGCCAGCAGCTTTTGCAGCAAGGCTTTGGGTATGGGCTCGCCGGTCTGGTGATGGCGGGCGAAACGCTCCAGCACCTGGGGTTCTTCCAGCCAATGTTCGAAAAGCTGTGACGGCAATTCCACAAAATCGCGCGCCACATTGGTGCCGGACAGCCGCGGATAACGGACGTGGCTGAGCAGGCCGTGCAGCGCATGCCCCATTTCGTGAAACAGCGTCACTGCATCATCGAAGGACAACAGGCAGGGGTCGCTTTTGTTGAAATTGGCATTGTTGACGATGATCGGCAGGACATCGCCATTGCCATCCGGACCGGCGAGCCGGTGCTGGTCGCGGAAGCTGGACATCCAGGCGCCGCCTTGTTTGCCGGGACGGGCAAAATAGTCGCCATAGAACAAGCCGATCGCCTGGTCTTCCCGCCTGACTTCCCAAACCCGCACATCCGGATGATAGACGGGGATGCTGTGTCGCTCCTGGAATGACAGGCCGAACAGCTTGCCGGCGGTGAAGAAGGTGGCTTCGATCAGGTTGGAAAGCTGGAAATAGGGCTGAAGCTGCTGCGCATCGAAGGCATATTTCTCCTGGCGCAGCTTCTCGGCATAGTAACGCCAGTCCCAGGGGGCAAGCTGGAAATTCTGCCCCTGGCGGGTGATCAGCGCCTGCAGGGCGTCGCGCTCCTCCAGCGCGCGCAGCCTCGCCGGTTCCCACACTTCTTCCAGCAAGGCCCGCGCTTTCGCCGGCGTTCCAGCCATGGAGTCGGCCAGCTTGAAGGCGGCGAAATTCTCATAGCCCAGCAGGCCGGCGCGCTCGGCACGCAAGGCCAGCATCTCGCGCATGATTGCGTTGTTGTTATGGGTATTGGCATTGTCGCCGCGTGACACCCAGGCGCGATAAAGCTGTTCGCGCAACGCCCGGTCGTCGGCAAATTGCAGCATGGGCTCGACACTGGAGCGGGCCAGCGTCACCGCGAAAGGCATGTGAATCTTCAGGTCCTTGGCCCTGGCGGCGGCGGCATCGCGTATAGCCGGGGGAATACCGGCCATCTGTTCTTCCGTCAGGGTCAGGATCCAGTCTTCTTCATCGCCCAGGACATTCTGGCTGAACTGGGTCCCCAGCACCGCCAGCCGCTGGCCGATGGCGGCCAGACGGTCGCGGCCTTCCGGCTTCAACTGGGCGCCTGCACGCACAAAGTCGAGATGATAGCGTTCGAGAAGGCGCAAGGATTCCGCATCCAGTCCCAGGCTTTCGCGCCTGGCGTACAATTCATCCAGCCGCGCGAACAGGACCGGATGCATGGAGATGACGCTCCAATGGGCGGAAAGCCGCGGCGCCATCTCCAGCTCGATCGCCTGCAGGGCATCACTGGTGGCCGAAGAGGTGAGGTTGTGGAACACGCCCTCCACCCTGGTCAGCAGCTGCCCGCTTTTTTCCAGCGCCAAAACCACATTGTCGAAACTGGGGGGCGCCGGATTTTCCGCAATGCTTGCGATCTCGGCGGTATGCTCCGCCAGCGCCCGGTCATAGGCCGGCGGAAAATGGGCGGGCTCGATCCGGTCCAGCGGCGGCGCTCCGAAAGGCGCGGTCCAGTCTTCGAAAAAGGGATTGGTCATGGTGATGATAATATAAGTGAGCTCAGTGGATTTCCCAGACCACGGAAACCTCCGCTGTAACGCTTTGTTCGCCCGGCGCTATCCGGGTTTCCGCGGCCATCGCCGCCATGCGGTACATCGGGCGGGGCGGGGCTTCGCCGCCGCCTTCTGTGATGGACAGGATGGGCCCCAGACTCACGCCGGCGGCTTTGGCATAGGTCTCGGCGCGTGCGCGGGCATCCGCGATCGCTTGCGTCCGGGCTTTTTCCAGCAAAGGCGCATCATTCTGGATCGAGAAGCTGACGCCGTTGATCTGGTTGGCGCCTGCCGCGACCAATGCGTCTAACGCACCGCCCAGCTTACCGACGTCTTCAAGCCGCACGGTGACGTCATTGCTGACCTGATAACCGGTCAGTCGGCGGGCCGCGTTGTTGTCACCATTGCTATATTGCGGCGAGACGAAAAAATTGGTGGTCTGGATATTCTTTTGCGGGACGCCCAGTCTTTCCAGGGCCGCAAACACGCCTTTCATGCGGGCGCTGTTGGCGGAAAGCGCCTGGGCGGCGGTGGGGGCGGTTGTTGAGACCCCGGCCGTGACCTGAGCCATATCGGGTGCGCTGCGAATCTCGCCATGGCCGGTCATGGCCAAAGTCCGGACATCCGTTGCGCGGGAATCGGCCGCCTGGGCCGGGATGGCGAGGATGCAAGCCAGCGCCAAGCCAAGGAAAAGTGGGGATTTCATGCTGTTTTCTTTCCAAATCGCAGGGGCCCATCCGAGCGCAGATTGACCGGCAAGAAGGGCAAAATCAGGGCTCGCCAAGGCATGTTGGCATGCCGGAAAATCCTGTTATACCCCTTTGGAAAAGGGCCTGTAGCTCAGTTGGTTAGAGCTGACCGCTCATAACGGTTAGGTCGCAGGTTCGAATCCTGCCGGGCCCACCATTTTATCAAGTAGTTACGTATTGTTTGCGCGATGCGCGGCACGCAGTTGGCACGCGTCAATACGTGCCATTTCAAATGGTGCGTGGCGAGTAAATCGAACTCTCCGCTCGATGGGGAGGTTCTACCAAATTCTCCAGCCCATACAAGCTTCTCACAAGTTATTGAGCGTTCGCGGCACGCGAGCGGCACGCTTCGATTTGATCACAATCTTCCACCGTCGCGCGCGTTTCTCTACCGCCTGAGGGGAAACGCCGAATAGTTTCGCAATGGACTTAACATCCTTGGGACCCTCCTCAATTAAGAGTTCTTTCAGTTGTGCAGCTTGGCGATTAGTCAGATGTTTGCGCCCCAAGTGAGGAGACGGAGGGACGAGTTCCACTCCTGGGTCATCGATCGTTCTACGCTTCAAGTTAGATCGGACCTCACTGATGACATCCTCCACCACCTGGAGAGCTTCTTTGCAATACTCCGCGAGCAACCCCGTCAATTTCACCTGGCATCTTTACGTCGGTAAGAACAGCGTCGATTTCGACACCAGACTCGATGATTTCTATAGCGTTCGGAGCATCAAAAGCCTCCAGAGCATGAAACCCGCATCCCGTGAGATGCTCGCAAAGGACCAGGCGCAGGATCGGCTCGTCATCAACTACGAGGATGACTGGTTTCTTCTGAAGATCTTCGGCATTGCTCACAAATTCCCACGCCAGCACTGACGACATGTAATCCCTAGTTGCAGGACCTGTTCCGTGCAATTTATATTTATCTGGATGTTCCAATTGCTTGCCAATTCCGCCGCTAAAGCTCGTTAATTAGCGCCTGCTCCCTGATCGCACTCCGCACTTAGTCGAAAGCGGATTTGATCGCTGCGAGAAGCTCCGTCTTGGTTGCGAAATGATGATTGATACTCGACCGCGACATGCCCAACTGAATAGCCACTTCTTCAATTGTGAACTCTCGGCTGCCATTTGGACCCATCAGGTTTCGTGCCGCAAGAAGAATAGCCTTGGAGGTATGTATCGGCGGCCTGCGCCGACGCGTTTGGCCTTTGAATCTCGCTGGTTTGATTCTGGTCTGTGGCTTCACGCTTCCCCGCGCCCCTCAGCAATGTGGAGCTGGTTAATTATGTACCTGGCACCATAAAAGCGCCCTAGCCATCGCGGATGGGCTCCTTGCTTTGCCGGCTGCGTTGACGTCGGTCCCAACCGAGACATTAGAAGGTTCCGTAACGAGACTTTGTCCGTAAGGCTCTATAGAACGGTTGCGGACTGAACGCTCGATTATGTTTCTCGCGAAGGACGATCTGATAGATTGTTTCTGAGAGCAGATTGTACTGTTCGGCAAGCTGCTCCAACGTTGCACCCTCCAAATGCGCCAGAAAAATCTCGCGATTGCGCGCGATGGTTTTCGGAAACATGGGTACACAAACTACCACTTTTGAAGCAAAGAGTTCGAAGACCGTGCGTCTAGAGCATAACCAAGGCGCCTATCTCAACAAATACCGACGAAAGTCGGTATTGACCAATGGGGGCGCTAACAACCCAATGACCCCATAACGACCACGCGGTCGCAGCAGCACCGCGAGAGTCTTCGATATCGGGGGAACAATGCAAAAGTTAAGCAAAATGATGATGCTGAGTGGCTCGATGGCCGCCATGGTCGCTGCGATCTCGTCGGCTGCCCAGGCACAAGAGCCGTCGACTGAAGTCATCACCTCCAGCGCATCGCGCCTCCAAGTCCAAGGCTATGAGGCCCCAACCCCGGTCACCGTGATCGGCGTTGAACAACTGAACCGCGACGCCAAGATCGACATCGGCGACAGTATCCGCGAAATGCCCTCGGTCGGTATTTCCGACTCGCCCGGCAACGGCTCCCACTCCGGTAACGCCTCCCAGGGCGATGCTGGTCTCGACACCGTCAACCTGCGCAACTTGGGCGTGGTGCGTACCCTGGTCTTGTTCGACCGTCAGCGTGTGGTCACCTCCAACCCCAATTCCGACAACGCCCCCGCGATCGGTGGCGTCGATCTTTCAACCCTTCCCTCGAACATCATCGAACGGGTCGATATCGTGACGGGCGGCGCCAGTGCTCAGTGGGGCTCCGACGCAGTGGCCGGCGTGGTCAATCTGGTGATCAACAAGACCTTCACCGGTCTGAAAGGCAACATCTCCTACGGCAATTCCCAGGAGCAAGATCACGAGACCATGAAGGCAGAAGTGTCGGCCGGCTTCGACTGGATGGGAGGTCGCGGCCACACCGTGCTGGCAGGCTCTTACACCATGAGCCCGAACGCCTTTTTCAGCTGGGATCGCAATTGGGGTTACACCGGACGGGCGCTGATTCCCTGCAGCCAGATCGGCCAGGCGGGCGGAAGCTCACTTTGCCATATCGGCAGTTTGGGCAGCGCCAATATTACCAACGGCGGTCTGATCGGATCCAGCCCGGCCGGCAGCGCCGGGAATGTGACTGCCATTGCGAACAAGGGCGGGATCTTCGCTACCGCCGGCAGCGGCGGCCTTGCGACCGCGAATGCGCTACGCGGCATCCAGTTCATTGGTCAGGGAAACATTCAGACGGCGCCGTTCAACTATGGTATCCTGTTCAACAACGGCAATACCTGTTCCAACTGTTCGGGGTTCAACGCGGCCGGCGGTGGGAGCAACATCAACAATCCACCACTCAATGCGGTGCCGTATCACAATTTGACCCTGTTCCACTATTCGAGCTTCAAGGTCACCGACAGTATCAGCGCATCGATCCAGTTGAATTACGGCAAGAACAATGAAGAGAACCAGGCCAATAATGGCCGTGCCGGCAACAACACGATCTTCGTCGACAACCCCTACCTGCCTGCCAACATCAGGGATGCTATGATCGCTGGCGGTATTCCCAGCATCTCGGTCGGTGTTGCCAACCTGGGGAATGTCACGCCAGGCAATGTGACGCTCAAGAATTATCAGCAGGCGGTTTCCCAAAACTTCATCTACAACAACCGTGAGCTGCGGCGCGGCGTGTTCACCCTGGACGGCGCCTTGAGCCTGTTCGGCGGCGAAGACTGGACGTGGGAAGCCTATATCCAGCATAGCTCGGTTCGTGAGACCCAGCAGGCGCCCTACAACACCTATAACGTCAACTATTCCAATGCCATCGATCCGGTGCTGGTGCAGGCGACCGGTCCCAATTCGCTGGGTGCCGGCAGTGCCACCCAAGCGGCGGCGGTGCGTACTGCGCTCACTGCGGCGGGCGCGCACGTGCCACAGGTGGGTGAGATCGCCTGCCGATCGGCCCTGACCGCGACCGATTGGGGTGTCAGCCAAAACGCGTTCGGGTTCACCGTGATCAAACCGGGCGGCTTGATGGCGGGCTGCGAACCGCTGAATATCCTGGGAACGAGCAACGCCACCATGGCAGGGCTCAACTATATCGCCCCGGGCCGCGTCAATCGCGCGATTATGGATCAGGCATTGTACCGGTTGAACCAGACGGTAGCCTCGGTCACGGCCTCGGGCACTCTCCCCTGGGGTCTGGAGGCCGGCAAGATCGCGGTGGCGACCGGTTTTGAATACCGCCACGAACAACAACGCAACCAGCGTGACCCCCTGCAATTGGGTGCATCCGGTGTGTTTGAATCGGGCAACTTTTCAGAATTCGGCGGCCAGTATCATGTCGAAGAAGGCTTTTTGGAAATCGACGTTCCGGTTCTCAAGAACAACTTCGTCCAGTCGTTGGATGTCAGCGCAGCGGGCCGCATCACCAGCTATTCATTCAGCGGCATGGTGCAGACTTGGAAGCTGGGTGCCACCAGCCAGGTCAATGACGACATCAAAGTTCGTGCCTCCTGGTCCAACGACATCCGCGCTCCTGGGATCGGCGAACTGTTCTCTGTAGCTCTGATCAGCACCCAGACCAACCAGGTCTATCCGCCGCCTCCTGGTAGTGGCAAAGGCTATAATGTCAGTTTCGCCGCGCCCGGCAACCCCAACCTGGTTCCTGAACAGTCTTATACCGTATCGGGCGGTATCGTGTTGACCCCGCACTGGATCGAAGGCCTGACCTTGTCCTTCGACTGGTATTCGATCTCCATCCATGGGGGTATCTTCTCGTACACGCAGGGCCAGATTTTCGACCAGTGCGGCAACAAGCATAATCCGCTCTTCTGCGGCCTGGTGTTCTTCGCCCAGGGCTGGCCGGGCAATGCCAATACACCGGTGGCGGCGGAAATTGACGGTAACGGCAAACCAGCCTCGGGTCTTGCCGCGAGCTTGGGTACGTTTAAAGCTGACTCCGAAGGGGCATTGAACCTGTATCTCCGGCAGCCGCTCAACGCCAACAGCGAAACCACCTCGGGCCTGGACTTCCAGATCGACTACACCCACGACCTGCTGGACGGCGCGTTGGATTGGCACTTTGTCGGCAACTATACGGACCAGAAGACCCGAACCTCGGCAGGTATCTTTGTCGACGGGGCGGGCGCGGTCAGCGGCGATTCCGCGGTCAATCCCTTGGCCGGCTTCACCATGCCCAAGTTCCGCGGCACCATCGCCACGACCTATACCGAGGATCCCTGGTCATTCACCGCCCAGGCACGCCTGTTGGGTTCGGCGCGGCTCAGCAACCAGTATATCGAGGGCGTCAGCACGTCTCCCGTTCCGGCGGGATATACGAACTATGTGGACGACAACGGCGTGCCATGGGTCGTCTATACCGATCTTCGTGCCTCCTGGCGCTGGAACGACCATATCCAGCTCTATGGCGCGGTCGACAATGCCTTCAACACGCCTCCGCCGAATCTTGCTTCTACGGGCGGCGGCGGCACGGATTGCCGTATCTACGACTGCATCGGCCGGTCGTACCGTGTTGGTATTCGGTTCAATGATTGAGTTGTGATAATGGTGCAGCGGGGACTGGTGGGTGTTCGGAAAACCCATTGCCCCCGTTAACCCAAGCGCTACCACGCGGTGCCGTCTGCGAACGTTCGTCCCATTCACGGCGATCGAGAAATTTTTGGCCCACGGGCCAGTTCGAACCCAGTGCTTGTTTCCCGGGTGGTGGCGCTAATTTCCAAGATGAAGAGAGTCTAAAGAGATTTTAATGAGCCCCCTATGACAAGTTTATAGTGCAACCTTAGCTTAGTGGAGCGGCAGTCTAAGCCGCAGGCGTTCAGGGGAAAATTCCAAACCAAGAAGTGACGTTCTCCTGGATCAGCCTTTCCAAGGTTTGTTGCTGCTCCGGGGGGATGCGTAATGAGTCGGGTTTTGCTGGTTGATGCCAATGAGATATTTCGGCTGGGACTGCGAGAAGTCATAAAAACAGTTGAGCCTGCTCTTACAATTTCCGAAGCGGACAACGTAGTAACAGCTCAGGGGATACTTCGAGAGAAGAGCGATATTGCGCTGATCGTTCTGGCTGTCGGGGTTACCGATTCCGGAAAGTGTACCGGCCTGTTTCAGCTGAGAAACGAATTTCCAGAAATCCCAGTCGTAATGCTGTCGGATGATCCTAAGTCGGACTTGGTAAACTGCGCTCTTGCGGTTGGAGCCGCGGGAATCATCGAGCGATCCGCCCCCTGCGATGCCACTTTCCATACATTGAAACGAATACTTTTCCCGAACACAGAATCCAAGCTTAGTGTCTCAAACGTGGGTCCATGTGCCAGCCCCATAGAATCCCTTTCGCCAGCTCTATTGCGAGTATTGATGGGCGTGAAACGGGGATTGCGAAACAAGGAAATCGCTTTTGAGCTGGGCTTAAGTGAAAAGACAATTAAGGCCTATCTTGGAATTCTCTACCGCAAGCTCGGCGTGAATAGCAGGACGCAAGCTGTGATCCTTTTGCAAGACGGGCCTGCGGAGACGGGATTGAGATACGGGCCCGAGTTTATGGCGGTCAATATCGCGTAGTTGCGAAGCTCGAGGTTGAAATCTCGGACCGTCTTTTTTTCCGCATGTGGGTTTGCTGCCACACTCGACCAAAGTCCGTATGTTCCCCTCCGGCCAGTGATGACAGGTTGCCAGTAAAGCTGGATGCAATCGGCTCAACACTGGGGGTTTCGATGAATTACCGACTTTCGGCACGCGCACGGCTAGCGAGCGGTGCTGCAATCGTTGCGCTCAGTGCAGGCGCGGCGATGGCGCAGGAAGGTGTCGAGCAAGTTGTTGTCTCCTCGACCCGTTTGCAAGCAGCGGGCTTTGATGCTCCCACTCCGACAACGGTTATCAGCGCGGCCGACCTGGAAGGCCAGGCCAAGCCCAACGTCTTCGACTCCTTGAAAGACCTGCCTGCCCTTCAGGGCTCGACGGGCGCATCGGCCCAGGCCGGAACCACCTCCAACGGCCTGCTCGGTCTGTCGGCACTGGGCATGCGCGCCTTGAGCCCTCTGCGCACCCTGACCCTGATGGACGGCCAGCGTGTCGTCGCCGCCAACCTGAACGGCGTGGTCGACGTCAGCATGATCCCGCAGATGCTGATCCAGCGCGTGGACGTGGTGACCGGCGGTGCGTCGGCCTCCTGGGGTTCGGACGCGGTGGCCGGCGTGGTCAACTTCGTGCTCGACAAGAAGTTCGAAGGCTTCAAGACCAACATCTTCGGCGGTGGCTCGGGCTATGGCGACATGGGCAACCTGACCATCCAGGCTGCGGCGGGCACCAGCTTTGCCGGCGGCCGGGGTCATTTCGAAACCTCTGTCGAATACAGCTACAATGACGGCCTGCTGCCCCGTTATCCGCAGAACGTCTATCAGCATACGGCACTGCCCGGTAATATCGGTGGCCGCAATCTCTCGCGCCAGTCGGGCACATCCAGCTATTCGGCCGATACCGGCGCAAATGCTGCGCCTCCCGGCATGCCGCGCAGCTATTATGGTCCGCTGCGTCAACAGGTCAGCTTTGCCGCCTACGGTCTTATCCAAGGTGGCCCCAAGGCCTTCACGACCTTTGGCGCCAATGGCAAGGCCTATCCGCTCGATCTCGCCGGCAACTGTTTCAAGACCGCTACGGGAGCCCTGCAGGGCGGCATAAGCAACAGTTGCTTTGGGACCGCATCCGATCCGGGCGACCAGATCAACACCCATGAATTTACCCAAGGGTTGATCAATCCCCTGACCCGCGGCGGCATCTACGCCCGTGTCTCTTATGATCTGACGCCGGACACGGAAATCTATGCCACTCTGATCTATTCGGGCGCCCGGACCGAGAACACCCCGGCCCAAGGCAACTCCGACAAGTCGGGCATCCTTCGTTGCGACAACGCCTACCTGCCTGGCACCGGCCTGTTTGGCGAAGGGCTGACCGGTGCGGAAACCCAGGCCGCTTGCTTGGCCCTCTATCCCGCCAACTCCATCCCCTTCGGCAGCAACTGGGCCAACATCCTGACCAACCAGAACATGCACATCTTCCGTCAGACCCGCCGCTATGTAGTGGGCGCCAACGGTGGCTTCAACGTATTCGGCAAGGACTGGCGCTGGGAGTCGTATTTTGAGCATGGCGAATCTGACACCAGCATCAAAATCTACAACATGCCGCTGTCCAACGCGCCGAATGTCGGGCTGATCGATCCCGCCACGGGGCAGCCAGTTGGCGTCAGCCAGCTGTATTCGCGTTTCAACCTAGCGCAGGATGCCGTGGTCAATGCGGCCGGCAATATCGTCTGCCGCAACACCATCGCGCAGTCCTTTGGCTGCGTGCCCTACAATCCGTTCGGCCAGGATCCGATCAGCACCGGCGCCCAGGCCTATTTCGACAACCAGAACGGCCAGGGTGGCAGCACCAACGGCAACAATGTGATCATGACCAACCGCCAGGAGGCTTTCAGCTTCTCGGTCAATGGTTCACCGCTCGATCTCTGGGCCGGTCCGATCGCCGTCGCGGCCGGTTACGAATATCGCGAAGAGCATTATTCGCAGCGTGCCGACCCTTACGCCGCCGGTGTCAGCGCGTCCACCCCGCCGACCTTTACGGAACCTTGCACAGATCCTTTTGTGGATTGCGGCTTGACCAGCTTTGGCGCCATCGGGGCCTATAATGCCGGCAACTATCACAACGGGCGCGGCACCTTCCATGTGAACGAAGTGTTCCTGCAGATCGGTGTGCCAATCATCAACGATTCCTTCTGGGGCAAGGCCGACATCGAATTGGATGGACGTCATGCGCGCTACTCAACCGCCGGCGACGCCAACACCTGGAAGGTCGGTCTGACTTGGGAAACACCGATCCCGGGAGTCCGGCTGCGCGCCTTGCAGTCCCGCGACATTCGCGCCCCCAATCTGTCGGAACTAATCCCGCCGGTGCAGGGTGCAAATGGCGGATTCACCAACCGTTTTACCGGTAACCAGCTGAGCCAGAACATTATTGGTGTGACGGCTGGCAACTTAAGCCTGAAGCCGGAAAAGGCCCAGACGACCGAGATCGGCCTGGTGTGGCAGCCGGACTTCCTCCCCGGCTTCCAAGCGTCGGTCGACTATTATCGTATCGGCGTTAAGGGAGCGATCGTCTCCCTCGGTTCACAGCAGATCGAAGACCTGTGCTACTTCCAGGAGACGGGGCAAGTACCTTTCAACAATTTCTGCTCGGTCAATGCCATCCGCACCAGCAACAACATCCCACAAAGTGCCACCAACCCGGGCGGCCCCGTTACGGGCGGCGGCGTGGTGCCCAGCCAAGTGTTTGCTATTGTCGCTCAACCCTTCAACGCCGCAAGTCTCCTGACCGACGGCATCGACATCGAAGCTGGATACCAGTTCGATCTGGAGGAATACGACGTGCCCGGCACCTTCGTCCTGCGCTCGCTGGTCAACCACACCAGCAAGTACATTCAAGATTCGGGTATCCCGGGAACCCAGCGCAATTCCGAACTTGTGGGTAACGTGTCGGCCGGCAACAACGGTTCGACCTATAACGGGTATGGCGGCGCCATCCTGAACTGGAAGCTGCAAGAGACCCAGTCCTACCAGAACGACGACTGGGGAATGACGTTGACGGAGCGCTGGCTGTCGGGCGGTATCACCACCAACCGCAACACCCTGGTTTGCGCCCCCGGTACCTGCCCGCCATCGACCGTGCAGACGCCGACCATCAACTACAACCGTGTCTCGTCGATGTTCTACCTGGATGTTGGCTTCAACTGGAATTACAGCCCGAAGACCCAGTTCTATACCAAGGTCGACAACGTCGCGAACACCAGGCCGCCGGATATCGGTAGCCAGGATAACAATCAGGTCCTGTACGATGTGATCGGCCGTATGTTCCGTTTCGGCCTCCGCTATAATTATTAGTTTGTGTGTGTGTGTTGCACAGAGCCCCCCTAAGGTGTGTGCAACAACTTCTCCGCAGACCTTGAAAAAGGTCTGCGGAGTTTTTTTGTTCGGAACACAGCAGTTCTGAACCGCACACACAGCCTCATCGGCTCGCCCAGATCAATCGCAGAAGCGCTTCTGTTCCCTTCCCGGAGGCTCTCTGGCGCTCGCGTGATGCGCAATGCCTAGCCGGAGTTTCTGGCGAACTCAGACTCAGAGCGACAGGGCTATTCACTTGTAGCCTTACAACCGAATGCGATCAACTATTTGATTTCACAAGATAAATTTGGCGTCGCCATTCTGACAAATTGCCATTTCCTATTGTGAAAAGCACGTAATTTACAGCATAATCATTCCATGTGTTGGGGGACGCATGCGTATTCTGGTCATCGAAGACGAAAAGAAATATCTCGATATACTTCTACGGACTCTGAAAGCCGAAGGTTACACGGTGGATGGGGCGAGCAGGGTATCGCTCGCGGTGGAATTCCTTCACACCTTTCACTACGACTTGGTCATCCTTGACCTCCAGCTTCCCGATGGGACCGGCAATAGCCTGCTGAAACGCATGCGCCAGACCGGCCAAACCATGCCCGTGCTGGTGCTGACCGCCCATAGCGGGCTGGATTGCAAAGTAGAGAATTTTCAGGCTGGCGCTGATGACTATGTGGTTAAACCGGTGGCTCTCACGGAGCTAACAATCCGGGTGCAGGCGCTATTAAGGCGCGGGCCTGCGTTGCAGGAAAACGTGCTGAAAATCGACGACCTCGAAATCAATCGGCTGACGCGCCAAGTCAAACGTGACGGGCGACGGATCGAACTCAGTCCGAAAGAATACTCCCTGTTGGAATACCTATTTCTTCATCCGGGCCGCGTCTTGTCACGTGGCATGATTGTGGAAAGGATTTGGGACCAATCTTTCGAAGGATTGACCAATATCGTCGACGTCCACATCGGTCATCTTCGGCGCAAGATTGACGAAGGGCATTCTCACAAATTGATCCGGACTGTCCGCGGTCTGGGTTATATGATCGACGCAGAGCAGTGATGTTCCGCTCTGTAACATCCCGGCTGGTATTCTCCTATTGCTTGCTGCTCGTAGTCCTGGGCGGAATATTCTTAGCTTTTACTGTCTTTAGTTTCCGCTATTTCGCGCAGGAAACCATTGCATCGAGCTTGAAGAATCGGGCCGGGGAGATCTGGAATCTTTCCGAGAACCTGCTCAGCCAGCCTGACCGACTGGCGGACATCATTGACCGCCGTTTCTCTCCAGAACCCCTTGATCGATTTATTCGGATACGTGTTGAAGGAACGACTGTCTACGAGTCGGGAGAACCCGAAAATCACGGGTTCCGTCCGTCGGAAGTGCCTCTAACGGAGCCGTCTGAATCTACGCGTCGCTTTAAAAGCATAGTGCTCTATACACAGCAATTTAGGGGCTCTCACGGAACAATTGCCATCGTTGAAACCGGCCAAACAGACCATTTTGCTCGCACGATACAGGCACGCCTCGCCAAATCCCTTTTCATAGGATTGCCTGTCCTGCTTCTGGCCGCGGCGCTGGCGGGGTATTTCTTGATGCGAAAAGCGCTCACGCCTGTGGAGGTGATGATCAACGCTGCCGAAAACTTCACCTTCAACGATCCCCACAATCGTCTACCTCTTGTAGGGACTGAACCCCGCATTGAGGCGCTCGGACTGGCGCTGAACCGCATGCTCGATCGGCTGGATAGTGCCTACTCCCACGTCAATCGCTTCTCGGCCGACGCAGCACATGAGCTACGAACGCCGCTCACAATCATTCGTGGCGAACTGGAACTTGTTGCCTCGAGCGCTCGCAAGCCATTGGAGGTAGATCAGGCAATTACCAATGCGCTGGAGGAAATGACCCGTCTTTCGGGGATTGTCGACAGCCTGATTACGCTATCGTGCATGGAGAGCCTATGGGGTAAACGTGCGCATGCGCCGGTCGATTTGACCGATTTGGCCAGAGAGACCATCGACCAAATGAAGGTGATGGCCGATGAAAAGGACATTGCGTTGCCGGGGCCCGATGGTCCAGCGGTGTTGGTGATAGGGGACCGGGAACGGCTGAAGCAAGTACTGGTCAATCTGATCGACAACGGCATCAAATACACGGGGCCGGGTGGATGTGTCTCGGTCCAAGTCGGAACTAGAGAAAAAAATGGTTTTGTCGAGGTCGAGGATACGGGCATCGGAATCGATCCAAATCATCATGACAAAATATTCGAGCGATTTTATCGCGTGACACCGGATCGGGGCGACTGCGGCGCAGGGCTTGGCTTGGCAATTGTCAAGTCCATCTGCCGGGCCCATGGCGGCACGATCAGTCTGCGCAGTGTGCCAGAGTTTGGAAGTTGCTTTACTATGGAGATTCCGCTGTTCACCGGTAAGGGTGAAAGGATCGACTCGCCCGCTACTGCTGAGGCTGGGCTCGCTTGATGGTCGCGGGCTATTACGCGGCTGTCAATCGTCTGCTGCCTCCGTTCCGTTAGCCCGAATAGCAGCCAGCGAGCCGTGCACGCTCCCGTACCAGTGCCAGGATCGCCTTGCAGAGCGGTGTGCTGGCCCCCGTCAGTTCTGCAAGCTCCACCACGGCGCCCAGCAGGGCGTCTATTTCGATGGGGCGGCCGCGCTCCAGGTCCTGCAGCATCGACGTCTTGTGCTCACCCACCTCGCCGGCGCCGTCGATGCGCTTATCGATGCCGACGCTGAACTTTGCACCCAATGCCTCGCCCACGGCCTGGGCTTCTTCCATCATCGCCTGCACCACGGCGCGCAGTTCGGGACGGAAGGCAAGCCGTTCCAGTGTCGAACTGGTCAGGGCGGACAGGGGATTGAAGGCAAGATTGCCAAGTAGCTTCACCCATATCTCGTCGCGGATGCTGCCTCTGACTGGGGCCTTCAATCCGGCTTTGGTCATCATCTGCGACAGGATCTGAACGCGCGGGCCCTTGCTGCCATCCGGTTCGCCCAGGGAAAAACGGTTGCCATAAATGTGCTCGATCAGACCGGGTTGGATGACTTCCGCTGCCGGATAGACGATGCAGCCGATCGCCCGTTGCGGCGGCAGCTCAGCCCACACTTTGCCTCCCGGATCAACACTCTCAAGCGTGTGGTCGCGCCATGGTCCTTCCTGACCATGGAAATACCAATAAGGAATGCCGTTGATGGCGGTGACCAAGGCGGTTTCAGGCCCCATCAGCTTGGCGATCTGTGGCGCGGCAGAAGCCAGTCCAGTCGCCTTCACGGTGGCGATGACATAGTCCTGCGGCCCGATATCTTCCGCCCGGTCACTGCAGTTGAGCTTGACGGTTACCGTATCCGCGCCGCTTTTCAGCGTGAGACCCTTGGCGCGCATCGCCTCCAGATGCGGCCCGCGCGCGATCATGCTGACATCGACTCCGGCCTGGTGCAGCTTGACCGCCAGATAGCCGCCGATGGCACCCGCCCCGAAGACGGCGATCCTCATCCGGCCATCCCAAGTTTCTGGGCCAGCTTTTCTTGCAGGCCGATGCGCTGCAGCTTGCCGGTGGCGCCTTTGGGAATTTCCTCCAGGAACACGATCCTGCGCGGTATCTTGAAATCGGCCACCCGCGAGCCGACAAAGGCGCGCAGCTCTCGCTCGTCGCAGGCGGCGCCTTCGCGCAGCACCACGGCGGCGGCGATATCCTCGCCCAATTTGTCATGGGGCACCGCAAAGGTGACTACCTGGGCCACGCCGGGATGATCCATCAGGATGGTGTCGATCTCCAGCGGACTGATCTTTTCGCCGCCGCGGTTGATCAATTCCTTCAGCCGTCCGGTGAGACGCAGATAGCCGCCCGTGTCCATCACGCCCTGGTCGCCGGTGCGGAACCAGCCGTTGGTAAAGGCTTTGGCGTTGGCTTCGGGATTGGCTTCATAGCCGCTTGTAACATTGCGGCCGCGGATAACCACTTCGCCTAATTCGCCGGCATCCAGCAGCTTGCCGCCTTCATCCATGATGGCAACATCGGGGCCAGCTGCTATGCCGACACATCCGGCAAAGCGGTCCTTGGGCGGGAGGGGGTTGGACGCCATCTGATGGGCGGCTTCCGTCATGCCATAGGCCTCTATCACCGGCACGTTGAAAGTCTGTTCCAGTGCCTCCATCACCTGCGGCGGCAGGGAGGCGGAGGAAGAGCGGATCAGCCTGAGCCGGCCCCTGGCGATGATGTCCTTGTTGCGTTCGGCCCTGCTCAGGATGGCCTGATGCATGGTGGGGACTGCCGTATACCAGGTGGGATTCGCCTCTTGAAACCAATGGAAGAATTTCAGGGCATTGAAACCCGGGGTACACACCACCGAACCGCCCGCTGCGATGCTGGAAAGTGTCGCCGCTATCAATCCGTGGATATGGAACAAAGGCATGATATTGAGGCAGACATCCTCCTGCTGCAGCTGCAGCGTTCTTCCGATGTGATAGGCGGATGCGGTCACATTCCTGTGACTCAGCGGCACAATTTTGGGCCGTGATGTTGTGCCGGACGTGTGCAGCACCAGGGCAATGTCGTCTTCCGCGGCCATTCCGGAAAGCGCCGGGATGCCGGCTAGATCGGCCTTAAGCTGAAAATCGCCTGCCACCCTGACTGGCGCCAGGTGCACCACCGGAATGTTCCGGCGGGCCGCCACGGCCAGCGCGGGGCTCTCCATCCCATCCAGAATGACCAAAGCCTTGGCGTTCAGATCGGAAAGATAAAAATCGAACTCTTCATCCCGATAGGCAGGATTTAATGGTGCGGTCGTGGCGCCACAGGCAATAGCGACAAACGCAGACGCCATCTCCGGTCCATTGGGCAAAACGATAGCAACGCGGTCATTCCGTCCGATTCCCATGGCATTGAGGTCGCGCACCGTGCGTGCAGCCAGTGTGCGCAGATCACCATGCGTAAGCGCGGAGCGTTCGGGCGCAGCTATGGCCCGCGCGTCATTGCGGCCTTCTTTCAGAAGCGCCGCAACAGTGTTCGCACGGTAGATGCTCATCGATTTGACTCCGGGAGGTGTTCGCAGATGCAACGAAAATAAAACGGCCGGGGGAGGGTGCCAACCTCATCTGCACATGGCAATAATGATCATGCAAACCTCAAAAATGAAAATCCATTCAGAAAGCAAAAGCGGCGCAGCCGCGATTCAGCTAACTCTCGGCATCATCTGCATGGTGATGATCGCCAACCTGCAGTATGGCTGGAACCTGTTCGTCAATCCGATAAACCAGACCCACCACTGGGGACGTGCCGCCATTCAGGTTGCCTTCAGCCTGTTTGTACTGGCGGAAACCTGGCTGGTACCGGTGGAGAGCTGGTTTGTGGACCGGTTTGGGCCACGCATAGTGGTAATGGTTGGGGGTGTGCTTGTGGCGCTGGCCTGGGCCATTGACGCCGCTGCCAACTCGCTGCCGGTTTTGTATGGCGCTGCCGTCTTATCGGGGATAGGTGCAGGGGCAGTTTACGGTACCTGCCTTGGGAATGCGTTGAAATGGTTTGTGGGGCGCCGGGGACTGGCAGCAGGTATGACGGCTGCCGGCTTTGGCGCCGGCGCGGCCGCGACGGTCGTTCCGATCCGGGAAATGATCCTCACCCATGGCTATCAAACCGCCTTTCTTTGGTTCGGCTTGGGCCAAGGCGCCGTTATCCTCATCGTGGCCCTGTTTTTGCGCGCGCCAGAAATGCAAGCGGTGGCGATAGTGACAGGTCCAAATTTCCAGACCGCTCGCAGCTTTCGCCCGATGGAAACACTCAGGACGCCGTTGTTTTGGGTTCTCTATCTTATGTTCGTTCTGGTTGCATCGGGTGGCCTGATTGTCACGGCGCAGCTCGCATCAATTGCCGCGGATTTTGGCGTCGCTGACGCCAAGCTTTCTCTTTTGGGCGTCACCGGAACTGTCCTGACTTTGGCTTTGGTGGTGGACAATGTCCTGAATGGCTTGGCACGGCCATTTTTTGGCTGGATATCCGATCGGATCGGCCGTGAAGTGACGATGTTCATCGCTTTCACGTTATGCGCGGCCGCCATCGGATTGCTTGCTTTACACGGCCGCGATCCGCTTTATTTTCTATTGAGCGGCGGGCTCATTTATTTCACCTGGGGTGAGATTTACAGCCTTTTTCCGGCGACCTGTGCAGATTCCTTCGGCTCCCAATATGCGACAACCAATGCCGGTATGCTTTATACTGCAAAAGGTACTGCGGCATTGCTGGTTCCCCTTGCCAATCTCATGAGTATCGAAGGCAACTGGTATGGGGTGCTGGCCATTGGGGCGGCGGCGAATCTCGTCGCTGCGCTGACCGCCTTGCTTGTCCTAAGGCCAATGCGTGCCAGGCACCGTAAGAGAGCCCTCCTTTGATTGTTCCATCGTCTGAACGAATTTTCATGCAAAATCGGTGATGTTTTCAGCGGCGCCGAGTTAAAGCGACGGGGCGACGACAGGAGGCCACCATGCCCCGAACCAAGCTGGCAAGTGTGGTACTGTCGTTGATGATCGCGTGCGCCTGTTCTCCCCTAGCTTCTGAATCTCAGACCACCCCCGAGCAACAAACGACATCCGAAGCAGTGTGCGGCCAGGTCATGGGGATATGGTCAGGCGACGTGTATTACGGCCGCTGCCAAGAGAGTGTGATTGGCGTTTTGGCCGACAAGGCAAAGCGGCAATCCGTGCTTTAGCGTATAAGAAATGCGTCGCCGGCGATATCGACATAGATGCAACGGCGCTCGCAGCTTGCGTGTCCCGTTCAACGGACGAAATAGCGCCATCGCACGCCCTGGCAATCATCGCATCGAAGGACCCAGAGGCCAGTTCAGGCGTAAGATTCGACTACGTATCTCTTCCTACGCAATTAGAGCGTGAACAAGTTGCCTGCTCCGAACTCGGCCTGTTTCCGGGCAGTGGTCCGTTCGATGACTGCGTATACAGCCTCAAGGACGCGCTGATACCGGACAAATACTGACCCTGCCTATCCACGCCGAACCAGACGTCTGAATGGATTTTCATTGTGCGTCGGGGATTTCTTCAGCCCGCCAAGTGTAAAGCGTCAGGGCCAATACGAGAGGGACTGTCTGATGTTTCGTGCCCTGACCCTAGCTGCAATCGCTTCCCTATTGATGGGTTGTTCAGCCTTCGGGCAGCCCGACGGGATCAGGGCGGCGACACAGGGGCAGGCGGATTTGGTGAATGCAACCTGCACCAATGTAATGGGCCTCAGAAAGGGTGATTACTACTACGCACAATGCCAGGACAGCTTGGCAAATGTCCTCATTCGCCGTGACGAGACATTGCGCATGGTGGCCAATGAAGAAGCGTGCCGCAGCCAGGATCGAAACTCAAATTCGGCTGCGCTTGCCACCTGTATGCTGGACAGGCATTCAGACGTCGTAGCCCCCCTGCCTCCCCAGCCGGTGGCGCTCAAATCTGCTGCAATAGAGCCCGGGAAGAGCTATTACAGCGTCACGCCGACCGCGAAGTTTCAACGTGAACGCTACTCCTGTGCCCAGTTGGGGCTCATACCGAATAGCGGCGCATTCGGAGAGTGTGTTGCCAGCCTGGAAGGTGCCCTCTCTCTGGACCCTGACTGACGGCTGACGGTAATCGTTTGTCGACCTGCGCCACTCAAAGTCTATTACTGCGGAGAATCGTCCGAGCATGCTGGCCATAGTACGTCTGGCGCTCAGGCGGCCTTACACATTTGTGGTTATGGCGATTCTGATCGTCATTTTTGGCGCACTTGCCGCGATCCGAACGCCGACGGACATTTTTCCCGATATTCGTATTCCGGTGATAGCGGCTGTCTGGACCTATCGGGGCCTGTCTCCGGATGATATGGCCGGGCGCGTCATCTATTACTACGAGCGCCAGCTTTCCACTGCGGTAAATGACATCGACCATATCGAGAGCCAGTCGTTATCCGGCGTTGGAATCGTCAAGATATTTTTTCATTCTGGCGTCGATATCCGCACCGCCACCGCGCAGGTAACATCCCTCTCTCAGACTGTCTTGAAACAGATGCCGCCAGGCATCACGCCACCGCTGATCTTGAACTACAATGCTTCCACGGTGCCCATTCTTCAACTGGCGCTTTCCAGCCAGACGCTGGGGGAGAAAGACATCTATGACTTGGGCCAGAACTTCATACGGCCCGCCCTGGCGTCTGTTCAAGGGGCGGCAATTCCATCGCCATATGGAGGTCGTGAGCGGCAAATCCAGCTCGATGTCGACCCGGTGTCGTTGCGGGCACATGGGCTATCTGCGGCGGACTTGAGCAATGCCCTGGCAAATCAGAACCAGATCATCCCCGCGGGCACCGTCAAAATCGGTACATTTGAATACAATGTTAAGCTGAACAACAGTCCTGACCTGGCTGAAGAGCTTAACGATTTGCCTGTCAAGCAGGTCAATGGTGCCACGATCTATATGCGTGACGTGGCCCATGTTCGCGATGGCGCTCCACCTCAGCGCAATGCCGTGCGGATGAATGGCAATCGTGCGGTGCTCATGACCGTGCTCAAGAGCGGGGAAGCCTCTACGCTGGATATTGTCGACGAAGTCAAATCCATTCTCCCACGATTGAAGCAAACATTGCCGAAGGCCCTCACGGTAGCGCCATTGGCTGACCAATCCATCTTCGTGCGCGCAGCGGTCTCCGGCGTTATCAAGGAAGGTGTCATAGCGGCGGCATTGACCAGCGTGATGATCCTTCTTTTTCTGGGAAGCTGGCGGTCGACCCTGGTAATCGTGATTTCCATTCCGCTCGCAATCCTGTTCTCCGTCTCACTGTTGTCCGCGCTCGGTCAAACGCTCAACATCATGACCCTCGGAGGATTGGCGTTGGCAGTAGGCATCCTGGTCGACGACGCGACGGTGACGATTGAGAACATCAACTGGCACTTGGAACATTATAAAACCGTCCCTCAGGCCATACTGGACGGCGCTCAGCAAATTGTCGGCCCGGCCTTTGTCTCACTATTGTGCATTTGCATTGCCTTTGTTCCGATGTTTTTCCTGCCAGGCATTTCCGGATTTCTGTTCGCTCCGATGGCCGAGGCTGTTGTCTTTGCGATGATCGGTTCATTCATCCTCTCCCGTACGCTCGTTCCCACCATGGCAAGCTATCTCCTTGTCGAGCATGGCGACAGGAAGGACGCATCGGTCGCCCGCAGTCATGACGCCGGCAAAGGACACCATCCCGGCAATCCCCTGGTTCGCTTCCAACATGGGTTCGAGGTCTGGTTTGAAAAGGTGCGCGAGGCATACCGGAATTACATAACCCTTGCGCTGGAAAAGCGGCGAGTGTTCGCCGCGGGCTTCCTGATTTTCACCCTCTTATCTTTGTGCCTCGTTCCGTTTTTGGGCGAGAATTTCTTTCCCGCAGTCGATGCGGGCACGATTTCCCTGCACGTACGAGCGCCGATCGGGACGCGCATTGAGGAGACTGCGGCCCTTTTTGATCATATCGAGAACCGGATCCGAGCTCTGGTTCCGCCGGATGAGTTGGATTCGATCGTGGACAATATCGGTCTGCCGGTCAGCGGCACCAATCGCGCCTATCTCAATACCGGCGGTGTCGGCCCCGAAGATGGCGACATCCTCATAACTTTGAAAGAGGGGCATGCGGCGACGGCAGGCTATGTCAAGAAACTCCGTACGGAACTGCCACGCGCGTTCCCCGGATCCACCTTCGCTTTCCTGCCTGCCGATATTGTCAGTCAAATCCTGAATTTCGGATCGCCCGCGCCAATAGACGTACAGGTATCAGGGCCTGACAAGGCAAAGGATGAGGCCTATGCGGCAAGCCTTGCAAAGCAGATGGCGGCGATACCGGGCGCGGCTGACGTCAGATTGCAACAATCATCCCATTACCCCGAATTCGGCATCGACGTGGACCGGACAAGGGCCGGCTTGACGGGAATCGCGGAAAAGGACGTCACCAACTCCATGGTCGTCAACCTGGCGGGAAGTTCACAGGTCTCCCCTGCCTACTGGCTCAATCCCCGGAATGGCGTTTCCTATCCCATCGTGATCCAGGCGCCGCAATATCGCCTCGACACTCTCAGCGAACTCAAAGCGCTTCCGATAACGGGTTCGGCAGGCGGCTCCCAATTGTTGGGCGGGCTCAGCGATATTCATCGTCAGAACAGCGATGCTATCGTGTCTCACTACGCGATCCAGCCAACCTTCGATGTCTATGCCACGACACAGGATGCCGATTTGGGGTCCGTAGCCCGTGGAATCGAAAAGGTGTTACGCGATACCGAACTCGATGTGCCGCCGGGCGCGGTTGTTTCGGTGCGCGGGCAGGTCGACACGATGCATGAAGCATTTTCCGGCCTCTTCTTCGGCCTCGCGGAAGCCATCGTCCTTATCTATTTGCTCATTGTCGTTAACTTTCATTCCTGGTCAGATCCGTTTGTGATCATCATGGCCTTGCCAGGCGCCCTTGCTGGCATAGCTTGGACGCTGTTCGCAACCCACACTTCGCTCAGCGTACCGGCGCTCACGGGCGCGATCATGTGCATGGGGGTGGCGACGGCAAATTCCATTCTGGTCGTCAGTTTTGCTCGCGAACGCCTGGAGGTCACCGGCGATGCCGTCAAAGCGGCCATTGAAGCAGGTGTAACGCGCTTCCGCCCGGTATTGATGACTGCGCTTGCCATGGTCATCGGCATGGCGCCAATGGCTTTGGGTCTGGGCGAGGGCGGAGAACAGAACGCTCCTCTGGGAAGAGCCGTTATCGGCGGTCTGCTGTTCGCCACTTTCGCGACCCTGTTTTTTGTGCCTGCCGTTTTCGCAATGGTGCGTGGACGCTCGAACCCCGCAGGCCGGTTTCTCGAGGGAGAAGCCCTTGCCGCCGGAGAGTGATCAAATGCGCCGTGGCCTGAAACGCGCCGGTATCGTGGCGGCTTGTATCGCCGCCGGAATTCTTGTGCTTGGGACCTATGTGCGGCTCAGCGAGGCCAGCAATCTGAAGACCTGGACACGGGGGGCACAGCTGCCAACGGTTGCTCTGGTAACTCCCGGCAAAGGCGGCAAAGACCAGGCGATCAAGTTGCCGGGTACGCTACAGGCTTATTACGACGCCAGGATATATGCCCAGGTCCCGGGCTATGTGCACGCATGGTACAAGGACATTGGGGCCCGGGTCAGCAAGGGCGAGCTCCTTGCGATCATTGATACCCCTGAGGTGGACCAACAGGTTACACAAGCCCGGGCAGATCTCAGTTCGGCCGTCTCGGCGCAGAAATTATCGGCGATAACGGCAAGCCGTTGGGAAAATTTGTTGCACCAGGATGCCGTGGCGCGGCAGGACGTGGATGAAAAGGAAGCTGATCTCGCCGCCAAGACAGATGCTTTGAAATCAGCCAAGGCCAATCTTGATCGCCTGTTGGCGACCAAGCAATTTTCACGGATCACCGCACCATTCCAAGGTATTGTGACGGGGCGGGCCGTCGATGTGGGAGCACTTGTCGGCAATTCGTCCAGCGGCAATCCGCTGTTCACGGTGTCTGACATCCATATCTTGAGGCTCTATGTCGATGTGCCGCAATCTTACAGCTCTCAAATATTGCCTGGCATGGCCGTTTCGCTCTCGGTTCCGGAATATCCCGACAAAAGCTTTACCGCGAAATTGGTCTCCACCTCCGGCGCCATTAATGCTCAGACGTCCACCATGCTGGTGCAATTTGCAGTGGACAATGCGAACGGGCTTCTCAAACCGGGAGGATTCGCCCAAGTGAGCCTGGGCATTCCCGGCGCCGGAGCCGCGTTGCGATTGCCTGCCAGTGCGCTGGTCTTTCGCGCCGCCGGCCTTCAAGTCGCCACGCTGAATCCGCAGGATCGCGTGGTCATGAAGCGCATTGCGATAGGGACTGATTTGGGAACAAGCGTGCTGGTCGCATCAGGACTCAGCGCGACGGACCGGGTCGTGAACAACCCCCCGGATTCTCTATCGGACGGTGATAAAGTCCGGGTGACCACAAATGCCGATTAAATATTTGATAGACTTGGGAGTTCCCTCAAAAGGATTGAAGCCTCGTCGGGGCCGGCAAGTTTTGGGACAGTTTTGTGACAGTCTGTTGATAGGAGGCCGTCCCCTGGGGCCGGAAACGGCAGGAAGACACGTTTCATGCGCATACTGATCATCGAAGACGAAAAGAAGTATCTCGATATCCTTCTGCGAAGCCTCAGAGGCGAGGGCTATACCGCCGATGGCGTAAGCACCGCGTCCGACGCCGTCGAGTACCTGAAAAGTTATCACTACGATCTGGTCATCCTAGATCTCCAGCTTCCGGACGGAACTGGCAACAGCCTGCTCAGGCGCATGCGGGAAAGCGGCCATACCATGCCTGTGCTGGTACTGACCGCCCACGGAGAGCTGGAAAGCAAGGTTGAGAATTTCCAGGCTGGCGCCGACGATTATGTCGTCAAGCCGGTGGCCATGGCGGAGCTTGCCATTCGCGTGCAAGCCTTGCTGAGGCGGGGCCCCGCACTGCAGGAGAATGTGCTGCGCGCTTCGGACCTCGAAATCAATCGGCTCACACGTCAGGTCAAGCGCGACGGCAAGCGCATTGAACTCAGCCCAAAGGAATATTCTCTGCTGGAGTATCTGTTTTTACATCCCGGCCGGGTATTGTCGCGCACCATGATCGTCGAGAAAATATGGGATCAGTCATTTGAAGGCCTGACCAATATTGTCGATGTGTATATCGGGCACCTGCGCAGAAAAGTGGATGAAGGTCACAATCATAAGCTGATCCGCACAGTACGGGGCCTTGGCTACATGCTCGACGCCGAGAAATGATATTCCGATCGGTCACATCCCGGCTGGTGTTCCTCTATTGCCTTCTGCTGGTCATCCTCGGAGGTGCTTTTCTCGGCTTCACTGTTTTCAGCTTCGATTATTTCGCCCGCCAAACCACCGCCACTGCCCTAGCCAATCGTGCCAGAGAAGTTTGGAATATCTCGGAGGGCCTTCTGGGCGAACCCGCGCGGCTTTCCGATGTCATTAGTCGGCGTTTTTCGCCGGAACCACTGGACCGGTTTATCCGGATCCAAGTGGACGGCCGCACAGTCTATCAAAGTGGTTCCCCGGAGAGCCGTGGTTTTGACCCCGCGCGGATACCGCTGTCTGAGCCGGCCCGGTCTGCGAGGCGGATCGGCAGTATTCTGCTTTACACGGCTTCATTTAAGACTCCATCCGGTTTATTCGTCATTGTCGATACTGGTCAGTCTGATCAGTTTGCCCGCACCGTTCAGACACGCCTGGCGAAGTCGCTGTTCATAGGCTTGCCAGTATTACTTTTGGCCGCCGCGCTTGCTGGCTATCTGCTGATGCGCCAGGCGCTTACGCCTGTTGAGGTGATGATAAACGCCGCGGAGAACTACACGTTCAATGATCCGCACAATCGCTTACCTTTGATTGGAGCCGAACCGCGGATCGAAGCCCTTGGGCTGGCTCTCAACCGCATGCTGGACAGGCTTGATAATGCCTATTCCCACGTCAACCGGTTCTCGGCTGATGCTGCCCACGAATTGCGCACGCCCTTGACAATCATTCGCGGTGAACTGGAGTTGGTGGCGTCGAATGCACGTAAGCCAACGGATGTGGAGCAAGCTATCGCAAATGCGTTGGAGGAGATGACACGTCTGTCCGGTATTGTCGACAGCTTGATCACACTTTCACGAATGGACAGCCTGTGGGGAAAGCGCGCCCATTCCCCTGTTGACTTGATGGAATTGGCGGCCGAGACGATTGACCAGATGAATCTGATGGCTGTCGAGAAAGACATCACCCTGATACGTCCCGATGGTCCTTCAGTGATGGTTGCGGGTGATCGTGAACGATTGAAGCAGGTTTTGGTCAATCTGATCGACAATGCCGTCAAGTATACGCGGCCAGGAGGGCGTGTTTCGGTTGAGGCGGAGGCGCGAGGGGATTTTGGCTATATCTCAGTTGAAGACACCGGAATTGGCATTGACCCAAGACAGCATGAAAAGGTCTTTGAGCGCTTCTATCGTATTACACCTGATCGGGGTGAGCAGGGTGCGGGTCTAGGTCTGGCCATTGTGAAATCAATCTGTCATGCCCATGGTGGGGCCGTAACCCTACGCAGCGTGCCGGAATTTGGTAGCTGCTTCACGGTGGAAATTCCGCTTCTTACCGCCAAAAGCGAAACAGCCGCGACGATATTTGCGGCGGCTGCTTCAGCCTCAAGCAGGCAGGCCTAGAAGGGGTAATAGCGGATGCTGGTGAATACCATACTGTCATCCGTGGTCGGCCTCACATTACCCACGGCTGGAAAGGCGCTGAGATGCGTGTAGGAATACTGCATGCCGAAACGGAAACTTCCGAACTTGCCCTGGTAAGCTTTCCACCAGAACCCTGTAGAGATCTGGTTTTCCGCCTGGAGATTGGGAGAGCAGGTTCCGCCTTCGACCAAACAGCCACCAAGATTTAAAGTCGGGCTGCCTAGCCCAGTGGTTGTCGTGCCCACCGTGAAGAGCTTGCGTTGCTGAGCTTCCTGGCCACCATAGACGTAAAAATCTAGTAGCGGTGTCGCATGCCAGGTGGCACCGGCCATGAAACTGGTTTCCTGGACGGGGGCCAAGGTACCATCGGGCCGCAGCGTGACGTCGGGAAGCTGACCCGAGCCATACCGGCCGATGCCGGAGCCTGTCATGGCGGTAGCCTGCAGGTCCAACGTCTTCGGAATCGCCGTCCAGGTGATGCTGCCGCCTACGCCGCCGCCGCTCTGGTCGGAGTTGTGAATGCCGGCGGGCAGGCCGAGCATATTGGTTCCTCCTACATTGATACGATTGTAGAAGTCGCGATAGACGCCGAATACTTCCATATGCAGCGGCTGTGCGTTGTCGATCCAGGGCTCCCACGCGATCTTGCCCACGAATTCCGGAATATGGTTCAGAGAGAAATTATTATTCGCGTCCAGCAGCGAGCCGCCGGCATGATTATTGGTGACGCTGATGCCAGCCGCCGCCGTGGCATTGGGCGCGAATGTCGTTTGTGGATTTTCGATCGACATCGCCAGCCAGAATTCCTTGTTCCAGTTCTTGGTGATGCGAAGCTGTGGCTGCCGCGCCCAATTGAAGCCGACGACATACTGCGCGTCGATTGTCGTGGGGACCAGTTCGTTACGCGGCGAAATGCCGTGGGTATTGGCCGTCACCAACGACCAATTCTGGCCAGCCAGCAATTCCAGGCCCAGCGAATCCCAATTGATGGTCGCATACATGTTGCGGATGCGCAGATTGTAGGAATTGCTTTCATTGGAGTTGGCCGTTTGCGCCGCGCCCAGGAAATCCATCTCGTTCCAGAAAGTCAGGTGCGTGTCGGAATCCACATCGCCTGTCGCCATGATCGTCAATCTGCTTTGGCGAGCCGTAAAGCGGGCTTCGGACATGTGCGAGGTAGGCTGGTTGGCGAAAGGCACGCCATTGTAGCTGCTGCCGATATCCGCTGACTCGCTGCGAGAGCGATAAACGCCTTCGGAGGCCAGGAAGCCGCCAATCGTCACGGTGACAGGCCCCGAGGCGAGGGTTGTATCCGCGAGTGCGGGTGCCGCGGCCAGCATTGCCATGGTCGCGCCGATGCTCGCGCACATACGCCGTGAAACTCTGATCGTCATTTGTTAGGTCCTATTCCCACTTGCGGCCAACAGCAGCCGCCGGGATTTGGCGTAGTCGCGGCGTAAGACAGTTTTGCAACAATGCGCTTTTATAAGTGTATTTTAATGTAGCATTTATTCAGCGTTTACATGCGATTACGGTAATCGTCGCTCTGCACCAAATACAGTTCGAGTTGTCACGAAATCGAAACATTGCGGCACTATCGGCTCTGAAGCGCAAATGTTTGCGCATGAGAAAGGGCTATGCATGAAGACGAAAATGCTCCTGGGTGCCGTCGCAGGACTCGCTATGGTTACGACTGCCACGATGGCGGCGGACATAACGGGCGCTGGCTCTACCTTTGTGTATCCGGTGCTTGCCAAATGGTCGGTGGCCTTCAAGGGCGTGTCGGGCACAGGGATTAATTATCAATCCATTGGTTCCGGTGGCGGCATTGCTCAGGTCAAGGCCAAGACTGTGACATTCGGCGCGACAGACAAGCCTCTTATGGCAGATGATCTCAACGCTGCTGGACTTGTCCAATTTCCTGTTGTAATCGGCGGTATTGTGCCTGTCGTGAATGTACCGGGCCTGAAGCCGGGGCAATTGGTGCTCGATGGAGCTACGCTCGCTAATATCTATATGGGCAAGATCAAGAGCTGGGATGATCCGGCGATCAAGAAGTTGAATCCTGGCGTCAATCTGCCGGCCAAGGGAATCGCGGTCGTGCACCGCTCGGATGGATCTGGCACGACCTTCAATTTCGCGACGTATCTTTCACGGGTAAATGCCGACTGGAAGAATACGGTCGGCGCCGACACCGCCGTGGAATGGCCCACGGGTATAGGCGCAAAGGGCAATGAAGGCGTTGCCGGAAATGTTTCGCAGCTGTCCGGTGCTATCGGATATGTCGAATATGCGTACGCCAAACAGAACCACCTGACATATGCCCGGATGGTGAACCATGCCGGCAAGGCAGTCGAACCGGATGCGGACACGTTCCGCGCCGCGGCGGCGAGTGCCGATTGGGTGGGCGCCGCCAAAAATGATTTCTACGTACTGTTCCTTGATTCACCGGGGCAAAATGCATGGCCGATTGCCGCCACGACCTTTGTGTTGATCTACAAGAATCCGCCGGACAAGGCTGCGACAGCAGATGCCCTGAAATTCTTCAAATGGAGTTTTGAAAAGGGCGATCAGGGAGCACTGAGCCTGGACTATGTTCCGCTCCCGGAAAATGCAGTCAAGGCGATTGAAGCGAGCTGGAAGAACGTACAGGGATCGGGAATGTAAGGCCGGATCGTAAAAGGGGGCAGCCTTTCGGCTGCCCTTTTTAACAGTCAGTCTACGGCCAATTCACAGCGCGCTAGATAGACTCTGGTACCAACTGAAGGCCAACGGGGTCTTCCAAATTCCTGCTTTGGCGCGGAGGCAGGGGCTGGGCCCGAACAGACATGATACGGTCTGTAATGGCCTGCACAATGTCATGCTGGCCGGATCTCAACAGTGCCAAGATCAATAGAAACAGTGCCGGGCCGAAAGTTTCAAACATTGTGACGGGACTTTCGTCCCGGCAATGGCCGGACAAGAATGTCAGCGCGACGCGCAGATGGCGCTGGGCCTCCAGCATTTCCTCGTCGGAAGCGTCTGAGACTGTGTCGCTGGACCCCAATGCCACCAGCATTGCCATCGCCGCCCGCCAATATAACTGGGATTCAGCGTCGCGATTGCCAGGTGCATATCCCAAGGCGGCGGCCGCGCGTTTCAGAACCGGAACAGCTTGATCAGGATGACATTCCATTGATAGCGCTGCGTGAAGACTGGCCGAAAGCAGGAGGTCCGGCAGCGTCTCGCATGAAGCTATTCGCCGGTGAGCCCCTTCCGTGGACCGAATCCGCACGGGTGTGCTCACCCGGGCCCGGTGAAGCCATGCGCGCCTAAGGCGCGCCGGCGGCACCGCAAATCCGTGCAACCAAAGACTGATGGTCGCGGTCTCGTTCCTGCCATGCTTGCGCAAGGCATCAAAAACCAATTCAGCGCGGGCCAGAATATCGGGCTCGTACCAATAATAGCTGCGTATGGGTGTCTTAGGTCCATAACTCGCGAGAGGGGGGAGCAAGCCATTTTTCCGCCAGAGCGCCAGTTCCTCGAGGGAAACTTTGCGCCCGCTTGCCGCTAGGCCAAATATCAACTGTCGCTCAGAGGTGCTCGTTTGAGGCCTGGATATCACAATCCAAGTCTAAAGGGGCAGGATGAAGGAAGTTTCGGACAGAAATGAAAAAGCACTCAGAAACGTCTACCCCCCCCAACTCATGGTCTTAGGCGCAGTCGTCTATTTCCTGATCTCGAACGAAGCGAACCGCCGCCCGCCGCACGCACCAGCTTCCGGAATGTCGGGCATTCAAAATGGCTGGGGGCAGGGCACTTGGCCGCGTGGCGAAGACCGTTGCGTAGCGCGATGAGTTCGCGAATGGTCTTATCGAGAGTGTCGGCCTTCGCGGCTAGGGCGCGCCGGTCGATGTTCGGTTTTGCGCCGGTACCAAACATCAGGGCCATCTCATCCAGCGAAAACCCCGCGACTTGCCCCAGGGCGATTACGCCCAGTCTCTCCAAAACCTCCGGGTCGAAAAGCCGCCTTAGCCCGCGCCGACCGACAGGGCGGATGAGGTGCTTTTCTTCGTAAAAGCGAAGGGCGGAAGCGGGAATGCCGGTCCGTCGCGCCACCTCGGCAATATCCAGATCCTTCATGGGCTTGACCTCAAGTGAACTTGAAGTGGCAGGGTATGGCATTGAACGTTTTAAACAAGCCGGAGAAAGGGAATGGCCGTGACTTTTGAGACAGTGATTCAGACGATTCTCGTAGGTACAGGCGCGACGGCCATCATGGATATATGGCTCCTGATCGTGAAAAAGGCAGGCGTACCGATCCAAAACTTCGCCATGCTGGGCCGCTGGATCGGCCACTGGAGAGACGGACAGTGGCGCCATGCTTCGATAGCCAAGGCAGCGCCCGTCACGGGCGAGGTTTGGTTGGGATGGTCTGCCCACTACGCCATCGGGGTCGGCTTCGCGGGGTTGCTGGTCCTGGCATCCGGAAGTGATTGGATTGCTTCACCGTCACCCGGACCGGCTGTGATGTTGGGCGTTTTCACGGTCGCCGCGCCCTTGCTGGTGATGCAGCCGGCATTGGGGGCGGGCATCGCATCCACCAAAACCAGCGCTCCTCTGCGCAACAGTCTCAAAAGCCTGGCAAATCATTCTGTGTTCGGAATCGGTCTGTACCTGGCCGCAATGGCCATCGCGGCCTTTGGGGCCTGACATGAAAAAGCTGGGTATCGTCTATCACAGCCCCCATGGGCACACCGCCCATTTTGCGCACCACGTCGCCAGTGGCGGACGCTCTATTTCAGGCGTGATCGTGCAGGAACTGCCGCTGGAGAAGATAGAAGCGCCGCAGGTGCTGACGGACTTCGACGGGTGATCCTGGGATCGTCAACCTATCTCGGAGGCGTGTCCGGCCCGTTCAAGTCGTTCATGGACTCAACCGGCGGTCTTTGGCGTGCCCAAAGTCTGCAGGGGAGGTTTGCTGCGGGCTTCACAGTCTCTTCGCTCCCTTCGGGCGACAAACTCAGCACCCTGATGTCCATGTTCGTCTTCTCGATGCAGCACGGTATGATTTGGATTGGTAATCCCTTCTTGCCGGGCACCATGCAGGGCGACATGCCCGAACAGGCGGTCAATCGCCTCGGTTCCTGGACCGGAGCGATAGCTCAGGCAGCCCATGGGACAGCCCCTGAACAAGCCTTCGCTCCGGGCGACCTGCGTGGCGCCGAGATGTTCGGAAGGAATTTCGCTGAAGTGTTGACTGGACAATGTCTGGAAAGACGAATCGCTTCTGACAGCAATGGCCAGGCTGGTAAAGGTATCCGGGCTGGATGGGGAGAACGTGGGCATAGGATAGAGTCAGGCGGACATTGGGCGGATTGAGGCTGAATTAGCGTGCGGGAAGAAATCTAAGCCGACGCAATAATGGCTTCATGGTGAGGCCCTGGACCATTACCGAGAAGGCGACAACCGCAAAGGTTGCAATGACGATTGAGTCGCGCAGTGGGAGTGTTGGTGGCAGAGAGAGGACTAGGGCGAGTGCGAGCGCACCTCGCAGGCCCGCCCACCACAGAATGTGCTGCTCCCGAAGTCCAATGCTCCAGTTTGTTCGCACAAAAAGCAGGCTCAATGGGTATACCGTTGCCGCCCGACCGACCAAGACCAGGATAATCGCGGCTCCCAGCGGGCCCCACCCAACCTGCTGGAAGGGTACACGGGCGGCAGTCAGCCCGATCAACAAGAATACAAGAGAATTTGCAATGAACGCGGCAAACTCCCAAAGCTCCAGCATAAAAGTCCGTCCACCGGATGAAAACCCGAAGCTCGCGTCTTCTCCGCGAACGCTCAGTCCGCCCACGAGAAGTCCAGCACTGACTGTCGCCAGAACCCCGGAGACGTGGAAATGTTCAGCGGAAAGAAACGCGCCATAGGCAACCACGGCTGTGACCGCCGCCTCAACCATATGTTCGGTGGTTCGGCCCGCAATCAAGATGCCTAGGGCACCAGCAATCAAGCCAATCGCAATCCCACCGCCCGAGATTGTCGCGGCTGCCCAGCCCGCCTCTAAAGGGCTATTGTTGCTCACTTGTGTCCAGCCCAATGCCAATCCGAATAGGACTGCAGCGACACCGTCATTGAAAAGGCTTTCGCTTTCCACGAGTAGACGCAGCCTGCCGCCCACTTTGGTGTCCTTGAACATCGCAATAACAGCCACCGGATCTGTTGCAGCAATCAGAACGCCAAAGACCAACGCCGATCCCAGCGGCCAATCGAACAGCCAAGTCATACCGCTAGCTACAACTGCGGCGGAAATCACGACGCCCAACACACTAAAAGCCAATACCGGAATCATATCGCGGCGCAGATTGTGCCAGGGGATATTAAGTGCAGCCTCAAACAGGAGTGGAGGCAGAATCGCGTCGAAAATAATGTCGTGCGTGAGTGCGACACCACTTTCGAAACGGCTAAGGGTCAGCGCAATGCCTGCAAGGACTAAGCCTACAGTATACGGCAAGGACAGACGCCGTGCGACTATCGCAACTAAGATTGCGACAACCAAAAGAGCGAGAGTGCGGGCAATCACGACGTCCATGGTTTGAAACGGGCATCCCGGTAGCATTTTGGAATTGACTACGTACTAGCGTCATATGCAAGAAAAACAGCCGATCCAGCCCGGGTATTCTGAGGCCCGCTTGGGCTCCCTACACGGATGCCTGTGATGATCCTTTGATAAATTGCATGAGGAGATGAGACCGTTTGATAGCGATGGAATGTGCGTAAGCAATTATCGTGATCGAGAATAAGGGGAGAACTCTCGCGCCCACAGGGCTTGGTAGGGCTGTTTTACGCCCCGTACTTCTGTCGCTATGCTAAGTTCGGCAGTACTCGTTGGAGGCGCTTTAAGCAAATCTTCGCCTGCCGCTATTGGCGCAAGGGGAACATCCGATCACGGTCAGAGCCTGTTTACTGGCAGTCTCAGATAAACTTGCCCGTTCGCGTCCTTGGGCGGCATTTGTCCCGCCCGAATATTCACTTGCACCGACGGCAGCAGTAGCGTTGGCATCGCCAGCGTTCTGTCTCGCGCAACGCGGTTCGCCACGAACTCCTCTTCGCTGATACCGTCATGGATGTGGACGTTCTGCATCCGTTGCTCGCCGACCGTAGAATGCCAGGCATAGCTGTCCCGGCCGCGGGGCTTGTAGTCATGGCACATCCATAGATGGGTCTCCGGCGGCAGGGCCAGGATGCGCTTGATGGAGTGATATAGCGCGCGCGCATTTCCCCCAGGGAAATCGGCCCGGGCTGTGCCGTAATCCGGCATGAACAAGGTGTCGCCGATAAAAACATTATCCGCGATTTTGTAGCTGACGCAGCCGGGCGTATGGCCTGGCGTGCTCATCACTTCAATTGTCAGGCCGCCCACAGAAAGTGTCTCGCCATCCCGCAGGAGACGGTCGAACGGCGCGCCATCTCCAACCAGATCTTTGGCATCGAAGATTGGGGCAAATATTTTCTGGACGTCTCGAATATGTTCGCCGATAGCGGTTTTCGCCCCCGTTGCGGTTTTCAGGTATGCCGCGGCAGACAAATGATCGGCGTGCGCATGCGTTTCCAGAGTCCATTCGACAACAAGGTTGTCAGCTTTCGCCGCGGCGAGAACACGGTCGGCGGAATGCGTAGCGGTTCGGGCAGCCTTGGGATCGAAATCCAGCACCGGGTCGATTATGACGGCGCGCCGGGATGCGGGATCGCGCACCAGATATGTGACCGTGAAGGTCTGTGGGTCGAAAAACGCCTGAATCTCGGGTTTCATGCCTTGTTCTCCCTTGTCGCTTGACTATATATTAGCAATGGCTAATATATCAAGTCTGGGAGTTGAAGATAGATGGATGCGATCTCGGCCAAGGATTTGAAGGCGATGCGCAAGCATGCGGGCGAGGCCGCTGCCATGATGGCGGCGCTGTCGCATGAGGCGCGGCTTCGCGTCTTATGTGACCTGGTGGGAGGCGAGCGCATGGCGGGCGAGCTGGTGGAACGTTCTGGCCTCAGCCAGTCGGCCCTGTCGCAGCATCTGGCCAAACTGCGCGAGGAAGGCCTGGTGGCGACCCGTCGCGAGGGCCAGTCGATTTTCTATCGCATCGCCGATCCCAATGCGGCCCGCATCCTGGGTGTTCTGCACGACATTTATTGCAAGAGGTAATGAACATGACACTTCCCACCATCACCGCCGCCGAGGCCAAGCGCCGCATGGCCGACGGTTCGGCCATCCTGGTCGATATCCGCGAGCCGATGGAGTATGCGCGCGAGGCGATCCCCGGTGCTTTACTTCGTCCGGTATCGACATTTGATATGGCCTCCCTGGCCGGGATCGGGGGTAAGAACAGGCCCGCGATTATCTTTCATTGCCAGAGTGGCAAGCGCACTGCCGACAATGCGGATCGCCTGCGCACCTGCGGGGTGCCGGAAGCCTACCTCCTGGAAGGTGGACTTTCGGGCTGGAAGGCCGCCGGCTATCCCACAAACATCGACCGCACCAAGCCGATTGAACTTCAGCGACAGGTGCAGATCGGTGCGGGCCTTCTAATCCTGGCCGGCATGCTGCTGGCGTGGCTGGTCTCACCGCTGTTCCTGGGCCTGTCGGCCTTTGTCGGCGCGGGCCTTGTCTTTGCTGGCATCTCGGGTTGGTGCGGCATGGCTAAAATCCTGGGCCTGATGCCCTGGAACCGGATGTCCGCCTGATGGGCGACCTGCTCTCGTTCGGCTCAGGCACGCTGGTGGGCTTCGCGCTGGGCTTGCTGGGTGGGGGCGGTTCGATCCTGGCGGTGCCACTATTGGTCTATGTCGTAGGCCTCAAGGACGCGCACTTCGCCATCGGCACCAGCGCGCTGGCCGTGTCGGTCAATGCTTTTGCCAACCTGATCTCGCACGCGCGCGCTGGAACAGTGAAATGGCCCTGCGCTATCGTGTTCGCCGTGGCGGGAATCGGCGGCGCAGCGCTGGGTGCATTACTCGGGCGGCATGTTGATGGCCAGCATCTGCTGTTTCTGTTCGGACTGGTTATGCTGGCCGTTGCCGCAGGCATGTTCGGCAACCGCGCCGCCGGCGGAGATCCGCTGGTTCGTATCGACCGGGGGATTGCCATCCGCTTGGTGGGGACGGGCCTTGTGGTAGGATTTCTGTCCGGTTTCTTTGGAATCGGTGGCGGCTTTCTGATTGTCCCCGCGATTATGCTGGGGAGCGGAATGGCGACCATCAACGCAGTTGGTTCGTCGCTGGTCTCGGTCGGCGCATTTGGCCTGACAACCGCCGCGACCTATGCCTTGGCCGGATTGGTCGATTGGCGGATTGCCGCTATCTTTGTCCTGGGCGGCATCGCCGGAGGACTGGCCGGCGTGAGACTGTCCGTCCGCCTTTCGGAAAAGCGCGGGGTGCTGTCGAGGAGTTTCGCGGTCGCAGTGATTTTTGTGGCCGCATTCGTCTTGTGGAAATCGTCCGCGGGGATGTTGCACTGATAGCCCAGCCACTTTTCCAAGCTGCATGGTGGCCCGCGCCAATTGGTGCGTGATGTCTGCTTCCGGCAAGAAGCAAGAGTCCAGAACCGCTAACCGGTCGCGGTGGCCGTCCCGACGCCTATTTTCTGGAATTGATCGTATGCGCCGATGGCATCGGCCGCATACATCAGCGCGGGGCCGCCACCCATGTAGATCGCCATTCCCAGGGCCTCTTCGACTTCGGCGCGGCTCGCGCCCAGCTTTACCAGCGCCTCACTGTGAAAGCCGACACAACCGTCGCAGTGGGTCGCAACACCGATCGCCAGTGCGATAAGTTCCTTGGTCTTCTTGTCCAGCGCCCCAGGTCTGATCGCGGCCTGCGCCATAGCCGAAAAGCCCTGCATAGTTGGCCCGATGTCAGTTCTTAGGACCCTCAGGTTTGCGGAAATGTCTTTGACGATTTCTGGATAGTTCTTCACGGCTGTATCCATGACTGAAATGGCAGCTTAAGCGCCCCGGCCGAGGTCTGCTTTGATCTGGCGCAACGCTTTACCGCGGTTGTGGGTTAGGGTGCATGTTTGTCGACCGCAACTTGAGGGGAACGCGATGAAGCCGAACATGGGGAAACTGGACAGGGTCATTCGAATATTGGTTGGCCTCGCTTTGCTCGGATTTGCGGTCGGGCTCGTTTTTCCGAATACGGGATGGAACTGGATTGGCTCGATTGGTGTAGTGCCGCTTCTAACGGCGCTCGTGCGGTTCTGCCCGGCTTACAACATGCTTGGGATCAGCACAGGTCGGTAAACTTCCCGACCGCCGTTGGTACTGTGAAGACGATACCGGCTCCTGTACGCGCTTGGCCATGACACCACGCTACAAGGAAGGTCAGGTGCATTACGAGCAGGCGGAAATCAAGGCGGGAAACTAACGTGCTTCTCGCGTGATCCCCTGGCGGGCCTCCTCGCATCAGGCAATCCAACAGAAGGGATGATCAGGGGCGGGTGGCGGTCGGGGTCTGTTAGGTAATATTCACGCCAAGGCTAAAAAAGCATTTTGGCGCCCGATGCGGCACGTTCATTCATATAAGTCGTATGAACGGAATATTTCCCTATGGCTCGTGGAAAAATATTGTGGCGCCCGAAAAAGAGTCATTTCCGCTTTGCAAACGCATCTACCAGTGGTTATTTCGAGGTATGTCGCAGGACTTACGCGAACGGGGACGGTGGCTGGCGCGCAATGTGCTTCCCCACGAAGCTTTGCTGAGAGCCAGGCTCCGCGGCACCTGCCTCTACGATCTCGATATAGAAGACGTGATCCAGGAAATGTATGCACGGTTCATGACGCATCCGGCCCTGGAGTCCATCCGATATCCCAGGCAATACGCGCTCCTGACGGCCCGGGCGATTGTCATTGACCATGTTCGTCATTCGCGGGTGGTTTCGATCACGTCCAGCGGCAATCTCGAAACGCTGGAGATACCAGCACCGGACGTAAATTCTGAAGAGAGAGTGGAATTCCAGCAGGAAATCCAGGCCGTCATGGCTGCCCTGGATCAACTGCCCAAGACATGCCGGGACACCCTTGTGCTCAGGCGTGTAGAAGGATTGCCGCAGCGCGAAGTGGCGCGCCGGCTGAATATCAGTGAAAAAACCGTCGAAAAGCACATGGCGACGGCAGTACGCCTGCTCATAAAATTGTTCGGCCGGGGAGGGAAGCACAGGGCAAGTTCGTCGACTGGTGAGGACCTGGATAGTTCGGAAGATGGCACAAAAAAATCGAGAGATTGACGATCTCGCCGCCGACTGGGTCACCAAGAGGGATCTTGGGGTCCTGACTCCGGCGCAAGAGGCTCAGTTCCAAGATTGGCTGGCGGCTGATGCACGCCATCTGGGCGCCTATGGCCGCGCGGAAGCCGTGCTGTCGCGCGTGGAGCGATTGAATGTGCACACCCTGGACCGGGTTTCCAGCCAGACAGCCCATCCATCGGCCTGGAAGCGCCGCTTCGTGCTAGCAGGTGGTATCGCTGCAAGCCTCGCTATTGCGCTTGGTGTTACGTTGCAACGGCCTGACAAGGTTCAGGAAAGGATCTTTTCCACCGCGATTGGGCAGATCCGGGAAGTGGTTCTGGCCGATGGCTCTGTAGTATTCTTGAATACCAATACCGAGATCAGGGTGCGGTTCAGCGAGAAATTCCGCGATATCAGCTTGCTCAGGGGCGAGGCCCAATTCGACGTCGCGAAAAACAAAAACCGTCCCTTTATCGTGACGGCTGGAAACACTAGAATACGCGCGGTAGGCACCAGTTTTACCGTCTCCATGCTGCCCAAAAAGCCGATACAGATCCTGGTGAAGGAAGGGGTCGTCGAGCTTCAGCGCGCCGACGCGAGCACCGCGATGCCGGTCCGGGCAGGGGCGAATATCCAGGCAATCGCGCCGGCCGGCGCGCCCATTGTCACGGTGGCTGTCCCGGATGACAAGCTGGCTCGCGACCTGGCATGGCAACGCGGCCGTATCGCGCTTGACAATCAAAGCCTTGAGGACGCCGCCGATGAATTCGCGCGCTATAGTGAAGTCCGCATTATCGTGGATCCGGCTGTTTCCGACAGGACCATTACGGGCCTTTTCGCCTCGAATGATCCAGTCGCCTTCGCGAAGGCTGCTGCGTTGGTGCTGAAGTTGCGGGTGGAGGTGCGCGGAAGCACAGTCAGAATATTCTAAGAACCAAAACAAAGCCCATAGGGAAATGATGAGGTCCGTTCGACATATGCGTGAGTATCAAGAGGGGACGCGCATCGCTCACTAGGGTTGAATATAACAAGAGCAGGCTTGGAACGTGGGGGAAAACGTGCGGGTATCTGCGCTGCAATAGCGATTGTGGCGGTGTGTGCGAGTGCGCCCGCCGCAGCCCAGATTCGGCAATTCGATGTACCGTCGGAAGATGCCGGCAAATCCATCCCGGAATTCGCGCAGCAGGCACAGATTCAAATTATCGCGCCAGGTGATCAGCTCCATGGCGTGATCACCCCACGGCTTACGGGATCTTACGACGTCTTCGTGGCCCTCGACCTAATGCTGAAAGGAACCGGCCTGAAGGTCAGTCATTCGGCAGAAGGGATCGTGACGATTTCTCTGCCCGAAGCCAAAAAAAGCGAGGGCCGCGAGACGCTTCAGCCATCTAGGAAATCAGCCTCGGTCCTGGCGCTGCTGAAAGGGGCTTTGACGGGGAAATCGGCGAACGCTGAATATACGGCTGAGCCATCTGGCGATCCAAGGCGTGCGTCGGAAGGCCCAGTTGAATCGGTGGTCGTCACCGGTTCGCAAGTCATTTCGGATATCACCAGATCGCCGACGCCGCTCATCACCATTCTAGGCGAACAACTCAGGCAGACCACGCCGAGCTCGGTTGCGGACGCCTTGCTGAAGCTTCCGGCATTCGCGGGTTCATTGTCACCGCGCTCGGCCGGTGGCAGCGGGTCGATGGCTGGTATGAATGTCCTGAACCTGCGCAATTTCGGTCAGAATCGCACGCTGGTTTTGCTCGATGGGCATCGCGTGGCATCTTCAAACGCGGACGGTTCCGTCAGTGTAGATACACTGCCTCTCACATTGATGTCACGCGTGGACGTGGTAACCGGGGGCGCGTCTGCCGTTTACGGCTCCGACGCGGTGAGCGGCGTGGTCAATTTCATTCTGGAAAAGAACTTTTCCGGCTTCAAGGCAGAATTGAATGGTGGCATCTCCACTTACGGGGATGGCGCAAGCTACAAGCTGGACGTGGTGGCCGGGACGAGCCTGTTCGGCGGGCGTGGACATATTGAAGTCGCGATAAGCAGTCTCAAAAAAGATCTCGTACCGATGTTCGCCCGTCCCTATGGGCGCGAGGTCTGGGTGCAAACGGGTCAGGGCAACGCATCCAACCCCTTCACCAATACCATCAACGCCCGGCGCCCCACCGTTACATTTGGCGGGCGCGTTACCTGCTTCGGCTGCTCGGTCAATGGATATCAATTTATCGCCGATGGTGCGCTGACGCCATTCGTGGATGGTGCCGCGACAGGTACCGGGAATGTTTCGTCGGGCGGTGACGGTGGCTACAACAAGTACGGAACCGCGCTGAACGGGCTTCACAATAGCAACGCTTTCAGCCGGTTTAGCTATGATCTGGATGGCAACACCACATTCTACATCAACGCGTCGGCCGGCGAGTTGTTTTCCAACGGCTGGTGGTTTCCCATTAAAATAGGGCCTGGCATTACCGGGGCATTCTTCAAAAATAACCCCTTCCTTCCCGCCGCGGTCCAAGCGCAATTGGGAAACAACGGGCTGTCGGCTTCAACTAACAGGTTCAGTGTCGGCCAATTTCTCGATTTGGGACCGGGCACGGAGGCGGGATCGAGTGGTGTCAACCGGCTATTGTCGATGACGACAGGCCTTAACGGTGTGTGGCGGGATTTTGCCTGGAACTTGTATTACACTCATGGTGAGGACCGGCAGGCATTGAACAATCTGTTCGGTCAAAACTACCAGAATATGTTTGCGGCCCAGGACGCCGTCATGGGGCCAAATGGAGCGATCCAATGCTATGCCGCAACCCAGGCGGCGACAGCGAGCCGATATGCGGATTGCGTTCCGCTGAATCCATTCGGTCCAACAGCCATAACCATGGCGGCGGTGCAGTGGATGACGGGCACGACCTGGTATCACATGACCAACGTCATGGATAATGCGGGAGCAAGCGTGTCCGGTCCGCTATTCGAGACCTGGGCGGGCCCCGTCAATGCAGCGCTTTCCATGGAAGTTCGTTTCAACGAATTGAGCGTAAAAAGCAATTCCTCAACGGGCAAGGTAGACTGCACGGGGCTTCGCATCTGTGATCCAGCACAAGGGTTGTGGGCTGGCGGCGTAGCCAGCATGCAGGCCTCCAATAACGTTTGGGAAATGGCGCTGGAAGCCAATGTGCCGCTGCTGAAGGATTTACCGCTGGCGCAAAGTCTCGATGTCAATATGGCTGGCCGTTATACCAACTATAGCACTTCGGGTTCTGTGGAAACCTGGAAAATCGGCATCGACTACCACATAAGCGATGCGGTGCGACTTCGCGGCACCGCGTCCGTCGATATTCGGGCGCCCAATCTGTACGATCTATTCCAGCCGGCTTCTGCGTCGACGGGCTCTGGCTATTTCGACACCCATACCAACACCCAGGGCATAACCTCCGTCGTCACGGGCGGTAACGCAAATCTCAATCCAGAAGTTGCCCATACCTATACAGCTGGTGTGGTGCTGACTCCCGACTTCCTGCCTGGGTTTACCACCTCCTTTGACTACTATCAGGTGCGCCTGCACGGTGCGATAGGTCAGAGCTCGGGTGCGAATATCACGACGCAGCAGCTTTGCGAGACATCAGGTGGAACTTCGACCTACTGCTCGCTGTATATTCGCCCGCTTGCCTTCAACAATACCACGCCCGCAAATTACCCGACGACTGTCTTCTCCCAGACCCTCAATACCGCGGTTGTTCAGATCCAGGGGTTTGACCTCGAAGCGGATTATGCTTTCGCGTGGCTGGGAAACTGGACGGCCCGGCTGCTTGCGAACTACCAGCCGGTAAACGAGTCTCAGGCCTATCCCGGCGCGCCTTTTACCTTCACAGAAGTTCCACCCAACCAGGATCTTTTGGCAAAGACGCACGTCACTGGCTTCTTAACCTACAGCCTGGACGGATGGACGATCGGTCTGCAGGAACGCTGGATCGGCGGCCATAGCAAAGTCACCACCGTGTCGCCCACGATTTCGCAAATATATACGCAGCCTCGTGTTCACCCGTCCAACTATCTCGACGTCAATCTTGAGCGAGCAATTTCAGTGGGCGATGTCGATCTCACAGGGTACTTCAATGTCCAAAATATCACCGACAATAAGGGCGACGTTTACTTGAACACCGCGGTACAGGGGATTTTTTATCCTGTCTCTCCCGAAGACGATATCATGGGCCGATACTTCATCCTCGGCGTCCGGCTCCGGTTGTGATTTAGGGCGGATGTGAGACTTCCCCCTGCCTTCAAACAAGACTGTTACCGGTATCTCGCATTCAATTTCTACCAGCCTTCAGGGGCCGCGCTGGCGTCGTTTTTGAACAGCTGGTGTAAGTGTGCAGCCGCGAAGTCATGACACTCCAAATAAAAGCCGATCAGCCGTAGGGAAATGATCGTCGCCATCCGTCACCTGAAAGAGTGTCAGGAGAGGGCGGGCATCATCCACTAGGGTGCAATAAAAAAGGCTCGGAAACGGGGAGAAAACGAGCGGGGATTTGCGCCACAATAGCCATTGTGGCGGCGTGTGTTAGCGCGCCTGTCTCAGCTCATGTTCGGCAATTCGAGATACCGGATGCCGGCTAATCGTGCCTGAATCCGCGCAGTGAGCGCATATCCAAGTTATCGCGCCAGGAGATCAACTTTCCGGCGTGATCACCTGCTGCGTTCAAGGGCCCCTGTGATGTCTTTGCAGCCTCGACCTGGTGCTGAAATGGACTGGCGTGAAAGCCAGTCATTTGGGAGGCGGGGATTTTAATGACCTCGCTGTCCGAAGCAAAAAAGGCGAGGAGCGGGAAATGTCATCATCACTGAAGAGATCAACATCAGTTCTGGCACTTTTGCTGGGCGTCCTGGGAGGCAATGCGGCGAACGCCCAAAGCGCATCTCAGCCAGCTGACGCTGAATCGGTGGTCGTCACGGGCTCGCGCGTTATTACCAATATCGCCAATTCGCCCACGCCGCTGACCGCCCTTTCGAGTACCGAGCTCACACAGATGACACCGACATCGGTGTCGGACGCCTTGGTTAAGTTGCCGGTGCTGTCTTCCTCTGTATTTCCACGTCAGGCGTACCAGAATCTGACCACCCTCAACTTGCGCAATTTCGGAGCAAATCGAACTCTTACGATGCTGGATGGCCATCGTTTAACACCCTCGCTGCAGGACGGTACGGTTGGCGTAGAGACATTGCCGCTGACCCTAATGTCGCGAACGGAAGTAGTCACAGGTGGTGCGTCCGCCGTCTATGGCTCCGATGCAGTGTCCGGTGTTGTCAATTTTGTTCTGGATAAGGAATTCAGTGGCTTCAAGGCGGATATCAATGGTGGCATCTCGACCTACGGGGATGGCGCAAGCTTCAAGCTTGAGGCGGCAGCCGGAACAAGCCTTTTCAACGGACGCGGGCACATCGAAGTTGCAGTGAGTAGCCGGCATCGCGACATAGTTTATGATTACGCGCGTCCCTTTGGATGGCAGCCGTGGGTCCAAACGGGCGCAGGCACAACCGCAAACCCTTATGTGGACACTCCGTATGCCCGCCGACCTACCGCCCCATTTGGCGGCGTGATTACCGCGTGCGGCGGGTGCGCGGCCACCGGCTATAATTTCTATTCTGCCGGCATCCTCACGCCTTATGACCCTGGAAAGCTGACTGGTACCAGCAACGTCACGCAGGGCGGCGACGGCGGCTGGAACAAATGGGGCAGCGCGCTGAATGGGGTGAAGGTCAACACAGCCTTTGGCAGGTTCAGTTACGACCTGAGCGATACCACCACATTTTTTGTCAATGCGACTGCAAGCGAGACGGGCAACGTTTCCCGGTATTTTCCAATCAAAATCGGACCCGTAACCTTTGGCGGCTTATATTACAGAAACAATCCGTTTCTTCCGGCTGCTACACAGACGCTCTTGGGCAATAACGGGACGAACCCCGCCTTTTTCGTACCGAGCACAGGCACTCAGGGCAACAACGGCGGCTCCAATGCAACCAATACGTTTGTCATGGGCAAGTTCCTCGACGGCGGACCGAGCCAGGAGCAGGGGGGCCGCGCCGTCGATCGGCTGCTTTCCATTGCGACGGGCCTGGACGGTCATTGGGGGGATTACACCTGGAATTTGTATTATTCCCACGGCGAAGCGCGAGAAAATTCGACCGTCACGGCCAACCAGGATTACCAGCATCTGTACGCGGCCCAGGACGCTGTCCTCGCACCGCCCGGCACCGGCCCGGGCGGCATAACCTCCAATGTTAGCAATGCAACGGTTCAGTGCTATGCCGCGACCCAAGCCGCGACAGCGGCAAAATATAAGAACTGCGTCCCGCTAAATCCGTTTGGCCCAGGCCCGCTGACTCAGGCGCAATTCAACTGGATAAACGCCGATACGCCGACCACGATGACGAATAAGATGGACAATATCGAAATCGGTATCTCCGGCAGCCCCATCGAAACCTGGGCCGGTCCGGTCACCATGGCGTTGTCCGGTCAAGCACGTTTCATGTCCATGGATATCGTGCCCGGCGGCGAAAACAGGACCGGATTGGTTGATTGCACTGGCCTGCGTCTCTGTGACCCCACCGCGTTCCGCTGGTTGTCCGGCGGATCGGCTGTATCCGCCTCCAACGATGTGGAAGAAGCGGCGATCGAAGCAAATGTGCCTTTGCTGAGAGATTCTCAGTTCGGCGACAGCCTGAATATCAACCTGGCTGGCCGCTATACCAACTACAGCACTTCGGGCGGGGTACAGACCTGGAAGATCGGTCTCAACTACGGGATGAACGAACTCATCCGGCTTCGTAGTACTTTGTCCGTCGATATTCGCGCTCCAAATCTATATGATTTGTATCAGCCGACTACCACGTCTTCGGGATCGGGGTATTTCGACATCCACACTCAAACCCAGAACAATACGCAGGTGGTCTCCGGCGGTAACCCAAATCTGCAACCGGAAATCGCACGCACGTTTACGGCCGGTGTCGTGTTGACGCCTGAATGGTTCCCGGGGTTCACAGCGTCGCTTGACTACTACCGAGTGCGTCTACACAACGCCATTGGTCAGATTTCAGGTACCGCTGTATCGATCCAGAATCTGTGCAATGGCTCCGGTGGAACTTCGCCATATTGCGCCTTGTATGTGAGGCCGCTTCCCTTCAGCGATACCTCGCCGGCGAATTATCCTACCAGGGTATTCTCGAATACCCAGAACACCGCGCTCGTGGAGATCGAGGGGTTTGACCTTGAAACAAACTATGCCTTCGACGCGCTCTGGGGAAATTGGAATGCGCGCGTGCTGGCTAACTATCAGCCAGTGAACCAAAACCAAGCCTATCCGGGTGCACCGTTTACGTTCACGGCAGTACCGCCCAATGCCGATTTGATTGCGAAGACCCACGTCAACCTTTCGTTGTCTTACCGTCTGGACGATTGGATGTTTGCTGTGCAAGACCGCTGGCTGGGCAAATACAGCAGGGTCACGACAGCGGGCGTACCGCAAGTCTATGCCGATCCCTGGATCCGCGCGAGGAACTATGTCGATGCCAATATCGACCGCGACTTCCAAATGGGTGGTGCCGAGATGACCGCCTACTTCAATGTTCAGAATCTGTTCAATGCCAAAGGTCAGGTTTATGAAAATAGTGCGGTGCAGGGCATCCACTATCCGATTCCATCCGAGCAAGACATTATGGGCCGATACTTCACACTGGGTGTGCGAGCCAGACTGTGAGCTGGTGATGACGTGAAAATGGCGGGCAATTTCCCCGATTGCCCGCCGTATTCATTTCTATCGCATCGACTTGGTCATTCCATGAGAACGAGTGAGCCGTTTCGCACCGCTTTTTGTCTTGCAGCCGCCGTGATGGAGGCATCGCTGCTCTTGGCGGGGCCAGCCCTGGCGGCAGAAAAATTCGAAGCCGATCTGGGATTCGCACCCTATGACGACGCAACCCGCTCGGACATGGCGGGACGTGGCGCTGTCACTGCGACACTGGACGGCAACACAATGACAATCCATGGCTTATTCGAGGGTCTGAAAAGCCCCGCTACTGTGGCTCAGCTCCGGCTGGGGCGTGGGATAGCCGTTCCCGGCGCAGCTATCGCCGAACTCACTATCAGATCGGCCACTGACGGCGATCTGTCGGGAACCGTCGCTTTGACTGCGAGCCAAGCCAAGGCTTTGCGCGCGGGTTGGCTTTATGTCCAAGTCGAAAGTGTCAAGCTGGCGGCGCCTTACGGCAACCTCTGGGGCTGGCTGCTACCGGCGCGCGAAAAGGTCGCCGACGGCGTGGTCGAACGCGGCCAGCGCTTTCTTCCCCAGCTCGCCCTGCCTCAAAAGTGATCCCCATGCCGTCAAGCGCCTGGTTCAAACATCGACTGCCCGGCATAGCGCTGGTTGCGCTGTTGTGCGTATTGCCGTGGCGGCTGACACCCCTGGCCGCGCAGACAGCCGAAGGTACTTTCACCGAAGCGCAGTCCCTAGCCGGCCAGGCCGTCTATCAGCAAAGCTGCGCAGCCTGTCACCTGGCAACGCTGGGCGGAGCCGGTGAAGCGCCGCCGCTGGCCGGTGACAAGTTCGCCCAATCCTGGTCGGACCGTACGACCGCAGACCTGTTCACCTTGGTGAAGAACGGCATGCCTTTGGGCAAGCCTGGTAGCTTGAGTGATGCAGCCTATGCGCAGCTGGTCGCGTTCATCCTGCAGGCCAACGGCGCCAAACCGGGTGCCGCACCGTTGAAGCCGGATACCAAAGTGGCAATGAAGACCGTTATCACGGGTGTGACGCCGCCGGGCCTGTTGGTGCGAAAGCCGGCGGCCGCGCCGGCAGATGGCGGCGGACGCAGAGTGGTGCAACCGCCCACCGGCGTTACATTGGCGCGCAAGATCGAACACTACACACCGGTGACCGACGCGATGCTGGCGAGGCCTCCGGCGGGTGACTGGCTGATGCATCTGCACGACTATGGCGGGACCAGCTTCAGTTCGCTCAACCAAATCACAGTGGCGAACGCCAAACAGCTCCAGCTCAAATGGGTCTGGGCCATGGATGAGAGCGGCCGCCAGCAATTCAATCCGCTGGTGCATGACGGCGTAATGTTCGTCTCGAACAATCTCACCAACGTCGTTCAGGCGCTGGACGCAAAGACCGGCGATCTGCTGTGGGAAAATCGCCTGGGGCCGACCCTGTCCTTCTCGGCCAATGCCAGCCGTACAATGGGGCTTTACGGCAACCTGGTCATTTATCCGTCCAGCGACGCCAAGCTCTATGCTTTGGATGCGCGGACCGGAAAGACGGTCTGGCGGACGGTCGTCACGGAGCTCAACGGTCTGATCGGCGGCTTGAACGTCATAAACGGCAAGGTATTGATCGGCTTGACGCGCTGCGATGAGCGGCCCGTGAAAGAGCATTGCTATATTGCCGCCTATGACGTGAATACTGGCAAGCAGCTCTGGAAGTTCACCACTGTCGCGCTCAAGGGCCAGCCGGGCGGCGACAGCTGGAACAACTTGCCGGACAATCAGCGCTCAGGCGGTGATGCCTGGATTGCAGGCACTTACGATCCCACGCTGAACCTCGCCTATTGGGGTATTGGCCAGGCCAAGCCGCACACGCGCGATGCGCGCGGTTCGGGAACCGGCGCGACGGACTACACCAACTCGACAGTGGCGCTTGATGCCGATACCGGGAAGTTGAAATGGTATCACAACCTTGCGCCCGGCGAGACGCTAGACCTGGACGAGGTCTTCGAGCGCGTGCTGGTGGATTATGACGGACATAAGGCCTACTTCACCGTCGGCAAGACCGGCATCCTGTGGAAGGGCGACCGTCAAAACGGCAAGTATCTGGGCCATGCCGAAACGGTCTTCCAGAATGTGTACACCAAGATTGATCCCAAGACCGGGGACGTAACCTACCGGCCCGATATCCTGGAGCAGGAACAATGGTTGTCGTCCTGCCCCAGCGCCGAAGGCGGCCACAATTGGCAGGCGATGAGCCATTATGCGCCCGCCGATCTGCTTATCATTCCTCTGAGCCAGAGCTGCAGCCTGTGGGGCTCGGGCGAGAAGGTGTTCCCAATGCCGGGGACCGGTGGGAAGATGGGGCGTCTCTCAGCTTACGAGGGAAAGACCCTCAAGCCGATCTGGTCCTTCCAGCAATCCGCCTCCTTCCTCACCAGTGTGGTCACGACCGCAGGGGGGCTGGCCTTTGTGGGCGATTTTGATCGGAATTTCTGGGTCATCAATGCGCAGACGGGTGAGCGGCTTTGGAAGGCGAGGTTGGGAACGACAGCTCAGGGATTCCCGGTGACGTTCATGGTCGACGGCAAGCAGTTCGTCGCCGTGCCGACCGGCACCGAAGGCGGCAGTCCGGTCAAGAAGCCCACGATGCTGGTCGAAAACCGGACCATTTTCCGGCCCCATTCCGGCCAGGCAGTCTATGTATTCGCGCTTCCCGATGAATAGCGGCTTGGGAAATCTGCCGATGAAACCTGTCATGCTCACCGGCATTCTCGCGGCGCTGGCTTTTTCCAATCCTGCCGACGCTACCCAGTATTTCGTCTATGCTGGCAGCTACACGGCAGAGCCGTCGTCTGGAAGGCCGCCGGTCTTGCCCCCCGGACGCGCCGCACCGCCGCCATCGACGTCCAAGGGCATCTATGGCTGGCGTTTCGATACCATGACCCGTGCTGTGTCACCGCTGGGACTGGTGGCCGAAACGGCCAACCCCGCGCAGATATTCGCCTCTCCGGGCGGGAAATTCCTTTACGCCGTGAACTGGCAAGAAAACGGCGCGGCCGTACCGCCGGGTGTCAGTGCATTTGCCATCGACCGCAAGACTGGTGCGTTGACTTTTCTCAACAAAGCCGCATCGGCGGGAGAGCTGCCTAACGAGGTGGTGCTCAATCCCACGGCCGATGTTGCTGCAACCGTGAACTACAAAAGCGGAAACATGGCCCTACTGCCGGTTCGTCCAGATGGCACGCTGGGTGAGCCTTTCGCGGTGTCGCAGAGCGAGGGCAGGCCTATCAGCCCGCGCGGTGACGGTCCTCACGCGCACGGCGTGATCTTCACGCAGGATGGCCGCTGGTTGTTCGAGGCGGAGTTGGGCCTGGACCGCGTGTACAGCTTTCGCTTCGATCGCGGGCGCAAAGCCCTGACGCCGCTTGATCCTGCCTATATTACTCTGCCGGCCGGCTCAGGTCCGCGCCGAATGCAGTTGAGCCCGGATCAACGCTTCCTGTACGTGAACCGCCAAAACGATAACAAGGTCAGCGTATTTGCCATAGATCTGGGCCGCTTGACCCTGGTTCAGGAGATCGACAGCGGTCCGGATGCCACTGCCCAGCGCGGCGGTAGCGCGGAGATCCAGATCGACCATGACGGCCGCTTTCTCTTCGTATCCCTGCGTGGCAGCAGCACCATTGCCGTCTATGCTGTCGAGCGGTCCAGCGGCAAGCTGACCCTGCTGGAAAATGTGCCGGCCCGAGGCATCTCGCCGCGCAATATCACCATCAGCCCGGACAATGACTTCCTGTTCGCGGCCAACCAGACATCGAACACCATCACGGCATTCACCATTGATCATCGGACAGGTCATCTCGATCCGCTGGACGTGCAGATGACGGTGTCGCAACCCGGTGGCATTTCTTTTGTAACGGTGGGAGACTGACATGAATCACGACCAGAGCCGGCGAAGCGTGCTGAAGAACGGCTCCCTGACCCTGGGCGCTACCCTGTCCCCGCTGACGCGGGAAGCGGTGGCGAAGCCGGCGCACATCGTTACCTGGGACATCGGCAGGCTGGACAAAATCGGCGGTCATGCGGTGACTGTGGTGGGAAATCCCCAGGTGATCGCCACACCCGCCGGCAAGGCCGTGCTGTTCGACGGCGTCAAAGACGGCTTGGTGGTCGACAGTCATCCCCTGGCGGGGTTCTCGCAATTCACCTTCGAGGCCTTGGTGCGCGCCGATGGCGGCGAACCGGCGCAGCGCTGGTTCCATCTGGCACAAACCGATCCCAAGACGGGGCTGGATGCGACCACCCCGCCCGACAATCCCACCAGTGATAGCAATCCTCGCTTCACTTTTGAGCTGCGGATCGCAGGCGACCAATGCTATTTCGAATCCTTCACACACGGCTCGAACTATTCGTCCGCACTGATAGACAAGACCAAGAAGCACCCGCTGGGGCGTTGGTGTGTCGTTACCCAGACCTATGACGGCCAGACCCATCGCAGCTATGTCGATGGGGTGCTGGAGAAGGAAGGCTCGCTGGCCTACACGCCGCAGGGCCCGGGCCGCGCCTCGATCGGCATGCGGATAAACCGCGTCTCCTATTTCAAGGGTGCCGTCATGCGGGCGCGCTTCGCGCCCCTGGCGCTGGCGCCATCTGAATTCCTGAAGGTGCCTGCGGCGCTGACAGCTGGCCGCGGGTGATGACAATGCGAGGGCGAGAAATGAACCATCCCAACCGAAAGACGCCGGTCCTTGCCTGGATGCTGGGTGCGAGCCTGCTGTGCATCCTGCCCGCAGTGGCGCAGGATACGTTTCCGGCGCAGCCGGGCAAGGATTGGCCGATCTATGGCGGCAGCTACAACAATCAACGCTACTCGTCATTGAAGGAGATAACGGCCGCCAATGCGCCCAATCTCCAAGCCAAATGGACATATCATGTCGAAGGTATGCACGGACTTGAAAGCGTGCCGGTCGTGGCCAACGGCGTGATGTATGTCAGCGGCTACAACCGTATCGATGCTCTGGATGCGCGAACTGGAAATGTCATCTGGCGCTTTCGGCGTGAGCCGGCTACGAGCGCATTTCAGCGCGGCGCCGCAGTCGCACATAACCGTGTCTACATTACGACAAATGATGGCCATGTGCTGGCGCTGGATGCGCGCACTGGCGCCCAGCTATGGGAATCCAAAGGCGGGCCGCTGGTATCCTTTGCCGGGACACCTCCCATGGTCGCCAACGGAAAGATCCTGGTATCGGGCAACCGCTTTCATGGCGCGGACGGGGGTGGTTTCATCCAGGCCTACGACGAAAAGACTGGCGAGTATCGCTGGACATGGCGTGCGATCCCGGACAAGGACGATCCTGCGATCAAGACGTGGGGCGGCCATGAGCCGGGCGGCGGCCCGATCTGGATCGGCGGCGCCTACGATCCCGACCTGAAGCTGGTATATTACGGCACTGGCCAGCCCAACCCGCAATGGTCAGGTAAGGGCCGGCCCGGCGATAACCTCTATTCCGACTGCATCGTCGCGTTGGATATCGACACGGGGAAGCTGAAGTGGTTTTTCCAGACCACGCCGCACGACACGCATGATTATGATGCGACGGAGATCGTGGTCCTGGCGGATGTGACCTTCAAGGGCAAGCCGCGCAAGGCGGCGCTGCAGGCCAACCGCAACGGCTTCTATTATATTCTCGATCGCACGAACGGCGAATTCCTGCAGGCCACGCCCTTCGTTAGCAGGGTCGATTGGGGGAAGGTCGATCCGAAAACGGGCAGGGGCATTCCCGATCCGGCGCATGAGCCGACGGTGAAAGGCACGATCACCTGTCCCTCGACAGCTGGGGCCACCAATTGGCCGTCACCCGCCTACAATCCGGCCACTGGCCTCTTCTACGTCACGGCCACGGAAGGCTGCGGCGTGAATACCTTGGCCAGCTCCGCACCGGATTCCGAGACAAGCTATCTGGAGAGCCCCCGGGACAAGGAATCCTGGCAACTCTACACCCGGGCCATTGACGCTATGACCGGCGCGACCAAGTGGGACTTCAAACAAATTCGGTCCAACCATTACGGGCCCGGCCTGTTGACGACCGAAGGCGGCATCGTCTTCTCGCCCGAACAATTCGGTCAGGTCTCAGTCCTGGACGCTAAATCCGGCCAATCGCTGTGGCACTACAATACCGGCGACCTGATCACGGCTAGTCCGCTGACCTACAGCGTGGATGGCCGTCAGTATTTGGCCATCGCGTCCGGCACGAACATCTTCGCCTTCGGCCTTCCGGAGAAAGCGCAATGAAGACAGCTCTAACCACCGCTCTCGTCATCTGTTTGGCCTTGACCGGTGCCGGGGCGCAAAGGCGGGCGGCGCCTTCGGGCCCGCTCAATCCCTTTGCCAGTAACGCACAGGCGATTGGCCAGGGCGAGCAGCTCTACAACCAGAACTGCACTGCTTGTCACGGCATCAATGGTGGTGCGGGCGAGATCGGTCCCGAAATCATTCACAAATTGTCCGGCGCACTGCGCGGCGAACTGGACGACAACCAGATTCTGGACGTCATCCGCAACGGGACACCCCGCACGGCGATGCCGGCTTGGAAGGGCAAGATTTCGGAAGATGATATTTTGAAGATCGGTGCATTCCTGCATTCTCTGCGCGGAACGGCGTTGGACAATCCATTGACCGGTGATGTTGCCCTCGGGCAGGACATCTTCTGGGGCAAGGGCCAATGCGGGTCCTGCCATATGCTGGCGGGACGGGGCGGGTTGCGCGGCCCGGACCTCACGAACATTGCTGCGGTGCGCAAATCTAACTCAATCGTCGATGCGCTGACCAAGGCCAATCACAGGATCTATGGCGATGGCGGCGTTCATTTGTCCGCCTTGCCGCCGATGGACACCTACGACGCGGTTCACATCGTCCTGAAGGCTGGAAAAACCCTGGACGGCGTCCTGCTGAACCAGGACAGCTATGCGCTGCAGCTGATGGGTAATGACGACCAGCTCTATCTGCTCGATCGCCAGCAAGTGCAGGAGATTGACGCCAGGCCCCCCATCATGCCGACGGACTATGACAAGCGCCTTGCGCCCAAAGAGTTTACCGATCTGATAGCGTTTTTGACGCGCCAGGGTCGCCACGCGCCGCCCGCGCCAAGCCGGGCGTCGAGCAATCCCGATCCAGATTGAGCGCAGAGATTGTGCGGCACGCATGTGGCACGCACAGTCCTGTAACCCCTTGATATTAGGTCGAGCCGGATTGAAGTAAATTGAGCCAGATTTGTAGGCTATAAGCCACAAGGCCCTGGCGATCAGACCGCTCATAACGGTTAGGTCGCAGGTTCGAGTCCTGCCGGGCCCACCACATAATGTCAGTTTTTTCCCCCGGAAAACCGCGCTTTTTCTACTGTGGGGGCTCTATCGGTGCCACTGACATCCGACGAAGCGAACAATGGGGTGTCAGTGATCCGGCCACTGACAGAGCTGACGCAGGTGTGTCAGTGGAATCGCTCTTGTCGCGAGCCTAACACGCCCATCTCATCGACCGAATTCACCTGATCTTGGCGAATATGGTTCGCACCATCTGGTCGTGACGAAACCCTGGTTCTTCAAAAGAGGAGCTAGGCATGCGCCGACGAGCCGATTTGAAGGACTGGGTTCGCAAGTTGATGGACGAAAATCCCAAGGTCACATTTGGTCCCAGCGTGAGCGTCGTGTTTAGGTGCGCGCGCACCGGGAAGTGCCGCCCCGACCTCATTAGGCTGGATTGGTGGGAGGACGACGATTTTCGTCGGGGCTATGAGCTTCTTCTCGCTGAGGAGGGGCTTATCCTGGAATCGGAACAGCTCAATTGGGTCAAAAGGGCATGTCGGTGTATTGGGCGGCAGGGTTTGTAACAGGAGCATCCCGACCGTTTTGGGATCAAATTTCTTCTGCCTCATGGTTTTCCAAAGCATAGGTGGTGTGGCCAGACGGTTAGATCAAGCTGCGGCAGTTTGCGTTGCGGCGACGCCCTACCACGGCGCCCAGCGGCCCGCCCCGAATGTCCGCTTTGGGTCAGAAGCTCGAAGGCTCCAAGACCTACGCGGTCACCTTCGCGAAAGGACAGGAACCGCCGGTCAACGGATTCTGGTCGCTGACGCTTTACAACGACAAGCACCTCTTCCATCCCAACACGCTGAGGCGTTATTCTTTGGGGACCAAGAACGTGTCTCTCAAGCGGAACAGCGATGGCTCGCTGACGCTCTATGCCGGCGCGAAATCGCCGGGAAAGGAGCGGGAATCGAACTGGCTCCCTGCACCCGATGGTCAATTCTCGCTCTACATCCGCGCATATTGGGGAATGCAGGGCATTCTCGACGGGTCGTGGAAACCACCAGCGGTCGAGGTCATGCAGTGACTTACCCTATATGTCCGCTATTGGCGCAAAGCGGACATGGGCTGATCGAGGGAGAATGACCGCTTTTGACCCAAAGCGGACATTTCTACCCTGGCACCCCGATCTGCTGAGACCTTCTGCTATTGGTCGGGGCGGTCCGCTCTCTCGCGCGCCCCGGGGAAAGGCAGGCCGCTATTGTAAGTCGGCGACATGGCGCGGTATTCGCTGTCGCGCCTGCGAAAGGCTCGTTACTCAACCGGAAATGGCGCACCGGCCTCACTCGGCGACATGGCGCGGTATTCGCTGTCGCGCCTGCGATAGGCTCGTTCCTCATCCGGAGATGGCGCGCCGGCCTCTCTCCGGATCCGGCGATACTCCGCTTCACGCTGGCGATAGAGGATGTCGGCTTCTGTCGCCTCCGGCCGGACCGGGCCGTATGCGTCAGGTGGGTTTTGAGTTTGTGCCCGCGGGGTTAACGAGTTCATTGGCGGCGCCGGCGTGTCCCGCGCATAAGCCGGGTAGGGTATGCGCGTGATCACGCCGCCTGGCGTTCCCGGGGCGGCGGAGACCGGCGCAGTCTGGCCCTGTCCCGTGATAGCGGAGTAAGGCTGTTCAACAGTCTTCGCGATAACGGGTTGTTGAGAGACGATGACAGGCGCCGTAGCGGCAGCGGCGATTGCGGGGGCGCGGACATCCGTGGCGTCGACAAAGGTTGAACCTCGCATCGGGTCATCGCTAAACGCGGTTACTGCGACTTCCTCTGGCTCCGCACCGGCCGGCGGACTAGGCGAACGCTCCAGCGGCACAGCTTGTGTATGCATTTCGGCGGCCAGCATGACGGTTTTCCAGATCTGCGCCGGTACCGTCCCGCCGGTGACCTTTCGTGTGGGACGGTTATCGTCATTGCCGATCCAGACGCCCGCGACATGGCCGGCGGTAAAGCCCACGAACCAGGCATCGCGATATTCCTGTGTGGTTCCGGTCTTGCCGGCAGCATCCCGTCCGGGAAGGCGCGCCGCGGTGCCAGTTCCCGTCTCCATCACATTGCAAAGCATCGTCGTCAGATCGCGGCGGATATTGTCGCTAATGACGGCGTTCTGGGCCTTCGGGCGCCACTGGAAAAGCATTCTTCCATTGGCATCGTCCAGGCCGGACACCAAATGCGGCGCTGCTGTTTTGCCACCGTTGGCGAGAGCCGCATAGGCGGCGGTCAATTCCAGTGGCGTCACCTCATCCGTGCCAAGCGCGAGGGAGGCATTGTCGTGCAGAGCCGACGCGATGCCCAAGCGCCGTGCTGCCGAAGATACATTGGCCACGCCCACTTCCTGCGCCAGGTTGACGGAAATGGTGTTGACCGAGCGTTCCAGGGCATCGATCAGGCGAAGCCGGCCGTAGGAAGCATCTCGATAGTTGGCGGGTTGGTAACCGGCAATGTCCACCGGCTGGTCTTCGCGCCAGTCCCAGGGCGTTATGCCATGCTCCAGGGCAGCGAGATAGACAAAGGGTTTGAAAGCCGATCCTGGCTGGCGATGGGCCTGGGTGACGCGGTTGAAGACAGAGCGGCTATAGTCTACGCCGCCCACCATGCTGGAGATTGCGCCATCGGGCGTCATCAAAACCAGGGCGGCCTGTGAAAATCCCTGTTTGGGTCCCAGCCGCGCCACCGTGCGGCCGACAATCTCTTCGGCCTCAGCCTGCAGCGCGGAATCAATGGTGGTGCGCACCAGAAGGGCGCGCGCCGTGATACCATTTTCCGAAATCAGTTTTTGCGCTTCGCCGGCCGCCGCATCCAGAATGTAGCTGTGATCGTCATGATGGGCCGGGATGATCGTGGCCGGCTGGGCACGGGCTGCGCTCGCTTGGGCGGGCGTGATCGCGCCAGTCTCTACCATCTCGGACAGGACAATCGCGGCGCGCTTTTGTGCCATGGCCAGGCCACGGCGCGGCGAAAATACCGACGGCGCGCGCGTCAGTCCTGCCAGCATCGCCGCCTGAGGCAGGCTGAGTTGCCCCACCGCTACTCCGAAATAATTGCGCGCCGCGGTGTCGACGCCAAAGGCGCCTTCGCCCAGATATATCCGATTCAAATAGAGTTCCAGAATCTGGTCCTTGCTAAAGCTCTTCTCCAGCGCCGCCGCATTCATCAACTCATGCAGTTTGCGCCGAAACGTGCGATTGCCGTCGGTGAATAGAAGCTTTGCGGTTTGCTGGCTGATGGTCGAACCACCGGCCACCACCCGGCCGGCGCGCAGATCGATATAGGCCGCGCGCGATAGGCCGAGAAAATCCACGCCATGGTGGGAATAGAACCGGCGGTCCTCCATGGCGAGGAAGGCCTGGGGCAGGTACGGCGGCATCTGGTTCAATCGCGCATATTGTCCGGCCACGGGTCCTTGCCGGCCGATCACCTGTCCTTGCTTGTCAAGGAAGGTCAGCGACATGGTGGTCTTGAGCCATACCGACGCGGCGATGGGCGCGGCGCTGGCCATCAAGATGCTGGGCACCAGAAAGAGAAGCGCCGCCGGAATCGCCAAAAGGCAAAGCACGATGGAGCAGATGCGAATGTGCCGGTCACCGAAGCGCCGCAATTCGCCCCAAAGGGAATCGTCTGTGTCGGTCTGCTCCATGCCCTAACAGAACGTGACCGCAGTTGCGTAGTTGCCGGGCGGCTTTTTAAATGTTTACTGCCAAAGCGCGGCAGTGCGGGGCGCGGAACGCGCGAAGCGGACCGAAGTTGCCTGGAAAAGGAATGCCGGCTGGTCGATCGTCGAGCAGGAACAATTGGGTCCACCTCGAGTTGAAGTCATCATGACCATTCATGCGGCGGCCGGTTATCGTGACTTTCTACGTGGGCTTGTTCGCGATCCCCAGGGTGTTTCCGCACCAACGCCTTCCAGTCTCAGACTTGCCAAGACTATCGCCGATCAGGTGGACATTTCCCGTCCGGGTTATGTGTTGGAGCTTGGGCCGGGGACCGGGGTCGTTACACAGGCCCTCCTGAGTCGGGGTCTTGCGCCGGGCTGGCTGATTGCCATCGAGCGGGAGCCTGGCTTTGCCGCGATCATGCGAGAGCGATTCCCGACGATCGAACTCCATCAGGGCGATGCATTGCGGTTTGAGGATTTTATGCCGCCAGGAGCCACAATTTCTGCCGTCGTCTCCGGCCTTCCGCTTCTGAACTTTCCGCCTGGGATCCGCCGTTCACTTCTCGACCGCGCAATGGCCTGTCAGCCTCAGGGGCGTTTCATCCAACTGTCTTACGGGTGGAACCCTCCGATAGCCGCCAGCCAGAAGACCGCTATCGGCCGGATAGTCGTTTGGCGTAATTTTCCGCCCGCCACTGTCTGGACCTATACACTTCGGCGATAAACGGGAGGCGCGGGCTAAAGCGCCATTTCGACCATCAGTGCTTGGGTTTGGCGCTGGGGACGGCGCGCCCGCGAAGCAGCCGACGCCACAACATTGGGTTCGACTTGCCAGTCGGGCTGTTCAAAAGCTCCAAACCTCGCTCAGCCGCAGCGGTCAGCAATAGCGCGGGCACAAATCCCAATCGGGATGCTCTGCGCTGAAGCACGACCAGTGCGCCGGTCGCAAGCGTCATAAGCACCAATTTCCGCATCAAGCGCGCCGTGCTTTCTTGGGACTCTTGCGGGTCGCAACTTTCCGGCTGACCGATTTCTGAGCGCTTTTAACCTTGCGCTTCGTAATACCCGCAGTGTTTTTTGCCTTGCGCTCTGTGCCTGTAAAAAACTCGGTTATTAGTTTTTCCAGGTAAGCGATGCGCTGCTCAAAAGATTTCGGCATAGAAGTCTCCCATACTCATCTCACCTACAGCGTGAAAACCCCCTTGAAAGTTCCCGCTGCTGCCGCCGGCTTGCGCAGACCGTCCGGGGGAATCTGTTTTCCATAGAAACTAACCCGGCAACGGTGAAGTTGCCGGGTTAGAGAGTCCATCGGAGGGCTAGAACCGGGGTGGGGACCGCCTCTCACTAGACTGGAAAGCAGGAGCAAATTTTGGCCGTGCCTGACGCCCACCACAATTGCCTGCGTTACCGATTGCCGTTATCTCGTTCGGTACCGCGATAGGTGTCGTTTTGAGCGGGGCGATTTCGCCAGTCTTCCCGATCGTTTGTCTGGTCATAGCGGCCACGAAAGCGACCATCATCGTTGTCCAGCGACCGCGCTACTTCCAGATGATGCTGAAGCGTTGGCAATTGGCGTCGCGCGAGCTCCCTAACGGCGCCATTACCTTCGCGCGCTTCTTGCCGGAACTCCGTTATATCTTTCTCATGGTCGTCGACCATGTAACGGATAAACTCGCGGTCGAACCTGCGTCCGCCCATGGACATAAGCGTTTCGCGTTCCGCGACCGCCTCGGCTGAGGGGTCCCGATTTGGTCGTACGCCGAACCTTGCTCCTAATGCACGAACTTCGTCGCGGGCCTGGCGGTGATCGCTGACCAAGGTCTGACCGAATTCGCGAATAGCGGGGTTGCGGGCGCGTTCGGCGGCCAGGCGCCCAAGCATAATCTCCGAGTTATTGCCCTGTTGCGCCTTGAAAAGGAATTCCCGGGGGCTGTCGGCCAGCGCCACCATCGTAGTCGCCAAACACGCGCACAAAATCGTGCTCACAAACAGCAAAGAACGGTCCACCACAATCTCCCTTGGTAAGCTGGCATCGACACCGGCCAGCTACCACTGACAACGTACGGTCGGGCAAGCCGTTCCCGAACAGCGTGGATGGCGACGCCGACAGGATAGTGACGCTGCATAAACTGACAATGCCGCACGGCTCGGCATCGCAGAGTACAGGTTCGCTAGGTCGCGTGACTCCTTTCGCCGAAATCGCACAACGGCCCCTCTGACGATCGCTTGGACGTGTCATTTAAAAATTGCTGCCATTGTTGCCGCCGGACCCGGGTCTGACTCCCTAAGGGGCACCAAGTTGTGATTTTCGCGCCAATCTGTCGCTTGCTGCTCAGACCATCCAGTCGGCCAGGCGATATTGGTACCGCCAGGCAGGATCCGCGGCGTCTCCCAGTTGTGGCAGTCGCAGAACAGATTGGCGTAGCCGCAATCTTCGTCCGCAGTGGGTCGTCCACCAAAACACGGGCAGTTGGGCATGTGCCCCCGGCTATCGGGTGGCGGGTGGGTTGATGACATCTACCCTTTTCCATCTTTTGTTGAACTGTTGAACTTCGATCGCTACGCGGCAGCCCTGGCGGCTGGCCAACATGGCTTCTCGTGTCGCGGTGCCAATTGCTTGCGAGAGGCTGAAATCGATGCCCAGCGGACTATCGCCGGGATGCTCATTTAGGCTGACATAACGGCCATCTTCCCGCCGATAGATACGGAAGCGGCGTAGTGGGATCGAGGTCCGCGACATTTGAATAGTACGGGCAAAATAGGCCCGCGTTCCGTTGTGGCGCGGTGGAAATCGAGCGCTAGCCTGGCGGCGGGGCCGGCCAGTGGTGTCGCCGGAAGGGCTCGCCCGGCCCATCCGATGGAACTGTGCTCTGTGTCCGCTGTTAAGTGCTCAAAGCGCTAGCGCGTGGCGCGTTTGTTCGGCTGTAGCCATTAGCCGCCTCTGTACCGGCTGGGACCATAAGGTACGAATGTCCGCTTTGGGTCACAAACGGTCATTTCAGCCAATGTCCGCTTTGCGCCAATAGCAGTCATTCAAGCATGAGGCGATTGACGGGCAAGTCCGGCCTTGTCGGTCGGCGTAAGATCAAACTACGCGGCGTGAGCTATTTGAGTCAGGTCATTACAGGGGAGATTGAGATGATGGCATCGGCGCAGGTTTCTCCCCCGTTTTCCCTGCCGAGGGAGCGGACGTTGCCCACTTGAACGTCCTGGCTAGGAGCGTGTTACTGTTTGGCAACCCAAGGGGATGTCACTCATGAAAACCCGAAAAGAAGAAAAGTCAGACTCGAATCTATCGCTTTGGAAATCTCTGAGCGGCACGTTAACTAGCCGCCCAGCGCGGGTCGTCTACGTCGTGGCTGGGACCGCCGGTCTCATTGCCTTAACGGTTGCCCTGGTGGGACCCAAGCGAATCGAGCGCACGGTATACAGACCGTTGAGGGACGCCGTAGAACCTCGGGCCGAAAAGCTCTGGGCAGACGCTGCGCCGGTGCGCGAACAGATTGCCGCGCTGTTGGAGAGCGTAAGCCCCAGCGGGCGGGCCCGCTTAGTTAGCTCGTTCCAGAGTTGGATCGGACGCTTCACCGCGAACTGAATTTAGCCCGCTTGTGCCGATCGGCCGAATGTCCGCTTTGCGCCAATATCGGACATCGCCGCGTGGCGAAATATCCCCCGGCTGAACTTCGGCCGGCCACTTGAGAAGAAGCCCGCAGTCAGACCTAGCCGCGCACCATTCGCATTCTTCGGCTTTGGCGCTTTTCCAGTCCGATGTCGACTGTACGGCAAAAAACCAAAGATCTTCATCACGCTTCAGCGCGCCGCGGCCCCGTCGAGGGGCTCCAGCTCGATGATGGAGGCCTCATGGGTGTTGCCAACCCAGAAGGCCGTGCCTTGTGGCCTGTTCTGCACGAAGGTCCGGCGCAGGTTGGTGAAGCGCGGCAGGAGGTACTGCACGAACTCCCCCGTGGCCGGATTCAGCCTCAGGATACGGTCATCCCACTCGCCGCCCGTCCACGCCTCGCCGCGGGCATCGACGGCCACGTCATAAGGCCAGGCAAACGGCGTCGGCGGGGCCCATTCCTTGAACTGCTCGGTCTTGGGATCGAACATGCCAATGCGGTCGCCGACATTCTCGCCGAACCAGAGCCGGCCCTGCGCGTCCAGCATCCCTCTCCGCGGCGCCGAGCGTTTGGTCGGCGTCCGCCACATCTGGATCTTGCCGGTCTTGGCATCGATCCGGCCGATCTCCTCGCCGCCGAAGATGGTGAAATAGGCATTATTCTGGGCGTCTGAGATGACGTCGTAGAGGTTCGGCCGCGGGATGTTCGGATAGGGGGCGAACACCTCCATCCCCTTGGTCTTTAGGTCCAGCCGGAACACCCGGTAGGTGCCCGCATCCTGGAACCACACCTTGCCGTCGACATTGGAGTGCGCCGCCGACACCTGGTTCACCTGCACGTCAGGCGTATTGAACTGCGGCGGCAAAGGATAGACCTCGAACTTTTCGGTCTTCTGGTCGAATTTCGAAACGGCCGCCTGGAATTGCATCCCCAGCCATAGGTTCTCGTCCTGGTCGAAGCGAAGGGCCAGGGTTCCGGTGGGCGCGCCTGGCTTGGCGAGGGGCACCTTGTATTCCGTCACCTTGGCGGTCGCCGGGTCGAGCTTGCCCAGGATCTGGTCGCCGAAGTCGGCGTACCAGACCATGCCCTTGGAATCGACAATCACGTCGTGCGGCTGGCGTGTCTTCGCCGGCAGGTCGTACTCCGTATAGATCACCTGCGTCGCCCGCCCCTTGGGCCGGGGCAGGGTCTTCAGCTCGTATTTCCAGGGCCCGGAGCTCAAGTTGATGGTGGCGAGAAAATCCGCCAGCCGCCGCTGCGTCTCCATGTTCACGGGCGCGTCGGCCGAGCGCACAGCAGGCAGGCGTTGCACCTTGAGCGGAAACGCCAGCTGCGGATAGCCCGCCATCCGCTGGATCACCTTCATGAACTGGTCTGCGGTGTGGGTCGAGCGGGCAATGCGCTCATAGGTGTGACAGTGGGTGCAGCGGCGCGACAGCTGCTTGTCTTCGTCCCGGCCGGGCCAGCTCATATACCATTCGGTATTGGACAGCTGCGCCGCCAGGTCCTTGGTCTTGACGAGCTGAAGGTCGGCGATCTGTGGCCGCGACGCAGCGATCGAGATGGGCGCGGCATTGTCCAGATCGAAGCCGGCCGCTTTGATGCTGACCGTATAGTCGCCCACGGCCAAGCGGCCGCGGGGGAAGTGGTAGTGGCCCTGGGCATCGCTGACCACCGAGGTGGCGATGGTCGAGCCCGACTGACGGACGGTGACGACCACGCCCTCCATCGGCGCGCCCGCCGAGGCGACGGTACCGCTCAGTGCGTCGGCGGGGTCACCAGACGGGCCCGGCCGCAGTTCCAGGCCCCCTGCGCCTGCCGCGACAACAGCTAGCGCCACCAACGCGATTCCAAGCGTCTTGCCGCGCATGTGCTTGCTCTCCGTTCCCATGCAACCTTAGCGCAATCTGACAGGGGCAGGCCATGGCCAGGCATGATCGCGAGTCCCCGCTTTGCGCCAAGTGTGGACATTAATGCAGCAGTTCTACGGCGGAGCGGCGTGCCTAGAGATGCACTTCTGACTACTCGTCAGTCTAGCGTACCCAGATGGCGGTGACTTGGTCCGGCGAGAGCCGCACTGCCAAACCCATCTATGATCCACTCACCTCGGCGCAGCAGATCGGCGTGCGCTTGCAAGAACTCGTGTTGAGGAACTTTGATGCCCCCCGTTCCGAATTGCATCATATCGACAACATAGAGGGGTATGATCGCCAGAGTGCTAATTGTGAGGGTTTGATAATCCACAGCTTCGTACCGGTTGCTATCGGTAGCTAATTTCGCCACGCACCGATGGGATTCCACGGAAATTGACATCCAGATATCCAGACCCGATTGCGGCAAGTCCATGGGAGATACTTCCTGGGCGCCGCCCGGTCCGCTATGGCCTCCTGCAACCTTCTCTTTGGTTTACATGAGGCCAAGCAATAGACGAACCCAACAACCCTTTGTGCCCCCAAAATCTCCGATCGGATACAATGGGGTCGAAGGCTTCTATCTCTTCGTTCCAGCCAATGGGTTCGGGCTGCAGCCTGTTCCTGCGTCACCAAAGTCAAAGCTCGGGAAAAGCGCTCGCTCCAAAGCTCAACCGCCACAGCTACGCCCACCTGTCGTGGAACGCCCTTTGGCGTCGGTTGAAACCTTCTACACCGTCGCGGAAGAATGGTTCGAAACAAACAGCACCCGTTGGGTGGAGACCTATCGGTCCAGGTTGAGAAGTCGCATGAACGATGACCTGCTCTCAGAACTGGGCGACCGAAGTATCGCCGAGATTCAGCCGCTCGACGTGCTCGAAACGATCCGAAAGGTCGAAAAGCGCGGGGCTGTCGAAAGCGCCAAGCGCATTCTCAATATGGCAAGTTCGGTATTTCGATATGGAGTGGCGACCAGTCGGTGTTACCGGGATCCCACTATTGACATCAAAGGTGCTTTGCGCCCGCCGCTGCCAGCCAAGCCGCGAAAAGCGCTGCCGGCGAAGGACATACCAAAGTTCATGAGCCGCCTGCTCAATTACGACGGCGACAAGACAACAGTCTAGCACTCAGATTGTTGGTTTTGACATTCGTTCGCACTGGCGAGTTGCGATTCGCAAAATGGTCCGAGTTCGAAAATCTCGATGGGCGGGAACCCCTATGGCGTGTTCCCAAGGAGCGCATGAAGCTAAGGCGGCCGCATCTTGTTCCTTTGGCACCACAGGCCGTCACGGTGCTCAAGGCTCTACGTAAGTTGACAGGTCGCGAAGAGTACTTATTTCCGGCTCCGACCCGATTGGGAGTTATTTCAGAAAACACGCTGCTCTATGCGCTTTACAGAATGGGCTATCACAACCGCGCCACTGTCCATGGATTTCGGGCTACGGCTTCGACCATACTGAACGAAGCGCAGTTCAACCGGGACTGGATAGAAATCCAACTGGCGCATTGTGACAGTACTATTCGAGGCGTGTACAACTTCGCGGAGTGGCTACCAGGCCGACGAAAAATGATGAACTGGTGGGCAGACTATCTCGACGGCAAGAAGTGACCTCTTGCGACGGAATTTGTTGGTAGATTTGTTGGTATCAGTGACCACGGGTTATCGAGGCGCACGTGATATTTCAATGTGTTAGGCTCGAGATGTGGTAGCTATCTAAGCTACCACCTGCCACCGGCGGTCCCTTTTATAATGTCCCCTATACGCAATGGCCGCCGGCTTGGTGCTGCCTAATCGGAGTTGATTGTGTCAGCTTATAGCCACCAGGCACGCCCGAACGCGTCGGGTTTATCGAGAAAGGTCGAAGGATGAAGCGCCGACAGTTCTTGGGGGCTACCGCCGCGACGGTTGCCGCTTTAAGCGTCAAAGGTGAAGCCGTTGCGCAAAACGGGCGTAAGCCCAATTTCATCATAGTCCTCTGCGATGACCTGGGTTGGGGGGATATTGAGCCGGATGGCGGAACGACCATTCGCACGCCGAACCTCAAGCGAATGGCGGCGGAGGGAAATGTTCTGACGGACTATTATGCGCCGCAGAACATCTGTACGCCATCGCGTGCCGGCTTGCTGACCGGGCGTTATGCGATCCGCACCGGCCTGGGCTATAGCGTGATTCTGCCGAATGATGACCGGCGACTGCCTCTTTCCGAGGTGACAATTCCGGCGGCTCTCAAGCCTGCGGGCTACATCAGCGCGCTATTTGGCAAATGGCATCTGGGTCATACAGGTCCCACCTGGCAGCCGACCCGTCACGGTTTTGATCAGTTCTTTGGCCTGCAATACAGCCACGATATGACGCCTTTGGCACTGTACACTGACAATGGCCGGGATCAGGAGCCGACGCGGGAGGATGTAATTGAAGATCAACTGCAGCAGCGGTTCTATGCTGCGGCTGAAAAATTCATCACCGATCATGCGGACCAGCCATTTTTCGTCGAGCTAGCGCTCAGCGCGCCGCATTTGCCGAACTATCCTGATGCCAAGTTCCGTGACAAGACCATGCAGGGCGCGTACGCCGACACGGTGGTGGAAATTGACACGATTGTCGGGCGCCTGATGGATCATTTGAAGACCTTAGGCATCGAGCGCGACACCCTGGTGATTTTTACCTCAGATAACGGCCCTTGGTATGAAGGCTCGACCGGCGGCCTTCGCGACCGCAAGGGTGGCGCGGCCTATGACGGCGGGTACCGCGTGCCCTGCATCGCGCGTCAGCCCGGTGTCGTCAAAGCGGGGCAACGCACCAATTCCATCGCGATGGGAATTGATTTCCTGCCAACCTTCTGTGCGATGGCGGGTATTCCCAATCCGGCGGGCGTCGAACTGGATGGCCGGGACATTTCGGCACTTCTGACGCGGGGGGCTGCGTCCCCACACGATCAGCTACTTCTGTTCAATGACGAGGAGGTCGTGGCAGTTCGTACCCAACGATGGAAATATGCCACGCGTTCCCATTATCATGGGTCCTTGGCTTCGACAGAAGACAAGGGCTATCCACAGCTGTTCGACGTCAGCAAGGATATTTCCGAAAGCTACAGCGTAGCCGGGCTCCATCCAGAGACGCTCGCGGACATGCAGCAGCGGATGAAGGCCGCACGTGCCCAGTTCGGGCCATTGAAAGCGAAATTACCCAAGGTATTCCGTGATCGGTTGCAACAGCAGCTTAAAGCACAGATGTCTCAGGATTGAGCAATGGTCCACGGGCTAAGCCGATCCAAGATGGGCAGGCCGGAATGCCACTATTGACGCGAAGCGGGCGCCGGCTGATTGGGCTGTTCTGAACGTCTGTCAGCGCGCCGTGCTGTTCGGTAACGGCCCGGTGATAGGCGGTGATGTCGACGAAACAGCTTCGAAAACGCAGCGGCGGTCTCGTAACCCACCCTGATCGCAATCCGCTCAATCGACTCGTCGCTTGTTTCAAGGAGAAACGCGGCTTCGGTCATGCGGCGTGCGGTCAGATAACGGTGCATGGACTGGCCGACGAGTTTGGTGAAGCGATCCGAAAACGCCGAGCGACCAAGTCCCACGCGTTGCGCGAGTTCACGAAGAGACCAGGGCCGATCCGGCTGCTCGTGAATCAACTGAAGCGCCGGTCCTATGTGCGGGTCCGCCATCGCGCCCAACCACCCACCCTCTCCGGGACCGAGGGTTTTGATCCAGCTTCGCAACACCTCTACGAAAAGCACGTCTGTCATTCGTGAGAGCGCAACACGTTGACCGGGGCGCTCAATCGCCGATTCGCTCACCATGCGCCGCAGAATCGCCTCCAGCCAATCACCGTCCGGCTTCAGGAGAAGCACGGGCGGAAGCAATTCCAGCACGCTGCTGCGCGAGGGCCGCGACAGGATGAAACGACCACAGATCATCGTGGAGAATGGCTGCGAGCTGCCTCCGTGGCGAACCACGCCAAGATGTGCAGGCGGGCGATCGATATCCATAACCGAAAGTGGTTTCGTCCGCCGATCCGAATAAATCACATGAGGCTCGCCGCGGGTGAAGACGACAAAGTCGCCCTCGGTCATTTGGAGGGTTCGTCCTTGTTTGAGCGCGAGGGTTGCTGAGCCACGACTGAGATAATGAAAGAGGGCATAGGGGCGTTCTGGCAATGCCAGACTCCAAGGATGGCCGAGCTCGAAGTGGAAGAGCACTGTCCCGCTAAGGCTAACGCGATCGAGCACCTGGGCGAGGATGTCCATGTGCGGGACGTTAATCCTGCGGACGATTGAACACAATATTCGGACGGATAAGCCCTGTCGTCCGAAAACACCCCATATTACATGCCAATCCTTCCCCGGACCCGCGCTGTCCACCATCCCCACAGGAGCAATCAATGCGAAATATTCTACTCTCCGCAGCTGCCGTTCTTATCGCTGGAACTGCCGTTGCCACTCCGGCTCTATCCGCGCAGCTGCCCAAGGGGGCGGCTCACAATATCGTGCTCGTACATGGAGCTTTCGTTGACCAGACGAGCTGGCAGCCCGTTGCCGATATCCTGACGAAAAAGGGCTACAACGTAACGCTGGTCCAAAATCCGCTTACGTCCCTCGCAGCGGACGTCGACGCCACCAAACTGGCTCTCGCGAAGAACCACGGCAAGACCGTTCTTGTTGGTCACTCGTGGGCCGGCGTAGTCATTACGCAAGCGGGCAACGATCCCAAGGTCTCCGCACTCGTCTATGTCTCCGCATTCGCACCCGACGTGGGAGAATCCCTGGCGACCTTAGCCAAAGCTGGCCCGGCGACCGAAGGTACCGCGGCGATTCATCCCGACGAAAAAGGCGACCTCTACATCGATCCCAAGGTGTTTCCTTCGGCAGTCGCGGCTGATCTTCCTCCGGAGATCGGCCAATCCTTGGCAAACTCTCAGCTCCCGCTAAACCATACGGCGTACGAGGCTCCAGTCGATACGGCAGCTTGGCACGACAAACCGACGTTCTACGTGATCAGCACGAAGGACAAGGTGATTGCACCCCAGACCCAGAGAATGTTCGCCGCCAGGATCAAGGCCCAGACGACGGAGGTCGCGGGCAGCCATGCTTCTCTCGTTGTTCATGCGAAGGAAGTCGCTGCGGTAATTGAAAAGGCCGCGCTCGCAAAGTGACGATACTGCTCCCGGCTTTGTGCCGGGAGCGCCTCGCCCGGCGAAGGCTTTCGCACCACAGAGAAAGACACTGACGATGAACCAGACATTCCAGAACGCCACCACCCGGACGATCCCGGTGAAGGATACCAAGTTTGTGTATCGTGAACTCGGAGAGCGCGGCGGCGTGCCCGTGATTTTCCTGCACCACCTCACGGCGGTGCTCGACGACTGGGATCCGAAGGTCCTCGATGGCATCGCGGGGAGCCACCATGTCGTCATCTTCGATAATCGCGGTGTGGGAGGATCGGGCGGTCAGGCGTCTGTCAGCGTTGCCGACATGGCGGAGGATGCGATTGCGTTCATCGAGGCCCTTGGCTTCGCGCAGGTCGACCTCTTCGGCTTCTCGCTGGGCGGTTTCATCGCGCAGGTGATTGTGCAGAGACGTCCCGAACTCGTCCGCAAGATCGTGCTCGCCGGAACCGGACCTGCCGGGGGCATAGGCATCAGCGATGTCGGCGCGGTCCTGCAGGACGCTCTGCGGAAGGCCAGAGCGACTGACACGCATCCCAAGCAATCTCTGTTCTTCTCCCCCTCCGCTCAAAGCCAGAAGGCGGCACATGCGTTCCTGCAGCGCCTTGGGCAGCGTCAGGCTGATCGCGATACAGCCGTCAACGATCAAACTGTCCAGGCCCAGATCACGGCAATCACCAAATGGGGTCAGGCGCCGAATTCGAATGCGACGCTGGAGCAGGTCCGGCACCCAGTTCTGGTCGCCAATGGCGATGGGGATATCCTGGTGCCGACGTCAAATTCCGTCGCGCTGTTCAATGCTCTCCCCAATGCGAAGCTCTGCATATTCCCGGATGCGGGCCATGGCGCTATTTTCCAATATGCGGACGCCTTCGTCGATCAGACGCTCAATTTTCTTGCGGAATAGCGAGGACCGTTTCGCCCCTGGGCTCCGATCGAAATCGTCATTCGCTGGTATCGAACATTACGACAGATCGGAATGTCCGTTAACCGGCATTGCGCTGCCGCTGTCCTTGGGTTAGCAAATTCCGGCCAGGATCCCGAAATGACCGGAAGCCCCCCACCTCCCTTCGATATGCCGCCCGGCCAGGCCGAGAGGGCCCTGCAGGCCGCGGTCCTTGCCCTGCGGGCGCAGCGTCCTGATGAGGCGGAACGGATTGCGGCGGATGTGCTCAAATTCGCGCCCCATCATCCGGTCGCCGCCGGCATTCTGGGCCGCGCCATGATGCTGCAGAACCGCGTCGCCGAAGCGATCCCCGTGCTTGAGCAGGCGGCGCAGCGTGGCAACGATTCCGCTGTGGAAACCCAATTCGCCGACGCATTGGTTGCGACCGGGCGCCGTGATGAGGCGCTGGCGCAACTACGCCGGACCATGGCGCGGCGGCCCGCCTTCCTCCCGTCCTTCATAATGTATGCCCGCTATTCGGCCGAGACCGGGAGTTATGCCGATGCCATTGCGGCCCTGGAGCAGGGGCTCACGGTGTTCCCCGGCGCATGGGAGTTGCAGAAGGAGCTAGCGCTCCAGCACATCAAGATCAATGACCGGGCCGCCGCGCGCACGGTGCTGTTGCAGGCGCTGGCGGGCGTGCCGGGGCATCCGCTCCTGCTCACCACATTGGGCCAGGTGCTATATCTCGACGGCGATTATGCCGCCGCCGCGGATGCCTATCGGCGGGCGCTGGCGGCAAATCCCGGCGATGCGGCCGCGAGAGCAAATCTTGGCGCGTGCCGTCTGGAACTGGGAGACCGCGCCGCAGGGGAAGCCGACCTTCGTGCCGCGGTGCGCGCCGCGCCGCAGCTTGCAGGCCATGCCATTGCCGCTATGGCCATGGCATCGCATGGCCGGTTCTTTGTGCGTCTCAGTGCGGCCACGGATTTCATGCGCCGCGGTTGAGCCGTCAGGCGCGGTAGAGCCGGCGGTACACGCCCTGCTCGCGCGTTGTTTCGGTCATCTGGTCATGAACGCGCTTGGCGTCGTCGGTGGTAAAGGCCGCCGTCCGCGCCGCCCATTTCTCCCGCTTCACCGGGATGCATTGCGCGACCGGCGTACCGCGCGGCAGCACGCCCTTGAAATTCATGTCGTGCCAGTGCGCCGGAAAATGGATCCAGTTGTCGTGGTAGTGGTCGCAATCCACCAGCCCGGATAACGTGGTGAAGGGCAAGTCGAAGCGGTTGACCGGATGGGTGAAAAACAGGGCGTATCCTTCCGGCGCCTCGATGGTCCAGAGATTGTGAAACTTGATCAGGAAGCGGTCGGCATCAAACAGTGGCGTGCCGGCCACCTGGCTGGATTCATGGAAACCGACGGGCGATCGCATGAACCCGACCGCCCCGCCGTGGGGCAGGTCGTTTTCCCAGGTGAATTCGCCATTCTCTATCCTGAGGTCGCAGATCAGCGGCAGCAGGAAACCCGACGTCATCGCATCTATGAAGGGTGGGCAGCGCTTGACCGTGGGGGTCTCCTGCTGGTTCAGCGCGTTGAAGGCCTGTGCCGGCATGGCTTTCAGCCAGTCCGGCAGGGCCTGTGCCGCGGGCATCGGCGGCGGTATCACGCCTTCCAATTCCGCCGGGCAGCGGAACGTCAGTGTCATCTGGTCATTCTGGCTCATAACCGTGCCGTTTCCAGAAGGGGTGGATAGGCCCTGCGCTAAACGGCGCGCTTGGCCGAAGTATCCATAGCCGATGCGCCGACGAACCGTCAAAAACCATAGGCTCTGGCGCTGATGGCATGTCCGGCTTTCCGGGAGCGTGGTATCGTCGGGTCTGGATGAGCTTCATCCTAGGAGCAGAACCAATAGGGTTGTTGGGGGAAGCGTGGCGCAGGAAGCCCGAGCCGGCTCGTCAAACCGCATCACCCGAATCCGGACGGGATGCGGGATTTCTCTTGCGCTTTTCCTTGGCGCCGCCACGGCATCGGCGCAGCCATCCCTGGCGCCCAAGGCGCCCGCCGCGTCACCGCCGGTTGAAAGCGTCACCGTCACCGGCGCAAGCTCCGAGGCTGTCAACCACTTCGTCGAAGCGGTGGCCACCCCGACGCACATCATCGGCAAGGTCGCCCGCTGGGAAACGCCCATCTGTCCCGCTGCCGTGGGATTGCCGCAGGACGAGACCGCCCTTGTGGTGAAGCGGGTGAAAGAGGTGGCCGCCCAGGCAGGCGCGCGGGTCAGCAGCAACCCAATCTGCAAGCCGAATATCGTGATCGCTTTCACCAGCACGCCCCAGGTTTTGCTGGACAATATCCGTCAAGATCACAGGGAATGGCTCGGCTATCATTCCAGTCCCGAAGAACTGAATCGGCTGGGGACTATCACCCGGCCAATCCAGGCCTGGTACAGCACCGCGACGGTGGATCTGCACGGCCAGCGCCAGATCGACTCGGCGCGCACCGACGGCAATGGCCGTGGACTGCTGGTCACCGGACCCTGTGTTATACTGGGAGGCGGGACGCCCATGCCTACCGGCGTGGGTAACATCCGTAGTTCGGGCGAACTCTGCACCAAGGTGATACCCAACGCCATCGGGACCGAGGCCAAGGGCTCGCGGTTGACGGACGGCCTGCGCGCCACATTCGATCACGTCACGATCATCGCCAATCCCGTGGCGGTGGGTGCGGGCATGGCGGCGATAGACGACTATATCGCCGTTCTTGCGCTCTCACAGATCGGTTCATTGGACACGTGCCAAGCCCTGCCCAGCATCACAAGCCTGCTGGCGAAGGGCTGCACGCAGGCCGCAACGGCGATCACCGCCAACGACCTGGGGTATCTCAAGGCCGTCTATGCCGCCGATCCCGACAAAATGCCGGAGCTTCAGAAAAACGAGATCGCTTACCGCATGGAGCAGGGGATCGCGGGCCATTAGTATTATGAACGTCCAAAAATGATCGAAGGTCCGCAATTGGCGGTTGAGGGCCTGGCAGTTCGTGCTCGAAGCGGACTTTCTGGGCGAATGACCAGCTCCGTGAATTGAGCTTCCTTCTGCTGGACGCTAACTTTCGAGTGCCAGGACGGAAAAGCGGGATGCCGGCAGCAGGCAAAAGTACAGCCCCAACGCGTGAGATGGTGCGTCTGCCGGGCGGCGTCTTTCGCATGGGCTGCGACCACTTCTATCCCGAAGAGCGGCCCGAACGCCGCATCCGCCTCCCCGCCTTCCAGATCGATAAATATCCGGTGACGAACCGGGATTTCGCCTGCTTCGTCGAAGCGACGGGATATCGCACGGTTGCCGAGATACCTCCCGATCCCGCCGACTATCCCGGCTTGCGTCCAGACCTTGCGCACGCCGGTTCGCTTGTTTTCGAACGAACGGCGGGGCCCGTGCCGCTGGGCGATCCGGCGCGCTGGTGGTTTTTCCGCGGCGGGGCCGATTGGCGCCATCCCACCGGCGCGGCCAGCACGATAGACGGGCTGATGGACCATCCCGTGGTCCATATCGCCCATGCCGATGCCCAGGCCTATGCACGCTGGGCCGGCAAGAGTCTACCCACGGAAGCAGAGTGGGAATATGCCGCGCGAGGCGGGCTTGATGGCGCAGATTACGGCTGGGGCGACGAACTCAGCCCCGGCGGCGCCGTGATGGCGAACTTCTGGCGCGGGCATTTTCCCTACAGCAACCTGCGCGACGACGGCGGCTACAGGACGACGCCGGTGACGGCATTTCCAGCCAATGGATACGGACTGCACGACATGATCGGCAATGTCTGGGAGTGGACGGACGACTGGTGGTCAGAAACCGCTGGCCAACCGGCCAGCCCCTGCTGTGTGGCCGATGATCCAAGGGGCGGCAGCCTGAGCGGGAGCCTTGACCCCGAAATGCCCGGCATTGCCATCGGCCGTAAAGTGATCAAGGGCGGATCGCATTTGTGTGCGCCGAACTATTGCCAGCGTTACCGGCCAGCGGCGCGCGCACCCCAGATGGTCGACAGCACCACCAGCCATATCGGCTTTCGCTGCGTGCTGCGCGCGCCACCTGAAAGTGCCACGACGGGAAAGGAATAAGCCATGGACTATGATCGCAGGACTCTCCTGGGCGCGACGGCCGCTGCAGCGTCGGTGTCTGCTGTCGGCGCAAGCGCCCAGACCACGCCTCCAGCCAGGCCCAACATCATCGTCATTCTAGCCGATGATCAGGGGTTTTCCGATTGGGGTTGCTTCGGCAGTGAAATCCCGACGCCCAATATCGACGCCCTGGCCGCAGGTGGCCTCAGTTTCACAAACTTCTTTGTGACGCCGCGTTGCAGTCCCTCGCGGGCCGCGCTGCTGACGGGGGCGTGGCCCCATCAGGCGGGCATGGGACACTTGTCGCAGGTCCCCATCCCTGGATCGCAGGGCATCGCTGGCAAGTTGCTCGACCGCGTCGTGACGTTCGCCGAATTGCTCAGAGAGCAGGGATATTTCACCGCCATGGCCGGCAAGTGGCACCTGGGCATAGAAAACGGGACCGGGCCCGATGTGCGAGGCTTTGACCGCTCCCTCGCCTCCCCCCAGGGCCGAATGTATTTTCCCGACCAGGAAGGCGGGCCTGTTTCGACCCATCAGATATTTCTGGACGGCAAGCAGTATGACATCGCCGATCCGGTAATCGGCACCGGCAAATGGTATTCGACCGATCTGTTCGTCGATTACAGCATCAAGTACATCCGCGAAGCCCGCGCGCAGAAGAAGCCCTTCGTGCTCTATCTGCCTTTCGTTGCCGCCCACAATCCCTTGATGGCGCCCGCCGAGGACATCGCCCGCTTCAAAGGGAAATACATGTCCGGCTGGGACGTGCTGCGGCAAGCGCGCTTCGAACGGCAGAAGAAGCTGGGCATCCTGGCGCCGGATCAGCGCCTGCCGTCGCGGGAGCCGAACACCTACAATTGGGAAAAGCTCAACGCCAAACAGCGGCACGATTTCGACACCATGATGGCGGTGTATGCCGCCATCGTTTCGCACATGGACCGGGCGATCGGCCGGCTGATGTCGGAGCTGAAATCGCTGGGCATTCTCGATAATACTTTGGTGCTGCTGACCTCGGATAATGGCGCCAATGCCGAGACAGGTCCTGACGGTATTCTGACGGGCGATCATCCGGGCGACGCCAGATCATCGGTCGCCGCGGGCATGGAATGGTCAACGCTGTCCAACACGCCGTTCCGCTACTTCAAGCATTTTGCGGGAGAAGGCGGTATCGCCAATCCCCTGATCGTCAGCTGGCCAAACGGCATCGATCGCTCGCTCAACGGAACCCACGTAAAGGGGATGAGCCATCTGGTGGATGTGATGGCGACCTTGTTGGACGTGACCGGCACGCCATATCCGAAAAGCTACAAGGGGCACGAGCTGGTTCCCCTGCAAGGCCGTAGCTTTGCGTCGACATTCCGTGGACGTGCCCTGTCTCCCCGTTCTTCTCCGCTCTATTTCGAGCATGAAGGTCATCGCGCGATACGCACCGAACAGTGGAAGCTGGTGCAGAACTGGGGCCAGCCCTGGGCACTGTATGACATAGCGACCGACCGCAGTGAATCCGACGATCTGGTCAATGTTAAACCGCAACTGGCTTTCGAAATGGCGGCCCAATGGAACAGCTGGGCGGCGGCAACCTTCGTCGATCCCTGGTCGGTCGCTTACAACCAAAGAGTTTTCGGGCGCACTCAACGGAGGCAAAACTGGGGCGAGGGTCAGACGCCAAAGATTCCCGAGGCAATCGATACCGTGCTGAAATGGTGATGCGGGGTTCCGGATTTGAATGATTGCCGGCGCCGCTCAAGGGGAGGGCGTGGCCGGCCCCCGTGCGGGTCCGGGCCCAGGCCCACTGCGCCTGGGTTGAACCACTGGAATGGGCGGATCATCTGCGGGTGGCGCCGGTGCGTTGATCCCTTCTGCGGGCACTTCGAGGCCGGCGATCCAGGCGATGCCGTTAAGCAGGTATTTCCGGTACGCCGCCACATTGTGCATGTTGTCGTGGAAGTCTGAGCCGCCCCACACGAAAGAACGGCCGCCATCGGGACGGTTGAAGATCCAGGACACCGGATCGGGGCCACCGTTGCTCGCGGTGGCGGGCATGGCCTGCAGCAACTCGGTGCGCTGCGGATCGTGGTAAAGAAAATAGCGCGAGAACATTTCGTCGCGATAGGTCCAGGGCTGGATGCCATTGAGGATGGGGTGACGCACGGGCAGCGGCGACACGGTCCAGCTGTCCACCGGATTGTGCGAGGAATAGGGCAGCCAGTTGCCGCCGAACCATCCCATCAGGAAGCGCTTGCCGACCCAATTGTCCACCCACATGGTGTAGTGGAAGATCGCCAGGCCTATCTTCCGCTGTTTGATCACCGCATCGAACTTATTCAGCCACTCCGTATGCTCCGCGTCATAGGTGCGTCCGTCGGTATCTTGATCCTGGGGGAAAAGGATACCCGTCTCGGTCTTAAGCCAGGCGCCGTTACCGAAGATCACCAGGGCGTCGGCATCGTCCAGCTCGCTGATGTCCCTGGGCGGCTTGGTGACGACCTTGACCACCGTCTTCACGCCGCGCAGGTTGGTGGCGTGCTCAAGT
>Ga0310811_10000228_pt1 | contig 80468 bp, 74 predicted proteins | sample YCmetagenome_FD_207642 | JGI IMG/M metagenome (GOLD analysis project Ga0310811, IMG submission 207642) | Soil microbial communities from experimental microcosm in Duke University, North Carolina, United States - YC | ecosystem: Engineered > Artificial ecosystem > Soil microcosm > Unclassified ... | reverse complement strand
CTGCACGAAAGCGCGGAGATTGCCGGGAGTGCGGTGCTGAACTTCGAGGACGATGGCAGGGTTTCCGTTGTAGCGGATGGCCATGCCTTTGCGGAGGTCGTTTGCGAGTGCCATGTGAAGGGTATTAAGGGAAAGGGTTTGGAATGTAGTCGAGACCGGCGGAGTCTGAAAGCAGTTTATGCCGGTGCGCAAGCCGCCCGGAGGAGCGCCAGGAAACGGCACGCACCGCATTCTTGTCGCCCGGGGCCGGTTGCGGTAGGTTTACGACATGAAAAGGCTCTTCGCCATGGTGGTCGTCGCAGGGGTTGCGCTCGCCGGAGCGCGTGGACAGGAATTCGTGGCTCCGAAGCCAAAGCCGGCGGCTCCGCTTGTCGTGCATACGACGCCCAACCCCCGTCCGAAAATCGAGGGCATCGTGGCCGAGATCTTCAACGTGAAGAAGCCCTGGCAGCTCGTGAATCCGCTCGCGCCGAAGGAATACGGCGACGGGCGCAAGATGGTGTCGTATAGCGAGAACGATCCCGGCAAGCCGAAGGGCTTCATCGTTGCGTCCGTTGAGTGGTGAGGCGCCGGTTGTCGCGTTCTTTTGCGCGACTTACCTCAAGCCGGAGATGCACCACATCCATCGGCAGATTCTCGCCGTGGAGGGCTGGCAGCCTCTCGTCCTTGCCCAAAAGGTGGAGCATCGCGACACCTTCCCGATCGACGCTCTCGAGGTTGTGCCGCGCTCTCCCTGGCGCTTCGCCGCCCGGGCCGTCGAGCGGAACCTCACCCACGCCCCCTGGCAGATCAGTCGTGGGGAGGCGGTACGGATGCGGGCTGCGCTGCGCGGGAACAGCGCCAGGGTGCTTCATGTTTTTTTCGGCAATGTCGCGGTGCATCTGCTGCCCCTGCTCGACGCAATCGATCTTCCGATCGTGGTGTCCTTTCACGGAGCGGATGTCACCGGCGCCATCGCGACGCCGGGCTATCGGGCGGCTCGGGAGCGCATGTTTGCCCGTGCCTCACGCGTGGCCTGCCGCAGCGAGGCCCTTGCCGACGCCGTGCATCGGCTTGGCTGCCCGCGGAAGAAACTCTGCGTGGTGCGCACGGCCTTGCCGGAATTGGCCTTCCACGAGCGGTTCCTGCCGGAGGACGGCTCGTTCCGGCTCGTCCAGGCCTGCCGCCTGATTCCGAAGAAAGGCCTCGCAACCAGTCTGGAGGCCTTTGCGAAGCTGGCGCCGCGTTATCCGGCGATGACCTTCGTGATTGCCGGCACAGGTCCCCTGGAGCCGGAACTTCGCACACTCGCGGAGCGGCTTGGCGTCGGTGGACGGGTTCATTTCACCGGTTTCCTCGATCAGCCGGCCCTTCGGGATCTGCTGGCCTCGGCCCATGTGTTCCTGCATCCCAGCGAGACGGTCAACGGGGATACGGAAGGTATTCCGAACGGTCTGCTCGAGGCGATGGCGGTCGGTCTGCCTGTGGTCACGACGCGCCACGGGGGTATCCCCGAGGCGGTGGAGGATGGCGTGAGCGGGATGCTGTGCGCGGAACGAAACGCTGGTGAAGTTGCCGCGGCCATCGAGCGCTTGCTGCTCGACTCCGCGCTCTACGCGAATGTCGCCGCGAATGGATCCGCCTCCGTTCACGCGCAGTTTTCCCGCGCGGCGGTGGGCGCCTCGTTGCAGGCGCTTTACGACGGGATCGCCTAGCTCTTCGGTGCGTCCTTTCCGGTCACGGGGACGACCAGTACGGGAATCTTCGAGCGTCTCAGTACCCCGGTGACGACGCTGCCCGCGAAGAGGTGATACAGCGCCCCGTGGCCGTGTGACCCGAGAACGATAAAGGCCGCGTCATGCACTGCCGCCTGCGTCACGATCTCCTCGCCGGCGAGGCCGACGATGGCGATGACTTCGGCGTCCGGCAGCCCCTCGGCGAGTTGGCGGAGATGGTTCCGATGGGCCTCGAAGTCCGTCTCCAGGACCGGGGGAGGTGCCGCCTCGATGACATCCATCGCCGTCCCGACCGGCACGTAGCTGGCGATCGGCTCCACGACGTGGAGCAGGATGAGACGGGCGGAGAGATCGCGGGCGAGTCCGGCCGCATAGGCGATGACCTGGCGCGAGGCGTCGCTGAAATCAACGGCGACGAGGAGGGTTTTCATAGGCTCAATATCGCATCGGTCGGTCCCGCTTGCGAGCTTTTCACATGTTCGGAAACCTGAGGGAATGTCGGTCGTCATGAGAGTTCCCCTTCTTCTCCTCGCCGTCGCGTTTCTCCAGGCTCCGGCCTTTGCCATCGATCCGCCTGCCGGGGTCGTCGGTGACGGGAAGACAGATGTGACGACTGCCTTGCAGGCGGCGCTGGATGCCGCGGGACGGACCGGCGGAGCCGTCGAGCTGCCGCCCGGCCAGTATCTTATTGGCGGAGCGCTGAGCATCCCGACTGGCGTGACGCTCAAGGGAAGCTGGGAGGCCCCGCATCACGGAGCCTACGACAAAGGCTCCACGCTGCTCCTCACCGGCGGGCGTGGGAACGAAAAAGCCCCTCCGGCGATCACGCTCCAGCAAAGCAGTGCCATCCTGGGCTTCACCCTGCTCTGGCCGGAGCAGCGGCTTCCCGAAATCGTGCCCTACCCGTGGGCGATCCAGGGCGTCGGTATGCACAACACGGTTGAGAACGTCACCCTCGTGAACGCCTACAACGGCATCCGGATCGGCAATCTCGCCAGTAGTGAGTTGCACCTGATCCGCAATGTCTTCGGTTGCGTCCTGCGGCGGGGAATTTTTATCGATTCCACGACGGACATCGGCCGCATCGAGAACGTGCACTTCAATCCCCACTACTGGGCCCGCAGCCGCCATGACAGTCTGCCGAAGGACGGCGACCCGACGCGGGCCGCCGCGAAGTATATGACCGATCACCTGGAGGCATTCCTCTTTGGGCGTGCGGATTGGGAATATGTCTCCAACACCTTCGTTTTTGCCGCGAAGATCGGTTACCGATTCATCAAGACGCCAGCCGGGGCGATGAACGGACAGCTCATGGGCATCGGCGCGGACGATTGTCGGACGTGCGTCCAGATCGACGATATCCAGCCCATCGGCCTGCAGTTCACCAACGGAGAATTTACCGCCTTCGCCGGCGAGCCGAATACCGGCGTGGCCACTTCTCCGGAAGCGGCTGGCGCCGCGCAATTCGTGAATTGCAATTTCTGGGCCACGCCAGGTGCGGCCGCCCGGCTCGAGGGCAGCACGGCCGTGACCTTTTCCGACAGCCGCTTTCTGGATGTGCCGGAGGCCGGTGCGATCGTCGCCACGAACGGTCGCCTGATTGTTCGCGGGTGCTCGTTTGCGAAGTCCGGCACCGCCGTGCGCCTCGGGAAGGGCGTGAAGGCGGCGATCCTGACCGACAATCTCCAGGAGGCCGGATTCCGCGTGGTCAGCGAGATCGGCCGTCGCGCGCAGGTGGCGATGAATGAAGCCCCGCCGTCCGATTTTGGGAACTACCGGGTGCGGATCGGGGCGGCTGGCGATACGGCCTATCTCGGCCAGGGCTGGGAGGCGGCGGAAAATGCCGGTGACGCGCCCGAGGAAATTGCGCCCGCCGTCAGGAACACCCGTTGGACGAATGGCCATGCCGAGCTCCGGCTGCCGGTCAGGCCGGGTCGGCCCGCCGTCATCGATCTTTGGCTGCGCGCGCCCCATGCCGCCGCGGAGCAGGAGGTTGCCGTCGCTGGCTCGTCGCAGCCGGAGAAACTCAAGGAAGGCGCGGAGAAAGTCACTCTGGCCGTTCCGGCCACGGAGTCCGGGCTCGTGACCCTGTCGCTGACCGGTCCGACCTGGCAGCCCTCGCAAAGTTCGCCTGGCTCGAAGGACAAGCGGCAGCTCGGCGTCCGCGTGTATGCGGTCGACGTGCGCGAGGCGGGCCGGGAGTCGGATCCGCTGGATGATGTGAATTGAGCGTCTTGCCGCCCGGACGCGCGCTGGCATAGTGACGCCATGGACGATTTGTTTGGCGAAACGGAGAGCGTGACCTCAGTGGCCGCGAATGCTCCGCTTGCGGCACGCATGCGCCCTCGCACTCTGGACGAGGTCGTTGGGCAACAGCATATCGTCGGTTCGGGAAAACTCCTCCGCCGGGCCATCGAGGCCGATCGGGTGTCCTCCATCCTGCTTTTCGGTCCCCCGGGAACGGGGAAGACCAGCCTCGCACAAGTCATCGCGGCCTCGACCCGCTCACGATTCGAGCGCGTCAATGCGGTCGAGAGCAGTGTCGCCGATTTGCGGCGGATCATTGCCGCGGCGGCCTTGCGGGCCGATCAGGGCGGTCCCTCCACGCTGCTTTTCATCGATGAGATCCATCGCTTCAACAAAGCACAGCAGGACGTGCTCCTGCCGGATGTCGAGAGCGGTCGTGTGCGCTTGATCGGCGCCACCACGCACAACCCCTTTTTCTACGTCAACTCGCCGCTTGTTTCCCGTTCGCAGGTCTTCCAGCTCGAGCCGCTCGCGGAGAGCGACCTGCGGCGGCTGATGGACCGGGCGTTGGAGGATGACGAGCGCGGCCTTGGTGGTCGCGGCATCGTGCTCGATGAGGATGCAGCGGCGCATCTGGCGACGATCAGTGATGGTGATGCCCGGAAGTGCCTCAGTGCGCTCGAACTCGCTGCTCTCACCACTCCGGCGGACGATACGGGCGTCGTCCACATCACCCTGGCCGTGGCGGAGGAGAGCATCCAGCGCAAGGCTGTCGTCTACGATGGTGACGGCGACGCTCACTACGACACGATCAGCGCCTTCATCAAGAGCATGCGCGGCAGTGATCCCGACGTTGCCATCTACTGGCTCGCGAAGATGATCTATGCCGGGGAAGACCCTCGCTTCATTGCGCGGCGGGTGGTGATCTGCGCCAGCGAGGATGTCGGCCTCGCGGACTCGAATGCCCTCGTCGTGGCGACTGCCGCCGCCCAGGCCGTGGAGCTGGTCGGTCTGCCCGAGGCGCAGCTCAATCTCGCCCACGCCGTGCTTTACATCGCGACGGCTCCGAAGAGCAACCGCGCCACCATGGCGATCGGTGCCGCCAGTAGCGATGTGCGGGAAGGCCGGACGCTTGCCGTGCCGGAGCACTTGCGCGACGCGCATTACAAAGGGGCCCAAAAGCTCGGCCATGGCGCCGGCTACAAATACAGCCACGATTACGAAGGCGGCTATGTGCCGCAGGCCTACCTGCCCGAGGGCAAACGCTACTACGAGCCCACGGAGCACGGACAGGAAAAGCGGATCAAGGAGCGCCTCGATTACTGGCGCGGGCTTTTCGAGGCCGGGCAACGGAAGTGACGTTTCCGCTCGTCGAGAAAGTCTTCCTGAGGTTTTATCAGCCCCATGAACGACCTGCCGCAACCGTCGTCACCGCCGCCTGACGCTCCGCCTGCGACGAGCGAGAATTCCTGGGCACTGTTGATCCATCTGAGCGCATTCCTTCATCTGCTCGCGGGGACGTTTCCGATTGCGAATGTCATCGGCCCGTTGGTGCTATGGCTGATCAAGCGCGGCGAGAGCCCGTATCTCGATGGAGTTGGCAAGCGCGTTCTGAACTTCCAGATTTCCTGGGCGATTTACTTCGCCCTTATCTGGACGTCGACGCTGGCGCTGATTGGTTGGGTATTGCTGCCTTTTGCCGCGATAGCCTGGGTCATTTTTACGATCATCGGTGCCATCCGGGAGAGCAACCGCCAGCCCTATCATTTCCCGCTGGCGATCCAGTTTTTGAAGTAACGCGAGCGGACGGGCCGGGAGTCGAGATCCCGGCCAGCGTTTCAAGGTCCGATCAGACCCTTAACGAGCTCCGAAATCCTCGGGAGCTGTAGTAGGATTGCGCGCCGTTGTGACCGATGAAGACCCGACCATAACGACGGTCTCCATAGAGGGCGCCGCCAAGGTCTCGAATGTCGTCGGGGGTTGCCACCCAGGTTGTCGTTTTTAGATCGAATTCCCCGAGCTTCTGCAGGTCGAAATATTGCTCCTCGGTCAAAGGCTCCACGCCCATGGCCTTGGCCATGTCCATGACACTGGTCTTCGGCTTGTGTTCCTTCCGCGAATCCAAAGCCTCCCGATCGTAGCAAACAGAGACGCGGCCTTTGGGACTCTCCGGTGAGCAATCGAAGAAAATGTACTCGCCTGTCTTTTTATCGTGGCCGACCACGTCCGGTTCCCCTCCGGTCTTTTCCATTTCGCTCAGCGACCACAATTTGCCGGCGCTGGCTTCCAGCCGGCCTTGCACCTTCGGCCAGTCGAGGCCTTCGTGACGGCTCATATTTTGCTCGAAGCGGGCCTTCAAGGTCTTGAGAAGCGCTTCGCTTTCCTTGGGAGACAGCTCTTTTTTTGTTCCGGCAGTTTTCATGGCACGTTTTTCCTTGAGGTTCGATGGCGGGTGGTCAGGCAGACTTCTTCGAGAACAGCCGGAGAACAAAGTGGCCTTTCCACATCCACAATCCGGTGACGGCGATGATCGGGAAAGCGATATACCGGACGACGGGGGCGTAGTCGGGGAGCTGTGCGAACGGACTATAAATGTAGCCGATGATCGGGATGGAGAAGATGAGGTGAATCCAGCGGGAGATCGTTCGGGTAACGCCTTGGTTCATGGTGTGGGATGATTTGATTTTTGGATGACCATCAAGGTTGCGATGCCGCGACGACCGCGAGCTGGCCAAGCATCTTTGCCCAGCCGTAGTCCGCCCCCTTGAAAGCCTGATTGCCCATCGGGTGCGAGAGATCGAAGCCGGAGTGTTTGAAGAACACGCGTGTGCCGTCGCCATCCGGTTTCAGGTGGAAGCTGACCTGTGTGTTGGCGACGGGGCCGCCGACCGACCACGAGAAAACGAGCCGGTGAGGAGCATCGCACTCCAGCACCTCGCAGCGCACGGTCAGGCCTTCAAATCCCACCTCGGGCTTCGCAGGAACCCGAAACGTAAAGTGATGTCCAACGCGTGCCTCGAAGTCGTTGGGATACATCCACTCGGCGAGAGTCGCACTCTCTGTCAGCGCCAGCCATACCCGCTCGGGCGGTTGAGGAATCAGAAGCTCTCTTTGAATCGTATTGTTCGTCATTCTTCGGCTTTTTTGGCGAGCAGGTTCTGCAGGCGTTGGAGATGGTCGTCCCAAAATCGTTCATACTGCGCGATCCAGTCCCGTACGGCGCTCAGTCGATCAGGGACAAAGTGGTAGCGCCGTTCGCGGCCATATCTCTGCTCGGTCACCAGGCCGGAATCGAGGAGGACACGGAGGTGCTGAGAAACCGCTGGCCGGCTCATCTGGAAGTGCCCCGCCATGGCATTCACCGATCGGTCGGATTCCGCGAGCAGGCCGAGCATATGGCGCCGTGCCGGGTGACTGATCGCGGCGAACACATCGGGTTCACGATTGAGAGAAGCCACCATGCGTGCAAAATAGGTAAGAATATTCTTACCTGTCAAGACGCAGAACGATTTGTTCGAGAATCGAGGAAAGACGATCGCGGTGGCGCAAAGACGTCCGAGAACCCCATCTGGGGAGACGCTAATGACCAGGGAAATGGAGGCGAGGGGACTCGAACCCCTGTCCTGAACGCGCGTTGCGCGACCTTCTACATGCTTAGGCGGTTCTTGATTTCGGAGGAGTGCTGCGAGCCGTCACGCCACATTCCACCTAGCGTCCACGTTTTCGAATTCACCAGAGGTAGCGGTCGCTCCACCCTCCAGTCAGCCTGCTGCATGCGCATCCACCCCCAGCAGGCGTCAGGGCGGACACGTCACGGCAACTTAGGCCGCGAGAGCGAGATCTTCGTAATCTGCGTTTATTTTTGTTTGATCCGATTTTTTACGAGGCCAACGAATCATCCTCGGCATGCGGGCCTGGCACTGAACGAACAGTCGAAACCAATACGCCCCCGTGGGGATGAAACATCGCATGGTTCCCGGCGAACGCAACGCGAAAATCCGGCGCGATCACCGGGGAACGGGAAACGTGATTCGTCCTCAATGCATGGCGGCAAAACAATCTCGAAATCTCGCAAGATATGCTTGCAATGGGACGACACTTTACGGATTTCTACGGAATTCGTTCCCGGCAGACCATCCCCCAGGTGAGAAGCTCGAGTGATCGATAGAACAGAATCAGCAACCTCATCTCCAGCAACCCCATGGGCAACCGCCTTTACGTCGCCAACCTCTCGTATCAAACCTCCGAATCCGAGTTGGAGGAAGTTTTCCAACAATGCGGCACGGTGTCATCCGTCCAGATCGTCATGGACCGGGAAACGAACCGCTCCCGCGGGTTCGGTTTCATCACCATGGGCTCCGATGCGGAAGCACAGGCCGCCATCGAGCAATTGAACGGCCAGGACCTCTCCGGCCGCGCGCTTCGCGTCAGCGAGGCTCGCCCGCGCGAAGATCGTCCGCCTCAGAAGCGCTCCTTCGGTGGTGGCGGCGGGGATCGCGGAGATCGCGGTGGCCGTGGCTATGACCGCGGGGATCGTGGCGACCGCGGAGATCGCGGTGACCGTGGCGATCGCGGCGGCCGTTACTAGGCCCTCCTGTCAGATTTTTAAGCAGATTCGAAAGCGCCGCCGCCACGTCTGGCGGCGGCGTTTTTTTTTTTGTCGGCAGGGCTTTCTGCCGGCGACTGGTGCCTTTTCACGAAAAGGCATCCTCTCCATTCCTCGTTCCCGCTGCGCTGGAAAATTCGTCGACGGCTTCGTGTCAGCTCGGACACCTCGCCAGGACGGTCCGCAAATCGTCGATTCGCACTGGCTTCGTCACGAAGTCGTTCATGCCCGCATCCAGGCATTTGAAGCGGTCGCTTGCCATGGCGTTGGCTGTGAGAGCGATGATGTAAATGTCCGGGTCGATTCCTTCGGTCTGCCCGTGGCGGATGCGGCGGGTGGCTTCGAAGCCGTCCAGCACCGGCATCTGGCAATCCATCAGCACCGCATGGTAGCGGCTGCGCGCCAGCATCCGGAGTGCCACCTCGCCGTTCGCTGCGACCTCGACCGTATGTCCGAGCCTTTCGAGAAGCAGCCGCGCCACCCGCTGGTTGGAGATGTTGTCCTCGACGAGGAGTAAATGCATCGAACCGTCCGGAGCGGAATCCGGTGCGGTGCTTCTGGGGGCTTCAGGCTCGGCGCGCGCGTTCTCCGTTCCGCCCTGAACCAGCCTGAGCAAGCAGCGTTGGAGGTCGGCCATTCGCACCGGCTTTGCGAGAACGGCATCGAAGACGCCATCCTGCTCGGCCTGCGCGATCGATGCCGCCGAGGAGAGCAGGACCAGCCATTCGCTGCCTGGTCTTCCCCCGCCGATCCGGCCGGTGGCGCGAAGTTCTCTAGCCAGCGAGAGACCATCGCGTCCGGGCATGTGCCAGTCGAGAAGCACCGCGGTAAATGGGCCGTCATGATCCAGGGCGGCCAGAGCCTCGTCGGCGCTCTCGACGCTTTTGGCCTCGGCCTCGAGGCTCGCCAGCTGGGCGGAGAGCACCTTGCGATTGTTGGCCGTGTCGTCGACAACGAGGAAGCGACGTCCGGCGAGGTCGTGGTTGGGTCTCGACTCCGGTTGTACGCTATCGAGCGGCAACTCGATCTCGAACCAAAACGTCGTGCCGATCCGCTCCGTGCTTTCAAAGCCAATCCTGCCTCCCATGAGCTCGACCAACTGCCGTGAGATGGCGAGCCCCAGGCCCGTGCCGCCAAAACGCCGCGTGGTCGCCGCGTCGGCTTGGGTGAAGGGCTCGAAGAGGCGCCCCTGGGTCTCGATCGGGATGCCGTCGCCTGTGTCCTGAACTTCCACTCGGATTCCCGCCCGCTCCTTTGACGTGCCGTTGAGTGTCACGCGGATCAATACCTCTCCGTTCGAGGTGAATTTCACCGCATTCCCGACGAGGTTCATCACGATCTGCCGGATGCGGCCTCCATCGCCGAGGAAGCGGACCGGCATCCGCTCGTCGTAGTCGAGCACCAGTTCGACGCCTTTTTCATGAGCTCTCGGCGCGAGCAGCACCGTGCAGTCCTCGATCACCCGCCGGAGCTCGAAAGGCTGGGAGTCGATATGCATGCGACCGGCCTCGATTTTCGAGAAATCGAGGATGTCATTGATGATTTTCAGCAGCGCTTCCGCGCTGTGGAGCACCATCTCGCTCATGTCCCGATGCTCCCGCGCCAGCGGTGCCTCCAGCAGCAGCTCCGACATGCCGATGATGCCGTTCATCGGTGTCCGCAGCTCGTGGCTCATGTTCGCAAGGAACTCGCTTTTGAGACGGGATGCTTGCACGGCGGAATCGTGCGCGGCCTCCATCGCCTGGCGTGCGTCTTCCTGTGAGCGGCGGGCCTGGCGTTGCGCAATGACGGCGGCGAGGAGCAGGGCGAGAGAGATGCCTCCCGCGACCCAGGTGATGCCGCGGGTTTGCTCGGCCGATTTTTCCGCGGCGGCGGAGCGCTCGGCGAGGGATTGCGCCTCGCGATCGAGCATCTTGTCGATCTGGGCGGTCACGGCATCCGAGCACTCCAGGCTGACCAGCACCTCCCGCTTGCGGTCCGGGGTTTGGACCTGGCCCTGGATTCCCATCGTGAAAAGATGCCGCACCTGCCGGGTTTTCTCCGTCAGCAATTGGGTGAGACCGGGAATGCTCGAGACCTGGGCGGGATTCTCCACCACCAGAGCCCGTAGGGCCGAGAGCTGCTGCCACACGTCAGCCTCGGCTTGATCCATGCGTTCGGCGTCACCCGGATCGCCGGTGTTGTAATGCGATCGCTCGATGCGATCCATCAGGTCCAGTTTTTGTCCCAGGCCACGCAGATTTTCCCTTGTCTCGAGCGAGTGTCTTACCCAGCGGTTGTTTCCGATCAGATTTGCGTTCGTGATGACGGCGGACGTGCTGATGGCGACGAGCATGATGATGCCGGTCGCCAGGAGCGGCATGCCCAAGTCCAGGGGGGTGCGCTTGACGTGGGTCGCAGCGAAAAATCCGCAGGTGAGCATGAGAACCGTCGTTGCCGTGGGCAATGACATGCCCGCGAGAGTGCCCCAGCGGAATGCAGGCATCAGGCCCGTCGCATAGCCGAGGAAGGCAAGGAGCGCGAGGGCTCCGGCTCCGCTGGCGCATGCCATGGCAATCCTCCGGGCCGGGCCGGTAAATCCGGCGAAAAACATGGTCAGACCGAGGAGGATGACCGCGGTCCCTGCATTGGGAGAAGTTCGCGGCGAACCTACGGAAGTCGTCATGATCAATCGATCGATCCCGTAGTCGCGGCCGGTGAGGTATTGGGAAAGAACGATGACGGCGAAAAGCGTTACCGCGATTCCCAAAATCTGTGCGAGCCGGCGGCGATCCGAGTTCAGCGCAGCCAGGCTGGCGCACAGCAGAAGCAGACAAATCGCGGTATTTGGCACGAGGCTCGTGACGCTCGAGCCCCACGTGACCAGCAAAGGCTGGTTGAGGAGCGTGCCCAGGATGCCGCCGAGCACGGGAAAAACCGCCAGCACGATGGCGACCAGCGCCACTCGTGTCGATGTCTGTGCCGGGGGCCGCTCGACCGTGTTCAACAAAGATCAATCTGCACTCTTTCCGTACTGGTTGCCAGCCGCAAGAGCGTCTCAAATCCTATGAAAGGGGAGGCATTCCCCCCATACTTCGTGCAGCGATGTGGGCGTGTCTTCCGCCGAGCCGACTAAAAAACAAACCCGAGCGCAGTGACCTGCCGACTGCCGAAGCGTCGCGGGATATGCGCCTCCCGGCATCGGCCAGACGCTGCCTCACCTCCCCGGAAAATGGCTCTCCGGGAAGGACTTTATCGACAGGCGCCCCCGGCCGCGAAGGCTGGGGAGCGCCCTTGGAACGAACCCCTCGAACTACGCAGCGTTCTTGAGCGAAGCCATGTCGATGACGAAGCGATATTTTACATCGCTCTTGAGCAGGCGCTCGTACGCTTCGTTGACCTGCTGGATGCCGATCATTTCGATGTCACATCCGATCCCATGCTCCGCGCAGAAATCGAGCATCTCCTGGGTCTCGGCGATGCCGCCAATGCCGGAGCCCGAAAAGCTGCGGCGGCCGAGTAGCAGCGGGAAGGCAGCCACGGGTAGCGGATGCTCCGGCGCGCCGACGAGGGTGAGGTTGCCGTCGACCTTGAGCAGGTCGAGGTAGGCATTGATGTCGTGCTGTGCGGAGACGCAGTCGAGGATGTAGTCGAAGCTGCGCGCGTGCTTTTTCATTTCGTCCGCATTTTTGGAGACGACGACCTCATCCGCCCCAAGCCGGAGCGCATCCTCGGTTTTTCCGGGTGAAGTGGTGAAGAGTACGACATGCGCGCCGAAGGCATGAGCGAATTTTACTCCCATGTGGCCGAGGCCGCCAAGGCCGACGATGCCCACCTTTTGCCCCGGTCCGACTTTCCAGTGGCGTAGCGGCGAGTAAGTCGTGATCCCGGCGCAGAGCAGGGGAGCGGTCGCGGCCAGATCGACTTTGTCGGAGATTTTGAGCGTGAACGCTTCGTCCACGACGATGCTCTCGGAATAACCGCCGAACGTCTGCGCGCCGCTGTGTTTGTCGGCGCCATTGTAAGTGAAGATCGGAAACTGGTCGCAATATTGCTCGAGCCCGCGCTGGCATTGCGGACAGGTACGGCACGAGTCGACCATGCAGCCGACGGCGGCGAAGTCACCGACGCGGAACTTGGTCACCTCGGCGCCGACGTGCGTGACACGGCCGACGATCTCGTGACCCGGCACGCACGGGTAGACCGTATTGTGCCACTCGTTGCGGGCCTGGTGAAGGTCGGAATGGCAGACTCCGCAGTAGAGGATCTCGATCTCGACGTCCGTTGGCAGAGGATCGCGGCGCGAGAGGCTGAAAGGAGCGAGAGGTGAGGAAGAGGCTGCGGCGGCGTAGGCTTTGGTGCTCATGGAATGATTTTTCGGTGAATGAGTTTTGGGAATGAAAAGAAGGGCGATTACAAAAACATGCCGCCCGAGGCTTCGACACGCTGGGCATTGACCCAGCGGCCTTCCTCTGAGCAAAGGAACGAGACCACGCCACCGATGTCGTCGGGCACGCCCACGCGGCCGAGTGCGGTGTTCGAGGCGATGAGATCCTTCACGCCGGGGTGTTCGAGCGCGGCCTTGGTGAAGTCGGTCTCGATCGCACCGGGAGCGACGATGTTCGCCGAGATTCCACGGGAGCCGAGTTCCTTCGCGAGATATTTGATGAAGACTTCCAGTGCGCCCTTCATCGAGGCGTACGCCGAATAGCCAGGGAGGGCAAAGCGCGTGAGGCCGGTCGAGGTGCAAATGATGCGGCCACCCCCGGCAATGAAGGGAAGCATGGCCTGGGTAAGAAAATAGACGCCTCGAAAGTGAACATTGAAAAGACGGTCGAAGCCGTCCTCGGTTGTCTTCTCGAACGGAGCCGACACATCGATGCCTGCATTGTTGATCAGGAAATCGAAGTCGCTGCGTTGCCATTTCTCCTGCAGAGCTTCGCGAAGAGCCTCGGCGAAATCGGGGAAAGTCTTCGTGTCGGCGACATCGAGCTGGAGCAGGACTGCCTTGCGGCCGAGAGCTTCGATTTCCGCCAGCGTGGCCTCGCCGTCGGATTTGCGTTCCCGATAGGTGAGGATGACATCGGCGCCGTCGCGGGCCAGTTTGAGCGCGGTATTTCGACCGAGGCCGCGGCTGCCTCCGGTGACAAGGGCGATTTTGTGATCGTGTTTCATGGCGGATTTTTCGAGCGGATCGACTGGTGGTTAAACGATCTCGATATTTAATCCCACCGGCGCCGGTGGTCTATGCCGAGAAATCCGATAGATTTGCCTAAAACTCCGACCCTTTGGCCAAATGATTGATAATTGTGCCGGATGGTTGCTTATTACTCTGGAATCACCATGAGGCCTTCGATCTCCCAAACCCCTGTCGTCCCATCCGGACAGCGTTCAACATCGCGTATTTCCGGGTTGCTCGCTGGTCTTGTTCAAGGCGAGGGATACAGCGCTTCCCGGCTGCCAAACGTTCGCTTCATGCGCTCCACCCGGCACTTGCCACGTTGCCCCATTACCTACGAGCCCAGTATCGTCATCATCGGTCAGGGGAGGAAAACCGGGCACCTTGGAGGAAGGAAGATCGTTTACGACGCTCGCCATTACTTGGTGATGGCCCTGCCCTTGCCGTTCGAGTGCGAGACCGAGGGCACGCCGCTGGAGCCTCTCCTCGGAGTCTCGATCGGGATCACCCCTTCGCTGGTTGCGGAGCTGCTCATGAAAATGAAGCGCTCCGCTGGGGAGGCGCGACCGTACGCGATGCAGGCGGGGGCTCTCGATGCGCCGCTGACCGATGCCACGGAGCGGCTCCTCGAGTGTCTGGGTAATGACGAGGATGCGCGCATTCTTGGAGCGCAGACGGTGAGGGAGATCGTCTATCGCGTGCTTTGTGGAAAGATCGGGGCCAGCCTGCGTGCTCTCGCTGCGCCGCACAGCCACATCGGGCAGATCAGCCCCACCATCCATCGCATGCACGACGACTACGCCAGCCCGCTGAACGTTCCAGCGCTCGCCCGCGAAGCGGGAATGAGTGTTTCGACCTTTCATGCCCATTTCAAAGCCGTTACCGCCTCGTCGCCGCTGCAATATTTGAAAAATGTGCGCCTGCAAAAGGCGCGGATGCTCATGGTCAACGAGGGGGCGAACGCCGCCACGGCCGCGCTGCGGGTGGGCTACGAAAGCGCTTCTCAGTTCAGCCGGGAGTTCAAGCGCCTCTTCGGCGAAGGACCGGCGACGGAGGCCGCACGGTTGCGGAGGGCGCTCACGCCCGTAAGCTGAAGATTGCCGGTCGGTCTCTCCAGCCCACCGTCATCGACCGCAAAGGGTCAGTGTCCCAGCAGTTGCTTGAGCAAGGGCTCGATCTCCGCGGCCATGAGCTCGTAGCCGCTGGTGTCCGGATGGAGGTGGTCGGGGCCGAGGCCTTTCCAATTGTCGCCCACGCGCGGCATCTTCGAAGCGAGATCGAGATAGAAGACAGACTTGTTGTCTCCGAAGGTTTTGATGATCTCGTTGGCTTCCGCCATTTTGTCCGTCGCCCGGGCGTTGGGCAGGATGCTCAGGAGAATGATTTTGATCCCGGGGTAGAGGGTCCTCGTGCGATTCAGCACGGCCTTGACGCCGGCGGCGATCTCCGGGGAGGTGTCGTCGGTATTGTTCGTGCCGATGAGCAGGACGGCGACTTTGGGCCGGAGGTCTCGCACGTCCATGTGGTCAAAGCGCCAGAGAACATTCCCGGTCGTATCGCCAGGGACACCGAAATTCAGCGCGTGGCGGTTGGCGTAATATTTGTCCCAGACCGGCTTGCCCGGCCCGGTCCACATTTGGGTGATGGAGTCGCCGATGAAGATCAGGTCGCAAGGTTTGCCTTTGATCGCGGCGACCCGGGCCGTGCACTCCTGATACCATGCGGGAAACATCCTGGTGTGGGAGTCATCGGGTGTGGTCGTGTGCAGCCCGGTGTCGGTGCGAAAAGGTGAAGCCGGGAGCCCGGCTTTGTTGAACAAATTGACGTCGGGAAAATTTGCCCAGCCATAGCGGACGAAGGCAGGCTTTGACACTTGCGGGCTGGAGACAACGACGGTGTTTCCATCGATCGTAGCCTTCGCCGGAAGGAATTGGCGATCGTCCCCGGCAATCTCGAAGCCCTTCAGATCGCCGCCATTCGCGACCAGACCGGAGCTGGCGTGATGAAATGACAACACGGCCTCGCTGCCGGTGATCTTGATCGTGTCGAGGAGAGGGCCGGAGTACTCCACCTCCTGGCCGTAGGCCAACGCTTTTGCGGCCAGGGCAAGGCGCTCGCCGACCGGGCGCTTGTAGGGGGGATGGATGTTCTCCGCGAAACCGACATCGGTCGTGACCGCCATTGCGGTGTTCGGCGAATTTTTCAGGGCCAGCAACTGCGCTTCCCGAATGAAGGGGCCGATCGCGTGGAAGGGCGCAATTTGCACGAAGAGAAATGGAAAATTCCCCTCGTTCCAGGCCTTTCTCCAACTGGCAATCATGGCGGGAAAGAGCCTTTGATAGGTCGAAGCATTCCCGTTGTTCGACTCGCCTTGGTACCAGATCACGCCGCGTATGGCGTAGGGAATGAGCGGCGCGATCATGCCATTGTAGAGGGAGGCGGGCGGGGTTCCCAGACGTGGATCACGCGGCGGGGAGGGCAGGCCAGGCGCTGGTTTCCCATCCGCCTGGGCTTTGGCCACATCCGCTTCGTGCTTTTTCAAAAGCTCCGGTTCGGCCTTCTTGTACTGGTCGAGCTGCTCGGGAAAATCGCGGACGCTTTTTTCGAAACGGGTCAGAGCAAGGCGAAACTCCGGATCCGACGCCTGAACCTCCGTATTGGTCCACGCCTCGATCGGGGTTCCGCCCACGGAGACATGGATGAGGCCGATCGGGACCTTGAGCGATAAGTAGAGATCGCGGGCAAAGAAATATCCGACCGCGGTAAAATCCGAGACCTTGGCCGGGGAGCACACCGCCCATCGTCCGGCCAGATTGGACGCCGGAGCATTCGCCCTCGTCTGAGCGCCTCCAAAATGGCGGATAAGCGGGTAGTTGGCGGCATCGCGTTCCTTTTCCCAATCCTGGATGGGCGGTTGGCCGGGACGCTCCCCCAGCTGGCGTTCCATGTTCGACTGCCCGCTGCAGATCCAGACCTCGCCGACCAGGACGTCGGAGATCGTGATCTTGTTTTGCCCGGCGACTTCGAGTTGCTGCGGCGTGCTGCTGGCCTTCAACGGGGCAAGGTCCACCCGCCATTTCCCGGCCGCGTCCGCCGTGGCTTGCGCACGATCGCTTCCGAGCGAAACCGAGATCTTCTCTCCCGGGGCCGCCCACCCCCAGACCGGAATTTTCATCTTCTGCTGCACCACCATGTGGTCGCTGAAGAAGGCGGGGAGCTTCACTTCCGCCCGGCAGGTGAAAGCGGCAAGGAGCGTGACGAGGGAGAAACAGAGTCTGGTGGACATCGGAAAGGGAACGAAGGATTCACGCCGTTTCCAAAGACTTTCAAGCGGAGAGTCCCTTTTCTCGAAACAGAACCGATGGCCGGAGCCGGCCGCTGCGCGTTAATCCGCCTCGTAGGCCGATACGCCTTCTGCCTCACCGCCGGGCTGGCCAAGGAGCGCGGCGAGGAATTTCGTCCGCTCCTTGATGAGGTAGATATTGAAGAACAAGCCGCCTTTGCTGAACTGATAGCGGGTGGCGTAGAGCGCGACATTCGTGTCCCGGTCCTTCAGCCACGCTTTTTGCGCGGTGACGAGCAAGGCCTTCTCCGCCGGATCGGAGATGGAGCTCAGGAGCTTTTGATAAGTTTTGTTAAGCTCGGCGTCGGCCGCGTTGAGATCCGCTCCAGCCGCGCTGGCATGCAAGGAAGCGAGGGGCGAGGAGAAGAGAAGCAGGGCGGCGAGGAGGAACTTGATCATGCCGTATTATCCGGCGGCTAGTTCCCTGTGGCAAGGCTAGAGAATTTTCCCTAGTGAACGATGCCTCGCTTGCTGGTCTCGATAAAGTCGATCAGCGCGGTGATCTGCGGATTCGCGGGTATCTGCTCGCGGATCGCGGCAACGGCCTGCTTCGTATTGAGATTTGCGCGGTAGATCAGTTTGTAGGCTTCGCGAAGCGAGCGGACGACTTCGGAGTCGAAGCCCCGGCGTTCCAGGCCGACCTGATTGATTCCGCGAATCTCGGCGGGATTGCCGTCCGCGATCATGAAGGGCGGGACGTCCTGGACGATTTTCGTGCAGCCACCGGTGATGGCGTGCTGGCCGATGCGGCAGAATTGGTGAACGCCCGCCAGACCGCCGATGACCGCGTGATCCTCGACGATCACATGACCGGCCAGGGTGCCATTGTTCGAGAAAATGACATGGTCACCGACCGTGCAGTCGTGCGCGATGTGCGAGTAGGCGAGGAAATTGCCGTGGCTGCCGATGATCGTCTTTGATTCCGGCGCGGTCCCGCGATTGATGGTGCAAAACTCGCGGAAGCTATTCTGGTTCCCGATCTCGAGATAGGTCGGCTCGCCTGCGTATTTCAGGTCCTGAGTCCGCTGGCCGACCGAGCAGTACGGAAAGAACGTGTTCCCATCGCCGATCCTCGTTGGGCCGGCGATGCTGACGTGATTGTGGATCACGCAATTCTCCCCGATCACGACGCCCGGGCCGATGACGGTGTAAGGTCCGACTTCCGTGCCGGAACCAATCCCGGCGCTGGAGTCGATGATGGCGGTGGAGTGAATCATGCGGAATCGGGATGGGCCGATCTATTTGTCGACGATGCCGAAGAGCAGGGTGCCTTCGCTGGTGACCTCGCCGTTGACCATGCATTTGCAGGCCGCCTTGCCGAGTCGCGTCTTCATGCTGAGCATATCGACGTGGATGAAGAGCGTGTCTCCCGGCACCACGGGCTTGCGGAATTTGACTTCGTCTGCGCTCATGAAGTAGCCGACTTTGCCTTCATTGGCGGTGCGGCGCATCATCACGACACTGGCGACCTGGGCCATGGCCTCGACCTGGAGGACGCCGGGCATCACGGGATGGCCCGGGAAATGTCCCTGGAAGAATGGCTCGTTGATCGTGACGGATTTCACGCCGATGGCGCGCGTCTCCTCGATGTCGACGATGCGGTCGACCATGAGGAACGGATAGCGGTGCGGCAGGATGGACATGATCTGGTTGATATCCAGAGCGGCGGCCCCAGCCGTGGCGGGCCGCTGCACCATCGCCGAGATCTCGGCGAAACGTTTGACGACCGCGCGGGTCAGTTCGGCATTCGGGCCATGGCCGGGTTTGACCGCAATGATGTGGCCTTTCAGGCGCCGGCCGGAGAGCGCGAGATCGCCGATGATATCGAGGATCTTGTGGCGGACGAATTCGTCGGGAAAACGGAGAGGCTCCTTGCTCAGCACGGACTCGCCGCGGGCGACGATCGCATTCTCGAGGCTGCCTCCGCGGATCAGGCCCTTGTCCATGAGCGGCTTGACGTCTTCGTAGAAAACGAAGGTGCGGGCCGGGGCGATTTCCTTTTCGTAGAAATCAGGCGTGATCTCCGCGCTCAGGAACTGCGTGAAGCGGCCCTCGGGCCCAACCTGCGTGCAGGAGATGCGGAATTTTTCGTCGGGAATGATCGTGAGCAGCGAGCCTTCCTTCGTCTCGATGTGGATCGGCTCGTTCGGTTCGAAGTAAGCGCGGGTTGCATCCTGCTCGACGACGCCGGCCTGCTTGATGACCTCGATGTAGGCCTTCGCGCTGCCGTCGCCAATGGGCGGCTCGTTCGCGTCCATCTCGATGAGGGCATTGTCGATGCCCATGCCGGTGAGGGCGGAGAGCACATGCTCGACGGTGTGGATCTTCGCGTTGCCTTCCACGAGAGTCGTGGCGCGTTCCACGGTGCGGACATGCGAGATATGCGCGTCGATAAGCGGCTCGTCCGGCAGGTCCTTGCGCCGGAACTTAAAGCCGTGCCCTACGGGCGCGGGATGAATCGTGAGCGTGACCTGCTCCCCGGTATGGAGCGAGGTGCCGGTGAGGCTGGATGAAGAGGCTAGGGTGCGTTGTTTTTCCACGAAGATCTTGCTGAGACAAAAAACCGGCGACTAGGTAGCCGGGTCCGGCGCGGAGGCCGAAGGGGCGGATTCTTTGTGGCCAAGCAGGATGAGGTCGAGATATTTTTGGTTTCCGGCCCGCAGCCGGTTCACCAGCGAGCGCCCGATTGCCGCCAGCAAATGGATCGCCGCAGAGGGCTGCACGCCTGCCAGAACGCCCACGACCATGCGGGTGATGCGAAGCACCTGCGTCTCTTCGACGGCATCCACGGTCGCCGAGCGAGGACCATCATCCACGAGCGAGAGTTCCCCAAAGAAGTCGCCCGAGTGCAGTTCCGCGAGCTCGACTTCCTGATCGCCCGCCCGGCTGTGCACCCGCACGGCGCCGCGCAGGATGACATACATGCAGAGCCCCGGCTCGTCCTGGGTGACGATGCGAGCCCCGGGCTGGAAGGTCTGGAAATCGGAGAGGCTGAGCAGGGTGGTGAGTTCCTCCTCCTTGAAGCCGGTGAAGAGCTTGAACTTCGAGAGAGTCTCGCTTTTGCAGAGACGGGTGGCTTCGTCGCGAATGGGCTTGGTTTGTTCAGCCATGGAAAATCTTGCCGTCGAGAAGACGAATGCGCCGGGGAGCCATTTCCGCGACTTCTTCGCTGTGGGTCACGACTACCAGCGTGGCGAGTTTTTGTGAAGCGATCTTTAGCAAAGCTTCCATCACCAGGCCGGCATTCGCCGAATCGAGATTGCCGGTCGGTTCATCCGCGAGGAGGAGGGCCGGCTCGTGGACCAGAGAGCGGGCGATGGCCGTCCGCTGCATCTCTCCGCCGCTGAGCTGATGGGGACGATGATCCGCCCGCGCCGCCAGGCCGACAAGATCGAGCAGCGCGAGGGCGCGGTCGCGCATCGCCTTGCGGGAGGCGCCGGCAAAGAGCAGGGGCAGCTCGACATTTTCCACCACGGTCATCGCGGGCAGGAGATTGAAGAATTGAAACACGATGCCGAGTCGATGGCGGCGGTAGTCCGTGAGCGCCCGCTCGTCCGCGCGGTGCAGCGCGAGCCCGTCGACGAAGATCTCACCGGAGTCCGGCTGGTCGAGGCCGCCGAGGAGGTTCAGCAGGGTGCTTTTGCCGCAGCCGCTCGGGCCGGTGACGGTGACGAATTCCCCCTTCGCGATCTCGAGCGAGAGGCCGTCGAGCGCGGAGACATCGGCGTATCGCCGGGAGACGCGGTCGAGCTTCACCATCGCCCGCAGTCTTGCGGGATTGTCGCGCACGTCAACCCGGCATTGTCGGGCCGCAGCCGCGGGCGTAAAACGGGGCCATGTTTGTGAGCCGCATCCTGGTCCACCCGATCAAGTCCCTCGACGGCGTCGAGGTCGCGGCCGCGCGGGTTACGCCGGGAGGCAGCCTCGAGCACGACCGGGCGTATGCGATCCTCGACGCGGACGGGAAATTCGTGAACGGCAAGCGCCACGCCCGGGTCCATGCCCTGCGCAGCACATTCAGCGAAGATATGGCCGAGGTGGAATTCGAGGTCGCGGGAGGGGGACTCCGCCAGACCTTTGTCCTCGCCGAGCCTGCCGCCTGTGAACGGTGGCTGGAGGATTTCTTTGGCTTTGCGGTCACGCTGGCCGTGAATCGAGAGGGCGGCTTCCCGGACGACGATTCGGCGCCCGGCCCGACCGTGGTCAGCGAGGCGAGCCTGGAGGAGGTGGCCGGGTGGTTTCCAGGCATGTCGACGCGGGAAGCCCGCCGCCGGTTTCGATCGAATATCGAGTTGGGCGGCACCGAGGCTTTCGGCGAGGACCGGCTCTTCGGGCCGGCCGGGGAGATGACGCCCTTCCGCCTGGGCGACGTTCATCTTCTGGGCAGTAATCCCTGTCAACGCTGCGCCGTGCCGGCGCGCGATCCGGATTCCGGCGAAGTTACCCCGGGGTTCCAAAAGCGCTTCATCGAAAAACGTGCCGCCGGTCTTACTCCGTGGGCCCATGCGGAGAGGTTCAATCACTTCTATCGTTTCGCGGTAAATACAAAGATCCCGGCTTCCGAAACCGGCAAGTGGATACGCACCGGCGACCCGGTGGAGCTGGGGTAACGCCGTGGTCAAGAATCACCCGGCCCGTCTTTTTCGGGGGGCCGCCTGTTCGTTCTTTCGTTTTGTGTTTCCGGCCGCTTTCCGGCGGAATGCCTGGTCACCCTTTGAAGCCCCGGAACCAACCTGTCGTTTTTGAAATGAAGAATCTCCATCGCCGGACCGCCGTCGCGGCACTTTCCCTTTTTTCCGCCCTCCTCACGGTTGCCTCCGCCAGTCTGCCCGGAGACGTGGTCGGCAAGGTGACCGTGGGCTACCAAGGGTGGTTCTCTGCCGCGGGCGACGGCTCTCCGGAGAATCGCTGGGGCCACAACAACCTCGAGAACTGGCCGGACACGCGCGAGTACTCGAAGACCTACGACAAGGTGCCTTTCAACCAGAACGGCGCAGGCGAGCCACCTTTCGAGGGGAAGCTCGGCAACGGCAAGCCAGCCACGATGTTTTCCTCCTACGACCAGCAGGTGGTGAACACCCATTTCAAATGGATGGCGCAAAACGGCATCGATACCGCGGCACTCCAGCGCTTCAGCAACGAGATCGAGCCCGGCTCGTCGATCAAGGCGCAGCGAGACGGGGTATCCATCCGGGTCATGAACGCCGCGCAGGCCGCGGGGCGGAAGTTTTACATCATGTACGACCTGTCCGGTGGCGGCATGGAGCGAGTGAAGACGGACTGGACGGAGACGATCGTCAAGACCCTGCGCCTCACGGCCTCACCCTCCTATGCCCGGCAGAATGGCCGGGTCGTCGTCTGCCTCTGGGGACTTGGCTACACGTTCTTCAAGCCCAGCCCCGAGGAGGCGCTCGCGATCCTCGATTGGTTCAAGAAACAAGGCTGCTACGTGATCGGCGGCGTCCCGGGACAGTGGCGGACCGGCACCGGAGACTCGCGGCCCGATTTCGCGAAAGTGTACGAAAGCCTCGATATGCTCATGCCCTGGGCGGTCGGGCGATTGATGGACGAGGGATATGCGAAGTGGGTGAAGGCGGATCTCGCCTACTGCAAAGCCCACGGCGTCGATTTCCAGGCCGACATCTATCCCGGGTTTTCCTTCCACAATTCGAAGGAGCGTTCGCCCATGAACCAGATACCGCGAAATCACGGCGACTTCATGTGGGCGCAATTCGCCGTCGCCCGGCAGGCAGGGGTGCAGAGCGTCTACATCTCGATGTTCGACGAAATGAATGAAGGCACCGCGATCTTCAAATGCGCCGAGGACGCTTCCATGGTTCCGGCGGGCAAGGAATTCCTTACCCTGGATGCGGATGGCGTGAAGGTCTCCTCGGATTTTTATCTGCGGCTCGTGAACAACGGCGGCCGGATGATCAAGGGCCAGATCCCTTATCAAGCCAGGCATACGACGCCTTTTGGCGCCTCGAATTTTGGGTCTCCCTTCAAAAAGTAGAGCTGGCGGGAGCGGGCCGCCCGCGTTCGAGGTGCTCGACGAGACGCCCGAACTACTCGCGATCAACAAGCCGGCGCACCTGCTCGTGCACCCGACGAAGCCCGGGGGGCCGCCCACCCTCTGGGACGGTCTGCGCGAGTTGCTGGCGTACGAGGTGGTGAACGGCGGACAGGTCTCCCTCATCAACCGCCTCGATCGCGAGACGAGCGGCGTCGTACTCGTGTGCAAGACCTCCGCCGCCGCGCGGAAGTGCGCCATGGCCATGCAGGAGGGGCGGATCCGGAAAGAATATCTCGCCGTGACCTGGGGCTGGCCGGAGCGCGAGGAGTTCGAGGTCGACGCTCCGTTGCTGCGGCTCGGCGAGGTGGCGGAGTCCCGCGTCTATCTCAAGCGCGGCGTGCACGCGGGCGGCGCCGCCGCATTGACGAAGTTTCGCGTCGAGCAGCGTGTCGAGACGCCCGGGGGCACCCGGCTCTCCCTCATCCGCGCGTGGCCGCTGACCGGCCGCACGCATCAGATCCGCGTGCATCTCGCACACGCAGGCCATGCGGTCGCCGGCGACAAGCTCTACGGTCCGGATGACCGGCATTACCTCGATTTCATCGAGCAGGGCTGGACCGCGGAGATGCAGCGCGCTCTCCTCCTGCCGCGGCAGGCGCTGCATTCGACCGTGCTGGAGGTTGCGCTCGATGGACACGCCTTCCGATGGGAGGCGCCCCTGCCGCAGGACATGCGAGACCTGATGGCTGGTGAGCGTCCGGCCTAGCGATCCCGCTCTTTGATGATGCCGCGAGTCACGGCATCGGCGATGCGCTGTCTCCCGGAAGGGCTTTGCAGCACGGCGTTTTCCGAGGCATTCGAGTCGAAGCCGCCCTCCACGAGGATCGCCGGGCGGGTATTCTTGCGCAGCACGCGGATCCAGCAGCCGCGCTTCACGCCGCGATTGATCGTCGGGTAGGCGTGTGCCAGCTCGCTCTGCACGTAGCCGGCGAGCCGCTGTGACCTCGGGGAACAGAAGTAGGTCTCCACGCCATGGGCCGCGCGCCCGCGGTCCCAGTTGTAGTGGATGCTGACGAAGATCGAGCTCGAGGTTCGATTCGAGATCGCCACGCGCTGATCAAGCGGAATGAAGACATCCGTCGATCGCGTGATGATGACGCGGAAGCCCCGCTGTTGGAGACCTTTCTGGATGCGCAGGGCCGTGTCGAGGGCGAGGTCCTTCTCGTTCCAGCCCCGCACCGCGCGGCCGCCGAAATCATGCCCGCCGTGGCCGGGGTCGATGATCACCGTATTGAACTCTCCGGCACCGGACGTTCCGAAATTCTCGCAGCTGACCATGCTGAGCGCGGCCGTGATGGCGAGGGTGGCGATAAAGAGGAGCCGGCGTGACATCGGACAAAGTCGAGGCTGGGCAAGGTAAGGAAGAAGTGTGCCAAAGCAAACTTTTTGGACTCGATTTTCCCCGGACCGGGCGCATGTTGCTCCTCCGCCATGCTCGCCAAACGCATCATTCCCTGCCTCGACGTCACCGATGGACGCGTCGTGAAAGGAACGAAATTTCTGAACCTTCGCGACGCCGGAGATCCCGTGGAATGCGCCAAAGCCTACGATGCCCAGGGCGCGGACGAGTTGGTTTTCCTCGATATCACCGCCTCGAGCGACGGCCGGGCGACCATGATCGATGTCGTCGAGCGCACGGCGGAGCAGTGCTTCATGCCGCTCACCGTAGGCGGTGGCATTCGGGAGGTCTCGGACATGCGGACGATGCTGCTCGCGGGAGCCGACAAGGTGAGCGTGAACACCGCGGCGATCAATCGTCCCGACCTCGTGCGCGCCGGTGCGGAAGCCTTCGGGTCGCAATGCGTCGTCGTTGCCATCGATGCGAAGCGCAATCCTTCCGGCGGCTGGACCGTCTATACGCATGGCGGTCGCAATGCGACTTCGCTGGATGCTGTCGAGTGGGCCCGGCAGGTCGCCGCGCTCGGAGCCGGCGAGATCCTGCTCACGAGCATGGACGCCGATGGAACCTGCGCGGGCTATGATCTCGGGCTAACCGCCGCCGTGAGTGAGGCGGTGTCCATTCCCGTGATCGCCAGCGGGGGAGCCGGCTCGTTGGCGCACCTCGCCGAGGTCCTCTCCGCAGGGAAAGCAGACGCCGTTTTGGCGGCAAGTATCTTTCACTTTGGAGATCACACTGTTGGTGAGGCGAAAGATTATCTCTCTGATAGAGGTGTCCTAGTGCGTGCAACTTAGTTTTATTTCATCAGGGAAAACCCTGATAAAGGCTTGCTATTCGCAAGGAATTGTTTCATAGGTGCTCGAAATCCCACTCCCTATGACAATCCCATCCGTAAATTTCAGTGCTGAAGGCATCCTGGCTCTGCTCCGCAGCCAGGGAATGCGAGTCACTCGCAGCAGGCGGGGCATCATGCTCGCGCTTTTCAAGGCGAAGCGTCCGCTCTCGCTCGTCGAGATCCAGGCGGAAGCGCTCCTCGAGGGCGGCCAGTTGCCGGACTACGCCACGGTTTTCCGCATGATGATCCTGCTCGAGAGCCTGAGCATCGTGCACAAGGTGAACCTCAAGCGCTCCTGCAGCTACTATGAGCTCACCGATCCGTCCCGCCACCACGATCATCTGGTCTGCGTCGACTGCGGTCAGGTGACCCTTCTCGACATTCCTTGCCCGGTCGAGGCCGTGGAGCAGGAGATCGAGCAGAAGTACGGTTTCACCGGCCTGCACCACTCGCTGGAGTTTTTTGGCCGCTGTGCCGCCTGCAGCAACCCGGTCAACGCCGTGGTGGCGCCCCAGGCTGGCGACGCGCAGCCAGTAGGAGCGTAACGGCGATCAGGGCGACATCGCGGGCGATCGCGAAGGGAATTTGGTTTCCCGGCTGCGGCTCGTCCTCGGTGTTGCCGAAACACCCGCAATCGACGACGAAGCCCTGGCTCCACGCCCAGACCAGGGCCGCAAGGAATACGATCAGAAGCGCGGCGGCGCACCATGCGCCCGCGCGGGCAGTGCGAGGCACGAGCAGCAGGATGCCGACCACGATCTCCACCAAGGGAAGGGCCGTCGCAAAGACGCCCACCCAGGAGACCGGCAGAATGAAAAATTGGGCGATCGTGATTGCAAATCGCTCGCTGGTGCCGAGCTTCACGACTCCCGCATAGAGAAAGACCGCCGCGACCAGCATGCGCGCGAGCTGGATGGCCAGATTCATGCGGTGATCACGCTCTCCACGGTTAAAACGGCCTGCCGGGTGGCTGAGACGTTGTGCACCCGGAAAATCGAAGCTCCGCGACGATAGCCAGCCACGAGGCAGGCGACGGTCCCCGCGTCACGATCCCGCGGATCGGGCAGGTTCAGGACGTCGCCGATAACGGATTTTCGCGACACGGGCAGCAGGAGGGGGCGTTCGAAATCGAGAAGCGCCCCGAGATTGCGATAGACCTGCAGGTTGTCGGCTCGCTGCTTGGCGAAATCGATGCCGGGGTCGAGGACGATCGCGTCGCGGGACAGCCCTGCGGATTCGGCGAGGGCGATCTTTCCGGTAAAAAATGCGCGCATCGACTCGATCACATCCGGCCAGGCCACATGCGTGTGTGGGACTTTTGGCTCGCCCACGGTGTGCATGATGAGCAGCGCCACACCGTTCCCGGCACAAATCGTGGCGTTTTCCTCCGTGGGCAGGCCGCCCATATCGTTGAGCAGGTCGCCCCCGAGCGGCAGGACGGCACGCGCGACCCGCGCCCGCCAGGTATTGATCGAGAGCAGAGGGGGGAAGACCTGGTCGTCGTCCGCCGGGACCGAGCCGGCCACGATCCCGCCGAATCTTTCCAGATAGGGCGACAAGCGACGAATCTCCTCCTCCTCCGAAATCGCGGCCCGGTTCGTCCGTGCGCTCTCCGCGCCGACGTCGATAATATCCGCCCCGAGGGCAATGAGTTCGCGGGTGCGGGCGAGCGCCCAATCCAGGTCCAGCGATCCGTCTCCCGAGAAGGAATCGTCGTTGAGATTCAGAATTCCCATCACGAGCGGCCGTCGGGGAAAGGTAATCGTGCGGTCTCGGGCTCGGAGGATCATGTGGCTTACGGCTTGTTCTGGCGCGGATTCTCTTTCACGCTTCACGGAAGTTCAATCGCCATGAAGTTCATCGAGTCCGTTTACGCCAAACTCCGGCGCCACCCCAAGCGCATCGTTTTTCCGGAGGGCGACGATCCGCGTGTGTTGCGAGCCGCTCAGGTTTTCTACGAGGAGCAGCTCGGCGTCCCCGTGCTGCTGGGCCAGCGCGAGGTGATCGAGCGCGTCGCCGCCGCCGAGAAGGTCAGCCTTGATCACGTCGCGATCATCAATCCGGAGACCTCGTCCGACCTGCCCGTCTTCTGCGAGCGGCTGGAAAAGCTCGATCGCTACAAGAATTTCGGTGTGCGCGACTCGCACACCATCATGACGAACCGGAATTATTTCGCCGCGATGATGCTCCAGTACGGTCTCGTGGACGGTCTGGTCGGCGGCGTCAGCTCGTACGGCGGTTCGCTCCTGCGCCCGCTGCTCCAGCTCGTGAAGCGGTTCCCGCATGCGGACGTCATTGCCAGCTCAATGATCGTCGCGCTGCCCGACTCGGCCTATGGCGACGAGGGAGTGCTGTTCTTCAGTGATTGCGGCGTCGTGCCCGATCCCAACATGCAGCAGCTCGGCTCGATTGCCGTGCAGACGGGCATGCTCGCCCGCCAGGTCTTCGGACAAAGGCCGCGGGTGGCGTTGCTCAGCTTCTCGACCAAAGGAAGCGCCAAGACGCCCGCCACCGAAAAAGTCGCCGGGGCCACGGTCATCGCGCGCGAGCTCGCCACGAAGCTGAACTTCGAAATGGCGGTCGACGGCGAATTGCAGGCGGATACGGCGCTCGTGCCCGAGCTGGCCGAGATCAAGCAGGTCGGCGGCCTGGTCGCCGGCAAGGCCAACGTCCTGATTTTCCCCGACCTCAACTCGGGAAACATCGCGGTGAAGCTGGTGCAGCATCTCGGCGGAGCGCGGGTTTTCGGCCAGATCCTGCTTGGGCTCACCCGGCCGGCGGCCGAGCTTTCGCGCGGCACCCAGCCCGAGGACATCGCAGCCGTTGCGGCGCTGGTGGGCCTGCAGGCCATCGAGTACCGCAAGCTCTACCCGAACGAGGACCCCGCGGTCTGATCGACGGTCCATTGCCTTGAATACCACGACGCCGCGGATCTTTGTTGCCGCCACCGAGCAAAACGTCGGCAAGACGACGACCTCGCTCGGGCTCTATGGAGTGTTGCGCAAGCGGTTCGGCTCGATCGGCTTCATCAAGCCGGTCGGCCAGCGATTCATCGAGGTCGAGGGCAAGCGGATCGACGAGGACAGCGTCCTGATTCGCGACACCTTCGACACCCAGATTCCGATCGAGGACATGAGCCCGATCGCCGTCGAGCCGGACTTCACCCGGCGCTATATCGAGGCGTCGAATGGCGAACAGCTCGTGCGCCGCATCCAGCATTCCTTCGATCGCGCGAGCTGGGAGAAAAATTTTGCCATCATCGAGGGGACCGGCCACGCCGGTGTCGGGTCGGTCTTCGATCTGTCGAACGCACGCGTGGCGAGCCTCCTGAAGAGCAAGGTGGTGCTCGTGACCACCGGCGGAATCGGCCGGCCAATCGACGAGGCAGCGCTGAACAAGGCTCTCTTCGACGCGGCGGGAGTGGAGGTCATCGGGGTGATCATGAACAAGGTCCTCCCCAGCAAATACGACTATATCTCGCAATTCGCGCAGCGCGGGTTTGCTCGATTGGGGTTGGAATTGCTCGGTGTCATGCCCCAGGAGCGCATGTTGTCCGAACCCACGCTTCAAGACGTCTGCACGGTCATCAAAGGCGAGGTCCTTGCGGGCGGAGATCTGCTCCGCCGGCGGGCGGCGACCGTGATGATCGGCGCGATGGAGCCGGCGAACGTGCTCGAGCGGCTGGAGTCGCGTACTTTGCTCGTCGTGCCCGGAGATCGCGAGGACATCATCCTGGCCGCGATTTCCCTCGCTCAGGCTCCGGAAAAGATTGCGGATCATAAACTTGCCGCGATGGTGCTCTCGGAATCCCTGCGTCCCGAGGGAGCTGTGGCTCAGCTCGTCGCCGCCGCGCCGTTGCCGATCATCGCCTCGCCGATGGACAGCTACACCATCGCCAGCCGCATCCATTCCATGACGGTGAAGACGCTTCCCGGCGACTCCGACAAGATCGAACGCATCCAGAGCCTCGTCTCGGATCACGTGAACGTGGACCGTATTTTGGAGAAAATCGGGGTTCCCAATCCGTAGTCGGCAAAGCTGTGGCTTGCGTGGCGACCGGCGCGGCCTACACTACGCGGGTTTCAACATGACTAAGAAAATCCTTCCGTGGGTGATCGCCCTGGCCGCGATGTCGAGTGCGTGCGCGCAGGCTGTCGTTACGCCGGAGGCGGGGACCTCCACGAGTGGAGCGTTGGATCTCTGGCAGTTCGCGAAGGCTGGGGGAGTCGTCATGATCCCGCTGGGCGTGCTTTCGGTGATCACGCTCATGCTCATCATCATCTATTTTTTCACGCTTCGCCGCGGCGCCATCGCGACCGGGCGGTACATGACCACCGCCGACGCGCTGCTGCGCAAGGGGGACTACTACGGCTTGCTCGCGGTTTCGAACCGCCATGGCGAGGCCGTGGCCCGCATCATGCGCCGTACGCTCGACTTCCTGGCCAAGAACCCGAAGGCCACGCTCGCCGAGGCTCGCGAGATTGCGGAGACCGAGGGCACGCGCCAGACCGCCGCGATCAACCAGCAGATCGTCTATCTCGCCGATATTGGCACCATCTCGCCGATGATCGGCCTCTTCGGCACGGTGCTGGGCATGATCAAGTCGTTCCACTCCGTGGCGCTGGACGTCTCGGCCACCAAGCCCGCATTGCTCGCCTCGGGAGTCTCGGAGGCCCTGGTCGCGACCGCGGGAGGCCTGCTCGTCGGGATTCCCGCCATGGCGGCCTATGCCTATTACCGCGGCCGGGTGCAGCGGTTGATCGCGGAGCTGGAGGCCGCGACCACACAGCTCCTTTCCCTGCTGTCGGCGAATTTCAAATCCGGCGGCTTTCGCGAGTCGGAGTAAATTTCCGTCGGCGTTCGTGCAATGAAGACCCGGGTAGTATTGATGGCTTTGGCCGCGACTTCGGCGCTGGCCCAGGAATCGCCAACCGAGGTTCGGCGGGCCGTGCCGGTACAGCGCGCGCAGCCGGCCGGTGAGGCAGAGGTGCGCCGGGCGCAGCCGGTGAATCCCGATACCTATCAAAACCCGGATTGGATGAAGCATGTGCCCCGGGCTACGGCGGTGCATCCCTCCGGCACCCCTGTGCCGGTTGGCACGCCGATTCCCGTGGCGACTCCCATCCCGGTGGCCACGCCCGTCCCCATGGCCACTCCGCTCCCGGTGGAACCGAAGGAGCCCGAGTCCACACCGGCGCCCGCGCCCGAGTCCAAACCTGACACGACTGCCGCTCCCGCCGCTGCACCCGCGGCCGGGGATCAGGCCGCTCCGCCCATAGAAAATATCCCTGCGGAAAGTCGCTCCCTGCTGGCGGCGAATGGATTTTACCGCCGCAAGATGTACGACATGGCGATCCCGGAATACGAAAAATTCCTCGTCGCCGAGCCAAATGCCGCCGGCCGCGATGGCGCGCTTTTCCGCCTGGCCGAGAGCCATCGTTTCCTTGGGCACGAGGATGCCGCCCGGGATGCCTACCAGCGCCTGTTGCAGGAGTCCCGCGACGGCGAGTTCGTCGGGTCCGGAGCCTACCGCCTCGGCGAGATTTTCTTCGCGGACGGAAATTTTGGAGGCGCTCTCGTGATGTTCCAGAAGGCGGAAGCCAATGCGAAGGAGCCCGCGGTCAAACTGACCGCCAGTTACTATCAGGCGAACGCTCTCGACAAGCTTGGCCGTCATGCCGATGCCGTGAAAGTTTTTGCGAAGATCGCCCAGGTGCAGGGAGACAATCCCTACCACGATACGGCGGCCTTCTATCTCGCGGAAGACGCGTCGCAGAGCGGGCGCAAGCAGGAAGCCTTCGCCGCTTACGAGCTTTTGTCCAAGGATGCGGAGAAGCCGGAAATGAAGGCCGAGGCCACGGTCAAGGCTGCCGCCATTGCGGCGGATCTCGGTCGCAACCAGCAGGCGAAAGAGCTCTTCGAACAGGCCTTGAAGCTGCCCGCCATCGGTGACTGGCGCGGCGTGGCCAAGCTTGGAGAACTCCGGCTGGCGTACGACGCAGGCGACTACAAGGAGGCGGCGGACCTTTCGGAGGTCGACCTCAAGGATTTGCCGCAGGACAGCGTGCCCGAAGCCCTCCTGATCTCTGGAAATGCGCGCCGCCAGCTCGGCGATGTGAAAAAGGCGCTCGAGATCTACGACCGCATCCTGCGCGATTACGCGAAGTCGGAGTCCGCGGGGCAGGCTCGCTTTCAGAAGCTCGTGTGCCTGGAGGCGACCGGCGCCCCCGACCTTTCGAAGCAGGTGGATGACTTCCTGTCCGTCAGCTCCGACCCGCGCGAACGGGCCCAGGCGACACTGCTCAAGGCTGAGCTTCTCTTCAAATCCGGCGATTATGCCGGGGCGGCGCCGCTGTATTTGAATGTGGTGAAGAGCAACCTGCTCCCGCGCCTGCGCAGCCAGGCGCGCTACAAGCTCGGCTGGTGCCAGCTCCAGCTCCAGCAGTACCCCGACGCCGCGCAGACCTTCGCGCTCTATATCGATCAGAATCCGAAGAGCGAGCTGCTGCCCGCCGCGCTCGCCCAGCACGCGATGGCGCTGCAACAGGCGCAGGGCTACGAAGGTGCGATGCGGGATTTCGACCGCATCATCACCGAGTTCCCCAAGGCGAAGGAACGTGAGATCGCTCTCCAGCAAAAGGCGCTCATCCTCGGCCAGCAGGACAAGGCGGACGAGATGGCGAAGACGTTCGAGCAGTTGCTGAAGGAGTATCCCAAGACCAAGGCCGCCGCGCAGGCGGAGTACTGGATCGGCCTGACCGCGTTCGACAAAAAAGACTACGCCACGGCGATCACCCATTTGCAGAAGTCCCGCGAGCTCGATGCGAAGGCCTTCGGAGATCGCGCGACCCTGCGGATTGCCCTCGCATATTACTACCAGGAAAATCGGGAGGCGGTGGCCGCGGAGGTCGCGAAGACCAAGGTCGAACTGCTACCCGCCGATTTGCTGATCTGGCTCGGATCGAAATATTACGAGGACGGGGATTTCAAAAAGACCGAGGAGTTCCTCGCTCCCATCGCGGATCGTGGGGCGGCCAATCCTGACGTCCTGCTCAATCTAGCCAAAGCCCGACTCGCGCAGAAGAAGTTCGAAGCGGCGCGTGATCCGGTTCAGAAATACCTGACCCTGGCCCGCGATCCGGTGAGCCGGGCGAGGGGGCTTCTCGCCTCGGCCGAGGTGTCTCTGGGAACCGGGAACTACGAAGACGCCATCAAACTCATCGAGGAGGCGCAACTGCTCCAGCCCGAGGGGCATTACAATGCCGAGGCCCGGCTGCTGGCCGGCGAGGTGCTGATGGAGCGTGGCGATTACGCCGGGGCGGCGCGGGCCTTCATGACGATCAGCGTGCTTTACGACGATCCCGAGATCACGCCAAAGGCGCTCGATCGCGCGGCGACAGCCTACAGCAAGGCGGGCAATGAGTCCGAAGCCCAGAAGGCGAAAGCCGAGCGGGAGCAGAGATATCCGAAAACCGGGAAGCCGTCCTCCGCCGCCAAGCCGAAGACGGACGAATGAACGACGAGCCGTCTCCTCCCAGCTCAGGCATGCGCAGCCTTTTAAGGTTTCTGGCCTTCGCTGCCGTGGTCGCACTCGGCGTGGGAACTTTTTACCTCGGCCGTCGTGGAGCGGAAAAACAGGCGGTCGCCCGCGTCCAGCTTGGAACGAAGATGCCCGTGTTGACCGCTCTCGATGGAGAGATCACCTCTCTGGTCGGCAGCATCCTGCCGTCGGTCGTCAGTATTTCCGCCCGCATGGAGAACCCTGCGCTCGAGAGCCTCATGCGCCTGCGGCAGATGGCGGGACTGGGCAGCGCCGAAGGGCCGCAGCCTGAGCTCGGTTCGGGAGCGATCGTTTCGGCGGAAGGGCATATCCTGACCAATTTTCACGTGATTTCCGGGGCAAATCGCATCGACGTTCAGCTCAATGATGGACGGGTTTTTCCCGCCACCTTCCTCGGAGCGGACCAGCAGTCCGACATCGCCGTGCTCAAGATCGATGCGACGGGACTCCAGCCGCTGAAGTTTGCGGATTCGAATGCGGTGCGGGTTGGGCAGCTCGTTTTCGCGATCGGGAATCCGCTGGGCCTCCAGGAAACCGTGACGAACGGCATCATCAGCGGCAAGGGCCGCCGCGCGGTCAGCGGGCTGGCCATCGAGTTTTTTCAGACCGATGCGGCGATCAATCCGGGGAACTCGGGCGGCCCGCTGGTCAATGTGAAGGGTGAGATCATCGGCATCAACAATGCCATCCTGCTCGATAGCACGGGCATCAGCTTTGCGATTCCTTCCAATATCGCGATGCGTACCTTCGACGACGTGGTGAAGCGCGGGCGCATCTCTCGGCCGTGGTTCGGCGCGATTACGAGCCCGCTCAACCAGCAGATCGCCACCGACCTGAAACTCGGCACCGCGACGGGAAACTATGTCATTTCGATCGTGCCCAATTCTCCCGCCGCCCGCGCCGGCATCGTGCCGGGGGACGTCCTGCAGGAGTTCGACGGCAGCCCGGTGCGCGACACGGTGGACATCATCAACCGTCTTTCCGAAATGAAGGAAGGCGATCGCGTGAACGTCACGGTCTGGCGCAACGGACGGCAAACCAAGGTGCCGATCGTCGTCGAGCGGCAACCTTCGTTACCGTGAGCTGATGCTTGCGGTTTGACACAAGCGCCCGTGAGTTTTAACCACTAACACTCCCATGTCCTCCTCCCATACCCCGCCGATCGCGAAGGCGCCCGCGGAGCGCACGCTTTTCGTCGCCGTCGTCGTGCTCATTCTTGTTGCTGTTGTACAGCTCATCGCTGCCGGGCTTGCCCTCGCTCCGCGCCTGGATTTCGAAAAATGGGCACGCGCAATGGCGCCCCGGCAGTCCGCCGCCGCGGCCGCTCCCGTCGCCACCTCCGCGGCGCCGGCGTCGGCTGACAATTCCGCCCAAGTTAACAAGTTACTCGTCGAGGCTCAGACGTTTCGCGATGATAGACCCGCTAATTACCATGGCGCTCTCGAGGCTGTGACCGAGGCTGACCGGCTTTCGCCGAACAATATCGGTATTCTCAGCGCGATGGCCAACGACGCGGCCATGGCGGGGGAAAACGCGAAGCTGGTGGAGATCTGCAAAAGGATCGTCGCCCTGCCGCCGAGTGGAGATCCAAACGATGCCAAGGTCCGGGCCCTGGCGCAGAATGTCCTCACGCAAACCGGGAACACCGGTGCCGTGGCCTCCAATGCCACGGCGGCTCCCGCCGCGGCGCCGAAAGATTCCAGCGGCGCCCGGGACGAAGTCGGCATCCCGATCGGCTCCGTCATGGGCATCGTGGACGTGAAGCTGGTCAACGGTGAGCCCGGCCAGAAAAACCTGCGCGTCTCGACCAAGGGAGCTTCCAGCCAGAAGGTCGATCCGATGAAGTTCAACGCCACGGTCGATTTTTACGAGCAGGACGACCACGGACAGATCGTCCACAACGATTCGCCGAGCCCGTTCGAATGGCTCTCCGGCCCGGCGGTGGATTGGGCGAATGGAGATCCGGAGATTTTCCAGGTCAAGTACCGGATGCCGCTCGAGGATCGCGGGGACCTGCCTCCGATGCAATATTTCGGCTATGTCGTCGCCATCTATTACGATGGGGAACTGCAGGACCAGCGGGCTGACCCGCCGTCGTTGTTGAACGATCACGCGCCGGCCTTGCACAAAGACATTCCCACGGAATGAAAATCCTTATCGTCGACGACGAGCCCGGAGTCGCGCGACGGTTGGCGGAAGGCGTCGAGGCGGCAGGTTGCGGAGAATGCTTCGCCGCGACGAGCGCCGAGGAAGCCGTCGAGATCGTGAACCGCGAGGGCAGCCTCGACGTGCTCGTCACGCATGTCGTGATGGAGGGCATCGATGGCTTCACGCTCTACGAGACGCTCCTGCCGCACCTCCCGGATCTGCATGCGATCTTTTTGTCGGAATACGACGTGCCGGCAAACGTGGATCGAAGCGGCGGCTGGCCGATCCTTCCCCGGTCCGTGGAGCCGGGAGCGCTGGCCTTCGCGATCCAGCATTTGACGCCGCCGGCGCCTCCGGAGCCGCCACCCGCGCCGGTGGAGGAAATACCCGATCCCCTGGTGGGCACCGTTCTCGGGAATTATCGCATCGAGGCTCTGCTGGGAGCCGATCTCGACGGAAATTTCTACCGGGCGGTGCAGACGAATATATCGCGCACGGTCGAGTTGCATGCCTTGTCGTCCGAGCGGGCGGCCGATCCCACGGAGGTGGCCCGGTTTCTCGCGGACGCCCGGACGAAGGCCAACGTTCACCACCCCGCGCTCCTGTCGGTTTTCGAGGCCGGCGAGGTCGACGGGATTTACTTTTACACCTCGGAGCCACGCAACGGCTCCTCACTGGCCGAGCTGGCCGCTCAAGGGATGCAGCTCGAGTCGCGGACGATTTTCCAGCTGCTGCACTCCATCGCCGAGGTCATGGTGCATATCGCCCACGAGAAAACGGCGCACGAGTTGTTGAAGCCGGCTCACGTCCTTGTCGACCACCGGATGCGCACCCGCCTCGTGAACATCGCCACCTCCGAGCCATCGGGCGCGGGCGCGGTCGAGGAAATGAGGTCTCTGGCGATGATGGTGGAGCCGGTCGTCACGATCTCGGACAACTCCGGCTCGCTGCAGCAGCTTCTCTTCGAAATGGCCTCCGACTCGGTGACGCTCCGGTCGTGGAATGCCCTGCTCTACGAGGTGAAGCGAGGGGTCTCCGGTGGCCCGTCGCCGCATTCCCATCGTCTCGATGCCAGTGGACGCGCGGCGATCGAGGCCGTCGGAGCCGCCAGGAAGCGCCAGCGCAGGATGCGGCTCGCGCTGATCCTGGGAGGGGTCGCCCTGGTGCTCGGCGGCGCGGGCGTCTGGGCCTGGAAGACTTTCAGCGCCGATTTTGGTTTCGGTCCACGTGAGGGCGACCCCGCTCTCGAGGCGATGGTGCGGATTCCCGCGGGAGATTTCACCTTCTCCGATGGGCGGAAGGTCACATTGCCGGATTTCTGGATCGACACTCATGAGGTGACGATCGGTCAGTATGCGGATTTCCTTGCCTGGACGCGTTCCCATCCGGGGCAGGCTCACGAGATCGCTCCGGCCGGGACCCCCGAGGGGCACTCCTATGTCCCCGCCGGTTGGGACGATACGAAGACGGCTGCCGGCGTTCAGCCAGGTTACCATGCGATCGCTCGCGCCGGCGGAGTCTATCAGGGCTCCCATCTGACCCTCGATTCACCTGTTTTCGGGGTGGACTGGTTCGATGCCTGCGCCTACGCGGTCTGGAAAGGACGACGCCTCCCCACGGACGAGGAATGGGAGAAAGCCGCGCTGGGGACGGTCGGTAAAAAATATCCCTGGGGCGACGAATGGAAACCGGGCGATGCGAATATCGCGGCGAAGGACAAGAAATGGGTGGGCGTCGACGCCATGCCGGCCGATCGCAGCCCGGCCGGAGTCATTGGCACCGGTGGCAACGTCTCGGAATGGACGCTGACGGTCGCCGGCGATACCGGCGGGATGAAGCCGATCGTTCGGGGGGGCAACTGGTCAGACAGCGAGCTGGATATCCGCCGCCGTCAGCATGATCTTGAAGCTTCGCAAAATGCTCCTACCGTAGGCTTCCGCACTGCTTCCGACAAACCGCCCCAAACCAAGCCATGATCGCCGCCCGCCGTATTCTTTTTCCTCTGCTTCTCGGCCTGATCGGGCTTGCCACCGTCGAGCATGCCTCGGCCCAGGTCCGGGTCGATCTCGAGTTGCGCCGTGCGCTCTTCATCCGTTACGAGCCCGTGATCGCGTTCGTGACGATCACGAATATGTCTGGCGCGGAGTTGCAACTCGCGGATGAAGGGAACCACAAATGGTTCAGCTTTCACATCGACCACCCGTCCGACGACGGTGGTGATGGGGATACGATCATCCCTCCCTACAACCCGGACTACCAGCTCAGCTCGGTCATCATCGAGCCCGGCCAGAGCATCAAGCGCGCGGTGAATATCACGCCGCTCTATCCGATCACGGAATACGGCATCTATCGCGTGCGTGCGACGATCTACGACGCGAAGACCAATCGCTACTACAGCTCGAATCCTCCGTTGAATTTGACGATCACCGAAGGCACCACGCTCTGGTCGCAGACCGTGGGCACGACGCCGGAGCCATCGGCTGACGGTTCCAACCCGGGAGAATCCAGCGTGCGGACAGTCACGCTGCTCTCGCAGCGCCTGCCGGACAATACGCAGCTCTACTTGCGTATCGAGGACAAGGAGCGCGGCATCATCTACTGCACCGCCCAGCTCGGCCGTTACGTCTCGTTCTCGAAGCCCCAGGTCGAAATCGGCACCGACAACGAGATCCACATCCTCCAAAACGTCGCGCCAAAGCTCTTTCTCTACACGCACGCAAATCTCGATGGGAAGATCCTCGAGAGTAAGAAGTTCATGAGCACGGATACAGCGCGGCCGAACCTCCGGCGCGATACGTCCGGCGGAGTGCAGGTCGTGGGAGGGATCTACATGGACCCCAACGCCATCGCCGCCCAGCAGAACGCGGCTCCGCCTGCCGGGGTGGGAGATCGGCCGGTCCCGCTTCCGAAGGGGCCGTAGAACTCAGCCGATCAATCGGCGCGATTTACCGCCGTCAGGAAGGGCTGGAGCGTCGCGACCAGTTCCCGGAAGCCGTCGAAGGTCACCTGCTGCTGGCCGTCGCTCCACGCTTCGGCGGGATTTGGATGGACCTCGATCAGCAGGCCGTCCGCTCCCATGGCGATCGCCCCGCAGCACAGCGCGATGACGAGATCGGCCCGCCCGCAGCCCTGGCTGGGGTCGACGATCACCGGCAGATGCGATTCCTTCTTCGCGATCGCGACCGCGGCGAGATCGAGCGTATTGCGGGTATATGTTTCGAAGGTGCGGATGCCGCGTTCGCAGAGCATCACGTTCGGATTGCCGTGCGCGAGCAGATATTCGGAGGCCAGCAGCCACTCCTCGATGCGCTCGCTGAGGCCGCGCTTCAGCAGGACGGGTTTCCGCGTGCGGGCGCACTCGATCAGGAGTTGGAAGTTTTGCGAGTTGCGGGCCCCGATTTGCAGAATGTCCGCGGTTTCGGCGACATGCTCGACATCGCGTTCGCTGAGAACCTCGGTGATGATCTTGAGGCCGGTACGATCACGAGCCTCCCGCAACAGCCGCAGACCTTCCTTGCCGAGGCCCTGGAACTCGTAGGGCGACGTGCGAGGTTTGTAGGCTCCGCCCCGCAGGATGGTCGCGCCGGCCGCCTTGACGGCATCCGCCGTGGCGAAGAGCTGCTCCGCGCTTTCCACCGAGCATGGGCCTGCCATCAGGGCGAACTTCGGGCCGCCCACAGGCACGCCCGCGACGTCGATCACGGAGTTCTCCGGATGCGACTCCCGGCTCGCGAGCTTGTACCGCTTTTGCACGCGAAGGACGCTCTCGACCTGGGGCAGGGCGGTGAGGGATTCGAGATTCTGGTGGGTCCGTTCATCGCCAATCGCCGCCACCACCGTCTGCGTCACGCCGATGATCGGCGAGGGCTCGTAGCCCAGGATTTTGACCTCGGCGATCACTTCGTCGATTTGTTCGGGAGAAGCCCCGGGGCGGAGAACGATAATCATGGCGGGATATTGGGTTGTTTCTGATCGCGGGAACCGGCGAAACTATAACCAATCCGAGGGGGCGGAGGCCATCCAATCCGTGTATCGGGACGACAATCGAAGTATGAAAGACGAAGAAATCGACGCGAGAATCAAGGAGCTTGCCGCCGAGGTGGCGGAGGGCCGCCAGGCGGAACTGGTGGGAGAATTGATCGATACCGCGCTGCGCCTTGGCCGGGACAAGGCCAGCATCGCGGATATGAAGCTCTTCAACCGCGCGATGCGCGAGATGCGCTACGCCTCGAGCATCTTCACGAAATTCCAGGGCCAGAGAAAGGTCGCGGTCTTCGGATCCGCGCGCACGCGGTCCGACGCGGATGAGTTCATCCTGGCGCGGGAATTCGCCCGCCGCATCGTGCAGGAAGGCTTCATGGTCATCACGGGCGGCGGAGATGGCATCATGGGGGCCGCGCAGCAGGGGGCGGGTGCCGCCCATAGCTTCGGGTTGAACATCCGCCTGCCCTTCGAGCAGCGCGCGAACGAGACGATTTACGGCGACAAGAAGCTGATCAATTTCAATTACTTCTTCACCCGCAAGCTGAACTTCATGAAGGAGACCCATGCCTTCGTGCTGTGCCCCGGTGGGTTCGGTACCCAGGACGAGGGCTTCGAGGCTCTGACGCTCATGCAGACGGGCAAATCACAGATCGTACCCGTCATCCTGCTCGACAAGCCGAACGGCCACTATTGGGAAACCTGGCGCCGATTCATTCAGAACGATCTCCTCGGGGCCGGGCTGGTTTCGCAGAGCGACTTCCATCTTTTCAAGATCGTGCAGGATGTGGAGGAGGCCGTGGCGGAGGTGCTGAAGTTCTACCATGTGTTCCACTCCTATCGCTGGGTGCGCGAGCGCATGGTCATCCGCATCAACAAGCGGCTCTCGCCGTCCGCGCTCGATACGCTCAACGAGCGTTTCAAGGCACTCCTTCTGAGTGACCGCATCGTGCAGACTGTCGCCCTGCCCGAGGAGCATGAGGAGACGAAGATCGCCGATCTGCCCCGGCTGGTGCTGACCCCGCACAAGCGGGATTTTGGCACCATGCGGCTGCTGCTCGACGCCATCAACGAGTCGGAGACCGAGGGGCATCCCGCGCCGGGCGCGGACGAGGCCGTGGCTGTCCGGCAGAGCGACGCCCCGCCGGCGAAGGTGAAGGAAGGCTTCTAGGAGAGTCCTATCCGCCCCATTTGCCGTTGACCACGGGCATGGCCCCGGGAACGACAAGCGTGGAGTAGTCGGTCTTTCCGAGCGCGCCGATCATCTTTTTGCCGGTCGCTCTCTTCCAGTATTTGCTCATGCTCTCGCCGGTGTGGCAGCCCCAGCTCTTCACGAACGCATCGCGGGCGAAGAGGCCTTTGTGGAGCTGCTTGAGGTCGTCCTCGTGGAGCCAGGCCTTCGAGCCGCTGTCGATCTCGTTGCTGTAATCGAGCATGAAGCAGCGGCTGTTCGAGTGCCCGAAGAATTCGAAGCCGGCCAGCTTCACCTGGTCGCGAGGGAGGCCTGCGTTCAGGTAATTGATCACATCGCCACCGCCGCCGACCCAAACGAGATTCACGCCGTATTTGTCGCGTACGGAGACGATGTTCGAGATCAGGTCCGCATGTTCCTGCCGCTCGGAGCGCCGGACGTAGCCCGGCTTGTAAACCAGCCAGGTGATGCGCAGCCCGGGACCATATTCCTTGCGCAGCTGCTCGATGCGGACGCGGGTGGCGCGAACGAAATTTCCCCAGAAGCGGTCGTGCGGAGCCGCCTTGTATTTCTCCCACTCGATGAGGGAGGGGGCTCCGGTGAGAAGGACGTATTCGCGATCCGACTGGGCACGCAGGATGGGCGCGGCAAAGAGGATGACGAAGAGCGAGAGCAAAAACGGGCGCATGGTTGCCTGTAAAATCACCGGCCTGCGCCAGCATTCAAGTCGAAATGCCAAGCCAGCGCCGTGTGTCACCCGGGCGATCGGTCGTCAAACCGTCGAGACCGAGGCGCGCCGCACGCCTCACGGAGAGCGGATGATTGACGGTGTAGGTGAACACGGTTCGCCCTCCGGCATGGAGAAAATCGAGGATTTTCCCGTTCAAACGGAGGTCATGGCGAAGATCCACCCCATCGACCCCGAGATCGCGAACCCGGGTCGCGAGGAACTCTCCGCGCCGCCGTGGAGAAATGCGAGCGTAGTCGCCGAAAAGCCAGAGTGCCCGGCACTCCGGCATGGCTTGTTTGGCGCGAGCGATGATTTCCCCATCGAAAGCAATCAGGGTGGTGCGGTTGCGAATCTCGCGAGGCAGTTCCCGGCTCAGCTCGGAGACGAGATCCTCCTTCAACTCGAGCACGATTTGCTTCGCCCCGGGCGCCGAGGCGAGAATTTCGGAGAGGAGAGGAACCCGCTCGCCGCTCCATCGGGAATGTTTCCATGCCCCGGCATCGAGCGATCTGAGTTCGGCGAAATCGAGGTCGCGGATCGGCCGGGAGTCCCCAAGGACGCGCCGGCCGTCCTCATCGTGAAAGGCCACGATGGCGCCGTCCCGCGTCAGGCGAAGATCGGTCTCGATGGCGTCCGCTTCCTGTTCCCATGCGAGCCGAAACGCGGCGAGCGTATTCTCCGGCGCGTCGTGAGAGGCCCCACGATGAGCGATGACGAGGGGAAAAGTCATAGGGGGGACAGTTCATGGTCGAGAGCTGGCAGTCGAGAGTTTGCCACCGGCGCTCCGCGCCGCACTTCGACTCTCAACCAAAGATTCTCAACGATGAACTGTTCTATAAGCCAAAGCCGAACAGCTTGCGGTCCTTGATGATCGTTGCCACCTCCGAGGGCACCATCTCCTCCCAGCTCGCGTCTTTCTCCCGGATCTTCACCAGCACCTGCGCCGAAGTGATGCCGAGGTACTCTTTCTGGAAATTCTCCATCGAGCGGATGAATTTGTTGTCGAGCAGGTGGCGGTAGAGGTACGTGAGATTTGGCGCCACCTGGTAGTCGTCGGCGCTGTTCACCGTGCCGTCCGGAGCCAGGAAGGGATAGACGTAGAGCTTCACGCCGTTTTTGAAGAGCCGGCCCAAGCCCTCCAGGATACCGCCCTCGAGTTCCTGATAATACTTCTCCTCGAAGATTTCCTGAAGGCTCGGGAGGCCAAGCGGCAGGCCGATCATGCGGTCGGTATAGCGGCTGAGGTAGTTGATCAGGCGGTAATATTCGCCGTAGTTCGAGATCAGCACCGTGCGGCCGAGGGCGCTCAGCATGTCCACCCGGTCCAGGAAATCGAGCATGTCCAGCTCTCCACTGCGGAGCAGGTTCTGCATGGTGATTTCCATGAGCACGAGAGGTTCCCCGTCGCCGAGCTGATCCTCGGAAAGGAACATTCGCTTCGCGCAGTCGAGCAGGTCGTTCGTCATGAGCGTGACGGGGCGAAAGCTGCCTCGCTCGACGAGGATCGGCCGTTTGTAGAAAGCATCGGCGGCATTGATGACGTCGCCATCCGGCCCGAAGAGCGCGGCCTTCGTCAGGCCCTCGGTCACGAGATGGAGCGCCATCAGGCGATTGTCTACGTGGGAGAAGTCCGGGCCGGAGAAGCGGATCATGTCCACCTCGATGCGGGCTGGGGAAAGATCATCGAGCAGGGAACTGATCAGCGCGTCGGGACGATTTTTCAGGTAAAAAGCGCCATAAACGAGATTCGCGCCGATGATGCCGAGCGCCTCCTGCTGCGCGAGATTCTCGGCGTCGAGCATGCGCACATGCAGGATGATCTCGTTGGTCGGGCCGCGAGGAGAGGACTGGAAGCGGATGCCGATCCAGCCGTGGGACTCGTCATGGCGTCGAAAGCTGCGGGCGGCCACCGTGTCGGCGAACACGAAAAAACAGCGTTGCTCGCCGATCTTGGCGTCGAGCCGCTCGACGAGCAGCTCGAACTCATGGTCGAGCATCGTCGCCAGCCGCTTGCGGCTCACATAGCGTCCACTGGCTCCGTAGATGGAGTCGCTGAACGTCATGTCATAAGCCGAGATTGTCTTCGCGACCGTGCCGGAGGCGCCTCCAACGTGGAAGAAGCGTCGCGCGACCTCCTGTCCGGCACCGATCTCGGCGAACGTGCCGTACACGCGGCCGTCCATGTTGAGCTGAAAAGCCTTTTTGTTGACCTGAAGGTCGAAATTCCGATCCATCGCGGATGAGTCTCGATTCTCGGCTCCCGGTTTTCGATGGAAAAATTAACCCGCCGGGAGGAATGATCCCGGCGGGTTTAATTATCGACTATTTCTTGGGTTTGGGCGTGGGCGTGGCTTTCGCCGGGCAGCCGTTGGCGCCGCCGCAGGAATGCTCTGCCGTGGTGGAGGCAACCGGGGTGCCGGGATGCGCCACGGTTTTTGCGGCGATGGCGGAGGATCCGGCGGCAAGTCCGGCGAGGGCGGCAGTGGCGAGGAGGTGGGTGGTTTTCATGGTATGGATGTGGTGGGTGTTCGTGTGGATGGTGAAGGGTGGCTGCTCAACGAGTCTGGCGGACGAGTGAACGGCGATAAAGCAATATGCCTGCTCCGATGGCGGGGAGCAGCCAGGTGCTCAGGCGCGGCAGGGATCAGCAATGGAGCGGCAGCTCTGGCTGTCATCTGTAGCTTTGTCGAGGAGATCGACTATTCCCTTCGGATGGTGATGCGTTGGACGGTGGAGAATCGGCCTTGCGCGTCCACGACCCGGATGAGGATCTGATTTCGACCCGGTTTCAGGTTGATTGTCGCTTTCCACTGGGGACTGCGGGAGATCGTCCGGTAGGCTCCCGTGGTCTTCAGTTGCACGGCGGTGAGGCCGGCAGCCGCAGTCGCCGTTCCTCGGAGCACGATGCGGGAGCTGGATACCGTGCGGTTTTTCGCGCCCGTGATCTTGACCGTCGGCTGGGCAAAGACTGCCGTCGGGGGCGGCGTGGGCGTGGGTGTCGGAGTCGGCGTGGAGCCATCAGGCGGGGTGGGAGTCGGCGTTGGCGTCGGGGTAGGAGACGGCGTTGGCGTGGGCGTCGGCGGCGGCGTGGGCGTCGGCGTCGCGTCCGCCGTCCCGGCGACGAAGGTAAAATAATAGGTCTCGCTGGGCTGCTCGATCGGGCCGCCCCCGGGACCATTGGTGCTCATGTCGTAGAGCGTGAAGCCGACGGTATAGGTGCCGGGGAGATCGGCGGTGAAGCCTCGGTCGTGGATATGTCCGAAGGGATCTTCCGTGGGCGCGACGGGATTGGTCAGCGGCTCGCTGAGTTCGAATTTGTACCCGCCGGTCGGCTGATTCGCGAGGAAGGAGATCGTCGGGGTGGTGTGGGTGTACGACCAGCCGATGTAGTTCGAGTCGATGTTCCAAAAGCCGAAATGACCGCCCTCTGGTCCGGTCACACTGGTGATCTCCATCCAGACATCGGAGCCAGTGGCGGCATGCTGCGGGCCGTCGGGCTCCGTCTGTCCGTCCGACAGGACGATGAAGGCGAAGTAGTCGTTCGGGAAATCCGTCCGGACCTGCTCATCCAGAGCGTAGTAGCCGGCATAGCGGCGACCGGCGGGCTCCATGAGCATATGGAAGACCATCCCGCTGGGCGGTCCGGTGACGAGCTGGAGCTTGTCACCGGCATCGGCGATATGGTTGCCGTTCGTATCAAGATAGCCGGCAGCGTAGTGTTCGTGAGCCAGTGCCGACCCCGTGCTCAGGGCTGCGGCGGTGAAAAAGGATAGAGCGAAATTTTTCATGAGGAATGAGCCCGCGCCAGGATTCACCCGGCGCGGGAGAGGGGTTCTATTTCCGGTGAACGACGATTTTCTGCACCGCCGAGAAGTTGCCCTTGGAATCCAGCACGCGCACCTGGATGAGGTTTTTGCCCTCGTCGAGTTTGATCGACGCCTTCCAGTTCGCGGAGCGGGAAACGGTGCGGAATTTTCCGCCCGTTTTCACCTGCACTGCTGCGACTCCCGCCTGGGCGGTCGCGACCCCGTGCAGCACGATGCGTGGCGAGGAACTGGTCCGTTTTTTTGCGCCGGAGACCTGAACGGTCGGCGCGGCTGCCGGAGGTGCCGGGGACGGCGTGGGCGTCGCATCGAGCGCCGCCGAGTAGCTGACCACGAACGGTGCGCTATCGGCCTGGAGGCCGTTGGCGTCGTGCAGGATGTAGCTGACCGTGTACTCGCCCGGAGTATCCACGGTGAAGCTGCGACCATGAATATGTCCGTATGGATCCACGGGCGGGCTGTTGACATCGGTGGGATTGGCCGTGGTGCCGTCACCCACGACGAGTGAAAGGTCGGTGAGGTTCCAAATGCCATGGCCGATGGAGAACCCGCTTCCGATCCTGTAGCTCGTGACGGGGCTTGTCGCGCTCACCGCTTCATCCCAGAAGCTGAAGGTCGCCCCGGCGGGACCGGTGACGCTCTGGATCTCGAGCTGGATCAATGCGCCGGACATTGCCGCGAAAGGGCTGGCGGGGCGGTAGGCCGTGTCGGCCCAGTCCAAGCCGTTGCTCAGGCCGGTGAAGGAAATGTTCGTAGTGAGGAAGAGCCCGTTCTGCCCTCCTCCTCCGGTGACAAGCGGCATGACCTGGACGCCAAGGCTTTCGCCGGTGATGGCGCTGCCGTAGGTGGGACTGCTGGTGACGGTATCGATAAACGCAAGGGCGTCGCCCGCCTGGAGGCCGGTTGTGCCGTTCGTGTCGATGATGCCGCCGTACACGTGACCGGCCCGGGAGAGGCTGATCGTGGAGGTGAGAGCCATGGCGGCGATGGCCGCAAGGCGAAGAGTGGCAAGTTTCATGAAGTAATTCTGTTTTTTGAGTGAGCTAGTGGTTTTGCGGGTCGGCGAAGTTGCCGGTGGGGTCCACGAAGACATTCCGTGGCGTGCCGAGGATCTCTTTCACTTCCTTCCAACTGAGGGTCTCGACATGGCCATCGGCGAAGAGGTAGTTCGCCCCTTTGGAATGGCGCTCGACCGCCACCTGATCTGCAAAGACATCTCCCGGGATGTTCAGCCCGGCGTAGTCCGCAAAATGGAAGTGGTCAGCGTTGAGGTAGCCCTTCGAGGCCTCGGCGAACATGATGGTGCGCGCCGGTGAGCTCAGGCGGTTGAGGCGTGAGAAGTCCAGCAATGCCGCCCCGGCCGGATTCGGCGTGAGGAAGTCATTGATGCAGTACGAGAAGACGCGGTCTTTGACCTCGTCGCAGGGACAATGAAAGCTGAGCGTCTTCGTCGTGTAGGGCTGAAGGCTGAGCGTCCAGGATTGGAGGCCCCTCCGGCGCTGATGCACGGTGACGGGCAGCGTCATGTCGTTGTCGGCGGCATACTCCATCGAAGCCAGGCCGATCGTGCGCAGGTTGCCTGCGCATTCAGTCGCCCGGCCACGATTGATCATCGTCTGCCAGCCAGCGGAGAAGAGGGTGGTGAGCGTCGCAAAAATGACGACCACCGCCAGCAACTCCACGAGGGTAAACCCCCGTTGGGAATGTCTCATGGTATCCTCGAGTAGGCAGCCGAAAGGCACGGAGGCGAAACGGCCGCGGGATTCCGCAGCACGGGCGAGGAAGCCCGGGCTGCCAGGAGTTGAAGCCGGTCCGCGGGAGCGGGCACGGCGTTGCGCGGAGGACTAAGCGCCTATGGGCACTGGCGTCGGAGGACGGTCGGAGCGCGAGACGAGGAGAGAATCGAGGACTGGCGGGTAAGTGCCCCGGGACGAGGCGGGTGGGACCACGAGCGAGCTGGAGGAAATCAGGCCGAGGAGGAGCTTGGTCTCGGCCTTTACGTTCGAAACGGGTGCCTGCTCCTGCTGTTTCTCAGCCATGGCGATCCGCTTGCACATCGCGCAGGGATATTCGCCGCTGAAGGTCTTCTGCACGGCCGTGGTGAACCCATCGGTGCGGGAGTAATCGCTGACCATACCCGCCCAGGCGACGGACTGGAACACCGCCCAGTGGCCGCCGGCGATGGCGAACATCGCAAGCGCGCTGAGCAGGAGGCCGAGGCGGCGGAGCATGGCGCGAGATAAGCGCGAGCCATGCCGTCGAGTCAATGCGCAATCGCCACCCGGCGCGCGGCGAAATCGGGAAAAATCATTTCCCGGCGATCTCGACGATCAGCCGGGAGAGGACGATCTGCTCGGCGAGCTGGGAGGTGACGAGTTCGCGATTCGCGCGGGCACAGGCGGCGAAGGCAGCCTGGAGCTCGGGAAGGGTGTAGCGGGCGGAGTTCACCGCGGCGATGCCGAGCGGATAGGTGTTCAACGTGCCGTCTTTCTTGCGGGGAAGATGAGCCGTGGCCGGGGCCGGAAGGCGGTTCAGCGCGCCGGAAAAGTACTGTGGCTGCGCGGGCGGCGGAATCTTATGGGTGACCATGAGGTCCTTCACCGCGAGGAGATTGCGCACCGTGGGCATGATCGCGGCGAGCAGCAGGCCGACGCCTTTTTCGCCCTGGCGCATGAGCTGCTCGAGCGTGCGCAGGCACAGCGGGAGATCGCGTTTCGCGAGGGCGTTGCTGAGGTCGAAGATGCCTCCCGCGCGGGTGGCGGGCACGAGCTCGCGAACTTGTTCGGCGGAGAGCGTCGCGTCGCGGCCAAAAGCCAGCGCGAGCTTCTCCAGCTCCATGTCGAGCTGACGGCTCTCGGCACCCACCCGTGCGGTCAGGACCGCAGCGGCGTCGTCGGTGAGGCGGAGGCCTGCCGCGGAGGCCCGGCTGGCCACCCAATCGACGACGTCGGCCTCGGTCGCGCCCCAGCCGAAGTCGGGCTTGTCGTGGAGGTGGACGGTGGCGAGCTTGCCGAGAGTCTTGTAGGCGGTGCGGCGTTTGTCGGGATCCGTGGCGCTGAGCAGGAAGACGACTCCTTCCGGCAAGCCTTCCTTGAGAATGGCGAGGAGCTTCTCGACCGCGTCGGTCACGGTCTCGGAGCGCCCGGTGACGGTATCGGCCAGGAAGGTGACGCTCTTCAGCCAAACGAGCTTCGCGCCGCCGAAGAAAGGGACGGTAAGAAGGGCCTCGATCGCGGCGTGGATCTTCGACTGAGCCTCATCCACGGTTCCGACGGCGCCGTCGATGGTCTCGATGGCAAAAGGGTCGTCGGAGGGCGCGAGTTTCGCGGCGAGCTCGACCGCCGCCTTTTTGACTCCCGATTCATCCGACCCGGTGACGAAATGGATATTCGTATTGGTGGCGGGTGTCTTGGCTGGCGGCATGTGGCGAGGATGAACGGATCTTGGAGGAATGAAAAGAAAGAGGCTTGCGCGCCTCTCCATCTCCCGGTGGCGGCGAGTCAGCTCTTGTGGCGCGAGCGGGAGAGTTCGTTCGCGAGCAGCCATGCTGCCGCCAGTGAAGGGATGGCGACCACGAGGACAGCGGGCAGCGGCGCAAGCAGCTCGACCGCATACCCGCGAAACGCACGGGCCGTGGCCAGCAGGCAACTGAGGACGAGGGTGCGCCAGGCGGCTGGTAGAAAGATGCGAAACGCCCGCTGAAAAACTCCAAGATCCCGGGAGGCACCGGAGAGCTCGCGATCAATGCGGGCGAAGGTAATGCGCGCCGGCAGGTAGGCGAACGGGATCGAGACGATGATGGTGGTGATGATCGGCCAGAACTCGGAGAGGGAGATCCAGCGACCGAAAAGATCCTCGAGGACTCTGGCGAGAGGTTGGGCGGGAAGCAGGGCGGGAAACAGGACCACTGCATCGAGGACGGACCACGCCGTGTCACGCCCATGGATGCGCCAGTAGGCGAGTTTGATGCCCAGGAGGGAACTGAGCGCGGCCGTCGAGACGGCCGCGACCACGAAACCCGTGAGATCGAGGCTCTGCATGGACGTGATAATGGCCGATTTCACGAAAAAGAAAACACGGGAGCGGCACCGTGAAATGTCTGCTCGCGGAGGCCCCGGGCCGGGCAGCGCCGGCAAGCAACTCAGCGCCGCTTCGGCGAGCCGCGACCGGATTTGTATTTCACCGGGCGCGGTGAGCTCGTGATTTTCTCGAGGCCATTGCCAGCCTTCAGCTCGGCGATCTGGTCGCGGATCAAGGCTGCGCGCTCATACTCGAGATTGGCCGCCGCGCTCGCCATGTCACGCTCGAGCTCCTGCATGAGTTCGTGGAGGTCGAAGTCCGGCGAGGTCTCCGACACGATGGATTTTTCCAGGTCGCGGCTGCTCTTGAGGATGACGTGCAGGCTTTCCTGCACGGCCCGGACGACGCTTTTCGGCTCGATGCCGTGTTCCTTGTTGTAGGCGATCTGGCGGCCGCGCCGGTAATCGGTGATCTCGATCAGGGCGCGGATGCTGCCCGTGATGACATCGGCAAACAGGACAACCTCGCCGTTGAGGTGCCGCGCGGCGCGGCCGGCGGTCTGAATGAGCGAAGTCTGGCTGCGGAGATAGCCTTCCTTGTCCGCATCCAGGATGCAGACGAGGGAAACCTCGGGAAGGTCGAGGCCTTCGCGAAGGAGATTGATGCCGACCAGTACGTCGCATTCTCCCGCGCGGAGGCTGCGCAGGATCTCCACCCGCTCGATCGTATCGATATCGCTGTGGAGATAGCGCACCTTCATGCCGACATCGCGCAGGTAGTCGGACAAATCCTCGGCCGTGCGCTTGGTGAGGGTGGTGATGAGGACCCGCTCGCCGATCTCGATGCGCTGGCGGCAGCGCTCGATCGTCTCGTCGATCTGCCCCTTGAGTGGGCGGACGGTGATCTTGGGATCGAGCAGTCCCGTGGGGCGGATGATCTGCTCGGCAACCAGGGGGGCACCCGGAGTGTGGCAGTCGAACTGCGCCACGAGCTCCATGGCATTGTATTGGCCGGCGATCCGGGCGGCCTCGACCTGCTCGGGAAAATTCTTGTCCGGGTTTGCGATATAGCCCGTGTTGCCGACGATGCTGTTGCGGATCTCGAACGGTCCGGGCGTCGCGCTCACGTAGACGATCTGGTTCGTCATGCCCATGAACTCGTCGAAGTTCAGCGGCCGGTTGTCCAGCGCGCTCGGCAGGCGGAAGCCGTGTTCCACCAGGACGGATTTGCGCGAGCGATCCCCGGCATACATGCCGCCGACCTGTGGGATCGTGGCGTGGGATTCGTCGATGATGAGCAGTGTGTCCTTCGGCAGGAAGTCCATCAGGGTATAGGGCTTCGAGCCGGGGGGGCGCCCCGACAGGTGACGCGAGTAGTTCTCGATGCCATTGCAGAAGCCCATTTCCTGCATCATCTCGAGATCGAACTCGGTGCGCATCTTGATGCGCTGGGCCTCGATGAGCCGGCCGTCGCGCTCGAACTCCATGACGCGCTGGTCGAGCTCGGTGCGGATGTTGCGCATCGCGGCGTTCAGCTTGTCGTGCGGCGTGACGAACTGTTTCGCCGGGAAAAGGGTGAGATTCGTCAGTCGAGCGGTCACCTCGCCGGTGAGCGGGTCGAACTCGCTGATGCGGTCGATCTCGTCGCCGAAGAATTCCACCCGGGTGGCGCGCTCGTCGCTTTGCGCCTGATGGACCTCGACCGTGTCGCCCCGCACGCGGAACTTGCCACGCTCGAAGCCGATGTCGTTCCGCTCGTAGAGCATATCAACGAGCTTCGAGAGGAAGGCCTCGCGGGACATCTGCTGGCCCTCGCGAATGGTGACGAGCATCTGGAGAAAGTCGTCGGGCGAGGCGAGGCCGTAGATGCAGGACACGCTGGCGACGATGAGGACGTCGCGCCGGGAAAGGAGCGAGCTGACCGTGGAGAGGCGCAGGCGCTCGATCTCCTCGTTGATCGAGGAATCCTTCTCGATGTACGTGTCCGACCGTGGGATGTAGGCCTCGGGCTGGTAGTAATCGAAGTAGCTGACGAAATACTCGACCGCGTTGCGGGGGAAGAACTGCTTGAACTCGCTGTAGAGCTGCGCGGCGAGCGTCTTGTTGTGCGACATGACGAGCGTCGGGCGATCGAGCTCGCGGACGATGTTCGCGGCGGTGAACGTTTTTCCGGAGCCGGTGACGCCGAGCAGCGTCTGGTGGCGGTTGCCGGCCAGCAGCGAGCGCGTGAGCTTATCGATCGCCTGCGCCTGGTCGCCGCGAGGCTGGTAGTTCGACGCGAGCTCAAAAGGCATAAGCGCTCAACATACGACGCGCTCGCGCCGGTGCAAGTGCGTCAATTCCGACCTGTGGAAACGAGGGGATGTAAAAAATCCTCCACCAGGGACTGAACCTGCGAAACGGCATAGATGTGGAGGAAATGGCCGGCATCGGGAATCTGCTCGATGCGCAGCCGGGCGATGGCGGCGGCGGCCCGCCCGCCGTCGAAGCGTGGTCTGGACGCCCCAATATAGAGCGTAGGGACGGTGATCCCAGGAAGGATCGCGGAGGCATCCAGGCGGTCGATCTGCTCGGGAAGGAAGCGAAGGACCTCGCCTGGCGCGGCGCACATCGTGCGAACGATTTCGACGCATCTGGAATCACGCTCCTGAGGAAGGAAGAAGCCCTCGCTCAGGGCCGCGGCAAGACGCTCCCGGAAATCGGGCTCGTCGAGCCAGCCGCGAATCGTGGCCTGGGCGGTGAGGACGTGCGCGGCCGCAGGGAGGCTGCCGTCGAGATTGATGATCGCGCGCGGACGGATTTTTCCGGAGGCGGCGGCGATCAGCGCGAGGGCGCCGCCCATGCTGTGGCCGATCAAAACCGGGTCGGCCAGCTCGTGTTGTGCCGAGAACTCACATACGGCTGCGGCATAGTCCGCGAAGGTCGGATGAAAATCGCCGAGCGGGTTTTGCCCATGCCCGGGAAGATCCGGACGATAGATTCGATAATTGTCGCCGAGTCTGTCCGCGAGTCCGGCGAACTGGGCACCGGTGCACCCCCAGCCGTGAACGCAGAGCAGGGGAATCTCACCCGTGCCGGAAACCTCGAAGGGTAAGGTCATGACGTCGCTGAAGAGGGGCTTTTCCTAAGCGAGGACGGCCATCTTTCCATCCGGTGTCCGCCGGAAGGCGTGCAAACGATTTCCATCGATATCAATGTACTGTACCTCCACCCGGTCGGGAGTGACATGCAGATGAGTGAAGCCGTGAATTTTTTCGGTGAATCCGCGCTGGGAGATCTTCAGGTCGTTCAAAGTCTGGCCGCCGGCCCCCGAGACGACGTAACTCGTGTGGCCACCCTCGATCTCGAGGTGCTGCAAGGTATGGTCGTGCCCTGCGAGATACATGGAGATGGGGGCGTCCTGGAAAAAGCCGGACCACCGCTTGAGCAGAGGCTTGTTGTCGCCACGATTCACCGAGTCGGAATAGAGCGGGTGGTGCGCGGCGACCCACAGCCATGGTGCGCGGGTGGGTTTTCGAAGTTCCGCCGCCACGAAGCGCTCCTGCGCGAGCTGCTCCTGCGGGGTGAGCGCGCCTTCCTGGATGTTGCTGTCGAGGACGATGACTTTCACGAGGGGATGCTCGGCGTCGGGCAACTCCAGCGCGTACCACTTCGACGGCATCTTCCAACGCGAGGAGGGATTCTCGCGGGCATAGTCGAGCTGGACGTCGAGCTTGCGGGGCTCGGGGGTGAGCCCGTAGCTGACCGGCTCGTAGTCGTGATTGCCGATCGCGAAGTAAAACGGGCAGGGCAGCTCCCGGGCCGAATACATCTCCTCGAAATGCTTCTGGAAGCGATCCGCCGTGAACTTCCCATAGAAGCTGTCGCCCAAGGCGAGAACGCCGGTCAGGGGCTGGCCAAGCTTTCCGGCAAACTCCGCCATCTGCCGCGCGACGCCGGCCTGGATGTCATTTTTCGAGCCGTAGTCGCCAAATGCGAGCAGATGAATGCCGTCCGATGGAAAGTGGGCGGACGGAACCTGAGCCTGCAGGCGGGAAAGCCAGCCCGCACCGAGGAGGGCGGTGCTGAAGACGACGGTCTTGCGAATGGCCTCGCGGCGCGTGATCGGGGTGCTCATTCCGGGGGAGGGTGGGGAGCCGGTTAGTCGTTGGCTTCCGCCTTGAGGTCGTTCGTATCCGAGATAAGCCACTGGCCATCAACCAGACGCAGGGTGACCTTGAACGAGTGTTTGAACTCGTCGTCGCGGCTTTTCATGGTGACCGAGGCTTTCGCACCGCTGATTTTTGCCGGGTCGGCGACAAATCCCGCGTCGGGGTAATCCTGCCCGCAGATGATCGGGTCGGACTCCATGCCGTCCGCGAGCAATTTGGAATAAGCTTTTTTGAAGTTCTGGCTCAAATTCTTCGACGAAAGCACGAACTTCTCGGTGTCGCCGTTGGCCAGCAGCACTTTCATGTAGGCGTCGTAGAAAGTCTGGGCGACCTCGGTCGGGCCCGGTTTGTCGGCCGCAGGCGCGGAGAAAATTGGGAGGAGAAACAGCGCGCAAAGCGCGAGGACAGCTTTGAGTGGAAGAGAAGATGTCATGGGTGCGGTCCGAGCCGGGCAACATTCTCCTTCACACCCCGGATGCTGTCCACAACAACGAAGATCCTTCCCCCGGGGGCAGGCGGCTATTTTGCAGGCGGGGTGTCGTCGTCGCTCTCGAGTTCCTTGAGCATTTGCCGGCGGCGGCGGGCGTCTTCTACCTGCAGCAATTCGCGTTTCAGACGCGAGGCTGCGTGCAGTTCCACCGCACCCCAGATCAGCAGCGCCAGCCCGAGCAGGGTGAAAACGGACGCAAAAGGGAATTTTTCGAAGTAGAAATAGAAGTGTTCCCGGTAAAATGCGCCTCCCGGGGGAATGGCCGCGAGAACCTCCCGCCCGAATCTCCGCAGGGGCGCGAACTCCTCGACCCTGGCGAGGACTCCAAAAAGGGAAATGATCAGGGAAATGAGGCCCAGCCAGAAGGTGGGAAGGCCCCGGATGCGGTGCCATTGCAAGGAATGCCGGCTTTCATCGAAAAGAGGATGCGTGCTCATAAGTGGAGACGATTTCCTGAAGATCGTCCATCGATGGGCGGGAGGTTGCCGCCACGCGGAGATTTCCTCGTCGGGCAGGGAAAGCCCTGATTTGCAATCGGGCATTGCCGTGAGACCGTGGTTTGTGAAACTTTTCTCGGATCACGCCTTATGAATGTCCGTCTGCTGTCCAGGGAGTTGCTTCCGATCCACGAGAAAGTCCTCGCGGGGGAGCGAATCTCCGACGCCGACGCCACCGTCCTCTACGAAAGCCGTGACGTGAATGGCATCGGCGCCATCGCGAACATCATTCGCGAGCGCAAGAACGGCAACGTCGCGACCTACATTCATAATCGCTACATCAATTACTCGAACGTCTGCCTGCTCTCGTGCCAGTTCTGCGCCTTCGGGGCGAAGAAGCGCGATGCCCACGCCTTTGAGCTGGCGATCCCCGAGATCGAGGCCACGGTCCGAGAGGGGCTGAAAGAGGGGATCACCGAGATCCACATGGTCGGCGGCCTGCATCCCTCGCTGCCCGGCGAATGGTATCTGGAGCTGCTGCGTGCGCTCAAGGCGCTCGACCCGAATCTCCACATCAAGGCGTTTACCGCGGTGGAAATCCGCCACCTGGCCTTTCGGGTTTTCAAGCGCTCGATTCGCGAGACGCTCGAGTTGCTGCGTGAAAACGGCCTCGGGGCCATCACCGGCGGTGGTGCGGAAATCTTCGATCAGGAAATCCGCGATCAGATTTGCAAGGGCAAGGAGAATGCCGACGAGTGGGCCGAGGTGCACCGCACCTGGCACCAAATGGGGCAGAAGAGCACCTGCACGATGCTCTACGGCCACATCGAGGAGACCCGCCATCGTGTCGATCATCTGCGCCGTCTGCGGGAGTTGCAGGACGAGACCGGCGGATTCACTGGCTTCGTGCCTTTCGCCTTCGAGCCCGATGGTGCCCGCCCCGTCTTGAAGAACATTCCTCACGCCACGGGCATCGAGGAATTGCGCAATCTCGCGGTCAGCCGCATCTACCTCGATAATTTCCCGCACATCACGGCGTATTGGATCAGCCTCGGTCTCCCGCTGGCCCAGATCTCGCTGAACTACGGGGTCGATGACCTGCACGGGACGATCATCGAAGAGAAGATCTTCCACATGGCGGGTGCGACGACTCCGCAGCAGCAAACGTGTCTGACGTTGGAGAAGGCGATCCGGGAGGCCGGGCGCGAGCCAATGCAGAGAAATACCTTCTACGAGCGCATTCCGTTGCCGACGGAATTGCAGGCCGCTTGAGCACTCTCGAGCCGTCCACATCTGTCGGGAGAGCGGAGGAGATTCTGAGCCGCTATCGCATCGGCTCTGTTCCGTACCTGAATGCCCGCCCGCTGATCGAGGGGTTAGATGCGCAGCTTATCTTCGATGTGCCGGCCCATCTGGCGGAGCGTTTCGCCGCTGGAGAGCTCGATGCCGCTTTATTGCCGGTATACGAGGCGGTCGAGCATGAGCAGGCCCTGATCGCCGACGGCATGGCGATCGCGAGTCGTGGCGAAGTTTTTAGCGTTTATCTCGCTCATCGGGAGCCGCTGATCGGGCTAGAGAGCATCGCGCTCGATCCCGACTCGCATACCTCGAACCATCTGCTCCGCTGTCTGCTCGCCGAGTTTCACGAACTCGATCCCGACTACACTCCGGGGGTTGTGGAAGAAAACCAGGCCCGTCTGCTCATCGGCGATGGGGCGATCCGGTTTCGGCAGGGACACTCGGCGGATGGCTGGAGCTTTCTCGACCTGGGTGCCGAGTGGATGCGATGCACCGGCCTGCCTTTTGTTTTTGCGTGCTGGGTTCTTCGTCAGGAAGTGCCGGAGCCCGATGTGCTCGCGGGTGCGTTGCGCGAGGTGAAGCGGCAGGGATTGGCGGCGAGGGAACGGGTTGCGGCTGCGCATTCCGATCCGGATTTCGTCCTGCGGTACCTCACGCATTTCATCCGTTATGATCTGGGAGCGGAGGAAAAACAGGCCATCGCTCTCTTTGCGGCGTTACTTCGAAAACACGGTCTCGCCGGCACTGCCGCGGAAGCGCAGGTCCGGTACGTCTGATGAAGTCAGGCGGCGCGTACCACGCGGGCGGTCAGCGCCTCCAGGGGCGCGGGCCAGAGGCGTGAGAGCCGCAAGCCGAGGGTCGCGAGGCGGGGATGCTCGCCGCCGGCGCGGGCGAGGCGATTGATCCAGAGTCGTCCATGATACATCCGGCGGTGTGCGGCGCGGTAGGAGGCTTCCACGTCGCTTCCCGCCAGGATTGCCTCCGCCGCCAGTTCACCCGATCGCATCGCGTAGTAAATGCCTTCGCCGGTGAAGGGCTCGATGACCTTCGCGGCGTCGCCGAGGAGGAGCAGGCCGTCCTTCGCCACTTCCGTGGCGTCGCCGCGGGAAAGGGGAGCGATCGTGCGCCACTCCGTATCGGCAGGGAGCGCGAATTCCTCCATGGCGCGTGCGCGTACCCGCTCGAGATCTTGCGGCCGGGCCACGAGGCAGAGATTGATCTCCCGTTCGTTCACGGCTGCCGTGCCGCCGTACCCCTCCGGGTAGAACAACATCCGCACCGCATCGCCGTGCCACGCCGGCCGGGCGCAGTGGCATTGGATCGCCGTACGTTCCCGCGCGGCCGCAGGCAGGCGCCCGGCGAGCCGGGCGACGGTGGAGTTGCGCCCGTCGGCGGCGAGCAGCCAGGGAGCTTGGTAAGATTGACCGCCGGCCTCCGCCGTCCAGCCGGATGTGACGCCGGTGACGGAGACACCATCGCGAAAATCCACCCCGAGCTCGATCGCCCGGCGGACCAAAAGATCGTCGAGATCGCGACGCTTCACGACCATTTCGCCGGTGCGTCGGAGTGGGCATTCGACCGCCGGAGTCTCGATCCCGTGGTAGCTGACGGTATGCGCGATGACGTGGGAAAGCGCTCGCACCCGTTCACCGACTCCAAGGCGATCGAGGACGGGGTGCGCGGATGGGTTCAGGCAATCACCACAAACCTTGTCGCGCGGAAAACGCGATCTTTCGAGGAGCAGGACACGGCGTCCGCCCAGAGCCAGACGGATCGCGCAGGCCGATCCGGCCGGGCCGGCACCCACGACGATCGCATCGTAGCTGGTCATACGAAGGTTTCCGCGATGGCGTCGGCGACCATCTTTCCCGGCCGGGTCAGGACCCACCGGTCACCTCTCGCTTCCAGATAGCCCGCCTCGCGCAGGCGCGCGATTTCCTGCGACCACTCTCCGGAGTCGTCGACGCCTTCGGAAGTGCGGAGCGCGAAAGCCAGTTGTTCCGCGCGCCGGGTACGCGCATCGACCTGCTCGCGGAAATCCGCGGTATCTTCGGTCGCATTCACCCGGCGTACGTAATCCTCGGTGTCGCTCACGTTTTTCCATCGGTTTTCACCGACCGTGGAAAAGGCACTTGGGCCGAGGCCCACATAGTCCTTCGCCGTCCAGTACGCCAGGTTGTGCCGGCATTCGCGCCCGGGGCGGGCATAGTTCGAGATCTCGTATTGAGCGTAGCCCGCGCTCTCGAGGACATCCATGGTCAGCTCGAACAGCGCCGCGTCGAATTCCTCGTCCGGCTTCATCTCGCCGCGCTGCAAACGCAGGAAAAAATCGGTATCCTCCTCGTAGGTGAGGCAATAGGCGGAGATGTGGTCGGGTTCGAGGGCGATGGTACGTTCGAGCGACTCACGCCAGAGATCGAGCGTCTGACCGGGAATGCCAAAGATCAGGTCGAGGTTGACGTTTGGGACGCCGGCTTCGCGCAGGATGTGATACGAGCGTTCGGCCTGCGCGGCGTTGTGCACCCGCCCGAGCGTCTTCAGCAGGCCTTCGTCCCAGGACTGCACGCCCATGCTGATACGATTCACGCCGAGGTCGAGCAGCGCCCGCGCCTTTTCGATCGAGACCGTGGCGGGATTCATTTCGAGCGTCCATTCCCTGACTTCGGAAAAATCGAGACGCTCGCGCAGGCCGGTCAGAAGAAAATCGAGCTGGGACGTGCTGAGAGCGCTGGGGGTGCCACCACCGAAGAAAATCGTCCGTGGCTGAAGCACCGACGCATATTTCTCCGCTTCCAACAGCATGGCGTCGAGAAAGGCCCGCGTGCGGTTGCGGTCGCTGGCTTCCTTGTAAAAGCTGCAATACGGGCACACCTTCGGACAGAAGGGGATATGCGCGTAGAGATGCTCGACCATCCAGCCAGCGTCGGGCATCCCCGCCCGGCACGCAACGGCATTTCAGCGGTTTGACAGCGCAGGCGGCTCCGCCGAGACTCCGCACCGTGATCCGCCTGTTCGCTGTTTTGATTTGTTTGTGGCCCTGCCTGCTCGGCGCGCAATCAGATGAAGAGGTGCCGGTTGCTCGCGCGGTGCCGGCCCGATCGAAAATTTACGTGGCCTCGGATTCCCGGGCGCTGGTCGGTGGCTTCACGCCCGTGCCCGCGGTCGTGCGCACGATGGTCGATGCCGCCGTCATGGGGGCAACCGGGAAACCGAATATCACCGCCGCCTGGCTGTCGCTCGTGACGACCAAGGATATCGTTGGAATCAAGGTCGCTGCCGGCCCCGGGGCGATGGGGGGCACCCATCCGGAAGTCGTCCGCGCCGTGGCGCAGGGGCTGCAGGAAGCCGGCATCCCGGCGGCGCATATCATCGTCTGGGATCGCAATCGGGAGGATCTTGCGGCAGCCGGCTTCTCGGAGAATGATCCAGACTTTCGCCTCCAATGGGTCGACCCCACCACCGGTTACGATCGAAATGCTGTTTTGACCGCTCCCGTGCTGGGCCGCCTCATCTGGGGCGACAGCAAATTCGGCGACAAAAAGGGCACCCGTATCGAGGATCTTACCGCCAGCGGCGTCCAATTGAGCAGCACCAGTTACTATGCGTCCGTGTTGAGCCAGAAGGTGACCAAGGTCATCAATATGCCGTCGCTTTGCGACAGCTTCATGTGCGGGCTGAACGGCTCGCTTGCCAACATGACGCTATGGAACGTGGACAACTGGCGCCGCTTCATTCAAGACCCGGCTTTCGGCAACCCCTATGTCGCGGAAATCTACGCCGATCCGGTTATTCACGACAAAGTCGTGTTCACGATCATGGACGGCCTGGCGGTCCAATTCGCAGGAGGCCCATTTCCCAACCCCAATTTCACACGGCCCTATTTCGCAATCCTTGCCAGCCGGGATCCGGTTGCCATCGATGCGACCGCGATGCGCCTGATCGATGAATATCGCAAACTCAACAAGCTTCCTCCGATCGCTCCCGTGGCCGGGCACATCGAGACCGCCGCGAGCATGGGACTAGGCAATTCTTCCGCGAACGTCATCGATCAAGTCCGGGTTGGCACTGCTTCCGGAGCCGGAGTCTTGCAATGATCGACTGGCCCCTGCTGCGCTCGGTTTCACGATCGTTCTTTTTGACGATCCGATTTCTCCCGCGCGCCGTGAGGGAGCCGATCGCGCTAGGCTACCTGCTGGCCCGAGCTTCCGACAGCATCGCCGACACCTCGAGCGCGGAAGTCGACCGGCGTATCGAGGCCCTGCAGCAGCTCCGTCACAACGACGTATCCCCGCATGCTCTGGAGGCTTTGATCAAGAGACAGAGCCATCCGGAAGAAGCTGAGCTGTTACGTCGATTGCCGGATCTGCTCGACTATCTGGACGCCTCCTCCGCAAAAGAGCATCTGGAATGGGTGTGGGGCCATATCCTGCGCGGGCAGATTTTCGACCTGGTACGATTCACGGAAAGCTCCGAGCCGCTGGCCGTCGAGGAACTCGACGAATACACCTTTCTTGTCGCGGGATGTGTCGGAGAGTTCTGGACGAGGATTTGCGCGGAGAGACTCGAAGATTTCTCCGGGCTGCCGGTGGAGGAGCATGTGGCCCTCGGCGTTGCTTACGGGAAAGGGCTCCAACTGGTGAATATTCTCCGCGACCGCGATGGGGACGCGGGGATTGGCCGCGTTTATGTCGAGGATTCCCGATTTGACGAGACGAAGCGACAGGCTCGCGAGGGGCTCGAATCCGGCCTCCGCTGGGTTGCTGCGGTAAACAACGGTCGCGTGCGGTTCGCGTGCCTCCCCCCCGCGCGCATCGGGTTGGAGACGCTCGAAAAAATCACGCCCGCTTCGGGGCCGGTGAAGATTTCACGAGATGCGGTGCGACGTGTTCTTGCGGGGGCGATCCCCGCGCTCTGGTCGCGGGGACGCTGAGGAGTTATTCTTCCAGCTCGCTGTCGAGCGACTCGGCCTTGGCCAGCTTGGAGATGGCCTCCGCGAGAGACTCGACCGCAGGCTCGTCCATCATCTCGGGGCCGCTGCACGGCACCTGGTAGATACGCACGTCTTCGCAGCAGGCCGACCAGCCATTCTGCACGGAGCGGTAGGCGGGGAAATCCTGGGTCGGGGCAAACACATGGGCCAGCAAGGGCGCGGCGGTCGCGCTATATTTGCGTGCCGCTTCCTGATTTGCGCGGAGGGTTGGTGAGTCCTGAGACCGGCGCCGACTGTTTGGTTCCTCCGCGGGCTTCTTGCCGAAGAGAGCCGGCAACGAACGTTTCCAGCCGCCGGAAAGAAAGCCGAGAGGGGAGTTCACGGCAGGCGGTTCGGCCGCCAGGAGAACCAGTAACGGGACTTCGGAATTCCCCGAAGCCAGCTGGCGTGCCATCTCGAACGCGACCAGCCCGCCAAATCCGTAGCCGACAAGGCGGTAGGGACCGCTCGTGTCGAAGATGCGCAAAGCCTCGATATAGGCGTTCGCCATCTCGGATACCGTCGTGTGGCAGGAGGCGGGGTCGGAGAGGCCGCGGGCGGTGATGGCGTAGCAAGGCTGCTCTGCTCCCAACTGGGCAACCAGCGGCGCATAGATTTTCGAGGCTCCATCGAAGTCGTGAATGAAAATCAGCGGCGGCTGCTTGCCTGAGGCACGCAGAGGCTGGAGCGGAGTCCACTTGCTGTCCGCGCCGGATTTGCGGCCACGGACGTTGCGCAAGATCGAGCGGACGGAGAACCCGGTCGAGAAATCAGAGAGTTCCACGCGCGGCTCCTCGCGGGAGACCGCTTCGAGAAGCAGCTTCGCGATTTGAGGCTTGGTACGGCCGTCCGAGAGAATCTCGTCCAGCTCGATACGGCGCCCTCCGAGGATGCGGGAGATGATTTTGCGCAGGCGTTCCTCCGCCTCGTTGCCTTGTTTCGACGGCGGTGCGACGACGTCGTCCGGCAGGAGCTCACCCAGGGCCGCAACATCGATTTCGCCCGACTCATCCAACGGCAGCCGTGGCAGGGCACGAATCCGGCGTGGCGCGGAGGGCAGGCGGCCCGTGAGCCATTCACGAAAATCGTGGGGTTCCCCGCGTTGAGAGTCGCGAGGGACGATCCAAAGGCACCATTCGTTTCGGGCGGCAATCAGGCGTTGATCGACGTAGGCGTCGACGACTTCCGGATGCGAAGTGGCGGCAAGATAGATGGCCTCGGAAAGCAGGTCCGGGGATGCGCCGTTCACCAAGATCTGAAGCCGCGTCCGGTCGTAGAAGGAACCTTCCGGCGACAGAAAGGCTTCGCGGCCCAGGATCGAGAAATCCTTGGGCTTGGCCTGGGACGAGGTTTCGACCTGGCCGACGAATCCCGCAGGAAGTCCCAGTTTGTGGTCATCCACGACCCGGGCGATGGCACCGGGAATAGGCTGGCCCAGGCAGGCGGTCGCGAAAGTGTCTTCCGCCTCCGCGGGTTCGTAGGCGAGTCCAGGACTGCCGCTCCTGGTTGTGCGATGAAGCAGCCGGGACGTCCCGGCAACGGCGCGCCAGGCCGCCGAGACATTGGGCGACTGCAGCGCTCCGGTCGTGGCCGCGATGCGCAAGGTGACTGGCGCCGGGATCGACAACTCCGAAAGATAATGAGTCCACTGGCTCCAGAACGGAGTGGGCACGGAGAGCGCCGAGATTGACGATTCCTGTACGAATTCCTGAAAAGCGGTGCGGGTGGCCCAGCGATTTTCTCCACGGAGCACAAGGGTCGCTCCGGTGAGCAGCGTGGCCAGAGCCTCCTCGACAGCGGCGAAAGAGTCCGTCGGTGCAAATTGCAGAACGCGGTCTGCCGGGGTGAGTCCAAGCAGGGCGGCTGTGCTTTGAAGCGTGGCGGCGAGTGACTCGTGGGAGAAGGTGAGAACTTTTTTATCCGTGGCAAGCGCCAGGGCCTCGGAGGCAGGCGTCGTCTCGTTTTGGGCGCCCCGCGATTTTTCACTGCCAATCTCGCCGCCCTCGGACTGCATTTGAATCACAGGCAGATCACGCTCCTCGCCCTCGGCAAGGGCGTCGACGATCCACGCACGAATTTCACCCGCTTTCTCTTTGGTCGAAAGACTCAGGGGAACGATGGATGCGCCAGCCTTCAAGGCCCCGAGAATGGCGACGACCCATTTTGGCGAGCGCGACATGGCAATGCCGACGCGGCTGCCAGGTGCGACGTTACGTTTGCGAAGGTGGCGGGAGAGCTGGTTCGCCGAGGCGTTGAGCTGGGAAAAGGTGATCTTTTCCTCGGCCATCTCGACGGCAACCGCGTCCGGGGATTCCGCCGCGATATCGGCAAAAAGCTCATGCAGGCATTGCGGCACGAGTGAGCGGAAGCTGGCCGGTGCTTCGGGACCGTCGACCACGGCCGCAGCGGCGGGGACGGCAAATTCCGGGAGGGCGAGCTTGGGATCCTCCGCGAAGGCAACGAGAGTCTTTTTGAAGAGGTCGAAGAGGACGTGCGCGGCTGCGGAGCTGATTCGGGCCGGATCGTAGTCCAGCGCGATTTCCGGGCGATCGGTCGCGGTGGCCCGCAGGGTGATCGCGCCAGGCGTCTTCTGCATGAGTTGCACGTCGGCGGCCATCCAGCGGGGCATTTCCAGCCGCAGTCGGTCGTTGAGGGTCAGCTCGCGATAAATGAAGGACGTCGCTGGCTCGATGGCGGCGGGAGGGAGATTCAGCTTCTGGGCCACCACGGCGAGATCAGCCGGCGGGGTGAAGACGTTGGCCGCGAAATCGCTCACGAGGTCGCCACTGGTTTTCTGCGTGGCGACGCGATGCCTACGCACAACGACGCTCTCGCTGCGGCCTACGGCAGAGGAGGGACGCGAGGGCTCGAGGAGGAGCGCGTCATCCGATGTGGTGGCCCTTGCGACGACGAAAGCCCAGGCGGCGCCGAAGAGCGAGCGAAGGTCGGCGTTCAGCGACCGGGCAGCGGCCGCGAAAGCGGCGCGTTCGGGGCGTTCGAAAGTATGTGAAATGGAATGCCGGATGGCGCTCGAACCGGGCGATTCCGGAAGAGGGAGAATGATCAGCGGGCGTGGCGCGACCAGGCCTTCGAAGTCGGATGGCCAGGATTCGTCGTCCGTCTCCCCCGAGGCCGGGGCGTCTTCGAACTGCGGAGCTTCCGCGCCGGTGCGCAGGGAGTCATAGGCGTGCAGCCACTCGTGGAGGACGATCGAGATCGAGTCGCTGTCCAGGAGCGCGGCGTGGAAGGACCAGAGCGCATGTCCGCCGCCGTTCGGGAGGCGGATAAGCGTGATCCGGCACGCCGGGGCGGAGTCCGAGGCAATGGGCGCGGCGGCGTCGGAGTCGACGAGGGCCTGCCATTCAGCGCCCAGGTCCGCGGGCGGTTCGTTCTGCCAGTCGAGCGATTTCCAATCGAAACTGGCGCTCTCCCCCGGGGTCAACGATCCGTCGGCGGCAAACGTCGAGCGCAGGGCGGCGTGCGCGCTGGCGACCACCTCCCAGGCGGCGCGGAGGACATCCGCGTCGATGGTCTCCCCGAAGCTGATGGAAACCTGGGAAGTATGGAACGCGGAGTTCGCGGGTTGCCGCGCTATCTCGAGATAGCGGCGCAGGGCAGTGGGAGAGCCAGACATGTTTTGTTTTTAGAATCCCGCGTCGGTGACCGCGCCGAGCGACGCCGTGGTGACGTGGGAGGCGTATTTGGCCAGCACGCCACGGCGATAGCGGGGCTTTGGTTTTTTCCAGGCCGCAAGGCGGGTTTTGATTTCCGCCGCGGAGATGCCGAGCGTGAGTTTGTGAGTGATGGCGTCGATGGTGATCGGGTCGCCGTTTTTGACAATGGCCAGCGGGCCCCCCTCGAAAGCCTCGGGCGTGATGTGGCCGACAACGAATCCATGCGTGCCGCCGGAGAAGCGGCCGTCGGTGATGAGCGCCACGGACTTGCCGAGACCGGCGCCCATGACGGCGCTCGTCGGCGAGAGCATCTCACGCATGCCGGGGCCTCCGCGAGGCCCCTCGTAGCGGATGACGATCACGTCTCCGGCCTTGATCCCGCCGGCCAGGATGGCTTCGAGCGCTTTTTCCTCGCTCTCGAAGACACGCGCCGAGCCACTGAATTTTTCGCCCTCCTTACCGCTGATTTTCGCGACCGCGCCCTCGGGGGCGAGATTGCCGCGAAGGACCACGAGATGGCTTTCTTTTTTGAGCGGCTTCTTGACCGGGGCCACGATCTGCTGGCCTTTGGGATAGGGTTTGAAGGGGGCGAGGTTCTGTTTGATCGTCTTGCCCGTCACGGTGGGGCAATTGCCGTGGAGCAGTCCGGCGCTCAGCAGCTCTTTCATCATCGGGATGATGCCGCCGATTTCACAAAGCTGGCTCATCTGGTATTTGCCGCTGGGCTTGAGGTCGGCGAGCACGGGGGTGCGGCGGCCGATGCGGGTGAAATCGTCGAGCGAAAGCTTCACATTCGCCGCGTGGGCGATGGCGAGCAGATGAAGCACGGCATTCGTCGAGCCGCCGAGGGCGATGACGACGGTGATCGCATTCTCGAACGATTCTTTCGAGAAGATGTCGGAGGGCTTCATTCCCAGGCGCAGCATGTTGATGACGGCGGCGCCGGCATTGCGGCAGTCGTCCTTCTTATGCTGGGAGACGGCGGCCTGCGCGGAGCTGTTCGGCAGGCTGAAGCCCATGGCCTCGATCGCGGAGGCCATCGTGTTGGCCGTATACATGCCGCCGCAGGAGCCGGGTCCAGGAATGGCGCAGCTCTCGACCGCCTTTGCTTCGGCGTCGGAGATCCTGCCCATCGCCTGCTGGCCGACGGCTTCGAACACGGAGACGACATCGAGGTTGCGGCCGTTGAGGCAGCCCGGAAGGATCGTGCCGCCGTAGACGAAGACGGATGGCCGGTCGAGTCGCGCGATGGCGATCATGCAGCCAGGCATGTTCTTATCGCAGCCACCGATGGCGACGAAGCCATCGTAGCCCTGGCAGCCGATGACCGTCTCGATCGAGTCGGCGATGACCTCGCGCGAGACGAGCGAGTATTTCATGCCCTCGGTACCCATCGAGATGCCGTCCGAGATCGTGATCGTATTGAAGATCGTCGCCTTGCCCTTCGCGGCATCGATGCCGGCGGCGGCTTCGCGGGCGAGGAGGTCGATGTGCATGTTGCAGGGCGTGACCATGCTCCAGGTCGAGGCGACGCCGATCTGTGGTTTATCGAAATCTTTTTCCGTGAATCCCACGGGATAAAGCATGGCGCGGCTCGCGGCTCGGTGAGGCCCGTCGAGCACGAGGGACGAGTACGGGCGCATGTTTGGACTTTTCGACTTCATAGGAGTGGGAAACGTTAACGGGTCGGCAGTGGGAGGGGAAGTGCCGGATTTGTGGAAACTATTGGGCCAGAGCACCGGCACGGGCGCGCACGGTCGCGGCGGCGGTGGTCAGATCGAGGCGCTGCTGTTCGGAGATATTCGGATCTTTCAGGGCGAGTTCGAGCTGCTTCAGGGCGGGACGGGCGAGCCCGGAGTGGGCGTAGCTCTGCCCGAGGTAGACACGGTAGTCGGTGGCGGGGAGGTGATTTTTCTCGGCGAGCGAAATGAGCTTCTCCAGGGATTCCTGCTCGTCGGTGTAAGCGTGGGCGGCGCTGGCCATCCGGGCGTGAAGGAAAAGGACGTTCATGTCGTCGGAGGGGGCGCGGTTTTTCAACTCCCGGGCCACTTTCCAGGCGGCGTCGGCGGAACCCGCGGCGGCGAGGGTGCGGGCGGTGACTTCAAGGGCGGCGAGGTCGTAGGGTTTGAGCTCGAGAGCGCGGGAGGCGAACTGAAGGGCCTCCGGATAGTGTTTCCGAGCCAGGGCGAGAGCGGCGGCCCGGGTCTGGACGGACGGCTCCCGCGGAGCGGCTTTCAAGGCTGCAGCCATATAGTCCTGGCTTGCGGCGGTGGCGCCCGCGGCGTCGAGCATGAGCGCCATCTGGGAGAGGTAGATGCCCGATTGGCCGGCGTCCTTGAATTTCCCGATCGAGTCGATCTTGGGGGCAACGTATGGCGCCGGGAGCCCACGAGTGAAAATCACGCCCCAGTTATCGACGTAAACGAGGCGGAAATCGGGCGATTCGGTGAGGTGGTTCAGCAGAGGCAAAAATTCGCTGACCTGCCCGGCAAGAAGGACGGCGTCGAATCGCTGGCTGCGGTCGAGTTTGCGCCAGAGCGAGGGCTTTTGGACCGCGGCGGCATCGTCGGTCGACGCGGCTGCGAGGGGCAGCTTGTCGAAAGCGTCGCGGGCCTGCGGGTTCACGAAGATTTTTTTTGGCCCGTGAGAGGCAGCTTCGATGAGTTCAGACGGATTCTGGAGCCGGGAATCCACTGGGGCCGCTTTCCGGCAGCCACCCAGGCAAGCCGTGAGGGCAAGGAACGTAAAAAACCGGCGAGGGAGATGCATGAAAGGACGCAGCGTAAAGGTCTGCTCGCAAAAAATCAAAACCACTGCGATGTTCCGGACGTAATTCCTTCCGATATGAAACGCCTCCTCGCCGCCGCTCTCGCCCTGATTGGTATGAACCTCCATGCGGATCCTCTGGCCGTGGGAGCGGCCGCTCCGGACATTACTGCGCCGGACGAGAACGGAAATCCGGTCAAGTTCTCGGATATCTATGCCAAAGGACTTGTCCTTGTTTATTTTTACCCGAAGGCGGACACGCCCGGTTGCACCGCCCAGGCCTGTTCCCTGCGGGACGCGATCGTTGATTTGAAGGACATCGACGTGACGGTGCTCGGGGTGAGCCACGACAAAGAGGCCCAGCAACTCGCCTTCAAAAAGAAGTTCGAGCTTCCTTTTACTCTTATTGCCGATCCGGAAGACAAGGTCATCGAGGCCTTTGGCGTGCCGACTTATCCCGGAGGGTTCGCACACCGGCAGTCTTTCCTGGTCAAGGATGGCAAGATCGTCTGGCGCTCTCTGAGTGCACAGACCAAGACGCACGCGCAAGAAGTCAAAGACGCGGTCGCGGCGCTTAAAAAGTAGTCGTCCGTTTCCTCAGGAGAGATTTCGAGCTACCCGCAAACGGGGGTGGGCTTCGCGCTGTATGCGGTCCGCTTTCACAGGGTAATCTCGGGATTTCTCCTTGAATCCACTCGATCCGCCCTGCCCGTCGATCGCCCGTCCGTGGCGTCTGTGTTTTCCGCTGAATCTCCTGTCGGCCGTTGCGACCGTCTTTTTGCTGATTTGCAGCCAGAGTCACGCTGACGAGCCGATCGATTCATTACTTTGGGAAGTCACCGCCAGCGACTACTCGAGCAATGCACCGCGCGCGGCCGATCTGGATGCCTCCACGCGATGGGATACGGGGAAGTCCCAGGCGCCGGGGCAGTGGTATCAGGTGGATCTCGGGGAGACCCGGTCGATCTCCCGGGTCGAACTAGATGCCTCGGGCTCCAGCAATGATTTCCCGCGCCGCTACGAGTTCTCCATCTCCGATGACGGGAAGAATTGGACGCCGGTCACCTCCGGTGAAGGGAAAGTCATCACCAAGATCGTCTGTCCGACGCCGAAACCCTGCCGTTATTTTCGGGTGACGATTGCGCCGGATAGTCCTCCGGAAGGTGCTTTCTGGTCCATTCACGAGTTGCGGGCCTTTGCGAGCGGAAGCGCGACCGGGAAGACGCTGCCCCGTCCCGCGCCGCGCTGGCGCGTGATCGCACCGACTTTTCCCACTCGCGATACCGTCATCGCCGGCTACGACATCACGCAGTTTGGAATCCTGCCCGACAAGGGCATGGATGCGACGCAGGCAATCAAGCTTGCGACCCGTCTGCTCGCCCGCGCGGGCGGCGGCACGCTCTGGCTTCCCGCCGGGCATTATCGCATCAGCGAGCCGTTGAGTCTGGGGCGGAACGTGACCCTCCGCGGCGACTGGGCCGCACCCGTGGCCGGCAAGCCGATCGGAGGCACGGTTCTGGAGATGACGGCGAACCGTAACGAGCCGGATGGTCTACCGGGGATCAGTCTGAGCGAGGCGGCGGCGGTGGTTGGGGTGGCGTTCTGGTATCCGGAACAGAAGCCCGAGGCGATCGTGCCCTATCCGCCGACGGTGAAGCAATTTGGCGGCACGGGGATGGCCCTGGAGAACGTGACCTTCATCAACGCCTTTCGCGGCTTCGTCTGTGGACCTGAGGGCTGCGCGCTTTTCTTCATGCGCAATCTCTACGGAACGGTACTGGACACCGGCATCGAGATCGATGGCACCAGCGATATCGGACGCATGGAGCACGTCCGGTTTTCACCGGCTTATTGGTCGGGATCCGGGCTGCCCAACTCCCCGGTGGCAAATGGACCGCACGCTCAATGGATGCTCGAGAAAGGCGCGGGTATCGTGATGCGCCGCAATGACTGGTCGTATGCCTACGATGTCGAGCTCGAGGGCTACCGCTATGGATTCCGCGCGTTGATTAGCAAGGAATACGAGTCTCTCTCGAAGGGGTGGAAAACCTATCCCAATGGCAACAACGCCCGCTTCCGCTTCGTGCGCTGCCGGACGGCCATCGACTGCGAAAATCTTTCCGACGTCGGGATGATGTTCGACGATACCGATATCGTCGACGCAGACGAGGGCATCCTCGCCGAGCAGACTTTCGACAGCGTGCTCCAGCTTCAGAATACGCGGATCTCCGCGAAGAGCGCCGCCATCCGGCTGCTCGGGAAAGGGCAGGTCCTGCTGACCAACTGCACGGTGGACGGCCCGGTCGACAATCGGACCGGCTATATCGGCGCCCTCGGTTGCACCCCGGCCGTTCCGACGCTGAGTGGCAGCGCGCCGGGCGTGGGCGAGACGCGAAATCTGACCGGCACGGCCCCCGCGACCGTAAAGTCGCCCTACACGACTCCGACGGACCGATTTGCCGCCCCGACCAGCCGGCTGGCGGTGGTTACCGATCCGAGCTACGGAGCGAGGGGAGACGCGCGTGCGGACGACACCGCCGCGGTGCGAAAGGCGATGGCGGCCATGGCCATCGGCGGAGGCACGGTCTATTTTCCGGCGGGCGAATATCGCATCACCACAGAGCTGGTCGTGCCGCCCGGGGTGGAACTGCGCGGTGTCAACGAAGGCCCGCACACGGCGCAGACCCGTGGCTCGGTGATCGATATCGCCACCGGCCGGGGAAAAGAAGATGGGCCGGCCTTCATCACGCTCGCGGCCAAGTCCGGCCTGCGCGGGCTCACCTTTCACTATCCCGAGCAGGATGCGCTGAAAGTCGTTCCTTATCCCTGGATGATCCGCGGTGCCGGAGCGGAGGTATGGGTCATCAACGTGAGCTGCACGTTCGCCTATCGCATGCTCGATTTTGCGACCTACCGCTGCGATGCGCACTATATCGATTACGTCGGGGGGCACGCCTTCCGCGAGGCCTTCCGCATCGGGGGCGGGAGCGTGGGCGGCCGCTTGATCAACTGCCAGTTGAACCCGAGCTACTACAGCTTCACGAACGGCTACGCGAATTCGCCGTCACGCCTCAATCCGAAGGATCCGGGCCGCATCATGGATGCCACGGCCGAATACGGAAAGGCGCACGCCGATGCGTACGTGATCGGCGATTGCACGAATCAGATTCTTTTCCAGAACTTCGTCTTCGGCGCGGCGCACGGACTCGTCTTCACCGGCTCGAAGACCGGCGCCTCGGGGTGGTGCCTGGGCCACGGCAGCGATGCGTGCGGCTGGTCCGTCTGGGTGGAGAAGATCGGTGCGATGCCGGTGATCAATACCCAGCTCGTGACGATCGACAGCTTCAAGCAGGAGCATGGTTATATTGGCCTGAGTCCTCGATTCACCGGTGTCTTTTCGATGATCGGCGTCGATGCCTGGGGCAGCCCTTCGAATGCGATCTACGTCGGGGGCGGCACACTCTCTCTGACGTCGGCGGTGCTCGCCCGCAGCGGTCAAGCGACCGTGTCTCTCGATGGCTCGGGACGCGCCGCGATCGCCAATGCCGTGGTGCGAAATCCCGATGTGGTCCTCCAGCGCGTCCGTACGGGGGATAATGCACGTTTCAGCGGCGTCCTTCTCACTGGAGATTCCACCCGGATGGTCAACAGTGTCAGCGATCTTGGCGATGGACTGGATCTCGTGCGGGTTCCCGGCAGCGTGATTGGCGTGCCATTCAACGCGGCGGATGCGCTTCCGACGGCGGGTTGGAAGCTCAAGCCGTCGGAGAACGCCGGCGATGCAGCTCTCGCCCTTGACGGGAAGGCGGAGACCCGCTGGACGACGGCCCGTCCCGCCCGCAAGGGGGACGAGGTGGTCGTCGAGATGGATCGCGAGCATCCCGTGACGCGCGTCCGGGTCGATGCCGTGGCCTCGGGCAATGATTATCCGCGCCGCTTCCAGGTTTTGCTTTCGCGGGATGGAACGAAATGGAGTGATCCGGTGATCACGGGACGCGGCGAGGCTGACCTGCGCGTCGGCTTCAAAACCCAGCCGGCGAAGTTCATCAAGATCGTGAACCTGGCGGATGCCGGCGGGTTCTGGTCCATTCACGAAATCCAGGTTTCCGAAAAGTAGCCGGCGCCGTCCGGGCCGGTTCATGGTGAGGGGCGCGAGTAGCTGGTAGGTCCAGCGCTCGCGCGCGAGCGTCGTAAGGGAGCGGTCCGGATAGGGAGTTTTCACGGTCGGGGCGAGGGCTGCAAGTCTCTCAGGGATAAATACTACCGGGGATGGGTTCCTCTTGAACGAACACGTTGTATCGCCTGCCTTCAGGTGACACTCACCCAAACCCTATGAAGTTAAGACTCCTCCTAGTCGCCGCGCTTTGCGCGGCTCCCATGGTGCTGTTCGCCGCTGATCCAGATGCGGATAACACCGGAAAAAACCAACGCGACAAGTCCGGACAGACGCTGACGCCCATCGATCAATCCAACGATCCGGCGGATATCAAAATCACGGCGGAGACCCGGAAAATGGTGGTCGATGACAAGTCGCTCTCCACGAACGCCAAGAATTGCAAAATCATCACCACGAAAGGCGGCGCGGTGACCCTCCGCGGGCCGGTCGACTCCATCAAGGAGAAGAAGACCATCGCAGCGCACGCCAAAGCGGCAGGCGCCACCAGCGTGACGAATCAACTCGAAGTCAAAACCTCAAAATAAATTCTTATGTCAAAATCAATCGTTGGAATCGGAACTCGCGGACAGGCGGAAAGCCTGGTCAATCGGCTGCAAAATCAGGTGGGAATCTCCGCTTCGGAAATTTCGATCCTCCTGCCGGATACGGAAGGTACCCATGACTTCGGTCATGTGAAGGCGACCAAGGCTCCCGAGGGGGCGACGACCGGCGCCGTTGCCGGGGGCGTGGCTGGCGGGGTATTGGGACTGCTTGCGGGCATCGGAGCCCTGGCTATCCCCGGAGTTGGCCCTTTCATTGCGGCTGGGCCGATCATGGCGGCGCTAGGCGGCACCGCATTGGGCGCTACGGCCGGCGGCCTGGTTGGGGCCCTGGTTGGACTTGGAATTCCCGAATACGAAGCCAAGACCTACGCGGAGAAATTGCAGAAAGGCAACTACCTGGTCGCGGCACGAACCCTCGACGGAGACGATCTCGATAAAGTGAAAGATGCTTTCAAGGCCGAAGGTCTCGAAGACATCGCGACCACGAGTGACGCAAACGCTCCCAAAGCCTGAGCAAGCGTCTTCTGGAATAAGAATCAATATGAGAAAGCCCTCCTTTTTGGAGGGCTTTCTTCTTTTGAGACGAGAGGATGAGGAGGGTGGGACGAGCGGGTGGCGCCCGGCCTCGTCATCCGGCGAAAATCAAGGGGCCGGCTTCTTCAATTGAATCGCCGTGGGATCATTGATCCACATCTGTGGAAGACCCTTGTTAATGACGATCGTGCCCTTCACTTCCACGATCTGGCCGAGATAAACTTTTTCCGGATCGGATCCGAATCTTTCCACCGCCATGGGATAGACGAGCGCGCGAAACGTCGGGGCGGTGGGCTTTCCTTCGATTTCAAAAATAACGGGTCCCTTGAAGACGCGTCGAACCTCGATGACCCGGCCAAACACCGTTGCGAAAGTCTTGTCATGATCTTTCGCGGCCGACGCGGCAAAAGTAGGGCGCTCCTGGGCGGAAAGGGTGGCGGTCCATGCAACGAGCATGGTGAGGAATAGGACGAGTTGGCGCATGGCGCGAAATTTTCTGGCGCATCGTATCCCTGTCCAGAGGGAACCTGCAGTCCCAACGTTACAATTTCGCCATGTTTAAAAACGGACTATCGACGGTGACGGCATCCGCGCTTCATTGAGCGCGCCATGAGTTTCCTGTCCCGATCGATTTCGTTCGCCGCCTGTGTCATCACAGGGGGGATCGGTGCGGTCGTCCTCGTCGGGATATGGCCTGGCATCATCGGGCTGCAACGCGGGGAGCCGCCCCCGGCGCCTTCACAAGCGGTCGTCAAGGTGATGCCGACCTGGAGCGATTTGACAGCGGGAGGTTCCGTTGCGACGGCTGAGAGGTTTCGTGCCCTCGGTTGTCCGCCGGACGTTATCCGGCGCATTCTTGGAGAAGGCGAAGATGGCCGCCAGACAAGCGCCGCAGCGATGCAGCCGGCTGCGTCGACTCCGAGGCCCGTAGTGCGGACCACAGCCACGATTTCCCCTCCGGCACAACCCATGCCGACACCCGTGCCGGTGGCTGTTTCCGCCTATCCCCGGGATCTCGTCATCGTTGCGCCAACGGGTGATGTCCCGCTGCCGATAGCCTTCCAGTCGCTGCCTCAGGACGGAAATCTGACCCCGGAAAAGCGGGCTCGTCTCGATGCCATCCAGGAGCAGTTTCTGATGGCAATTGGGGGGCCAAACCAAGATCCCGCTTCCCCTACGTATCAGACTCTCTGGCGCAAAGCGCAGCGTGAAGCCGATGCGCAGTTCAAGGCCGTCTTCGGGGCCACAGAGTTCATGCGCCGGTTGACGGCGAGCTTGCGAGAGCAACGATCAGAGAGCGCCACACGTTAAATTCCTCTGTCGGGCGGTGATGTCACAAAAACGTCACGCATGGTTTGTTGTCGCCCCCAAACTTTCCGTTTTGTGTGCGCCTCGCCGCGGGCGTTCCCCGTCCCGTGGCACGAACCCTAAAATTCCCGACCTCATGATGAAACGAAACCTTTTGGCGACCCTCGGTCTGTCGCTTGTCGGCCTCGGCCTGACAATGGCATCGAGCAAAGCGCTCACCTACTCCAACGACGATCTCCTGCTGGCTTTCTACACGGAAAGCGATTCCACCAGCGTAGTCTTCAACATCGGTCAGGCATCGACCTATCGCGATGCTTCCGGCGAGCGCTTTCTGAGCATTGGCAGCGTGGCCGCTGACCTGAAGGCTCAATTCGGCGACGACTGGGCGACCCGCGGCGACCTGCACTGGGGTGTTTTTGGTACTTCCTACAATGCGGCGGTTGGGACCGATTCCGCATGGACTCTCTACGCATCCCGTGTGCAGACGACGGTCGGCACTCAGGCTCAGCCTTACAATCTCGGCAGCATCGCAGCGCAGAGCCAGCCAGCTACGAGGATCAAAGACTCCGGTGACGCTTATGCGGCGACGGGTACGATCACCGGCCTGACGGCGGGAGCCAATGCCGCGGCGGCCGTTCAGAGCGCTTCGGCCGACAACGATTTCGGCGGCTACCAGGCCGGCGAAGGTGGAACGAGCTACAGCTATTTCAGCAATGCTCTGGCTGACTTCGCAAATGGTGTCGTCGGCTCCGCGGTGGATCTGTTCCGCATGCCGACCGGCAGCAGCACGAGCAAGGGCACCTATACCGGAACCTTCACCGTCGGCACGGACGGGGTCGTTCGTTTCTCGACGGTGTCGAATCCAAGCCCGACGCCGACTCCGACCCCGGTCGTGACGACCCCGACTCCCGCGCCGACGCCAGCCGGCCTGTCGCCTGCCGCGATCAAGACGATCAAGAAGCAAATCGCGAAGGTTCAAGCCGACATCAAGAAAGCCAAGAGAATCGACAACGCTCAGCAACGGGCCAAGAAGCTCAAAGCGCTCAAGAAGAAGCTCAGCCAGCTCAAGAACAAGCTCAAGTAATCGCCAATTCCCAATCTGCAACCATCCCTAACTTCCCTATAAATCCAATGAAACTCCTCAAGCACGCAGCAGTCGGCCTTGTGGCCATGAGCTTCGCCGGCATGGCGTCCGCTCAGACGACAATCAACATCACCGGCTCGTCCGCGTTTCGCGCTTTCGCGCATACCGCGATCATGAAGCTCCTCGGTGGAACGGCCAGCACTCTTCCCGCCGGCAGCGGCTACGGCTACACGGGTTCGGGAGGCCTCGGCAAAGCGAACTCGGCCATCTTCGTCGGCACCTACAACAGCCAGCCCGTGATCATCCGGACCACGTGGACCGGTTCGGCAGGTGGCGTCCAGACCGTGGGTTCCAGCACGAGCGCTTTCAAAGTCAAGTTCCTGCCTGCCAACTCGACCACGTCGACGACGGGCACGGCCAGCTTGACCGATCCAACCGCCGACAGCGCCCCGAATGAACTCGCCGTACCGCAAATGGCGTTCTCGGACGTTTATCAGGCATCCACGCCGTTCCGTGGAACCTTCAACAGCCAGGCCTACGATACCCTCGTCGACAACGTGGTCGGTGTGGTCACCTTCCAATGGGTGAAGAGCAAGGGCGCGAATGCCGGCATCACCAACATGACGCCGCAACTTGCGCAGGCACAATGGGTCGGCACTGGCACCTGCCCGCTGGCTCTCTACACCGGCAATCCCGCCGACCAGAGCACCCTCGTTTACGCGAGCGGTCGCGATGCCGACTCCGGCACGCGTATCTCTGCTTTCGCGGAAACCGGCATCGGCAACACGACCACGGTTCAGCAGTATGACGCCTCGACCGGCGCTCTTTATGCGCAGCAGACCGTCAACGGCATTGTTTTCGCTCCCGGTGAGGGCGGTGAAAAGTCCGGCGGTAACCTCGCGACCAAATTGGGTGCAAACAGCCTAACGAACTCCTACGTCAGCTACCTGAGCACCGGTGATGCAGCCTCCCTGGTGACCCTTGGTGGTACGACCCTTCCGTACAATGGCGTTACGTACACCCTCGCGGGTGTCGAGGAAGGCCAGTACACCTTCTGGTCGTATGAGCACATTGTTTATAAGAGCGGCCTCGCGGGCGCTCCTCTCGATTTCGCTGAGCACCTCGTGACCCAGTTGAGCACGGTGGACGCGACGCCTCTTCTCCACGACATGCACGTGACTCGTGCGGTGGACGGCGGTGTTGTGACGGCTGACTACTAAGCTCGAAAACTCAACAGTCTCATTTGTGACCACCCGCGGGCGATCGCCCGCGGGTGGTCCTTTTTATGGAACCTTTCTTCAATTCGTGGCCATCACCAGTGGGTGTGTCACGGATTTGTCACATTTTGTTGCTCACCGAGTTGGGAGCTCACCTGTAGAGACGGTTCCCTTCCAAATTTTCAAGCGTCAGTGAGGAGCGATTTGTCCCCATATCGATCGAAAAAAACTTGCCGGAAAGCCTTTGTGGCTTTGCAGCAAGTTGTTTGCGTTCTTTGGGTTGCTTCGTTTTCGTTTGGGGAGATTTCTTACGCCCAGCAACCTCCGGTGGCTGGAGTTAGCGCCCAAAATACAGCGCCTGCGGAAGCTCCCGAAGGAGGGACGACCTACATCCGTGAATACCGGGTCAAAGGTGGCGGGAAGCTGATGGGAGGAGAGGAAATCGGCGAGGCGGTGTATCCGTATCTCGGTCCCGGGAGGAGCGCGAAGGATATCGAAAACGCCAGAAGCGCCTTGGAAAAAGCCTACCAGGCCAAGGGATACCAGACGGTGTCGGTGTCGATCCCGCAGCAGGAAGTGCGTGGCGGGGTGGTGTTCTTGCAGGTCGAGCCGAACCCGGTGGGGCAATTGCGAGTGAAGGGCTCGCGCTATTTTTCGTTGGAAGACATCCGTAAAGGAGCGCCGAGCCTGGCGGAAGGGCAGGTGCCGAACTTCAACGAAGTGGCCAAGCAAATCGTCTCCCTCAATCAGTTGGGAGACCGGAAGATCACGCCGACGCTGCGGCCCGGAGTGGTGCCCGGGACGGTGGACGTCGATCTGAACGTGAAAGACACGTTCCCGCTGCACGGGAGCATCGAGCTCAACAACCGGTACAGCGCGAACACGACGCCGCTGAGACTCAACGGAGCGATCAGCTACACGAACCTGTGGCAGCTCGGGCACGCGGTCGGATTCAGTTTTCAAATCGCGCCGCAGCGACTGGAGGACGCGACGATCTACTCGGCATATTACATCGCGAGGATCCCCGGGGTGGACTGGTTCAGCCTGATGCTGCAGGGGACCAAGCAGAACTCGAACGTGTCGACGCTCGGCGGCGGAGCGGTGGCGGGCAGCGGGGAAATGGCCGGGTTGAGGGCGATGTTCACGCTGCCCGCGCCGAACACGAAAGGCTTCTACCACTCGTTGAGCATGGGACTGGACTACAAGCACTTCGACCAGGACTTGAACATTGCCGGCAGTTCGACGGGATCACCGGTGACGTACTGGCCGTTCTCGATCGAGTACAACGCGGCGCTGGCGCTGGAAAAATCGACGACGGAATTCAACGGCGGGATCGTGTTCGGGACGTACGGGCTGGGGAGCAACGAAGAAGAATTCGACAACCGGCGGTACAACTCGGACGCGACGTTCTTCTACTTCAAGGGAGATGCGTCGCACACGCAGGAGCTGCCATACGGGTTCCAGGCGTACGGGCAGGTGCAGGGGCAAATCGCGAGCGAGCCGCTGGTGGACAGCGAGCAATTCGCGGGCGGCGGGTTGGACACGGTGCGCGGATATCTGGAAAGCGAAGTTCTGGGGGACAATGCGCTGATCGGGAGCTTCGAGTTCCGGAGCCCATCGCTGCCGCAGGTGTACGGGATCAACGAGTGGAGGATCTACGGATTCGTGGAAGGCGGGAGCCTGACGCTGAACGACCCGCTGCCGGAGCAGCAATCGAGGTTCGACCTGGCGAGTGTCGGTGGCGGCAGCCGGATGAAGATTTTGGATCACCTGAACGGGTCGCTCGACGCGGGCGTGCCGATGATCACGCAAAGCTCGAGCCCCGCCGGGGAAGTGCGGCTCACCTTCCGGCTCTGGGGGGAATTCTAGGGGGAATCAATTTTTATGAATATTCGACACGGAGAAACGGAGAAGGGGAGACACGGAGAAAAACCAGGAGCGGAAGAAGTCGCCGTGTCCCCGCGTTCCCGCGTCCCCGCGTCGCGTTGGATCGCGGCCCTGGCCGCGATCCTGCTTTCGGCTGCCCCTGCGCAGGCGTGGTGGGACAGCGGATGGACGCTGCGCAAGAAGATCACGATCGATACCACGGCGGACGGAGGAGCGATCAACGATCCGATCGGAACGAGCGCGGTGCTGGTGCGGCTGCACGACGGGAACTTCGACTTCGCGAGCGCGAAGGAAGACGGAGCCGATATCCGATTCGTGGCCGGAGACGACAAGACGCCGCTGAGCTATCACATCGAAAAATACGACTCGCTGCTCAACGAAGCGTTCGTGTGGGTGAAGGTGCCCGACGTGAAGCCCGGCGCGCAGACGAGCGTCTGGCTGTACTACGGGAACCAGGGCGAAAAAGCGACGTACACGGGGAACCCGAAGACCACGTACGACGGGGACACGATCGCGGTTTATCACTTTGGGGAAAAAGGATCACCTCCGGCGGACTCGAGCGCGCTGGGGAACAATGCGGAAACCGCCGGAGTGGCGAGCGAAGGCTCGATGATCGGCGGGGGCCTGCGGCTCGACGGCAAGACGGCGGTCAACCTGCCCGCATCGCTCAAATGGAGCGGAACGCTGACGTGGGCGGCATGGGTGAAGCCTGCGACGCTGACCGGCACGATCTTCCAGGCCGGTGAATTTTCGATCGGGCTCAACAACGGAGCGCCGTACGTCGCGGTCGGAGGGCAAAGAGCCGTCGGAACAACGCCGCTCGCCGCCGGGACGTGGAAGCTTCTCGCGGTGGTGTCCGATGGATCGAAAATCACGCTGTATGTCGATGGCGCGGAAGCCGCCACGTTGAGCGCGGCACTGCCTGCCTCGGGTACGCCGCTGGTCATCGGTGGTGACGGATCGATCACGGGCGAACTCGACGAACTCGAGATCTCGCGGATCGCGCGCTCGGCCGGCTACATCAAATTGCAGGCGCTCGGGCAGGGGCCCGATGGAGCGTCGAAGCTGATCAAGGAAGACGCCGACGAAACGCACCAGGCCGGGTGGTTCAGCGGCGGATTCGGGCTGTTCGGAACCTTGATCAAGTCGGTGACGATCGACGGCTGGGTGGTGATCGGAGTGCTCGCGATCATGGCCGTGGTCACGTGGATCGTAATGGTGACCAAGTTCTTCGCGCTGCTCAAAATCGAAAAAGGGACGGCACAGTTCATCGAGGAATGGAGCCACGTGTCGAGCGACCTGACGGCGCTGGACGACGAAAAAGAGGTCAAGAAGATCGGGACGAAGGAAGAGGACGAAGAGCCCGATGCCCTGCACGACTCGCCGATTTATCGGATCTACCACATCGGATCCGAGGAGATCGAAAAGCGCCTTCGCGCGGGCAAGAAAGGGATTGGGTCGCGGGCGTTGCAGGCGATCCGAGCGAGCCTGGACGGCGGGATGGCGCGGGAAAGCCAGCGGCTGAACGCGCACATGGTGTTCCTGACGATCGCGATCGCGGGCGGGCCGTTCATGGGGCTGCTCGGAACGGTCATCGGCGTGATGATCACCTTCGCGGAGATTGCCGCGTCGGGCGAAGTGAACATTAATGCGATCGCGCCCGGCATCGCGGCGGCGTTGATCGCGACCGTGGCCGGCCTGGTCGTCGCGATCCCGGCGCTGTTCGGGTACAACTACCTCGTTTCGAAAATCAAGGAAGTCACGGTCACCTCGCAGGTGTTCATCGACGAGTTCGTGACCAAAATGGCGGAGTTCTACCCGCCGAAGGACAAGGAGTAATCGAAAATGTCCCTGAAAGCCGACAGCGAGGGAAAGAGCTACGACGACATCAACGTCACGCCGATGGTGGATCTCTACCTGGTGCTGCTGCTGATCTTCATCATCATGACGACGGCCGGCATCCAGGGCGTAAAAGTGAACCTGCCCAAGGCGAGCAGCGCGCCGAGTCTGGCCAAGCCGAAGACGAAGGCGATCACGGTCAACAACGAAGGGAAGATCTTCCTGGATACGGTGCCGGTGACGCTGGCCGACCTGGAAGGCAAGCTGCAGGCCGCGAAGGCCGCGGTGCCGGACCTGCCGGTGGTGGTCAAAGGGGACAGCGCGACGCAGTACCAAGGGATCATGGACGTGCTCAACGTGGTCGGGAAAGTCGGGATCACGCAGGTCGGACTCGCGACCAAAACCAAGGATAAATAGATGGCACCTGCGACCACCCAACCCCGTCCGAAGAAGGTCAAGCGCAGCGCGTGGCAGAAGCACCGCGTGGCGATCATCATTGGGGCGATCGTGCTGCTGACCGGGTTCGGGTTCGCGATCAAGGCCATCCTGTCCGGCAAACCCTCTCCGCCGCCGAAGCCGCCGATGATGGTGTCGATCAAGCTGCCACCGCCGCCCCCGCCGCCACCCACGCCGCCGCCACCACCACCCGAGCCGCCGAAGCCCGAGGAAAAAATGGTCGAGCAGGAGCCGGTCAAGGAAGAACCCAAGCCCGAGCCGCCGAAAGCGCCGGAGCCGCCCGCGCTGGGAAGCGCGATCAAAGGCGAGGGGAACGACGGGTTCGGGTTGTCCGGATCCGGCGACGGCCGCATTGGCGGAACGATCGGCGGAGGCGGAGGCAACCGCAGTAAATGGGGCTGGTACGCCGGCCAGGTCCAGCAATCGATCACGCAGGCGCTGCGGGCGCATAAATTGACGCGGAGCGCGAGCATGACGCTCACGGTGCGCGTGTGGGCCGACGCGACCGGCCGGATCCAGAAAGCCACGTTATCCGGCAGCAGCGGCCGGGCCGATATCGACCGGGCCCTCCAGAACGACATCCTCACCGGCCTGCAACTGCAGCAGGCGCCACCCGAAGGCATGCCCATGCCGATCGTGCTGCGCATCACCGCCCAGCGACCCTAATCTCCATGTCCCGACTCCTTTATCTCCTTCTCTTCATTGCCCTGGTCGAGCGCGCACCCGCGCAGCAGCTCGCCGCCGTCGAACCGACGGCCGGCACGACCAGTGCGGCAGCATCGACCGCGACCGACGAAGCCGCGACCA
>Ga0310811_10000226_pt1 | contig 80751 bp, 151 predicted proteins | sample YCmetagenome_FD_207642 | JGI IMG/M metagenome (GOLD analysis project Ga0310811, IMG submission 207642) | Soil microbial communities from experimental microcosm in Duke University, North Carolina, United States - YC | ecosystem: Engineered > Artificial ecosystem > Soil microcosm > Unclassified ... | reverse complement strand
CGCTGGCGATGCGCTGGCAGTCGTCGCACACGTCGGGTGCGTGGTCGCATCCGTATTCGGCGGCGGCTTTCACGAGCCGCTGGGCGATGTCACTCACCGGGCACCTCCTCGAACGCTTCCGGCGTGAACGCGGCCTCGTCGTACTCGATGACCGCGCCGCCGTCTGGCCACGTCTGGAACGGCGCGTAGTCGTCGGGGTGATGCGCGGAGATGTGCGAGACGAGTTCGGCGGTCGGCACGGGCTGCTGGCAGATCTCGCAGCGACCGGTGTTCAGGTCACTCACCGGGCACCTCCGGGTCGGTCGTGCCCTCCAGGGCGGCGCGGATGATGCCGAGTTCGCGGGCATCAGCCCATCCCCTGCTCACGGCGTCGATGAGGCGCTGCGCCTTCGCTAGGCGCGAGTGGTACTCGCCGGACTCTTCGCGGAACTTGATCGTGTTCGCGTGCAGCTGCTCGTTTTCGGCTTCGAGTTCGGTGATGCGGCCGTCTTTGGCGGCCTCACGGGCAGCGGCCACCTTGACCGCAGCCTCGCGCATCGCAGCTACGCCGATGTCACCTTGCGGGTCCGTCGGGTCGAAGTACTGCTTGTCGATCTCCCGCCGGATCTCGTTGCGTCGCTGCACGGCCGGGTCGGTGCCCTGGAGTCGTCCCAGGTCACCGATCGCCTGATCAGCACCACCAGTCGGCATGGTCTTCTCCTCGCGGTTTTGAGGCCCGTTGGGGCCGGGTTGGATGGATGACACTGGGGAAGCGGTTTCAGGCGCTCTGCGGCCATCTGGGGCGGGCGGAATGGTCACTTCCACTCAACTCCCATCTCGTCGAGAAGGTCTTTGGCGTCCTGATGGGCACAGTTCTGGCCGCTGTAGCGCAGGCCGAAGAACCCGTGGGCCTGGCAATCGCCGTTGTGGTCGAACCAGCACGGATCGGCGTCAACCAGATCGGCGAGCAGCTTCAAGGCGCGGCCATCCGGGGCGGCCATCACGCCTCACCGCCCCGGACAGCGGCGATCGCGGCCAAGCCGGGGTAGCGCAGCGTCCACCCATCGGTGGCCTCCCGCTGCCAGGCTTCGTACTGCTCCGGGGTGAAGTCGCCCTCCCGGTGGTTGGCGCGGCGCGTGCAGTACTGATCCACGAAGTCCGCGCGCGCCCTCACTGCATCGACCTTGGCCGCCTCCACGGTGGCGTCGTCGGCGGACACCCGGCGGTACCCGGTGTCGAGGATCCCGGCTGCGGCTTCGTCGGCTACCAGGGCGTCGCGAATGATCGCGACAAGCTGATCGTGCTGAGCATGGTCACTGGGCATGTGTGTCTCCGTGGGTGGTGTGGACGGACAGGTGGGTGGGGGGGGGGGTCACGCGGCGGGCCAGAGCCCGAGTTGCTGGGGCATCAGGTGGCAGATGAGCTGCCGGCCGATGTACTCGGTGTAGGCGGGCGGGATGGCTTCGTTGAGGTCGTCGATGTCGGTCATCCAGTCGATGCCGAGCGCGGCCTGGGCTTGCGGCACGGACGGTTTGCCGCCGCCTTGGCCGTAGACGCCGTAGACGGTGCCGCGGCACCAGCGGTCGTGCTTCGGGCAGACGCTGGGCTCGACGGTGCGCAGGCAGCCGTGCCGCCAGCCGACGGTGAGGTGGCCGCGGTGGGACACATGTTCGGGTGGCGTAGCCGTCCAGTTCCCGAGCTCGAAGTACCGGTGCCGGAAGGTCGGCAGCCCGAAGGTCAGCCCGCATAGAGTCAGGTCCGGCCTCAGGTGTTCGGACGGCCCGTTCTCGATCACGTACGGCTGGCCGACGGCGTCAAGCGCTTCGCGGGTGTCGGGGATCAGGTTGACGTGGTTGTCGATCCAACCTTTGCGGGCGCGGTTGCCGGCGGTGATGGCGATCTGACCTTGACACGGCGGCGAGGCATGGATGGCGGCGAACTCGTGGCCACGCTGCTTGGCGTACTCGATGGCGTCCCCCTGCACGAAGGTGCCGGGGTAGCCGTCGGCGTGGTCTTCGATGTCGACGCCGACGACGTCGAAGCCTGCGCGGATGTAGCCCATGGCGGCGCCACCCTTGCGGCAGTACAGGTCCAGCAGCCGCGGCCGGTCGTGGTTGTGTCGCGGGACATCCCGGGTCATGCCTGTGCCTCGGTTTCCTCGCGGGACTGGATCGCTTCCCGCGCTTCCGTCACGGCGGCCTCATCGACATGCCTCAGCGGCACCGACCGGATGTCCGACCGCCACGTGGCCAGCAGTTCGACCAGGACCTCCCGCACGTGTTTGGGTTCCGACATCACGCCGCCTCGGAGAGACCAGGCGTAGACGGCGTCGGAAGCTCGATACCGGCCATGGAGTCGAACAGGGGTGCATGGTCGGCGCTGTGGGCGCGGGCGTCCCTCGCGCGGATCGCGAACACGTCACTCAACGGCAGATGCCCCGGCACGTGCAGGGACTCTCGAAGGTGCTGGTCGTGTCGACCGCATGCGTAGGCGCGGGCGATCGCCTCAATGACCAGGGGGTGTTCGAGCGGGGACTGGTAGCTCATCTCCGGCCACCCTTGGGGTTGGGGGCGGGCTTCTCGCCGCGCTTCACCCGCTGCTCCTCCGCGTAGGCCTTGGTGTCGCGGCCCCACTGCTCGACCTCACGCACGGTTTTCTGCGCGGCCTTGAACGATCTGATGAGCCCCATTTGGGCCACTTCCCCTCTGCGATGGTTGATACCAGCATAGCGACCAGTGAAGGCTAGTACAACTAGTTCTGTGTACTAGATTCAGCCGATACGCGAATAGTGCCCGCGGAACGGCAGCTCGAACGAGGCTTCCTGCCCGTGCCGGTTCTTTGGGATGTCCACGGACACCATCCCGTTCGGCACACCCTTCATGTCACCGTCGTCCGCGTACTGCCGAGCCAACATGATGATCACGTCGGAGTCCTGCTCGATCGCGCCCGACTCCCGCAGATCAGACATCGAAGCCTTGTCCCGATCGGTGGCCTTCCGGTTCAGCTGAGTCGGCACCACCACAGCGCACTGAAGCTCCCGAGAAAGCTGCTTGCAGCTGCGGGAGATCGACGCGACCTGCTGCTCCCGCGGCACCTTCACATCCCCCTTCACCAACTGGAGGTAGTCCACCACCACCACGTCCAGCCCGGTCTGGCGTTTGCGCGCGCGGCACACGGACCACACATGACCGATCGACAGTTCTGGTGACTCATCCACATAGAGTTCGTAGTTGACGGCCGTCTCGCGGTACTGCTGGAACTGGTACCACGAGTAGTCCGACAGTTCCCGCCGGGAGATCTCACCCATGTCGATCGACATGGCAGCAGAGGCGATGCGGCCAGCTACCTCGATGCCGCCCATCTCAACCGAGAACACCTGGGCGACGCGCCCCTTCGACGCGGCGTACTCAGCCATGTTGTGCGCGGCAATAGACTTCCCATTGCCCGGTCGCGCTCCGACCACATAGAACCGGCCAGGGTGCAGACCGCCGGAGATGTGGCGGTTCAGGTCCGGCCACGGGGTCTCGATGATCTGATAGTCGGTGCGGCTGCGGAACGAGTCCTCAAGCCTCCCGAGCAACACGTCCAACCGTTGGTTCAACGCTGTGTCGTCGGCTGCGTCGAGTTTCCCCAATTCCTCATAGGCCACCGCGACAGCCTCGGAGTACTCCTCGGCAGTGAGAGCACGCTGCATCGAGCGTTGAAGAGACTCACACAGGCGCCGTAGCCGGCCGCAGCGCTGCACCTCAGCGAGAGCTTGGGGATAGTCACCCGCGGCCGGCGGCCCAAGCTTCTCCAAATCCCACAGCAGTTTCGGGGTACCAGACGACTCGGACGCTGCGATCAACGACCGTTTGTCGATCTTCTTGCCGTTGACGTGCAGCTTCTGCGCCACCCCCCACAGGCCACCGAGGTTGCCGGAGCAGAAATCGTCCGGCTGGACCTTCTCCAGCGCGTCCTCGCGAAGGCTGCGGGCAGTGATGGACAGCAACAGCGACGCCAGGTACCGCTCGTCGTCGACGGGGTTGAGCACCACCATCGGGTCGGTCACTTCGCCCTCCAGTCCTGGTCGTTCATGGTCCACGCGGCGAAGTCGCACATCTCCCGAAGCCGGGCGGCGATACGTTCACCGAAAACGGGTTGGATCTCCTTGCCGGGAAGGTTCGTGGTGATCAGGGTGGGTAGTTCGTTCTCGTACCGGTGGTTGACGATGCGGTACAGGGTGTCGTCGTTGAACTGGGTGTGGTTGCCGGCCCCGAGGTCGTCGATGGCGAGCAATGCGGCTTTGGCGTAGTCCCTTGCGTCGACCCCGTCGAAGCGGCGGAGGGCGCCGTTGAGGTCCGCAGCGGTGGTGATGGTCCACGACACTGGGACGCCGATGTCGTAGAACCACTTGCGGGCGGCGTACACCTCGTGTGTTTTTCCACGCCCAGGTGGCCCGGAGAGGATCAAACTCGGCCCGGTCTTGATGGGTGTCGGGTGAAGCCAGTTTCGCGCGACAGTGGCCGCCCAGGACACCACTTTGGGGTGGGTGACGGTGGCGGTGGCGTAGCGGCGGGGAATCACGTCGTCGACCGAGACCCGCTCGTCGCGGGCGAGTCGGAAGTCACGCAGGGACCTGGCGAACAGTCCGCGGGCTTTGGCTTCGATGTCATCGGCGCCCGGGTACTCGGCTGCGGCTTCGTCGATCCAAGCTGCAAGGAGAGCACCGGTGAGTAGTTCGTCGAGGTCAAGCACCGAAGCCTCCATGGTCGGTGTAGTCGTGGTCGGCGGACTGGAACGGGCGATGTTGTTTTCGGCGTGGCCCAACGGCGCCAGTCATCGCCTTGTAGATGTTCTCGACGGAGAAGCTGTAGTTGAGGTTATGGCAGAGGATGTCGACCGCTCGTTCCACGTCTTCGTAGGGGTACTTCTCCAGCGCTTTCGCGACTGTCTGACGTTTGGCGATGAACTTGCCGTTCCGGTCTGTTGCTTGGTAGTAGCGATCGGCGAGGACGTGAGCCGGGGCTGGCGCCTTCGGCTGCTTCTCGGGCTTCTCTGGGGATGCGACTTCGAAGAAGGACTCCTGCCGATCGGCGTCAGCCGATCGGAGTTCTTTTCCTTCTGGTACTTCTTTCTTTTCCTTCTTAGGTACTTCGGGGCTGTGACCTGGGGTTCTAACGCCCCCTACTAACGCTAAGCGTTTGTTGGGTGCGTTAGTTGCGTTAGTCGCCTGCGTTAGTTCGTTAGTAGGGTGCGTTAGTTGCTCACGCTCACTAACGCACCCTACTAACGCAGACTCACGCACCTCACTAACGCCCTGATCGCCACGGCGACGCTCCTGCAACCGATGCCAACGCGCCCGTCCCTGCGCACGCTTACGCTCCAACCGCTCATCAATCTCAGACGGACCCCCGCTGCGGACGATCTCGAAGTTGCACACCCACTCGACGCCATTCACGCTGTCAACGCGGGTGAACCACTTCTCTTCCTCCAGCCACGCCAGGGCTTCCTCGATCTCATTGAGGGTGCACCACGTCTCCTCCGCGAGAGTCCTCATAGCGACAGTGATGCCCGCACCATCCAGGTGGGCGTGGCCGGCCAGCACCTGCGCCACATGCCCACCCAGACGGTAGAAGCGGCCATTGCGGACCGGTTTGGGGAGTTGCCGCGCCCATGTACGGGCGTTGAGCTTCTTAGCCACAGTTCCCCCTCCGTGCCCACGCGAGCGCCCACTGCTGCTCCCAGTGCTTGTCGGAGAGTTCGCAGAGCCGGATGGAGCGGGCGAGTAGTTCGCGGCACTCTTCTTCGAGCTCGGGGTCTGTGCGCCCGCTGTCGAGGAGTTCGCCGAGTTCGGCGAGGACTGCCATGTTTTCCGCAGCGGCAGGATCACTGCTTGCCCACCGTGCTGCGGCGGCCCAGGCGTCTGCTGTTGGGCCGGTAATGTCGACGCGCTCATTGGTGGCCATCGCCACCTGACTTCGTGGCGGCGCGCGCGAGCATCCCGGCAACCACGGCTGTGGTCGCGGACTCGGGGTCGTCCTGGGATGCAGGACCGTGCAAGATCATGTGAAGGAGATTCCTCGTACTAGAAGGTGGATAGACGGTCCCCGACGAAAGCGGTGCTAGGTGCTCATGCGGCGTCTCCGAACAAAGTCGGAGTGGACATCTCGTCGTCGAGGCGGCGCAGGTTGTTCACCGCTGTCTGCCAGTAGGACGGCTTCAGTTCGATACCGATGCCCCGGCGTCCGAGCTTCACCGCCGTGTAGACCTCCGATCCGATGCCGAGAAACGGGGTCAGGACCGTCTCCCCGGGGTTGGACCACAGGCGCACGCAGCGTTCGATGAAGTCGAGCTGAAGTGGGCAGATGTGGCGCTCGTCGGCGTCCTCCCGGCCGGCGCGAACGTTGAGCGTGTTGGTTTCTTTGATGTCGACCCACACTGGGCATAGATGATCGCCACCGATGTCGTCTGCGGTCGTGGAGCGGTCGAACCAGATCGGGGACGCCCACTCGATCCAGTCGTCGTTGGTGACCTCCCCCTTGGTGGCGTCGTGGGGGATCGGCATCGCGTTGTCGCCGGGCTTCTTGAAGATCAGCAGATAGTCGGCGAGCGCGGGCCGGGTCTTGGAACTGTCGCGGTTCTTGGTGGCAAAGGCGAGGGCGTGCGCCTTCGTCCTGATCGACTGGGCCTGTGGGTCTTTCCACACAGTGACCTCGCCGTAGAAGATCCAGCCGACCTCTTGGAAGAGGCGGATAACATCGCCCCGGAAGTCAGTGAGTCCGATGAACCCGTCGACAGCCTTCTTGGTGGCGATCTGCTGGACGTGGACGCAGGCGTTGCGGCCGGGTTTGGTGACCCGCAACTGGTGCTCCACGATGTAGCGGTAGTGGTCGAGGAACTCGACCCGATTAGCAGAGTTTCCCAAGTCGCGCATCGATGGCGAGTACGTGTACAGGCTGTCGAACGGCGGAGAGCACACAGACAGGTCAACCAAGTCGTCGGGGATCTCCGCCATGCGTTCACACGAGTCACCGAGCAGTAGTGTCCAGTTCTCGCCGTGGTCGTCGGCGGTCTGGTAGTCGTCGATCATGCTGCCTCCTGTTGCTGTCGTGCACGGGATTCCCGCTTTCGATCTCGATCGCAGGCCTTGCAATAGCGCTTGCCGTTCCGAGTGCGCGTGTTCTCTGGTGAGTACGTATGCCCGGCTGGGCAACGCGTTTTGATGGCGTTATTGGCAGCAGGGAGGTTGACCCCACGTCCCTTGGCTTCTCGATCGGCCACGTTGTCTGCAACAGTCCCGACGAACAGATGATCTATCAGGTAGCACGGCGGGTTATCGCACCGATGCGGCACAAGCGGCGCGCTGGCTGGAGGTGGCCCGTATGCCTCAATCCATGCCAGCCGATGCACGGAGAAATTCCGGCCATTGATTCGGCGGATTCCGTACCCGCTAGAGTCTTTGGCTCCTGTCCATTCAAGGCATTCGGTCATGCCGCAATCTCCGTTCGCGCAGACTGCATCGCATCTACGAGATGGGCGGTTACGTTGCTGGCCTCGCGTTCCTTACGTCTGACGTTCGCGGCAATAGCGGATTCAAGTTCGGAGAGCACGATGTGTGCTTGAACGACCCTGGTTTGGCCGTACCGGTAGCAGCGGCGGATGGACTGGTAGTAGGACTCGTAGGAGTCGGACAGGCCAACGAAGACCATGCGGGCACAGTGCTGCCAGTTGAGCCCGAACGCGGCAAGGGATGGCTTGGTGACCAGCCGCGTGATCTCACCATCGGCGAAACCGAGGAGGCCGGCCGCCTTGTCTTCAGGTGAAAGCCCACCGTGGATGTTCACCGCGCCGGTCAGTTCGGCGAGTAGTTCGGCTTCATCGTTGAGCCCGCACCAGATCAGCCACGGCTCGGCGGGCTCGGACAGAACCAGTTCCGCCGCGCGCTTGCAGCGGGCTTCCATCGTCTGCTTGCGGATCTTCGCCCGGCCGCCGACGCCACCGAGGTCTGTGGCGAACAACTGTCCTTCCGCTTCAACCTCTACCGACAGCAGATGCGGAGCGATCTCCAACCCGGGCAGCATGTAACCTTCGTCTGGGTAGCCCATGTCTGATGGCTTCCGGATAGCGAGCGCCCATGTCGCCATCCATCGGAACATCGGGCCGCGGGCGTGGCCCTTCATGCGCCACCCATCCGCGTCGTGGACGAAATAGGCGGCCAGCATGTTGGTTCTGGTCGAATGACCGAGGAACTCGGCTTGCGAGGTGAGCTCCTCGGGATCGTTCGGGGCCGGCGTGGCCGTGCACGACAGGCGGGCGGGAACAGCCGCGAAATGCTTGATGAGCAGGTTCCGGGTCTTGCCGTCCGAGTTCTTGAGGATGCTCGATTCGTCCAGTACAACGGCGTCGATCATGGCGGGGTCGAAGTTGGAGACCATCTCATAGTTGGTGATCCAGATTCCGGGACCCGTGATCTCTGCACCGCTGCGGACGTAGCGGACCGTGGTCCCGAGTTTCGCGGCCTCCCGAACCGTCTGCTGGCACACGGCGAGAGGGGCGACGATGAGGGCGGTGTCGCCGGACAACCGCGCCCATTCGAGGCTGAGGAAGGTCTTCCCTAGCCCCGTGTCCGCCCAGATTGCGGCGCGCCCGACCTGCACCGCCCACTGCACGATCTCCGCCTGCCACTGGTGCAGCATCGGATGCACATCGCCTGGATCAACATTGCGGCCGGACGCGGTTACTGTGGCCTTTTTCCGTGCGAGGAACTCGGTGTATGAGACGTTCACGCCGACTCCCGAGCCGACAGGCCGAATACGCGTTCGTTGTCGCGCTCACTGAGACAATCACCCAGGATCCGTATCGGACGATCCGGCTCGCCGGGGACACTAAGCCCAGCCTTGCGCATCGCTTCCCGAACGGTCTCGCAGGGCCACGAGGCGGCGTCGTCACGCCGGCACCACAGGTTGCCGTCACAGATCTCGATGCGGCTGCAATCGACACACACCCCACCGAACCCTGCCGACCACTCGTGTTTGGTAAACACCTCGATCAGCGCGTCGAGTTCGTCCGGCTGGAGGTCCGGGAGCTGCACCGGCGGTGGCGGTGTCAACATGGGCCGGGTGACAGTCACGATGTCACGCTGGGCTGCGCGAACGGCCGGCGGGGAATCATCCCGCCCGTAGGTGATCACATTGTTGTTGACGGTAACCAGGTGTTGAGTGGTGGCACGCACCATGTTGTTGTCTGTCATCCACTTCGTGACTGCGAAGAGGTTGTCGTCGCTGAGAAAGTGCGCTGCATACGGCGGCAGAGTCCACATGTCGTTCATGCCGCTTTGCTCCTTGCTTGTGGTGTGCGACTCGAAACGAAACCGGGGTTCGCCGGCCGGTACACGTGGATGGTGTTGAGGGGCTGGAGGGTGCGAGTGAAAGTCCACGGCTCGGGGTAGGGCCACAGGTTCAGGTCGATGTCGATCGGCTCCTGCTCGACAACGGCGGTGCAGCCGAAGACGGCGTGGTCGTCCTCCGTGTTGATCTGCTCGATCAGCCAGCGGGCCTCGGGGGAGCGCCAGCCGCAGCGGTCACAGGTCGACCAGCGGCGGCACTCGTCCGCGATACCGGGGACAGTGGTGTGGCCGTCGGCGATAGCGCGGGCAAGGATCTCGTCCCGGGCGGCCTGCTCCTCAGCGAAGGCGGCCATCAGATGCCCCATGGGAGTCGTCCGCCAGCATGACCAGGCGGGGGGTTAGTCGGGTGCGGGTAGTACGGCTTCTGTCGCTGCTCCTCCGGTTCCTCCCCGCGGAGGGCGGCGGCGATCTCGTCCAGGCGGTCCCGCTCACCCTCGTGGAGCTGGTAGCCCCGCATCTCAGCGATCAGGCCCAGGGTCTGGCGGATGCGGGTTTCGGCGCTGCTGACGCTCAAACCAGCGCACCGGCATGCGGGGTCGCCGCACTTCTCCAGGTTGGCGCCACCCCACGGGTTCTCGCCTGGGTCATCAAACGCGGGCGGGAGAGACGCCAGGATGGCGTCAACGTCGATACGGTCGCTCATGCCGAGGTCCCCGTCCTGGCAGCGAGGGCGAGGTTGTACTTGTCCTCGCATACGAAGCAAGTCTTGATTCGCCACCAGCCCTCGTTGCCTAGATCCGGGTCGTTCGGGTAGGCGACGTGCTCGTAGTAGGTTTCGCCGGGATAGATGGTGCGCGGGCAGCCCGTACAGTCGTGATCGAAGCGCGCCTTCCTCATTGTGGTCTTGATCATGTTGCTTTCTCCGTGTCTTCGGTCTCGTTCTGGAGGATCGACACATCCCAGGCGTTGCCGTCCATGACGGCGGCGAGGATGCCTAGCACATCGGCCGGGGTGCCGTGTTCGAGGGAGTGAAGGTCGTCGCCTTCGGGGTCGCTGTCGCCATCCCGCCACTCGACGAGGAACGTCGGCCCGCTCACGCCGCACCAGCTTCAGGTTTGGCGACGCAAAGACCGCCCTCCCACTCCAACCCGCCCGCATAGTTGCGCCACGTGTTCTCCCACGGCTCGATCTGGTGCGTTCCTGGGGCCAGCGTTTCCTTTCCGTCGTCTTCCGAGGTATCCGCGACGTGACGGAAGAAGGTGTCGATTCCTTCCTCGTAGACGAACCGGCCAACCAAGCACAGGTAGCTGATTCCGGAATACTCGCCGAACTCGAAGTGCTCGGTCGGGCAGTCCGGGTGGTGTTCCAGGTCGAACGAGGCGGCACGGAAATCGGGCTCGAAGTCCTCACTGACGTGCAAGACGTGTGGCTTGTCGTTCATGCTGCGTCCCTCACAGGAGCCAAAGCAGGCTTCTCGGCAGGCTCGGCAGGCTGCTGGGCACACAGTTTCAGGAAGTCCCGGAACCCACGAAGATCCTCCACTGTGGCGTTCGAGATGTTCGCCCCGTCATGCTCCTCCGCATACGCAGCCATGAACTTGTCCTTGTCCCAGCCGATCGCCTGCGCAGCCTCGGCGACCTCATGCTTGACCTGGAGCAGTTCCCGCTGCGCCGACAGTTCCTCGCCGGACTCGGGCTCCGGGGCCTCGGAGGCGTCCTTCAGGTCCCGAACATGTGCCTTCGACGGGTCGCACTTGAGCACGTCGAACACCAGCCACTCCAGCGTGAACTGCGGGGCCGGCTTCGGCTTGTCCACACCCGGCCGCATCCCGGCGTGCACCGAACGCAACCCGATCACCATGGGGGCGTGGTCGCGGGACAGGCGCACCCATGCGGAGGAGTCGAACGCCAGGGTTTTGTGGCCCTCGACCTTGTACTCCTTCGACCCTTCGATCGGTTTCCCGGAGTCGTCGAGTGCGGCCACGTCCTTGCCTCGGGCAATCAGAACGACAATCCCCGGGAACGTGAGGAGTGTGGTCATCAGGCGGCGGTGCTTCGCGCCAACCTCGTTCCACACGTTCATCGGCACCTTCACCTCCGCTCCGGGATCGGCGGCGAGGCGCTTCTGGTTGGCCGGTGACTTGCGGGCCCGGAGAGCCGCCATGTCCTTCAGTAGGTCCCACTCGGCGGTCATCGAGTCGATCACCAGCACAACTGGGGGATCACCGACTTCGGCGGCCTTCTGCGCTTCGGCCTTGACCTCCTCGACTGCGGTGTAGATGGAGTGGAAGGTGCCGTCATGCTCGACCACGAGGTAGCGGGCGCCAGGGATGGCGCCGTACTCGTCGGCCGCGCCCTCAGCGATGTCGATCCAGTAGGTTTGCCCGACCCGCTCGGAGGCGGAGAACTGGGCCGCGCCAAAGGATTTTCCGGATTTCTCGCCCCCTTCGACCAGGATGACGGGCCACGGCACCGCCCCGGTCGGGCGCCTCGTCTTCAATGCCATTTCGGTTACTGCTCCCCTGCGTGATGGTGTTGTGGATGGTTTTTGGGGATGACTCGTAGCCGTAACCCGGATGCGGGATACGGCTGGTTACAGGTGGTTAGGAGGCGGCTCGCATGTCAGGGACCTCAACCCCGTGCGGGTACTTCATTGCCCGGATGAACTTCACCAGCCCGTCCTGAACCACGGGTGGCATGTCGTTCACGAGTTCGAGGATGACGGCCTTGCGGTCACGGTCATCGGCCTCAATAGCCGGTGGCGGTTCATCGTCGGGGTCGATACCGGCGGCTGCGAAAGCCTCGATGGTGGGCCACTGAAGGACGTGTGCGATCTTCCGCACGGTGGGGGGACTGGGCTTGGCCTGCTTGCGGTGCACGACCCCGTTCTGGTCTCGGCCGATGACCTCGTAGCCGAGTTCGAGCTGGGACCAGCGGGCACGTGAGATTCCGGAGAGGGTGGAGGCGAGCTCGATGGAGAGACCGAGGTAGAGGCGGCGGTCACGCATGCCTTGACCGAAGGCGCCCCGCTCGCCGGTGACCTCCTGGCTGTTCGCTGGGATCATGCCACCAGGCTACTCCCTAGCATGGGCTAGTGCAACTAGTATCGCCCGCTAGTGGCGTCGCCACGTCACTCTGACGCACTGTAGGTAGCGTCACCACAGCTAGTAAGCCACACTGTCCACATGCCTGAGGACAAACCCCCACAGACACCATTCGGCATCGAGATGGAACGCCGCCGCCGACAAGCCGGCCTGTCCCAAGCCAAAGCCGCCCTCGTCTGTGGAGTAGGACGCTCAAGGTGGGGCCAGGTTGAGCAAGGCTACGAATCCCTAGGCAAAGACACTGGCGGGGTGGAGCACTTCAAAGAAGCACCCCCATCCCGCACTTTCGTCATATCAGTCGCCAAGGGTCTGGGCTGGGATCGGGCCGAGGCCCTGCAACTAGCTGGCTACGACCCCGAGCCCGAACCCACCGACGAACCTCTGAAGCTGCCCCCGTCCGGGCTGATGGAGAACTGGTCGCGGCTCACCCGCACCCAACAACGCGCCTTGGAGTGGATCATCCGGTTGATGTTGGATCCGCACGCATCCGGTGACTTCGCCGACACCGGAAGCGACCAGCGACCGGTGTTCTCCGACCGGCCAGGAGACGGCACCCGTAGCCGCATCTAACCCCAACTGCGGGCCTTGACTGCCTCATCCATCAGCCTTGCGGCAAGCCCCTCATACGAGTCGGGCTCGATGCTGCGTGAAACGATCGGTCGATACGTCGGCACAATCCTGCCGTCGTCGTGCAGCACCCGTACCTTCGCCATAATGATGTAGCTGATCTCGACCGCTTGCCCGCCGGGAGGGATCTCTCCCTCCCGTTGCAGGTGGTCCGCGATCGCGTCACCCAGGTCCGGCACTCTGTCGTCCATGTCTCGTCCCTCTTTCGATCATGCCGCTTCGCGGCGGCGCCGGGACCGCACCACAGTCCGCGGCGACACCCCCACCTGCTCCGCCACCTGCCACGCCGGAGCCCCCTCCACATCGAGCTGGGCGATCTCGGCATCCCGAGCCCGCGTGTCCGCTTTGCGGAGCGCCCCGGCCTCACGGTTGCGTTGGGCCCGGATCCTCTGGCGTTCCCGCTCCGGCACCCCACCCCAAATCCCGTACATCTCGTCGTGCTTGAGCGCGTACTCCAGGCACTCCGACCGCACCTCGCATGCTTTGCAGGTGGCCATGGCGCTACGGGTCGACCCGCCCTTATCCGGGAACCACGCGTCCGGATCGGTTTGGGCACACAGGGCGCTGTCCTGCCATGACGCTTCAGGCTCGGACAGTGCCCGCAACAAGTCCTCGAGGTGCATCACGCCGCACCCCTTGTCTGGCTGGGGATACGCGGCGCCGGCGGCAGGAGCGCTGCCAACCCGCCATCCAACTTGGTCACCCACGTCGGCACCTCAGCCTCTACCGGGACGAGCACCGCGAGGACAACCAGCGCCATGAACAGGCGTTCCGGTTCGTTGCGGTGCCACGTCGCCATACGGCCCCACACCTGGGCAGGGTCGATCTCCCGCACGTCCGTGGCGAGTTGCCGGGCGTCCCGCTTGCCCTGTTTCGCCACGGCCTTGGGGCAACCCGCCAGGACCGGGCAGGCTTCCCGCTCCGCTTTCGCCTCTTCCACTGCCCCCATTACGCTGCTCCCCGACTATCCAGGGCGGGCGTGTACCCGCCTTCGTTGTCCAACACGACCCATTGGCCGCGCCTCACCACAGGACGAGCCAGCGGGTCGTCCCAGGACTTCACCAGCCAGCCGTTGGCGTAGGCCCCCGCAGGGTTCGCGTGGAGCCACCCATGACAGCCTGTAACCCCACTCCCACACGCATCCAGGGCTGACGCCGCCGCGTACTCCCCGCCCTGCGAAGCATTCACGCGGTGGGAGTAGTTCGTGGCGCGCCCGAGGCACACACCGGGGATGGCGATCTCACACATGCCACCGGAGCGTGCCCGCACCACAGCCCGCGCCCTGACCTCTCCAGGCTCCCGCTTCCGCGACTTCGGCTTGACCGGGTTCACAGGGGACTTGCCCGGCACTGCCGCATCCCGCCGCATCGGCTTCGACGCCCGGAGCGGGGTGTTGGTCTTCAGGCCAGTACGGCGCTGAAGAGGCTTCCGCTTCACGACCGCCACTCCACACCGTGCTCGTCAAGTAGGTCCTTCGTTTCACGGACCGGGCAGATCTCGCCAGGCGCCAAGCTCAGATACCCATGCGCCTGACAACCTCCGTGGTGGTCAAACCAGCAGTCGTCAGAATCAACAAGGCACACCAGCAGCTCGAGCGCCTTCGTTTCCAGAGGAGTTCGAGTGTCGCTCACGCTTCCTCCTCGTGGCCTGGCTCAGTCCAGGTCGGCACATCACCGTTCTGGTAGGCCCGCACCCGGGCCACATCCGCCAGGTCAGTAGATTTCCGGTGCGGCTCGTCACGGCGACAAGGGACGAAACGGCCGTGCGTCATGCACACCATCACCGGGATGTCCAGGCCGTCAGCCGACATCTCAGCCAATGCGCTTCGCCGCACCAGACGCAGCGTCTCCCGCGCCTCATCCCGCTCCCGGACCAGCCGCTCTATCGCCGCCTCGACCTCACCGTCTACCGGTCCAAGAGCAGCATCGAGCGCGACATGCACATGCCGCCAGATCGCGGCATTCAGCTCGACCGCGCTTTGGTTCTTCCGGATCTCAGCGAACACGGCGTCGTACGCCCGGTTGCGGGCATCCATCTCGTTGAGTTCGATCTCGCTCATCCATCGTCTCCCTTGGTGGTCTTGGGGGTTAGCGGCTGCAGTCGCCGCGACAGGCAACAACCTGACCGGTCGGTGCGTGTTGGATGCTGTGGTGCATGATCCAACCGTTCTGCCCGTAGGGAATGGCGATGAAGAGCGCGCTCACTGCGAGGCAGGTGACGGCGAGGATGCACATCCAACGGGTGAGCGTGAACGTGGGCTCAGGCTTCACGACACACCCCCAAACCGGGCCTTCAGCTTCGCCATATCCGCCGGCGAGATACGCCCAAGTTCCCGCGGCCGCGAATGCGCATACTGCGACCCATGAAGATTCCGCTGCGACGGACGCACATGCCGGATATGCCAAAACTTTTCCGTCGTCACAGGCTGCCGGGGACAGCGGCGACACTGCACCGCCTCCAAAGCCCCCACCGGTGCCCCAGACTCGCGCTCAACCCGACGCGCGAACGCATCCGCCTCGTTGCGGCTACGCAACCGCACCTTGATGCACTCGCCCACAGTCGGCGGCTCAATCAGGTCGGTGAACAGTTTCCTGGTGCTGGCCTCTCGGGCCCGCACCTCGTCCATGGCTTTCTCGACGGCCGCGGCGTGCCGGTAGGCGGCGGCTTCCTGGTCGCACGCGTGGAGATACCGGGCGGTCATGTCGTGAAGCTCGGTGAGCACGTCGCCGAACCCGAGCATGCGTCGGAGCCACCTCATGCCGCACCGCGCTCAGGGATCGTGGCCACGGGCACGACATGCCAGCCGCGGCACTCGCACTCCACCACCACATGCGTGGAATCAAGATCCTTCTGACGGCGCCGTTCAATGGCTCCCGCGAGCCCGAAGAAGCGGGGAAGCTCCGGGTTGGGACAAGACTTCTCCGTCATGACCCATACCCCCGCTCAGCGTTAAACATGGTTCGCACCCCACGGTTCAAGTTTTGAAGGGCGGACAGCTCGGCCATGTACACCTCGAGCTTCCGCTTGGTGTATTCGAACTCCACCCGGGCGAAGTCCATCGCCTTCCGCTCGCCGGCAGCACCCAGCTCAGCTGCGTGGCGCTTCTCTGTCTGCGGCCCGTCATGCGCCAGGAACGCCTGAGAGCGGGCATGCTCGAAAGCGGTTTCAGCCTCAAGCAGAGCGCGATGCTTCTCGGTGAACACCCTCACGCCCTGGTGACAACTGTTCTTCACCGCGATGATCTGCTGCTCCAGATCAACCGGATTCAAGACCTCGCTCATGCCGCCAGCTCCAGCACCTTCTTGTACGACATACGAAGCCGCCGGGCCGCACCGTTAGGGCTGTAGCCCTTCACGCGCATCAAGACCAGAGCAGCCGCTAGCCGCTCCGTAGCGGTCAGGATCGACGGATCCCCACCATCAACCACCCGCCGCACCGCGACCTCATCGATGTAGTCATCGACCTCGTCAACGGGCTGCTCATCCAGGTCATCGATATCAACCCAATCCATGGGCCGCCGATACCCCTTGGCCTCTGCCAGCCTGATCGTGGAGGTGTACGAACGCTTGTCCTCGACAGTCAACCGGGCGGGAGGGGTGTTCCACATCTTCTCGAACAGGTCACGCACTGCCCGCGCCCGATGTGCCGAAACCGTGGGCCGTATCAACATCAACTTGACGTGCTGGCGACGAATCCCCAACATCGCCCCGATCTTCTGTGCCGACCAGCCGATCGCGATCAACGCTTCCAGTTTCCGACGCGTGATCGTCCCATCAACCTGGGCGCGACCCGCAAAGTCATTGAGAGTCACAGACAGGGCGAGCAGTCGTTTCGCGGTCATGATGTGCGTGTACTGCCGGGGTTTCGGGCCGCCGTACAGGAGAGCCCTCAGCGTGGATTGAGGGACACCGGCCTTCGTCGCTATCCGCTGCCACCCGAGGCCGCTGGCCATGAGTGCACGGACATGCTTCCGCACGGGTTCCGCGTCGACCCACATAACCCCATTGATGTCATAACGCGGGTTCACTTGGTCTTCCTCGTGTTCTGGTAGTGCTGGTCGTAGGCGTCTTGATCCGCCTCGGTCCAAGCTGTCTGTTCGGTCGGGTAGGAGTCGGTGAGCCACCGGAGCCAGTCGGCGATACGGGAGCCGAAGAGGAACCCGCCCACTGCAGCAATCACGGCGGCCCTACGAAGCCTTTTCACGATGCCCCTCCACAACAGCCAGGAGCGGAAACGGGTTGGTGCAGTGCGGGCAGGGCACCAGCACCCACGCGTCACCACCGGGCACCGCTGCCAGCACCTGGCTAGGAGTCTTCGACTCGCTGCACACGGGGCAGAACTCGCGGATCGTGGCGACCTGCACCGGCAACTGACGCGGCATCATCGCGTCACCTCGAAAATCCCGCGCTCGAAACAGATCCGCACCGCATGCGCACCACCCCGCGCCCCCAACCGTGCATAAGCCAGACGAAGGTGCATCGCCACGGTCTCCTCCGAGATCCCCAACCGTCGCCCGATTCCAGCCGAAGACAGCCCCTCGGACAGCAGGATGAGGACTTGCCGCTGCCGGGTCGTGATCGGCCTGCGCTTCACTGCGGGCATGACGCCACCGCCCGATGCCGGCCCGGGTTCGCCTCAAACACGGCCAAGGGCAGGTAGGGGGCAGCGGTGATGAGCATCCACACCACCCGTGCCAGGAGGTAGAGGGCGATGAGGATGAGCACCACACGCCACCCAACCGGCACAGCCTCGAGCCCCGCAGGCAGAAACAGCGCACCAGCAGCAGCGACAGCGGCAGCAGCCACAGAGGCCGCGACAACAACAACCAAGGGACGCATCACGCCACCCCCGGGAACTCACCAGCAAGCCACATGTCCACGTCAAACACGGCCGCTTCCTCGCCGTAGCCCACAAGGCGACAGGACTCTGCAAGCGCCTGCGTAAACGGTTCCCACTCGAACAGCAGCACAGTCATCAAGCCCGGGGGACGTAACGTGATCTCCACAGCCTGCGGGTCATCCACTGCACGCACCAGCACATCACCGGCATCCGGATCCGCAGTGCGCTGAAGGGTGCCCTCGATGAGAAGTTCCCTCGACATCACCCATGTCGTGACCGTGCCGACCATCGCCCCCGGGAAGGTCAAATGCACCTCGAACGGGAGCTGTTTGCTGTAGCGAAACTCGGCTACCTCGGTCCGGGACTCACTGTTGTTGACCCTGCGGTACGGGAGTTTGCGTTGCACGGTGGTCATCGCTGCACCACCGGGACCCGAGCCAGGCGGGAGATACCCCACAGCAGAAGAGCTGCGAAGAGCATCCCCGCCACGGCGGCAGTGGACTGCACCGTCAACTGTGCCCCGCCCCGCAGATGCGGGAAAAGCCCATCGGCGATGTTGACGGCATTCAGTCCGAAGACAACCGCCACGAACGCGCCGGCCAACAGTGCTCCACCGGTCTTCGCGCCATCCCAAATGTCCGAGATGACATCGCCCGCCTCGGTGGGCTTCGACTCGACAGCAGTAGGCATCACTTGCCGGCCTCCGCGTCCTGCTCTTCGAGGGACTGGCCGTAGGCGCCATGGCTCCGTCTGTGGAGGAGCGCGATGGCGAGCCGCAGCCCTTCCGCTCGCGCCTCCCAGCAGTAAGCCGACTGCGGGAATTTCTTCGCGGAAGTCAGCTCCTTGTCACGGGCCTCGGCCAGGGCCTTCACGGCCAGCTCCAGGTCCTCATGGCTGATGCGTGCCTTGCTCATCACGCCACCTCGCCCGTGTTGTCGGGCAGATGCACGTCAACGACGTGGCGATGCTGCCTTCCGTAGCGGGCAGTGACAGCGCTGAACTCGCTGCGGAGCTCTCGTGCCCAGTCGACGAGTTCGTCGATGGTCAGGGTGTGGGGGGCGCCGAGGGCATCGGCGAGAGCGATGCGGATCCGCTCGGCCTCGTCCTGGATCACGCCGCCACCTGCGCTTCCTGCCCGGTGTTGGCGTCGCACTCGCGGTTCCGGTGCAGACCCTGACCCGTCGACCAGCCATGCGCGCCAAACTCGGCACGCAGAGACGGCACAGTGCGCAGGGTCGCGCCGTCCATCACATCCACGTCATGCCGGCCCGGCGACGCCAACGGGAATCCCAGGAAGCCCTGGTCCCACGCGTCGAACAGTGGGCCAGACTTGTAGGGGTTTGAGCCGCGTCCCGCGCCTTCCAGGGCGGCGATGTCCCCCTGGTTCCAGGCGTGGAGTTCGGCGCCGTTCCAGTGGAATGATGAGAAGTCGGATAGCATGGGTTGCTCCACGAGAGTCTCCTAAGGTCTCGTTGTGGGGTTCTGCGGGTCGGGTGTTGCAGCACTCGGCCCGCTCTTCTGTCAGGCGGACTGCTTCTCGTCCGCGGCCAAGTAGCGTTCGATCTCGCTGCGGGACACGATGTTGTATTTGCCCGCTTTGCGGTGCTTGAGCTGCCCGTTGTCGATGAGCGTCCGGACGGTCCAGATCGAGACACCGAGGAGGGTGGCGACTTCCTTGAGCCGGTAGGCGAGACGGTCCGGGGCGTCGCCATCGATGGCGGTGCGTTGGTCTCCGTTGGTTCCCGTCATACCGGTCACCATAGACCTGGTTTGACATGGTTTCAAGCCTAAACGGTCAACGGGGTCGAGAAACCAGGTCATCAAGGACAGAAAGCAGCTGCCTGATCACTACCAAAGACTGGTTTAACCAGTACGTATCAGGTCATTCACTGTCGGTGAAAGCAGCAAACTGCCATCATGCCCGCATGCCCCCTCACGCACAGGCACTAGCGGACGCCGTCATCGCCCGCCGCGGCCAGCTCCGCATCTCCCAGAGGGAGCTAGCAAGACTGGCCGGGATCACCCTCGACTCCGTGCAGGCCATTGAGAAGGCAACCCGAACCCAGATTCGGGCGGGCACGAAAGCGGCCCTCGACGACGGCCTGAAGTGGCAGCCCGGGACGGCAGATCACCTCTTCCGCGCGGGGAGGATGCCCGAGAAGAAGCCCGAATCCCGGTTACGGATAGCGACGAAAACGCCTGTCACTCGTGAAGACATCGCGGCCATGACCCGCGAGGAAATGCTGTGGGTAGCTGACCTGATTCATGCGGTAACCGGGTCGATGGATCATGTCGCGGCGTGGGTGAACGGTGTTGAGCGGGTCAAAATGGAGGAGAACCAGCGCAAGCATGGCCAAACGAGCTAGGACTCGCGAGCCTCCGAAACATGACGCGATGTGACCAACTTGAAATTTCGACTACGGCAGACGGGCGAACGAAACGTCACTAGTAGTAACAAACTGGCGAGTCGGGGGGAACCTAAACGGGTAAGACACACATCACACGCCCATTTCGGAGGGTAAACCGGTGTCCAAGACGACCCACCGTCACACAACCTTCACTGACCGTCTTGCTGGAGAGATGTTCGTCCTCGCCGCAGTCGTATCCCTGCTCTCCGGGCTCGTCACCTGGCTCACGGCGGTCAACGACTGGCGCCCCCTCGCCTCAAACTTCACGCTCGCCCTCATGATCATTGTGTGGGTGTCCGCGGTCATCCTCCTGGCCGCACTCGTCGTGTGCCGCTTCGTCCGCGGCAGCCACAGGCGCACCTCCAGACGCATCGAACGAGCCCTGGAGAAGCACTCCGATGAGATACGAGACGATATGATCAAAACTCTGGAACGCTACGGCCTCGCGACCTTCATGGATGTAGTCGAACCGGGACAGAAGCGCCGCTGGCCGCAGGCTGTCGACTGATGGCGAGGCCACCAACCCCGATCGGAAGCTACGGGGAGATCACCACCCGCTCCGAAACCCGACACAAACGGGACGGCACCACCTACACCCGCTGGGAGGCCCGCGCCTACATGCGGATCGCCGACGGCAGCCGCAAAGAGGTTCGCCGCACCGGCCCCACCAAAACCAAAGCCGTCAACGCGCTGAAGAATCGCATGACGATCCTCGCGAACGAAGCTACCTCCGGGGCAATCAACGGCGACACCCGGATGTCCACGATCGCGGACCTGTGGCTTGCTGAGGTTACCCGTGTCGCCAACCAGGGCGGCATGGCCAAAAGTAGCGTCCGCATGTACGGGGGCTATGTGCGGAACTGGGTCAAACCCGCCATCGGGGAACTCCTGGCCCGCGAGGCCGAACACATGCCCAGCAGCTTCGACAGGCTAATCCAGCGCGCGCGGGATGAACGCAGCTACTCCTCAGCCCACTCGGTTCGGGCCGTGCTGTCCGGTATCTGCGCTTATGCGATCCGTAACCAGGCGATGCGGATCAACCCGGTGAAGTCGGTCGGCCGGCTCGTTGCGGGGGAGAAGAAGGAGGTGCGGGCACTCACCGCGACCGAGCGTGCCGACGTGAAGGCCAAGCTCATCGCCCTGGCCGAGCGCAAACAGTACGACAAGCGCGGACGCAGTCTCGGGGGCCGCGCCAGGGTGTGGAAGAAACTCCCGGACGTGCATGACTGTGCCCTCTCCACCGGTGTGCGCATCGGGGAACTCCTCGCCCTCGACGGCGACGACATCGATCCCGTGAACCGGCGGGTGCTGGTCCGCTACCACCTGGTTCGGGTCACCGGTGAGGGGATCGTGCGGGAACCGCTCCGGAAGAGTGGCGAGCCCGAACTGGATCTGCGGGTGCCGGAGTGGTCTGTTCCGACGTGGCAGCGCCTGAAGCTGGCATCGGGGGGTGGGGCGATCTTCCCGTCAAACAAGGGCCGGTGGCTGGATCCGTCGACTGTGATCAACCGGTTGCAGGAGGCGTTCGTGGAGATCGGCTACCCGGGCATCACGTCACACGTGTGGCGCAAGACGGTGACCGACGTGTTGAAGGAGGCCGGGTTGCCGACCACCATGATCGCCGACCAGTTGGGCAACACGGTGGCGGTGGTGGAGCGTCACTACAGGAAGAAGTTCGCGGCGAACGACGTGGCGGCGTCCGCGTTGGAGGGCATGGTGGGGGAGTCCGGGGCTGCTGAAGGTGGGTAGTTTGTGGGAGAACCGGTGTGTCGCGTTCGAGACATGAAAGAACCCCAGGTCTCTGACCTGGGGTTTTGCTCCCCCGGTTGGACTCGAACCAACAACCCTTCGGTTCATCCACTAGTGAAAAGAATCGTTGGCGCACGTAGGTCTACGTTGGGGTTCACGAATGCAACTTAGGTCTACGTGGGTGTAGATCGGTCCCAATATGGCCCCAAAGTGGGACGTTAATGGGAGAACTGGCAGCCCCGTTCGTAACACCCTCACCCTCCTCGGCGACGAACCGGCGAAGCCAACAACAAGGAGACCGCCATGTCGCCCACCGCCGTCCTCCTCATCCTCGGCGCTGTGGTCATCGTGGCCATCTTCATCGCCTCCCTCACCAACCAGAACACCCAAGCGAAGCTGGACCGAGCGCAGGGCGTGATGTACCGGTTCGACGACTGGGCACTCACCCGAAACCAACTCCTCGTCGGGAAACAACAACGCCGCGGCTACCCTCTCGGCTACCTGCACGGCGACTTCCAGATGACCGGCAGCATCAACCGCGACCCAGGCCGCTACACCATCACCCGGTTTGCGCTCCTCGGGCCGCTGGCATTCGGGGCAAAGAAAGGCCGCAACAAGGTGTTGGACGACCGGGTCGGCTACATGACCATCACCGGACCGGCCGGGATCGTGCTGCAGAAAACCGTCTCCGGGCACCTTTTCCAACAGGCATCCGCGTTCATCGAGCGGGTCAACCAAGGAGCAGCCCTGAACTGAAACACCCCCGGAGCATCAGCCCCGGGGGTGCATCCTGTCGCCAGGTCTCAGTCGAACTCGCCGGCCTTCACTCCAGTGATGAACGCAGCCCGCTCGCCAGCGGTGAATCGCAGAACCGGCCCGTTCAGGTCCTTACTGTCTCGCACCATGAACCCGCCATCGGGCAGGTCAAGCACCTCTACGCAGTCGCCCTGTTCGCCGCTGAAGCTCGATTTCCGCCATCCCCGCGCATCTTTCCCCGGGGGAGGTACTGTCGTCATTGTGTCGTCTCCATCTCTCTGATGACATCCGCGATGAGCCTCGAAGTGGCGTCGGGGCTCATCGCAACCTCCTCGACTCGCTCCACAGCCTGCACCATGGCGGGCAAGTCCTTCTTGGGGGCGAACATCGAGGACCGGTGGTGTTCGAAGTACACAATCGGGTCGCCCGCCGGGAGTTCGTAGAGCACAAATGCGCCCATGTCAGCTGGCGTGAAGTCATCTGTCTCGTTGATCGCTCGGACTGTGACATTGTCCAGCGCGGACATTTTCTCGATGTAGCGCAGCTGGTTCAGATGCACGGTTTGGCCACCGAGTGGTCTGGTGATAGCGCGCATTCCCAGGTAGGCCTCGTAGCGCAGTGGATCCTCTCGGAGGAGGGCTTCCTTGCGGCCCATCCTGGTGGTGACGATCCGATCGTTCTGTTCGTCGTCGAACCCTGAGTTGGCGAGCACGACTCGGGCGACTTCCTCGGTGTGCAGTATCCCCGGAGTGAATAGGGGCGCTACCGAGACCATGCGGGTTGCGATGCGGTCGAACTCGATGAGAGCTGAGACTTGCCGGTCGACCCCGGGGGTGAGCCAGTCGGGGTTCCGGGCGGCGCGCGCCATCTCAAGGATGTAGTCGCGTTCCTCCCCGACAATCCCGAGCTTGCCGATGATGTTGGCGACCTGTTCGAGGCTGGGGAGGACTTCCCCGCGTTCCCACTTGGAGAGCAGGGAGTGGTTGTAGCCGATCTCGTCAGCGAAGGCTCGCAGGGACCCCTTGAAGCGATCTATGCGCTGTCTGCGCAGCTCAGCTCCGAGGAGTCGCGACCTTGGGGTGTCGCTGATGGTTCCGGCCATGAACCACAGCTTAGCGGTTCATGACACATCTTCGCGTGTCACTCGAATGGAGCATTGCGCTGGTGGTTCATGAACCACACACTGGTTCATGAACCACCAGTGTTGGCGTTGTGGCCACTCTAGCCCCCTTGGGGAGGAGGTCAAGCTGTGAATCCGGACTGGATCGAAACATGGTCCGCCACCGCCTATGACCTCGCCTGGAACCCCGTCCCGATCGTCGCAGGCCGCCTGCGCACCGACCACGGAGTCCGTTTCGCCCTCCTCGTCGACGGCCGACACCTAGCGATTTTTGTGCCCGGCGTGGACCGGGAACTCGTCACCCACGCCCACACCTTCGTCGAAGCACGCGAGGAGGGCGGCCAACAGTGACTCCTGGGAGGAGCGTTCTCGTGTCTCCGAAGCCCCGCCATACCCCGGTGTGGATCGCCTACGGCTACGACGCGGACGGACGCCTCGTCCCGATCAGACTCGTGCTCCTCCGGGAAAACGGTCACGTCGAGCTTGGGCTACTGGTTGGGGATCAAGTCGACCCGACCCGGCTTGATGATCGCGGCGTCGTCCAACTGATCACCCATCTGCGGAACGCCGCGATCGAACGCGGCCGGCGCGATCGGGGGCAGATGTGAGCGGCCCCCTGAACTTCGACGACAGCCAATGGCCTGACTGCTACAAGCCAGTGATTGATGGGCTCCGGCACTTGACGCGCGTGCCGTCCGAGCCCACGGCGGGGGAAGCGGTCGCACTCATCGACGGCGACACGTTCACCGTTGGTTCGAGGCGACCCACCCCCGCCGTCTATGACTGCCATGTGTGTGCCGAGGAGTGGGCGGCACACGCATGGTCTCTACCCCCGGTCGTCCCGCAGCCACGCCCCCAGGTGGCCCCAGGGCGGGACGGCCGGGCCTCGACACCGGTGGGTGCGGGTGACCCCGACTACCCCGCACCCACCGGCCTGCCACAGGAGACACCATGTCGATAGCTGTGAAAAGCCGCGCCGTGGACTGCTTCGCCGCGGTCGCGGGGGTACGACACCACGTGGTGTGGCTGTCCACATCCCCCGATTTCACGATCTTGTCCACATCATGTGGATGCACCGCGGACGACACCCGCGACCACATCGCGATCCGCGGCCTGGTCGACTGCCCGACCTGTATCCCGTTCCGGCGCACCCGGTGAGCCTCTCCGAGGAGTACCGGCTCCTCTACATGCTGTCGAAGGTCAACAAGGGCATGGGTGGTGCGGCGCAGCGGATGCTGGACTACCAGGCAGAACACGGCCACCTACCCGCAGACGAACTGCGAACGTTGGGGTTCCTGTTGACCGATCTGGCTTCTGAGCTCGTCACGTATGCGGCCGATGTTGAGAAGGCCACGACTCGGGAGTTGGAGCCGTGAGCTTCTTCGAGTCCAGCAACGGCGACATCTGGGACCTCGAGACTGGCGAGGTGTTCGAGCCCGATCCGATCGACCAGGACCACGCCGACTCCGAAGGGGAGTAGACGCCCTCCGCCCTGCCTGCGCTATTCGTCCTCCTCGAACGCGGCAGCGACACCGTAGGCCGGGCTCTTCTCCAGATTGATGATGTGCAGCCCATACCGATCCGTGGTGGAAGCGAACTCGTGCCCGACCGAAGCTTGAATGTCAGCGGTTTGTCGTCCCTGACGGCGCGCTTCGGTGATGTAGGTGTGGCGGCCAACGTGCGGGTGGACGGTCTCCGGCTGGTCGATGCCGGCTAGCTTCGCAATACGGTTGATCAGTGTCCACACCTCGGTCCGGCTGATCGGGTTCCCTGTCGCGGTGGCGAAGAGTGGCGAGGTCGCGTGGTTGACCTGGCCACGTCGCGCGGGCAGCAAGTCCATGTCGCGGCGCGATGCTAGGTACGCGTCGATACGTCGGCACACCGGATCCGGTAGTGCATACTCGTGGTCTTTCTTCCCCTTCAGTTCGACGTGTAGGACGCGGTGGCCGTCTTGCACGTACATGTCAGCGAGGGTGGCATTGCATACTTCGGAAACCCGGGGGCCGACCTCGAAGAGAAGCGCGATCAGTGCCGCGGTCCTCGCTCGTACCGCCTCGACAGGATCGGCGTCGGCTGCGCGGATCATCGCGTGCGCCTCGCGGCGGGACAGGGAACGGGTGGGGGACTTGTCCTTGCTGGTCCGTAGTCCCTGCTTCTTCCGGTCAACGAGCGACACGGGGTTGGCTTCGGTGTGCCCCTCCCGCATGCACCACGTGTAGAAGCTTGAGGCGGTCGCGACCATGTGTGCGCGGGACCGCTTCGAAAGCGGTTTCCCGGTGTCAGGGTGGCGCGAATGGTTGAGTTCATCGACCCAGGCGAGGACATGTAGGCGTTTGGCGTCGAAGACGTGCAAACTGTGGGTGTAGCACCAGGACAGCCAGCCTAGGGAGTGCCGGACTGCGCCGTATCCGCGCCATTTGCCGGTGGCGGTGTAGGGCCAGCCGATGGCGTCGGCATAGGTGGCGCGGCTGTTGCCGCTGTACTCGACAAGCCACTGCCCGACGAGCTGGAGAGTGTCGCGCCAGCCGTCCTCATCGCCACCTGGCGCGGGAACCGGAGAGGTGGGGACGAGGCTGGTCACGCCGCCACCGTGGCCTGCGGTAGGTAGGAGGCTAGGAAGTCAGCGTCGCGTGTGAAGATAGGTGCCGCGTCGATGGTCCACACCCTGCGCTCAACGTTGTCGGCAGTCCTCGTATCGCCAGTTCGCTTGTCGACGTACTCTACGGACCCGATCACCCGCTCTGGATAGACCACGGTCCCGCGCTTGAACCTTGGATCGTAGTCATTCCAGTTGATCCCGTGCTCCGACCACAGCATGTCCTGCATCTCACTGGAGGACTTGCCATGGAGCTGCTTCGCCGAGAACTGGGACTGAGCGGCCATAGAGATGGAGTTGCGAGTGGCGTCCTTCTGTCGCCAGATGAGGTAGTTCACGACCTCAACGGGATCGGGGATGGTGAACACCCGCGAATCGAAGTACGCCAGCTTGCCAGGGCGGAGCGCGTTGAACTTCGCGGTGGCCATCGACGCCGATATCGACACGACCTTCTGCACGTTCCCGTCAAACCATGCTTGGGTCTTCGGGGTGCCGAAGTCGACGGTCAGGATGCTTATCTCGTCTGACTGGGTGTACGCCAGCGCGACGCCCTGGATGGTCTCGCACAGGAAGCGAGCAGTAGCGGCCATGTCGTCCATGAGCTGCTGGTCGTACGGGCGTTGCAGACCACGGGTGTAGGTGTGGAACGCCTTACCGTCGAGCCGGATCACCGAGTAGGTGCGACGCGGGAGTAGATATCTGGTGCGGTTCTCGTATTGCTCCTTCATGCGATCGCCTAGCGCGTCACGCATCGCCATCTCCTCAAGATCCAAAACTCTGTTTTACAACCACAATCATAATACAGATTATGTTGTGACCGCCGCCTCCGACACGCCCCATCTGTCGACCGCGGCGTTGACCACCTCAGCGCGGCACGGGATGATGTGCCGCATGTGGCAGGGATACGTAGAGCGACGTGACGTGCGCGATGGGGACCGGAAGCGGGCAGGGGCGGAAGCGCGGAAGGCGACGCCCAGCGTGGCGGTGCTCCAATCCCCTGATGAGGTGGCCGACTGGATGCGCGCCCAGCTCCTCGAGGTCGGCAAAGAAGCAGACGACTGGGCACAGAAGCAGAACGAACTACTGCTCCACCCGGCGAACGTGCACCGGTCGACAGCGCGGAAGGGTTCGTCCGTGTACGCGAGCATCCGGGTGTCCCGCGAGCAGGTTGTTGACGTGTGCGCCGAGATCGTCTCAGAGGACGACTCGTGCCCCGCCGGTGTGGGAGGGCACACCTACTCTGAGGTGAAGGGCGAATGGCGCTGCACCCGGTGCGGCAAGAAGATGTGAGCTAGCCGTGCGTCCGGCGACCTTTGGGTCGCGGTAGCTCCGGCTCCGGCGGGAGACCGTCACCCCAGCGTCGAAAGATGCGCTCTTCCTGCTCGGTGAGGTCACGCACGACTTTCCAGTCTCCGTCGAGCTTGCGGAGCACGGCGGGGTGGGTGAACCAGCGCTCACGCCCGTCCGGGGTGCGGCGAGCGAGGATGGACACGCCAACAAGGTAGAACACGTGTTCTATGCCCGCAACGCAAGAAAGGGGCCCCGCGCTCAACCCGCCTGAGGAGGGAGCGGGGAGCGCGGGGCCATCAACAGCCGCCAGCAGAGAGGGTGGCGGCCGGTCAGGTGATGCGAATGGTCTGCTTGCCGATCGGATGCTCGGGGTTGTCCAGGACCTGACCCCACACGTCCCACACCCCAGCAGCAAGCAGGATGCCGTCATCGGGGCCGACGAGGACACCGAACACCCCACCGGCCAGCCAGGTGACGGTGCGCCAGTCGCTGTCATCGAACATGATGGTGCGGTCATCGGTTTGACAAGCGGCCAGAACAGCGCTCGGTAGGACTGGCATGGTGGTGCCTGTCTTGCCGAGCGCGTTCCCAGTCTGACCACCCGACACCTGGACACCGTTTGTGCCGGTCAGGTTCAGGTCCCGCCCGTTGCCGGACAGGTCTGTCACTGTGGTTCCGGTGCCGTCAAAGGCATATGCGGCTTCGAGTGCCATCACTTACCCCGCAGCAGCGAGGGTGGGGGTGAACTGCATTGTGCCCCCTGCCGTCGAGAAAACCTCGGTCTGCGACAGGGCACCCCCCGTAACCCATGAACCGCCGGTGGCGGCGGTCCACAGGCCCCAGTAGGTGAGGGACACCGACGACCCGGCAGTCCCGATCGGCACAGCGACCTGGCCGCCCTGCGATCCAGTCCCACCGTTCGCCGCAGGGAATGTCGAGCCCTGCCGGGCATACCCGGTTCGGCCTGTCACTTCGTTTGCGCCCGTTGTGCCCGGGTCACCGGTGTGCATGGACACGTAGCCCGCACTTGAGGTCAACAGCGCCCGTATCGCGTTGACCCCAGCATCTTTCGCCCCAGTGCTGTACCCAGCCACTGGGGTTACTCCTCGCTACGCGCGGCCAGGTAGGTGGGGGTCGCCGGGCTGCCGAAGAACAGGACGTTCAGCCAGCCCGGCAGATACGGCTCCACCCAGCGGGCGAAACCGTACAGCACCCCGGCGATGACGAGGTTGGTGATCTGCTCACCCATGCCGGACAGCCAGTCCGTGACCTCGTGCGGCAGGCCGTGCGACACGAGCCATGCGACGAGGAGGGACCACGCGTAGGGCAGTACGGTGCGCAGCCACGAGATGAGTTTGTCGTTGAGCATCAGGCCACCAGTTTCTCTCCGATGGCCTTAGCCACCTCTGGGCCGAGCGCGGTCACAAGCGCTGCGGCGAGACTGTTCACGTCGACACCACCGACAGTGACCTTCCCGATCGCGTCGAGGATGGCGTTGGTGTGCACATCGGCATTGCCGACGATCGCGCCAGCCGCGGCCACACGGTTCGGGTCGGCCCAGCCGGGCGTCTTGAGCTGGTAGTCCCACACCTTGTCAGGCAGTTCTCCCAGGTAGTCCACGACAGTTTTGCCGTCGAGCTGCGGCCAGCCCGGGTACTCACCCGTCGTGGTGGAGCCGGTGAGCTGGTTGTAGATCGCGTCCAGTTTCGCGCTCTGGTCGGGGGTCAAGTCGTCCTCCTGCGCTGTGATGGGGATGTACTGCTCGTTGATGTCGACTGTGGTCCCGGCGACCTTCGTGGTTCCGTCGTTGCGCTGCCACAGGTGCGTCCAGGTCTTCTCCGCCGCGCTGGGCTGGGAGCCACACCGCCAGTACCAAGACCCGATCCCCGCGTTGCGGACAGCGGTCACGGTCTCGGAGAACCCGTAGAAGCCGGTGCGGGCCTTCCCCAGCACGTCTTGGAAACCGCGTGCGTAGGCCACAGCAGCATCGATCTGAGCCTGGTTCGCTGCGTGCGCATCCGCAGCGGCGGCGATACCGACACTGTCGGGGATCCTCAGCGCGCGGGCGTCATTGAGGGCTGCCTTGGCGTTGGTGACACCGGCGTTGTAGCCACCCCACGCGTCCGTGGTGGACGCTTCACACACCAACAGCACCTGCAACCCGTTCCGAACGTGGTCCTGGTATTCGGCGGCGGTGATCCGCTTGTACGGCAGCGTGCCCCCACCACCGATACCGACGTACCGGATCACCCCGCCGAACCCGGCTGCCTTCACTGCCGCGGCCGGGGGCCGGCCGGTTGCGTAGTCAGCCCACCTCATCTACAACCCCCTGGCGTCGAGCCACTTCCTGGCAACCAGGGCGAGGTGGTGGGGGCTGTACAGCCACGGGTTCCGCACAAAGTGATGCAGAGTGCCCGCGAACTTCTGATCGGCCTCCAGGTCGTCTACCGGCTCCGGCGACGGGGCCGGAGGCTCAGGGGTAGGAGTCGGTGCAGGAACCGGCGTGGGCTCGGGGGCGGGAAACGGGTTGGGCTCACCAGTCAGCGCCGACAAGTCCTCACCGAGCCCATACAGGTCCAACCCTCCCGGACTCGTACCAGCCTCGGACAGCCAGTCGTCAGTGACCGCGATCCACGCTTCCTCGACGTACTCGGCCCACCATGCCGAGGTCATGCCTTCGACAGCGCCCCAGGTGACGAGGTTGTAGGTGACGTTGTCAGTGTCGGCGTGTCCGACGTGGATGGCGTGACCGCCCTCGATGCCGCCGTCGTTGTCGAGCACGTCCCACGGCTGGCCGGCATTGAACTGGTCCATCGCCGAAGCGGGGAAGTTCACGCCCACCAGCAGCACACCGAACAGGTTCAGTGCGGCTTTGACCTCGTCCGGGTTGGTGTGGTCGACCTGTGCGAACGCCTTGATCTGATGCCCGCCGACACCGGTCGTCTTCCAGTAGTTCAGGGCGTCCTGGATGACGGTTCCCTGGTCGGTGGACGGATCATCGGGGTTGAACCCGGTCACGTCGCTATAGCTCTTGAGCACATCGGCTTCGGAGATCGTGACAGTGTCGCCCTTGCCGTAGGTGGTGTATGCCTCGATGGCGTGGCCGATCATGGCCCAGACGCAGTCGCCGTAGCGGTCGTTGGCGTACATGGGCCACGACTGGACTTTGTCGAGCCAGTCGACGAGCGCGGGCGGCGCGGGGACAGTGGTGTCGAGCCGCGGGGCGAGCCGCAGCCGGGGCTTGTCGGGGTCGTTGGGGCGGCGCCCAAGCTTGCCGGCGGCACGAGTGGGTTCGGTCATCGATGACTCCTCAGGGGGTTGGGGACTGGGAAGAGGTGGTTGGGCAGGCCGCGTCGCCCGCCGGGTGGGTCACGGTCGAGTCGTTCCCGGTCGCCGGGTCGTGCAGGGTCACGATGACCTGGCAGGTGCCGGTGTTGTCGCGTTCGAAGTTCACGTCGGCGATGGACACGCCTTGCGGTCCGGTGTCGCCCTTGTCTCCGACTGGGCCGCGGCACGGGCCGGTGTCCTGCCCGCAGTACGCGGAGACAGCGGCCTGAACCTGGGTATCGGTGGCGTTCTTCCCCGCCGGGCCCTGAAAGTCGTCGGCGTGCGCCGTGATGTAGGTGGATGCTGCGGTGGCGATCTCCGCTGCGGTCGGTGGCCGACCAGGTTCCGGCGGGTTGGCCACGAGGAACTGGGCCACGGCGGTGGCGACCATGGCGGGGGTGGCGTTCTGCCCAGCCGGAGGCGGGTGGGCAGCAAGCCACGCATCAACAGCGGCAGCAACCTGACTATCAGAAGGGCCCGCGGCGGGAGTCTGGGGCGCGGGCGCGTTCTGCACCTCAGCGGCCTTCGAGCATGCCCGGTCCCACCGCGCTTTGCTGTCTGCGGACAGTTGCGCGTAGATGGACGGGTCAGAGGCGCACAGGGCCGCGACAGGGTCTGCCACATCCTTAGCCTGCTGCTGGGCGGCGTGCTGGGCCCGCGCGGTGGAGACCTGTTCCCACACGGCCCACCCGGATGCCAGCAACGCGAGTATGGCGATGAGGAGCGCTAGCCACCCTTTCCTACTGCGCATCCAAACCCCCAGGTTGTCGTAGCGCCGCTGCTGCTTTGTCTTCGGCTTGTCGTCGGAGTTCACGTTCTTCGTCCACGCGGGCATTGAGTTTGTCCACCGCCTCGCGTAGCTCTGTGATGTCCTTGGTGAGCCGCTCGATTTCTGCCGAGTAGGACGCACGGACACGGGTGATTTCAGCGGCCGCCACGCCCGATGATTTGAGCCATAGGCGAAGCAGGATGCCGATGATCACGATGAGGATCGCTGCTGGTCCTGCTACTGGTAGAGCACTCCCGATGCCCAAGACATCCAACTCGTCCCCCTTGTAGGTGTTGGTGCTACGAGTGGACTTCCCCCGATGGATGTCCCTGAAAGATTCGTTCGACCCAGCTACATGCCGGTGATCCCGTACGAGAACGGTTCACCACCGGCGACTTCCGAGTACTGGAATGTGAAGTCCTGGTCCGACTTGGAGTACAAGCTGTACCCAGCGGATTCGGAGACCAGCCAGTAGTCCACAGGAAGGTCGAACTCGTTGCTGCCGGAGATGTGCCACATGTCGCCGTCTTGGACGCCGGTCCAGTACGGCGCCTGGGCGAGAAGGTCTTGTACATCCGCTGGGTTGCTGCCGTCCCAGTACACGGCTTGCAGGATGTTTGGTCGGTCAGCGAAGTTCCGGACAGCCATAGCCTTGTTACCCCAGTCGTGTGAAGGCAATGTGTGTTGCGTTGGTACCGAACGGGTTGATGTTGATCGCGGCCGCCGAATACACCCCCACAGTGATGTTCGTTGCCGTCGTGATGTTCACGGTGCCCGCCACCGAGCACGTGAACGCCCCAGTACCGCCCATGGCGATGGTGTTTCCCTCGTCCGGGGCCGACGCGAACGTGGTCCCCATGGCGATGTACATGTCCATCGCCCCCGCGGCGGAGCGCCGCACGCACGCTTCGATGAGCCACAAGCCGGGTTGGATCGTGAAGTATGCGTTGTTGGTTCCCTGCGGGGTCACAAGGCTGTCGACAGCGATAGCGGATGGCCACACAATCTGTGTGTCGGTGTTCGCTGAAACAGCCTGTGCACCCGAGGTTCGGGCGTATTTCGCCTGCCGCTGCAGCGGATACCAGGTTGATCCGTCATAGCGATATAACCTGTTGTCGGACAGGTTGAACACGACCATCCCAGACCATGGGTTCGGTGGTGTCGGGCCTGTCACCACCGGGATCGAGGGCCACTCCCAACCGCCCGATGCGGCGTTCGTCCCGTTCGACACTTTCAAGATGTGGGTGTCGGATTCCATCCACACGTGTCCAGCCACAATGTTCGTGGGCGGAGAGGTGGATGCGGCACGGCGGATCGTGTTGAACGCGGTCCGTTCCCAGCCGGCAGAGGCCGGGCTTGTGCCGTTGTGCACGAAGGCCAACTTGGTGTCGGTCTCGTAGATCGCCTGCCCCACGAACGGGGCTGACGGGCGGGTGGCGGAGGTGCAAGACGTGAATCCCGCTGCGGCGTCGATCGCATCGAAGTTGCTGCCCAGGTCCGTGTCGACAGTGACATCGTCACTGCTGGCTGGTTTTCGCAGTCCCAAGCGCGTCGTGGACGTTGCCACTACGCGTCACCCCCTTCATTGTGCTGAGCCCGCCACGCCATCAGCCGGCGATGCTCATGGCCATCACTGCTGAGTTCAACCAACGCGGCCCTCCGCTTCTGATGCTCATCACGGGTCTTGGCAACCAGGCTGCGTTTGATGGAGAGGATCTCCGGATGCATCGGCGACTCGTCTCGGACCCGGTTCAGCAGATGATCCTTCCCGCGGGTGGATAACCGGCAACGCAGCTTCGCTCTTGCGCATCGCGCCACATGATGCTCGCGGGCAGTCGTCATGTCAGGGGCGTCATACAGCTGGTAGCCGCCGTCGTAGTCCTCGCTACGCAGCAAGGATTCCGCCATCACGATGTCCAGCAGTGTGGCCCGGTCGGCATCGGGATCCAGACCGTATTCCGCCGCGCGCCATTCCATCGTGTCAGCGGGAAACTGGTAGGCGATGGACCTTTGCGTCCCGTCATCCTCAGTTCGCGTACCGAGTAGCTGCCAGTGGGCCCCTCCTAGCTGGGTAACCTGACTGACAGTGTGGTATTCCACTTTCATTCGACACTCACTTCTACGCGGACCGGTATGCCCACCAGTGGAAACTGTTCGGCATGCCAGCATTGACGGATGCCTGGAAATTGGTCACAGTGCTGCTGGTGATCACGCATGTCTTGGTGGTGTCACTGGAATAGACGGAGCAGATCGGGTTGATCCGGTCAGCCATCGTTGCCCCGTAGTTGAACACAACGTCGGTTGCGTTCACATTGTCGCCGAAGCCGACCACGACAGCGGAGTGGCCGCTGATCGGGGTGGCGAGCCACTTCCCTCGCAACTGGATGTACTCGTCGGCCCCGAGCGTGAGCACCGCGGCACCGTTTGCGTTCAACTGGGCTTGACCAGCGTTGTTGAGCCAGAGATACGAGTTGACCGATGAGTTCAGAAACGCGTACCAGGCGGACGAGTCGCTCCACTGGACCTTTCCGCCGTTCGCGTTACGGGTTCCGTTCGTCTCCAACTGCTGGATGAAGTTCGTCCCGAACTGGACCTGCGTCGTGTGGTTGGTGCTGCTGTCGTCGTACAGGTCGATGCGGGATAGACCATTCGGGTCGGGGTTGATCACGATCCGTTGGGGGTCGCTGTCTTGGCCAGTCTTCAGGGTGCCGACGATTGTTGCGTTGCCGCTGGTGGCGTCGAGATTGACTGTGTTGGCGCCGGTCGGGTCGTAGAGCCGCACGCCGCCCGAATCCATCTCGGATCGCGCACCCGTAGTAGCCGTCTTGATCGATCCGCCAAGGAGCCACTGGGCGTTGATGGTGCCGGCGGTGACTTTGTCGACGGTGAGGTCGGAGATGTGGGCGTCATCGATCAACTCGGCGGTGACACCGACCGCTTGGGAGGGGGCGGACTTGTTGCCCGCCTCATCCACCGCGATCACCTTCACGTAGACAGGCGCAGTGGACTCGATCGGGAACGTCTGGATGACTGGGATCTGCGCCAACATCATGCCGTTGTTGGCCAACACCTTCCCCAGACGCGTCGCATCACTCGGGGTGAAAAGGGGCTCGTACTGGGCATGCACCTCGAGGTGGTGCAAGTCCGACTCGATGTTGAAGCTACCGCCGCCAGCCTTGCCCAAGCTGTGGGTGATCTGGATAGCGATCCTCGACCCCGCCACAGTAGGAGACGCCGGGGTCGACGGCGGTGTCACATCACCGGGGGTGGTGGTGGTCTGCACTGCTGACCACTCGCCCGCATTGCCGGAGGTGTCGACCGCCCGGATCTGAAAGTCATAGGTCACGCCGGGGGTCAACTCTTTGACGAGGAAGTCGCTCGAGTCGAAGTCGGTTTGCAGGTAGTGCCACTCGCCGTCGTTCGTGCCGGGCGGGGCGACACCACCTTCCGGTGGGTCGCCGATCTGCTTGTTGAGCGGATTACCCCACGTCCCCGCAGCCAAATCGCCCCAGGTGTAGGCGGCGAGTTCCCCCCACGTCGTGGCGACAGTCTGGTTCACGGTGCGGTACCGGATCTGGAAATGGCTGCCGTCGGTGATCGTGGTTCCGTCGTCATTCGACGGCGGAGTCCAGGTCAGCAACGCCTGGGCCTTCGTGATCCCCGTGTTGTCCGACTGGTACACCGCGCTCGCCGGGGCCGCGGCCGCCAGATCCGTCACGATCATCGGCGTTGTCGCATCCGGCAACCCCGTGCCACCCAAACGCCGGGTCAACGCGTCGATTTGGGCCTGCATCTGCCGCATCCGATTCGCCATAGCCGCAAGGCCATCCCGCGCCGTGTTTGGTGTCGCGACCATCAGAACGGCCCCCTGCCCTCAAGAATGTGCATCACCTCGCCGTTCCCGCGGCCACTGGAAAGGCCGAGGATGCGGACGCTGTACGCGCCCTCCGGCAGCCATGGATGCGCCGTGATGTTGTAGGTGCCGAACGTGCCGGGCTCGTAGGAGCCCAACCGTGGTTCGGTGTTGGAGTCGACGTACCCGGTCCACTGCTCTGTTGCCTTGCCGTGCAGCGCGAGGTCCGCGGTGGCCCACCCGGTCAACTGGTTCTGGTCGGTGGCGTCGATGTGGTTCTGGTCCACGAAGTCGGCCGCGGGCCACCCCAGTTCAGTCAGGGTCGTGTTGGTGGCGTAGCCGGACAGCGTCGTGTACTGGTCCCCGGAGCCCTTCACGAACGCCGAAGTGGCCACGCTCGACCCGTCTCCGGAGATCTTCACCGCCCGCAAGCTCGAGCCGTAGTCGAACTTCGGGGGTGTGCCTGGCTGCACCAGATAGCCGTCCGAGGCGCGCCCGACCCGCATCTCATGCCGCACATAACGGCCTGTCGCATCGCTGTACAGGTACGGGCGGAAGTCGATGTCCGGGCCCTTGTCGAGCTGGGTGAGTTCGGTCAACCGCTGCCCCACACTGACCATGTCGTAGCCGTAGTACGTCATGGCCGCGGTCCCGGCGGGAGTCGAGTTGGTGGGGATGTCCACCGGCAACGCTGACCCAGCGCGGTGAGTCCACGCCACGGAACCCCGCACCAACGTGAGCGCAATGTTCGGCAGGCTGTCGGTGATCGTGAGATCCGCGGACGCATCCGTGATCTTCTTCGACGCGGGATCCCAATCCGGGTGGTGCAACAACCGGTCGGAGAGGATGCTCCAGAAGCTGCCGGTACCGAACTCGAGCAGCATGTTCGAGGTGTCGTCCTCGTCATACGGCAAGATCGGCCCGGCCTGGCACACGTAGTCGCCCCACAACACCGCAGCCGAGAAAACCTTCGGGACGATGAGGTTCCGCAGGCGGGTGATGTCCGGTGTCCCCGGCGAGCCGGGCAGCACTTTCAGGGAGCTGATGGAGCCGGCCTGGTTGAGTTGCCTCGTCCACGTCGGCTGATCCGCCACCGGAATATCCGCGACAATCTGCCCGGTGGTGGTGCGGTAGATGACTGCGGAGTAGCCGTCAGCCATGGCTCACCTGACCTTGCGGACGTACATCTCCTGCGGGATATTCAGCACCGTGCCGGTCATGGTGCTGCTCGTCGACGACCAGTTCGCCCAATACAGCTTGTCCCCAGCGACCAGCGGCAGTTCACGCCACGCGTGACACCACGTTCCATCCCCACCAGTAGTCACAGCCGGTTTCGAGTCACGAGCAACCGAATTGTTGACGATCGGGGAGCCCTTCGAGATCGTCGCCGCGACACTGCCAGTCCCCGGATTCATTGACGTGTGATACGAGAACAGATACCGGCCGTCCGAGGGGATCTGAACGTAGCTGTAGGTACCCGCACCGGGTGCGCCGTGGAACATGCCGTAGGGGTCCTCAACTGCGGACCATCCGCCTTGGGCGAACGTATCCGGCGTCCCGATCGTCACGGATCCGCTGAAGTTTACGCGGCACACCACATCCTGCGGGGTTAACGAATGCCACGTGCCGTCAGAGCCCCAGTACTCCACCATGTCAGGGATCGACCCGGCGCCCTTACGGAACCGCATCTCCCCCTGCAGATAGCCGTCCGTGGTCGTGGCGGTCGAGTCACCCTCGAGCAGGGACCGCACCGCGCCAGGGGCGGTGGTGCTTTTCCGCAGACTCGCGATGTTGGCACTCGAAACACTCGAAGCGTTGACCCCAACCGAGATGCGCGCCAGCGGGATCGCCCCCGCCGGCACCGCCGGATCGGAAGGGGACGCCGCCGGGGTGCCAGTGACAACCTCGATCGCGAACGTCGTCGATGCGTCCCCGATCGCCGAGTCATACACGCGGGCAACGATCAGATCACGGCGCGGGTTCGTGGCGTCCCCAGCATCCACCGTCACGGTCTTGATCGTGGAGTTCCAGCACAGATACGGGCCCTGACCAGGGCGGTTGATGACACACGCACCCGTGTACACCATGACCGACAGCGATGGGGAAGCGGTTTGGGCCACCAGCAGGTCGAACACCAAACCCGCGTAGGAGGAGGACGGGATGACTCCGGACCGCCACGTCACCATCGGCGTGATCGCCGACGACTGCACGTTCGCTTGCCCCAGGAGGGCGCCGATGCTGTAGCGGCCCTCGACCGCGGTGTTCTGCAACTGAAACGTCCACGCGCCGTCCGCGGCCACCATGGTTGCGTTCGTCGACAAAGGGGTCTCCTCTACCAGTAGGCCGCGTTCCACGACGCCTGCAACTGGCCGGACCCGGCACCGGACAGGGCAACGGTGAGGGAGCCGCCGGCGTCGATTTCCATCCAGTTCGCGGATGTCATGAGCGGGAACCGGTCGATCTGGCCTTGCAGCTTCACGCCCCGGTTGAACGGGTTGCAGTTGATGACGAGGTAGTCGCTGGAGGTGACCAAGGTGCCGTTGTAGGCCAGCGTGCGGCCCGTCGCGATATCGGTGATCACCGGGTTGATCAGGGGCCCGACCAGGGTGAACGTGGGCCAAGTGGAGGCCGTTCCAGGGTTGGCCATGGCGAGGGCGCCGTTGCTCGAGACCGATCCCCAGTCCAAGCCGCCTGTGGCCGACGGTGCCCAGTTCAAGCCGGCTGAGGCGGACGGGGACCAGTTCAGGCCGGTCGCGCCCGGGGTCGGCAGTGTCGTGGCGCCAGTCAGGGTGGCGGTGTCGTACATGCGGGGATCCACCGCACTGAGTGGCAACTGGAAGTCGAACGACACCGGCCCCATGAAGCTGACCTTGGGGTTCGCGGCGAGCTCGACAGTGCAGGTACGGGTCGCGATCCCGTCATCCACCAACATCGACTGCTGGCCGCCCGCTGGAAACAACGCTTTCAGCGTGTTGGCGGCCTGGACCGCGCTATACCGGTCCGGGCACTCCACACCACCCTGGATCGTGATCGTCCGCGACGCCCGGAACGACCGGATCCGGAACGCCCCATCGGCGAAAGGCTTGTCCGTCTGATTCAGCCGTACGCCCGGCCCGTCGGCATAGTCCGGAGACGATGCCCACCACCTCACGCCGTTGGTGTCGATGACACCGGTCTGCCACGACCCGATCGTGAACGACGGGTAGTAGTCAGGATCAGCCACCACTCACCCCCACTCGACAGGCATGTAACGGGACCGAAAAGGGTGCGATGCTAGCTGGTATGACAGCGAAAACAGGGGCAGCGATCATCGCGGTGGTGGTCGCGGTCGTCGCCATCGCGGTGACACTCGCCGCTACCCTCACCGGGCATCACAGTGGCATCGCCGCACTCACCGACCAACCCGCGGCGCCGGCGCCGATCAGCCGCACCGAGTTGATGACCGAGTACGCGAAGATCGCGCCCTTCGACGCCACCGCCACCCCGGCCACAATCGACAAGCTTGCGGCCAGCATCTGCGGCAAGCTCGAGCAGGGGCAGAGCACGGACGACCTCATCACCTCAGCCACCCAGGTGTACAAGGCCCAGGCGACCGAGGTGGTTCGGTTGTTGGTGTCGTACGCGTGTCCCACCTACCTGGCCGATTTCAAATAGGTCACCGCAGCACCCACGCGATTTCGCGTGCCGTGGCTTGCGCAGTCTCGTACGGGTCTGTCGCCGCCGTCGATACGTTCACCGACACCTGCGTCCCGGCCGCCGTGCCGCCGGTGGTCCGGGTCTGCTGCTGCACCATGTTGTGGATCGACATCATCGTGTCGGTCAACCCCGGTGGTAGCACCATTTCCGGTTTCCCGGTGGAGTTGAGTGCCAGGTTGTCGAGCATGAACCCGCCCGAGTCGTAGCCACCGGGCCGGTTCAGCGCAGACAGGCTGCCGTACCTGTGGAGCGCGTAGTTGAGGCCGGCGAAGATGTTCGCCAGCGGATCAACCGACACCCCGTACGAGAACGGTCCGGTGCCGCCGAACTGGCCGGCGTAGGACCTGAACGTCGGGCCAATCACCTGCATCAGGCCGACTGACGGCGTGCCCTTCGCCCAGTTGCTGTCCCACTTGTTGACGACGTTGGGGTTGCCGCCCGACTCCTGGGCCATGCGCCGCTCAACCGTGCCCAACCACGACGCCGGTTGACCCAGCATCGACAGGGCCTGAAGGATCTGCGGAGCCCACTGGGCAACACCAGACCCGGCAACATACGAGATCGCGCCGGTTGTCGCGTCCGGCGGCACATATGCCGGGAGTCCCGGAGGGTGCGGCAGTCCACCGACTTCGAGCGCGTTCACCGCGGACTGGTAGGCGGTTCCGGTGACCGCCAGCTGAGCCTCACCGTCGAGCATGCTCACCAAGCCGCCGGTAGCGAACCCCGGCAGGGACGCACCGTCCCCACCCTTCGGGTAGGTCTTGGTGCGCACCGCCTCCATGAACCCCACGCCGTAGTGATCCACCGCGTCGGAGGGCTGCACGAACTCGTTGTTCGACAGCTTCGCATTGATCTTGTCGTCCTTCGGCCCGCCAGCGCCCCGAACATGCCCGCCGTCGGCGAAGTGCCAAAAGTTCTGGCCGGCGACACTGTTGATCGCCGACCCGATCGCACCTAGATCAACCTGACCGACCGCGGTGACGCTGTAACGGAAGTCTGCGGGGATCAGTCCCAGCTTCTTCAGATACGCATCGGCCTGATCAGCGGACCAACCGAACGAAGCCGCGGTCTCGTCCACCAGCTTCTTGTACTGGTCCTGGACCGGGCCACCCTGCTTCTGGATCGCATCCCACAGACTCATCAAGGCAGCGAGGTTCTGGCGGCCGGCTGCGGTGTTCGTGTCCAGTGACGTGGACGCCGCGTCCTGCGCCTGACGTAGCGCGATCTGCGACGTTTTCAACTGGATCGCAGCCTGGTTTTGGCTCCACTGCGCATCCCGCACACCAAGCTCGGCCTGCTGCAAACTCCACGCCGCGTCCCGAACACCCTGGTGCGCGTTCGCCAAACCAATGTCGGCTTGTTGTAGGTTCCAGTTCGCGTCGGTGACCTGCTGCTGTGCCTGCGTCACTGCTTGCGCCGCGGCAGTGACCTGGTCGTTCGCCGACGCCAACGCCTTCTTCGCTGCCACAACCCCGGCCGCGCCCTCGACACCAGCCGCGTCGGCTTCGTTGACCTGCGTTTGCAGCTTCGAGTTCTGGTTTTGGGCGTCATTCAGCTGGTTCTGTGCCGACAGCAGGTTCAGCGCGGCCTTGACTTGGTCCTCGTTGGCGGTGGTGATCTGCTGCGACGACACCGCTTGCGCATTCGCCAGAGTCACCCCGAGGCCGGCGGCCTGGTTTTGGGCATCGAACAAGCTCACCTGAGCCTGCCCCACCGACACGGATTGGTCCGCCAACTGCAGGTGCAGGTCCTTCAAGTCCTGCACAGCCTGCTCACGCGCCTTATTGAGGTCGTTCTCCGCCTGCACCGCATCCTGCTGCGCCTGCGTGTACGACCTCTGAGCCGTGGTGACACCCTGCAACGCCTGCTGCTGAGACCGCTGGGCCTGCTCCACACTGTGCTCGGCATTCGCCACAGCCTGGGACGCCGACGCGACACCCATCTGGGCCTGCTCCACACTGTGCTGAGCGTTCGTCACAGCCTGACCCGACTGGGCGAGACTGTGCTGTGCCGACGCCACCGACTGGGACGCCTGCACCTCCTGCTGATACGCCTGCTGCAGCCGGTCACTGATCGCCGCTGCGGCGTTCGACACCGACAGCTGCGACTGGATGGCCTGCGTACCCGTGAGTCCTGCGACCGCGGCACCCACGTTCGCGGCCGACACACCGTTGATGGCCTGCGACAGCAAGCCGGCGTTCGACGACGCTTGCTGGAACGTGCCACCCTCAGCGCCGATGATGTTCAACAGCTGCTGCGCGGACAGGGCGGTGTTGTCGTAGCTGTAGACGACACCGTCGATCATTTTGATGTGGTCGTCCCACGGCATCTTCGCCGCGTTGAGCATGTTCACCTGCTCGCGGTGCCCGGCGATCGTGGTCTGCAGCTGTTGCGCCAACTGGGCCTGTGCGTCCGTGTTACCCAAATAGGCTTGGGTGAGGAGCGGGACACCCTGCGGGCCGACCAGGTTGTTCACGTCGGCGAGCAGGTTCCGTTTTCCGTCTCCGGCGTCGTAATCCTGCAGCGCCATCGCCGCGGTTTTGGTGACGTTCGAGTCGATCGCGCCGTTGGATGCCTGCAAAGCCGCCGTCAGGTCCTGCACACGCCCGGTGTGGGCGGCGGTTTGCGCGGCCACGTCCTGCTCGTGCTGACCCAAGATCATCAACACAGCCGACAGGCCAGTTACCGCCAACGTGGCGGGGCTCAACGCGCCCTCAACGAGCCCGGACACACCGGCCCGGAACTTCGACCCGGCCCCATCGGCGTCGTCGATCTTCTGCTTGATGCCGGAGAACGCGTTCCCCACATCCAAACCGAACTTCGACGCGATCGCCGACGTGGCGGTGAACGAACCGGCGAACCCAGTCACCTCGTTCGGGAGGAGCGACAGCACCGATGCCGCGGCACGCACCACGGTGAGCATCCCGGACACGCTCGAGGTGAAGCCGTTGAAGAACCCGTACACCGCAGACCCGTTGGCGGTGATGGTCAGCAGGGTTTGCTCCACCTGCTGCAACCCACCGCGGAACGCGTTGAGTGATGGGCCACCGTTGTTGGTGAGGTTCGCGAACAGGGTGCCGGCGAACGACGCGAAGTCCCGGATCATCCCACCCGCAGTGGAGATCACCGCCTGCGATGACTGCGCACCCTGGCTCAGGTTGAGGAAGAACTCGGTGACACCCGAACCGGCCTGCTGGGACGCTGACTCCAGCCCCAGCAGAGGGGCAGTCGCGTTCTCGGTGGCGATCACCGCCCCGGGCATGGCGCGCGACGCGAAATCGTCGATCGACTGGGTGAGGATCCCCACTGCAGGGACGCTGCTCGAGAACCCGGCCTGGATCATCGGCCCCAGCCGATCCACAGTGCCCTGGATTTCGTCGGCCGAATCGGCGAACGGCTGCACCAAGGGCTGGGCCCATGATGCGGCTTCGCTCTTCAGGTTCGCCCCGAGGCCACGCCATGACTCCGACACTTGGGCGTTGTTTCGCAACGCCGCGGCGCCGGCGGCGATGAACGCCGCATCCATCCCACCCAAAGCAGCGGCAGTGGCGGCGGTTGCCGTGACGGCCGCAGTGGGCATGCCGAGGAACATGGCGGCAAACGCGATCGCCGCACGCCGCGACAACGAGTTGACCGATGACGCGGTCTTCTGCGTCTCCTCATCCGCAGTATCCGACAGTTCCTGGAAGTGCTGCACCGCACTGTCGGTGTCCACATCCACCGGGATGCGGAGATTGACCTCTTCTTCAGTGACCCGAACGAGTGTCTCAACGGAGGCTTTGAACCTGTCTGCCTCAGCGAGATCCGCAGGGATCTCCTGCTTCAACTGCTCCTGAAGCGAAGTGATCGTCGAAACCAGCTGGGCACGATATTCAGCCGTGTCCGGAGTCGCCGGGATCTTGAGAGACTGTCCGGTGACGGCCTTGAGCGACGACTGGACCTGTGTCCGCCATGCTTCGTCGATCGGGTTCTTCGCCTTGACCGGCACTTCAACGGGGGGCGCGTCCCGGGTCTGTCGCCGGGTTTCCTCCAGCGGATCGGCGTCGAAAACGACCTTCGCTTTGACCGTGACCGGGGTTTCCCGCTCCAGATTCGTGCGGATCTGTGCGTAGTCGCTGGCGGTTTGGTCGTCGAGGTTGACGGTCACATAGGCTTTGCCGATCTCGACGCCTTCGGGCACGACGACCTCCCAAAGGGCTATTCCGCGGGTGCTTTGGCGTAGGCGCCGACCGAGCCCCACACGGGGTGGATGGCCATCAGGTCGACACTGGCGGCGATGGCGTCATCGTTGGCGGGTTCACGCGACGAAACAGGCGCCGGCGGTGGGGCTTCCGGATCAGTGGACTGCACCGCGACGATGGCGATGTTCCGCATCGCACCCTGATAGTGGGCGAGACGGCGAGCCAACGTGAAGAACCGGCGTGCCGGTAGCTCCTCGATCACGTCGACCCGATGGAACACCGAGAAGTCCGAACGCACGTCATCGAGGTGATCCAGCACCCACAGGTTGCCGGCTACTGCATCGAGGATTTTGGGGTGTCCACCGGCGGGTTCACCCGCATCACCACCTGGTCGATGAGCATCGACATCGTGTCGTTGCTGAGGGTGGGGTGGGTGACGAGTGCACGCCAGCCGTCCTCCCCGACCGCGAGGACCATCGCATACGACACAGCGTCGTCGAGGCCGCGTTCCCGCGCGGTTTTGGCGTAGGTCATCGCCTCGCCGGCACTGAACGTGGTGCGCGCTTCGTAGGTGACACCGTTGATGGTGAACAGCGGTGCCGTGTGCTCAAACTCGCTTCGCTCTTCATCGCTCTGTGCGTCCAGGTCAACCAGGTCGAACGTGTCTTCAGCGTCGACCTTGGGGACGACTCGGGGTTTGCGTGCAGCGGGCATCGGTTGTGTCTCCTCGCAGTGTGGTTGGGCCCGTGGAGGGGTGATGTCGCCTGCGAGGGCACAACACCACCCCTCCACGAGGATTGGGGAACAGTGAGTTACTGCTGATCAACGATGTGGAAGGGTGCGGTCGAGGCAGAGGCGTAATAGGCCTGGAACTGCACGTCGTAGCCGACCTGCTTGTCCTTTGCGTACACGATGCTGAACTTCCCGGTGCTGAGCGCGCGCGGGAAGTAGATGCGGCGGCGGGCGTTCGCCACCGACCCGGCGGGGGCCCACCCGTCGATCAGCACCGAGATGTACGGCACCTGGGTGGCGAACTGCCCGTAGTTCGGCTCGACAGTGCCGTACCCAGAGCCGGTCGCCCCGATCGTGGTGTTCAGCGCGGTGGCCAAGTTGGCCAAGGTCGCCTCCGCAAGGGTCACGGTCGCCATGATGGTGCGCGACGTGAGCCGCGACCCCGGCGTATCCACGATCTGGTCGAGCGAGAAATCGGTGAATTTCGGGGTGATCTCGAGGGTGAGACCACCATCGGTGCCGCCCACGTCCGTCCACGCCGATCCAGCCGGGGTGGAGTTGACAGCGGAGTCGGCGGGGGGCGCGGTGATGACACCGGACGCGCCCACATAGATGGTCGCCGGCCCCATGAGCACGTTCGCCACATTGTTTACGGCCAACGGTCTTTCCTTTCAGGAGGGCATGGGAAATCGGCAGCACCGATCCCAAACGAGGTGAAGAGAGAAGAAACCCCGATCAGCGGGGTATTAGTGGGCGTGCCAGTGCAACTGGACTTCGCAGTCGAAGCACGCGTAGTCCCCGAGGTCGCCGAACGCACGCCGTGGCTCGGTCAGCATGTATGCGGAGATAAGGCGCGCATCCCAATCGGCGTACGGGATCGTCAGGAACTGGGAGTCACTGTTGGTGAAACACCCGGCCCGGATCGTCTCGGCAAGGTTCGCGGCCTTGTTCCACGGCGGCACACCGGTAGTCGGGTCCACGGTCCAGCACTTCAACCCGACCACGGGTTTCGCCACCGGCACGTAGATGTTCGGCGCGCCACCCAGGCCGTATGGGGTGATGAACCCGGACGCGGCCCACGACAGGTTCCCGTTGCTGTCGGGCGGTGGGAGTTGGGGATCCACCATCGCGGCAGTGATCCCCGGCAGAGAGGCGAGCCAGGCGACAACGACCTTCTCGGTCGTCACATACCTGGTCATGTGCCCTCGACCCGTGCCGAGTTCAACGAGGTCCGTAGATACGGTTGGGGCGGCACCACAGTCCCGGTGTAGTGGATCGTGCCGTCCGCGCCCCTGTAGGCGACCCGGTGACCCTCTTCGACCCAACGTGCGTAGTCGGCGTCGTCACCAACCACACCGGACATCCCGTCCACATCCACCTGTGAATACAGGCGGGACTTGAGCAGCCCTGTGTCGACCGGCACGATCCGGTCCGCCATCTCATGCACCTGCTGGACGACGTTGGAGAGGGTTTCCCGGCTGAAGCCGTGGACCTTCTCGTGCCAGTCGGGGGCTTCTTCGAAGCGGGCCATCAGTCGGTCACCTTCTTCAGGTCCGCCACCAGATCCGGCTGATATCCCGGTGTGCGTGGCACCGTCGTGGACATGACGACGTAGGTGACGCTGTGGGTGTCGTCCCGAACCCGGTCCCCAACCTGCACATCAGTGCCATAGGGGAACGTGCCGTTGATGGACCGGACCGCGCGCGGGGTTTGCGTCGCCCGATCGAACACCGTGTTCCCGGCCTCGATGATCGACGCAATCACCCCTGACACGACCGGCACATACTGGCCGGCGGGATCCCCGTACTCGTCGACGCTGTCCTGGCGGCGCAGGATCGACGCGAGGCAGGTGGCCATGGCGTACATCGGCGATCACCACCTATTCGATGGGAGACCACGGGTACAGGTCATCAGAGCCCGACGAGAGCGGATCCGTCCCGAGCACACCCACGCCATCAGTGAACGCGGACTGCACATGCAGACTTCGACCCTTCAGCCAGCTGACGTTCTTCAGGGCCTTCTTCGCGAAAGGCCCCAAAGTCATCGCATTCGGACCCAACTGGGTCGCGGACCGAGTCGAGCCCATCGAGGTGATATCGAGCCGCAGGAACGCGTCCGGCTGCATCGACAGCCACGCCGCCTGATAGCACACTGCGAGCTTCAACCAGTACTTGTCTCGGCTGCCCACGCGGATCTCGTCGTCGTAGGTGCGCTTAGCGTGCACATCGACCGTGCCGGCCGCCACCATCAACTGGGCGTCCGTCACGGTCACCCCGGTGAAGGTCAGCACATCCGCAGTGGTGGCCCACGTCGCTTGGTTGGATTCAGTCATCAGTTGCTCCCCTCGCGGGGACCGGAGAACCTCTCGTTGCAGGGCTCTCCGGTCGTCCGATGACTACTGACGCCACTCCAGGATCGCAAACGCGTTCTCGTGACCAGGCGCGAAAGCCTTACGGGCACGGAACTTGAGGTAGCTTGTGTCTGTCAAGGCGCCCAGGCCGGTGTTGCCATCGATGGCCTGCACCGACAGCGGCTCACGGTTCCCGACGTACAGGTACGACGCCGAGCACACGATCATGAGCGGGTTACCGGTCGGGGTCGGCGTCGGGGTCGCGGCGGTCTTCGCGCCCAGACTGAAGTGCAGCGGATGACCGAACAGGGTCGGGGTCGTGCCCTGGCCACCGCCAGCAACACCGTTGGTCGATTCGTTGAAGATCGGCCGGCCCTGGTTGTCCACCACACCACGGAGACCGTCAGCGAAAGCGGGGTGCGCGATCACCACGGTGCCGCCCGGATCGAAGTAGTCGCCCTGCTCCAGTTTCGCGAGAGGCGCGCGGGTATTGGCGTAGGTGAGGGTCGGGCCGCCCGTGGCGGTCTGGGTGATGTTCGCGTTCGCGGTGTACCCGGTGGACGCGTCAGACTGCGAAAGGATGTAGTACAGCGAGTCGAACGCCCACCCCGTGGCCGCCTTCGCCGCAGTGACCCCGAGGCACGAGTTGTCGAACAGCTTCGCGAACGAGGTGGCCGCGTCGTTGGTCTTCGCGTTCACGATGTCAGCGAGGCTGTCGTTCAAGTCTTCCTCGGCGATCGGCACAGCGCCACCGTACTTCTGCGCATACAGCCACACCGCATCATTCGCCGTGGTGGTGTCCTGGCCGTAGTCGCCACCCTTGGCGATACCGCCCATGGTGACGCCACCAGACCGCGGGGTGGAGCGCGACTCAGTGGACATCGGCACGTTCTGTCCATACGCGATGACCGCGGACATCTGCTTGACACGCTGGATGACATCCGGCGAGTATTCGACCGGGATCCACTGGTTGTAGTTGTTCTGAGTGACAGGCATTGCTAGCTCCTAAGATCGGAAGCAACCGCTTGAAGTGCGGTGTATTCTGCGGACAATTCGAGGTACTCGTCGTATGTCGAGTAATTGCTCCCGTAGTAGAGAAGCAGTGACTGCATACGGCTGTACCGATCAGCAGCTAGCGAATCCGCTGCACTCGCAACGAGTTGCTTCGCCACTGCCTTGTATTGGTCAGGCGTCGCGGACAACCTGTTTTCCTTTCCCAGATATGGGTTTGTCCAGCGCTCGCCCTCCCGGGCAGCGGCTAGAAACTCCTCGCGGAGTTGTGGATTACTTTCCGAGCAACTGCTCGGCAATCAGGGCGCCGGCGCTCTTCGGTTCTTCCCTTGCGGGCTTCTTCGGTGCCGCGGCCGCTTTCGGCGCGGGCTTCGGAGCAGGAGCCGGTTCCGGCTTCTCAGGCTCGGGCTGGGTGAAGAACTCCGGATACTCGGACTTCACGCGGTCGATCTCAACGTCGAGGCCAACAACCTCGTCGTTGCCGTCGAACTCCAAGGCGTCCATGTTGAGGAGCTTGATCAAAGCGCCCACCCGATCGGTGCGGGCCTGTGCCTCAAGCAACGCGGACTTCGCCACCACAGGCTTGTACCGCGCCTGCGCAGCCTCCAACGCCTCGCGCTGGGCCTTCGCCGCGTCGTCCTCGTTCTGGGTTTCCAGTTCCTTGATGCGCAGCCGCCGCTTCGTTGACTCCTGGTTCAACTGCTTAACCTTGGCGTCCGCGGCCTTCTGCGCCTTCTGGAGCTTCTCCCACTCGTCCTTGGTCGGGGGCTTCCACTCGTCTGCGGGGGTGTCCTCAGCCGACGTGTCCGTCTCGGACTCGGCAGCGTCGTCTTCCACGTCATCGACGGTGATGTCCACGTCCTCTTCGGTGGGGGTTTCCTGCTCGTCAGCCATCGCGGCATGTCTCCTTTGCCCGTCACGGGCGCATAAGGAAAGGGCCAACCGTCACGGTCGACCCTTTGGTGTGGTGGTGCTACTTGTTGCCCGGCGTCGGTACCGGACCAGTGGTGAACCTGCCCCTCGACAGGGCTCGGTCCGCTCGTTCCTTCACCGACTGGGGGACCTGCCACCCAGACGGGGAACGAGAACCCTTGGCCATGCCGATCCGCGCCAATAAACGGTCAGCGGCCTGTGCACGGACACGCTCCGACTCACTCGGCAACGCGTACCCGTTGAGGATCGAACGCTCAGCCTCGCGCCGCAGCGCGACGGGAAGGCTGAGCGGGTCGTGCTCGTCGCCACTCCACGGCGAGCATCTACAGCGGCAGTTCGGATGTCGGGGAGGACCGACCAGGCCAGTTCCGATCGGGACCCACTCCAGCGGCTTCTCGCCGAAGGTAGCGTCCTTAGGGAACTCGTGGCCGACAGCAGCCACGCGGCCAGACAAGGCCAAACATGTTCGGCACGCATCCCGCTCGGCCAACCAAACCCGCCGCATGTCAAGGTGATCGGCGACCTGGATAATCCCGTCGTTCAATGCCTGGTTCGTGACCGTGCGGGCGGTGCGTTCGACCTCGTTCGCAGCCTGCTGCGCTGGCGCCGCGGACTGAGTGACTGCGGTGAACGAGCCTTCTCGAACCGTGCCCGCGAGAGTGGCCGCCGTGGTGATGCGATCCTGCGCCCTGGCTACTGCCTGCGTTGCATCCAGCGACAGCTGTGGAAGACGACGCTCCGGCATCTTCATCGGCTTCGTATTGGCTTCAGCGAACCCCTGCCGAACGCCGAGCCGCTGCGCCCGATCGATGTAGGTCAGCAGCGCGGGTGTCGGGTCGTAGCGGATCGCAGCGAGGTCGCGCTGGACACGCTGCATGAACCCGGCGAGCCGGGTACCAGACTGCTTGGCGTGGAGATCGCCGAACGTCTTCTGCCACGCCAACAGCCAGCCGCGCGTCAGGGCTTGCAGTTGGTCCCGAAGCACCGCCGTGGCCGCCACAACAGCGGCGGTCTCCATAGCGAGTGCTTCTAGGTCATGCCGCTCGATCTGTGGCGAGAGGCTTGTCGGTGGGCTCGCCGGCACCTGTGTCTGGGTTGGTGCTGTCATCGTCCACCGCCTGTCCCAGCAGTTTCAACACAAGTCCGTTGACCTGGTCGGCGCCGATCAACCCGCCAGCGGTGGCGGTGGTGAAGTTGGCCATGGCCTGGGACACCTGCAACAGCAACGAAACCCGCTGCGGTAGCCCCTGCTGGCCGTTCTCCTCCCATTCCGCGACCTGGACCGCGGTGTATCCACGCTCCAACAGCGTCTGTTCCACCGGCACGCCGGAGGCTTGCTGCAACTGTGCGACCTGCCACGAGTACTCGTCATCGCTCGACGACGACGGCTTCCAGTGCACAACAACTTTGGCCTTGTCGTTGCCCAGGAGTTGGAGCACGAATTGGAACACCTCACGCCACGTGTCCCCGAACGACAACTTGCGGTTCTCGACCTTCTTGATGAACGGCGCCTCCGCCGTCCGCAACGACTCCCCAGAAGGGGCATCGCCGGTGGGGTCGAAGTAGTGCAAGGGCGTGTTGGTGATGGTGGCGCCCATGCGGACGTAGAACTCCATCGGATCCGTGAAGTTCGCAGGGTCCGCTGCATCGAACTGGCCGAATCCCTTGATGCCGGGCGCCATCCACACACTGCCGGGGTCTGCTTTGAACTGGGACCGTCCTTCAGTGCCGTAGTCCTCGGTGGTGCCGCCCTGCTGCATCTCAAACGAGTACAGGCCCTCGTCGAGCCGTGCCGCTTCGGACGTGTCGCTGTCGGCGTCCATCAGGGCGTAGCGTTGCGGGAACGACTGGTAGTCCACACCCGCCATGTGGGAGATTGCGAGCTTGTGGATGATGTCCGTCACAGGGAAGAAGTCCTTGTGTTCCGGTGTCCCGTACTGGTCCGCGGTGGTCTTGAAGTGGAAGACGGGGACCTGGCCGAAGTCGTGCTTGGTGATGTGGGCGGGGTTGTCGTCGTCCTCGTCCGCATCCGAGTCGTCCCGGTTGGTGCCGGTGGTGGGTTCGAAGTCGGCGGCCTGCTTGCCCTTCGTGTTCTTCTTGCTGACGTAAGACTCGATGCGGTCCGCGTAGTACAGGTCGATGCGGGTGCGGCTGTTCTCTTCCCACTTCTTCGCCGCGAACTCCACCTCAAGCGGATTGTCGTCGGAGTAGAACACCCTGACGGTGCGGGGGTCCTGGTACCAGATCGCGATGTCCTCAGGCCGGTACGGCGCGGTCGCGTTCTCCTTCGGCCACACGATCACATAGGCGTCCCCGAACTCACATGCCTTCCGCAACGTGTTCGTGCCCTGCAACTTGAACTTGTTGGCCTCCATCACCTGCTGGATCAGGTCATTCGGGCCGGACTCGTCGTCGGAGGTGATGGCGGATACCTCGAGGCGGTCAACCACCGACTCGACCACAATCCGGGCGAGGTTCAACTGGTAGTTGATCCCACTCCGACGCATCGCCCGCCGCATGCGAGCGGACGCGAAAATCTCCGGCACATCAGCGCAGTAGTAGTCCTCCGCCTTGTCATAGCCATGGCGGCACTGCCGCATCTCCTTCAACGCCGTGGCAAGGTCTTCGTCCGCGGTCTGTTGGGGTTCGGGCTCCATCAGGACAGCCACCGGTCACCCCCTGGGTCTAGATGTAGCTGGCCGTCTGAGGCCGAATCTGGCGAGGCTTCTTGTCGGTCTTCAAGTACACGTCGACACCAGTTCCCACGGCGTCGATCAGGTCATCGTTGGTGCCCAGCGGGAACCGGATCATCTGACCCTCAAGGGCGGGGATCCGCTTCGCGTGGAACACCCGGCCGCGCTGGTACTTCGCCAACAGCGAGCCGGCACGTTCTTCTTTCGGCCTAGACTGGGTCACTGTCTGCACTGGGCACGGCATGTCATGCAACACCGTGTTCTTCCACAGATCGCCGCCCTGGTTGACCTCGACCACGATCCCCAAAATCTCGGGGTACTCGTCCAGGATCTCCAACACCCGGCGCCGCAACGGTTCACCCGGTGGAAGCCGAACTTGCCAAGCGTCCCGAACTACACACGCCATCGCGGGACGGGAAAACCCGATCACCGCAAGCGCCGTGTAGTCGGACTTTTCTTTCGATGTGACTGCTGGGTCGATCGACAACAGCTGGCCAGTGAGGGGCATGTCATCGCGGTAGACGAAGTCCTCGCCCCGCCAGAACGCCGAATCCGCAGCCATCGGGTTGTTCATGTACTGGCTTTGGAAGTGCCGCGAGTGGCGCTGTGACTGCATCCACTCCAGCGGCCACTTCTGCGGCCACAGGGACCGCTCCGTCCCGTCCGGGTTGGTGACGATCGCCGGGTAGTAGCGGGGCGTGAAGTTCTCGTCCTCCACCCAAGCTGGGTGTTCCTCGTCGCGTTGTTTCGCGGCGATGTCGTCGATGATCGCGCCCGGGATGGCGACGGTGCCGGCCATGGTCACGGAGGCGAACACGTTCAACGGCAGGATGCCGGACAGCAGCGTCGCGAGCCGGTGTTCCTTCATCGTCGGCGTGTAGTTGCCTTCGGTGCCTTCGATGTCGTCGAGGATGATGTGGGATGGCCTGCGCTCCCCGATCTTCATGCCGAGGTTGGCGGAGTCGATGCCGCGGGCTGCGAACACGAAGTTGCTTGCGGACACGTACATGGATTGGGAGTCCGCGACTGCGGCGCCCTTCGGTCGTCGAGCGGCCGTGCACAAATCCGGGAAGTCCTGGCGCAGCAGCGAGTTGTTGTCCAGCTCGCGCTTGAACGTCATCAGGTGGTCTTGCGCCTGCGTTGCCGCGTTCGCAAACGCCGCGATGAATTGCCGGTGACCGTGCGCGGCGAGCCACAACGGCACGATCAGAAACAGCCACGTGCTCTTTCCGACGCCACGCGGAGCGATGAAGGCGTCTCTCCGTTCCGCCGGAACACGCCCGATTGGCTTCACCAGCTCGCGGGCGTACTCAGCCAGTTCGATGTGGAACTCGGAGAAGGTGATGGAGTCGCCTGTCTCTGGGCCTCGAAGGTGATGGGGGACATAGAGCAGCCCGAACAAGACTGGGTCGAGTCTGGTGGAGATGCGCCGGCCTTCAGGATCCGCGAGCAGTCGGGGATCGAACTGGGCCAAGTAGGTGTTCAGGTTGAACGGGTGAGGGTAGAACACGACGCCACCCCCGAAATGCGATCACCCCACAACCAACATGGGTTGCGGGGTGATCGGTGTTCTGACTTCAGTCTACAGGACGGGTGTGATGCGCAGATCTACTCGCCATCAGCGACCCGCGTCAGGGACATGAACAGCCACTCGTCACCAGCGTCCTCGAACCGCGCCTGGTAGCCATACTTCATGGCGATCAGGTCAGCCTGGTCGCGGCATTCCTCGCGAATCGTGTCGCTGTAGAACATGGGCGCGACATGCTCAAGGTGGCAGTACAGCCACCCCATCTGCCATCCGGCCGTGAAGGATTGGTCATCGTGCGGTCCGCCACGGCTGGTGACCGTAACGAACGGCATCACGAGTTCAGCGGCCTGGTCCTCGTCATCCATGGTCGGCGCACACCTTGAACAGCTTCTGGTTCCAGCGTGCATCTTCGAGCGCGTTGTGCTCGCCGACCTGAGCGGGCTTCTCCGGCCGCCCAGCCTGCTCCCATGCCTGCATGAGGTCGTGGGTCCACATCGGCACGCCGTCCGGGAGGTCCATCATCGTGCCCCACAGTTGACACAGGGCCACGTGGTCATAGGCGCTGTAATAGGCCCACAGCTCCCGCTCGGACTCGCCATCAGCCAGTAGGAAGTCCCGAACCTGGTCCGCGATGGCCTGCGGACGCTTGAAGGCGGGGTGCTGCCAGTCCAACAAGCCGAGCGGGCCGCGACTGGCGTAGTGCAAGCGGGCGTCGCCGTGCAGAGTTGGGAGCGTCGGGACAACGTTTCCGCACAGCCACTCGTGCTTCCGAATCCGCTTCCACGGGGCGTCACGGTTCACGGCGTAGTACTCGCGTCCATCCTCCGCGACGATGCCGATGGAGATCAGGTCGATGGTTCGGCCGTCTTCGAGGAACTCGGTATCGTAGAAGTAGCGCATCCGTCCTGTCTCCGTTTGGCTGTTTCCGGGCGGCGGCACCAGCACACCGAGTGGTGTATGACGAAGCCGCCAGGGAGGATTCCGATGTCGTGCATCATACGTGCACACTCCCTACCCGAAGTCGCGGTTGCTCACGTGTCCCCCTGGAGCAGTGCCTTGTGTGCAGCGAGATGCCACCGCAACTCGTCCGCGGAGTCTTTCGTGACCCGGTTCCCGACGGCTTTGAGTTTCCCAGCGTAGAGCAGATCCTTGATCAACTGCACCGAGACATTGAGCTCGTCCGCGAGGTCCCTGATCCCAACCGTCTCCACTACCTATGCCCTCGCCCATGCGTAGCAGTCGAAATGCGTCGCGTCGAAGGTGACATGCCACTCGGCGAACAGGCCGGATAGGACGCGTTCGAGGACGATGGGGTCGACGTTATTGTATGCCTCTCCCTCGTCCAACTGGTCCCGTCCACGGCAGTTGTGCGGGTTGCGGCCAGGGCCGGCACAGGTGAGGATCAGCACCCCGTCGTTCTTGAGTGCTTTCCTGGCGGTGTAGACGCACTTCTGCCACGGTGCGACGTGCTCCAGCAGTTCGGTGGACAGCGCCACGTCGAACCATTCGGTGGGCTCCCATGTGCGGGCGTCGGCGACGATGTCCACGCCGGGGCCCGGGGTGATGTCCAGGCCAACCCAACTGGTGTTGGGGAACAGGCCACGGGCGGTGCCGTTCACGTCCACCCCGCCGAGGTCGAGACCACGGTAGGTGCCGTTGGGGTCGAGCCCGGACAGGGCGAGCATGCGGCGCGCACCGTCATGCGCTTCAGCATGCATTGGAGACCTCCGTGCACAGGGGGATACTGGGCCAGCCTGGGAGCAGGTCATGGGCGGTGGGGTTGTTGATCCCGATCCAGCCTTCGGCCTGCCACCGATCGTCGTAGCGCAAAGGCGGCAGCGTCTCGAGATAACTGGGGTTGGCCCACCAGAAGTTGCCGCCGAAGATCGGGGTGGTGATCAGCCCGGGCCACTGCTCGCGGGTGAGCCAGTGACAGCCCACTGCGTCCACAGTTCGGAGATGCTCGAGGCATTCCTGCCACCTGCCGATGACGTGGCGGATCATGGACTGTCGCCACACCACGTTGATCTCGGACCAGTCCGAAGCGCCCTTCGTGTGCGCGTACAGGACGGGGCTGTTGTGGCCCGACGCCAGGTCGTCCCGTAGGCGTTGGAGCGTGACCTGTTCCCACCCAGTGTCGGCTTCGACCCAGCGGTTAACCCAGGCGTAGGAGGAGATGTGCCGCATCGCCTCATGCCGGTGCTCTTCAGCACCCACGACCCCAACAGTCAGGTGCATGGGTTCCGTGATGGTGGCGAGCGCGGCGAGGTGTTCGTTCACCGGTTCACGCCACTGGCCGTCGGCGTACACGTGGTAGTAGTGGCGGATCACCGCGGCACCCACGTTCCCGAAGCCACCAGGGAGATCACTACGAGCCGGTAGTAGCGGGACCACCACTCCACCACGTTCAACTGGTCACGCGGCATATGCGGCCTCCCAAAGGCGTGCGTGCTGGTCGATGACGCGGGTCGCGGCCCACTCGCGGGCTTCTTTGCCGAGCTGTTCCCGGTCTGCGGGGGACTGGATGAGGTCGACGAGTTCCCGTTCCCAAGCCTTGTGGTCGGCAGCGGTGCGGGCCGGCACCCCCGCTGCGATAGCGCGGGCGTACGGTCCGGTGGGTGAGACGATTGCGGGGATGCCGAGAGCGGCCAGTTCCAGCAGCTTGAGATCGCTCTTGCTGTCGTTGAACGTCGAGGGCCGCAGTGGGGCGAGCCCTACCTGGAAGTCGATGCCGCGGAGGTAGTCCTCCACCCCGTCGAACCACCTGGCGTGCCGTGTGCGGCCGCGGTGTGAGGCGACACGGCTGGTGTAGTCCGGTCCGACGCAGTGGAACTCGGTGGCATCCCCGAAGCGCTGCAGGACTCGCTTCAACGGGCGGGCAAGTTCGCCGAAGTCCCGGGTATGACTCGGGGATCCACCCCAGCCGATCGTGACCCGCTCCGACTCCTGTGCCGGCGCGGGTTGGTCGAGCAGCCAGGAGGGGATGCAGTTCGGTAGCACGTGGACGTTGGGGTTCCAGCGGGACACGAGGTCCGCCAGGGGCTCGGTGGACACCGTGACCACGTCCGCCACCGTGATGTTGTCGATCAGGTTTTGGCCGATCGGCACATCCCGATCCGTCACCCGCCCGTACTGGTCCCGCACCACACCCTGCACATACAGCTCATGTGCGGCCCGGTTGTGGGGCTCCACATTCCACAGGTCGTCATCGAGCTCGAACACGAGCTTGGCGTTGCCCTCGCGGGCCAAGCGCTGCCACAGTTGGGTCGGCCCGGGCATACACGTGCGTTGGGCGACGATCACGTCTACGTCTTCGCCGGCTTGGATGCGTTCGGGCATGCGCTCATCCATCGCCACCAGATGCCCCCGTTGAACGAGGGCGTGGCCGGGGAGGATGCAACGGTAGTAGCCGAGTCATCCACACCCACTGTTATCGGCAAGCCACATCCAGATACGCAGGGGTGCAGAAGGGTTCACCGACAGCGTCATGTCGTGTCCTCTCCATGAAATGCGAAGGCCCCGACGCCATGGAGGAGCGCCGGGGCCTTCCAAACCCGCAGTGATCAAGCCACGGGAGACGGGTATCAATCCGGGGACACGTAGCTCGCCTCAACGCGAAGTGAGGCCGCCCGCAACATCCCGATGATCTGCACATGGCTCATCCCGCGCCCGTTGTCGGGAAGCAGCACGAAGTCCGGGTACAGATCACCCGAGCCGTCAGCGGCGAGCCCGGTACCGACAACGACCCAGCCGGTGATCACAGTCGCCGGTTCGAGTGCGCTGTAGACGCGGGTTACACGGTCAATAGCAGCAGCGAGAGCTTCGTCAGCTTGACGCTGCTCCACTGTGCGCTCATCGGCCACCGGTCGAGTTCCTGCTGAGCCGCGCGTGATAGCGGTCGCGCCACCGGATCGCCGCTTCGTGCCAACCCGGCGACTTCTCCAGGTTCGTCAGGTTGGGGCGGTGCGCGTCCCAACCTGCGTTCGCGATGATGCCCCACGCTTCGTAGAGCAGGTCTTCGGTGTCGTCCGGGAACGCCATCTTCTGGGCGCGGACGAGTGCCGCGATCGCGCGGTCAATCCCATCGGTGTCGAGCGTGACCCGCCATCCGTCGAACGGTTCCGGTTCCCCGTCAAGCTTGTTGAATGCGAACTTGCTGTGTTGGTTCACGCTGGCGACCTGCACATGTCCACTGGTGACCGGCACGTCCGCCCGGCCGCACTCAGGGCATGTCGCCACCGCCGCGGCCCAGACCATGCCGCACGGGCAGACACGTTCCTCTGCCCGCCACGAGACCTCCATGCGGAAGCCGTCCGTTACCCAGTCGTTGATGTTTTCCTTGGGCATCCCGCCCACCTTTCAGGGAGCACCCCATCCCGGGGTGTGTTGGATTCGTGCCGGATGGCACAAAAAAGCCCAGCCCACTTCCATCGGGCTGGGACGTTCAATGCGGTGCCGAGATCGGACGCGGTTTGGTGGGTCTCTTCACGGGCCGGGGTTTGACCGGCCTGGGCTTCACTTGCCGCCCTTGACCCGGGCGGCGATCTGCTCGCCGGCGCTCGGGCCGCTCTGGTGTTTGCCGTGATGCAGGCGGAACAGGACGCGGCCGGCGCTGGACGCCAACATTACGTTCGTGGCTTCCCCATCGGCTTGCGCCGGCGAGACACCGTGCTTGATGAGGAAGTCCCGCAACGTGGTCCACGGATGCGGGCTGCCGGAGTACATGGCGAAACCCTCAGGTCCGGTCAGCCACTTCCAGAGCTTGCGGCCTTGGGGGCTGGTTTGGAGACCACTGGGCATCAGGTCACCTCCTGAAGATCGTTCTCTCCCACCGGTGACGGAAGGACACTCCGAAACCGCATTTCCCCAGGTAGATTCCGTATTCACTTTGAATACGGATGTGCTAGAATCGGTAGGTGAACGACCGCAAGACCACCCCGTCAGAACCCGCCGAAGGCGAGGGACGCAAGTCCTACGCCGTGCGGCTAGCCAAGACTGGCCACGACGCCATCCAGCGGATCGCCGACAGGGACGGCATCTCCTGGTCCGAAGCAGCCCGACGGCTCCTCGCCTACGCCACCAAGCGCATGCCCGAAGGTTGGCATCCCGGAAAGGAACGACGATGATGATCGACCGCGACGACTTGATCGAGGCGTCGAACTGGTACCAGACCAAGCGGCACTACACGCCGAGGATGACGCCGCACTTTCTCGGCTACGGGTTCAGCGGCTCCGCGCTGTGCAGCACCGACTCTAATCCGGTTCAGGTGTACGACCAGTCGTTCCACGAGGAGCGGTCCGAGCGCGAGTACCGACACAAGGTGAAGCCGTTCGAGAAGCTGCCTCTGTGCAAGAAGTGCGCCAAGAAGGCGGAGAAGCTCGCGCCTGCCGCGTAGTGCCGCTACCCCACTCTCAAGTGCCCGACCACCACAAAGGAGACGAACACGATGACCGAGGACGCCCCGAACATCGACATCGCCAACGCAATCAACCCGTCCTACGACGTTGTCGTAGCCATCGACGGAGAGATCGAGATCCACGAGAACAAGACCCTCAAAGAGGTCATCGCCATCGTCGCCTCGTTCGACGGGGTAATCGTCGCCGGCTCGGACGAGATCCGCATCGAGATCCGCAAGGTGCACGACGGGGCACCGGAGATCGCCCAGGCCCTGTACGAGTGAGCCAGCCTGAGTCTCGTTGACTTCTACCCAGACCAGGAAGGAACCACACGCATGACCGAGGGCATCGCCGACCAGATGATGGCAGCAGCACGGGAGCACCTGTACGCGGTCAACTTCCCCGGTCGTGTCCTCTGGGAAGACCAGGACGACAACCATGTCCGCAACGCCGTCAGGGCCATGCTGAACAAGTTCGGCGAGGTGTTGGATGCAGAGGCGGAGGAGATCCGCCGCACACGTGGATGGTCGACACCGGATCGTCGCCGTGCTGACGGGCTCACCGATGCGGCGTTGCGGGCGTTTCAGATCGCCGACGACCTACCTGAGTCTCGTTGAGTGTCGGGCTACAAGCCCCCAACCCATGGAAGGAAGGAACCAGCAAGATGACCGCCAAGAAGGAACGCCCCTACGGAGTAGTCGACAGCAAGTACGGCAAGATCGCCGGCAACATGCCGTGCGGGATCGCCCGCACCAAAGGCAACGGCGACAAGGGGACCAGGGTCGGCCCCAACGAGCCCCGCAAGGACAAGCCGTGAACCCGCAGGGCAGTGGCCATCCGTGGTACACGCAGCTGTGTCGTCGCTGCGGCGTGTACGCCAAGTACTGTCCATGCCAGCACCCGGACGTGGTCACGCTGCCGTTGTGGCGTCGTGTCCTGGCCGGGCTACTCGGAGTGGACCTCTACAACACCAAGAAGGAGCAACAGTGAGCGAAACCAACTATGCGGCACACCTCAGCACCGCCTTCGCCGGCATGGCGACCGCCACCCAGCACGCCGCAGCGGCGATCCAAACCGTCATTGAAGCGCTGAACAACGGACTGCAGGATGAGTCGCCCGGTGTCGTGTGGACCCAGGTCATGGCCGCCGCCAACGAACGCCTAGTGGCCCGCATCGACGAACTGACCAGGGGGCTGTAGTGACCGACACCAACCGGTGGCCCGAGTGCGCCACCCGCGACTGTGACGGCCGGATCTACCTCACCCGATACCCCGTCACCGGGGAACCCCGCACACACTGCGCAGCCTGCGAACAGCGAGGCTTGGCACCCGTCACCCAACTACCGCCCCTGCCTGCAGCGAAGGAACAGCAGTGACCGAGAGCACCGACGGCCAGGGCGCAGCCGCCCCCTACACCTTCATCGCAAAGGATGGCCAGCGCATCCCGGCCTCCGGCCTCGGCGAGTTATACGGGCTGTTCGTGGAACACGGAAACACGCCGCTGGAGGCGCTGGCACTATGCGCCAAGCTTGTGTCCAAGAGTCTTCACGGGGAGCGCAGCTGAGCGAAGTCGTCCCGGTGGCGTTCTAGCCCGCCTCACCGCGAAGTCGGGCTTCGTCCTCAGCCACCCTCGCCCGCGTCTGCTCGATCAACGAAAGCACCTCGGTGGGCTTGTGCTCCACCACCGCCGCAATCTCCGACTGAACAGGCGCGTCGAGTCCTAGCAGCTTGGACATGCGATCCTCGATCTTCACCAACCGGTCAATCGCCGCCAACACCGGGCCATCATCCACGATCGGATCTGAAAACTCGCCCGTCTCCGGATCCTTATCCCGAACCACCCGGCCCTCAGCGATATGCACATGCTCCCGCTCCAGGACAGCCATCGCCTTCAAACGCATGTCGTTCAGCCGGTCCAGCTGCTGCTTCCGTAGCTCATCCGCCAACGGCAGCACACGCGCATCCGCCTCAAGCGACACGAGCTTCCGCGCCGTCTCGTGCGAGACACCCATCAGCTTCCCGATCTCACGCAGGCTGTGGCCACGGAGCCGGTAGTTGTAGGCCGTGACCTGCTTCTCAGCCTGTTCGGCGTTGTTCGCCTTGCTGTGTGGGTTGTAGGCCATGTCAACCCCCTTATGGCAGGACGAGTGAAGTAGGTGTGCAAATAGGTTTGCGCAGGTCAGAGGGTGTTTCCGTGGCCTGGGTCCGCGGGGGTGCAAATGACCGTCAAATAAGAGTAGTCACGGTAGGTTGCGGGTCGTGTCGTACACGAGGCAGCAACAGGTTGAGGCCACCATGCGCCGGCTGCGGGAGCTGCGGGCAGCCATCGCCGCGTATGAGCGGGCCGAGGTGGTGTTTCCTGATCCTGGCCGGCTGGAGACGCTACGTGCCGAGGAACAGCGGGTGGTGTCGCTGCTGGAGGGCCTGGGGGTTGATCCAGGCAAGTAGGGGGCGGCAGCCGCGGTGTTTCATGAGGGGACAAGGGGCCCTGTCCCAGGCTCTCCCTGGGCACCATGCCGGGCTGCCGCCGCAGACACACCAGTCCCGGGAATCCCGTGGGGGAACGTCGGGGGTGTGCCGTCTCGGTGGTTACGCCGCCGCGTCGATGTGGACTGGCGCGACCGTTGTGGTCATGAGAGCGCCGACGGCCATGGCGTAGCGGCGGAGGATGGACATGCGCGGGTCAGAGCTGACGGTCTCCAGGTCGCCAACTGCGGCGACCGTTGTCCCCATGCGTTCGGCTACGTCCGCGCGGGTGAGACCCTTCGCTTTGCGGATCTCGACCAGGCTGCCGATCAGGGCGTAGTCGTTCTCGGTGAGGTCGCGGGCGAGACGCTGCACGGGGTCGCTGTAGTCGATCCCGAGCAGTTCGGCCAGCTCGTCCATGGGGACCTCCCTGATATGGCCAGCCGGTGACGGGTTACGGCTGGAAGTAAGAAGCCCCCTCGGATGGCCGTCCAAGGGGGCTTGATTCCCGTGCTCCAACTGCAGCGTCACTTGCCCGGGAAGTCAGGGGCGAGGCCCGCCGGAGGATATCCACCCGGCGGGCCTCTTCACCATGCCCTGGGGGCTTCGTTCCTGGCCGTAGCGCGCGGCCTCGTCTCCTGCCATCACGTTGCCTCGGGCTACCAGGAGAAGTACCGAGGTCGCTGCCGGGTGGCGTGCACACCAACTCCGGAAGACTGGCTCCTAGATCACTGGTTCACGCGATCTAGGACTTTACCAGTTTCGCGTGATGCGCAGTGTTTGTCCAGCTAGACACGCCGGATCTCGACGACCAGGACGAGCGGAACGCCGCACTCACCGCCGCCTACCGGTATTGGTAGCCGCCGACCGGGGCCATCAGGCTCTTCGGCGGCTACTCGCATTCGGGGTCTTCCCCAACCGGGTCAGCAGGACGGGAGTAGTCCAATGCTTGGAACGCTTGGGGGTGCGGGCTCCCGCAGGCGCTGCACAGTTCGGTACGGAGAAGAACCCCGTCGCTGCGGGTCTCGGTGTACCAGTCGTGGTCGCCACGCCAACAGTCGAACCAGTCCACGATCTTCCCGATGATGCTCACTCGGTCACCTCGGTCCAGTCCTCAACCACGATAACCCGTCGCCGATACACCCGGCCGCCATCGCGCTGGGTGTGCTTCATCCACTCGGCGAGCGGGAAGATGCGTTCGATCTGCGGGTGCGCTTTGCGGACATGCATGCCGCCACCGGACATGCGGATCGCGTACTCGGTGACCTCATCCACAGGTGCTCACTTGTCCTCCCCGAGCAGGAACGCGATGTCCCGCAGACCCTGGAAGGATCCCCACCCGATGTCCACCGCGGGACAGCAGCCGCATTCCTCGGCGATCCTGGTGCCCGGTTCGATGCCGTAGCGGGCCAGGATCTCGGCACGCTGCGCCTCCAGGTCCTCGCGGGTCACTTCGATGACCTCGCACTTGGTTTCGATGCTGTCGCTCACTTGTCCTCCTCGGTAATGCCGTAGCCAGCGGCCAGTGTCTCCAGCACGCCGTGCCAGGTCCCGGCCAGGCTCTCGATCAGGGTCACTTCCTGCGCGCCGGTGGTGTCGCCTGGCTGGCGCTTGTAGTTGCCGTGCTCGTCGATGTCTACGACCCACTTGCTGGCCGCTTCGATGAGCTTCCGGTCTGCTGCGCAGCGGCGGCGGATACGATCTGGCTGAGGACAGTCGCAGCTATCGAGTCCTTCGGACCACCGTGTTGTGAGGCAGTCGCAGGAGTGGATCAGTACGGCGTTTTCCGCGGTCTCGTCGATCGCGGCGAGAAGCCGCGACACCAGGTCCCCGCTCACGGACGCCAGCCTTCCTGGTAATCCGGATGCCCAGCGTCGGGCAGAGCGAGCAGCTTCAGCACGTGTCGCAGGTCGGTGATCGCGCAGTTCGCGTCAGCCCGGTCAGTCGGTCCTTCATCGGCGTCCGCGTCCCAACCTGCTATCGAATCCACAACGTGCTCGACGATTCTCCTCTTGGAGTCCACCTCCGCCAGCACGCGCTTGGTGTCGGCAACGGTGTCCATGAGTTCAGCTGGGAGCCACAGTTCTTCGGCCGCCTGCTTGTCCTCGGCCACTCGTGCCCGCAGGAACGCGATCAGGTCATCCACGGTCGGTCGCCCCCCGAAGCTTCATGCTGATCTTGATGTCCCTGTCACCCGTGTCAACGAGGTCGAGCGTGAACGGATCTTCACGCAGACAGTTGTCCTCATCGACCTCGAATTCGATCTTCTCCCAGCGTGCATGCCGTAGTTCGGCAGCCAGGCGCTCGAGGTATTTCCCGAGGACCTCGCGCTTCTCGTCTTCAGTCATGCTGCCTTCCCCTTCTTCTCCAAGCCCTTCAAATACGCCCCCAGCACATCATCGATCCGGTACAGCGGATGCCACTCAGCGGACGCCTCCACGGCCTTGATGCGGGGCTCGATCACCTTGCCCCGGGAGATACGTTTCTGCGCCCAGGACCGGATCGTGGAAGCAGGGATGATGATCCCGATCTTCCCCAGTACACGGGAGACTTCGGCGGCGGTGCCGACCGTCAAACGTCCCTGAGCCACCAACGCCTGTTGCCTCGCCAACACCTCATGCTCCGCTCCACACTGCGGGCAACGGATCCACGCCGGGGGACGGTTCTCGTCATCCAACACCGCGTACAGGTGCTTCGGGCACCCTGTGCCGTCCTCCAGGACCGTGGAGCAGATGCCGAGCATGACGGTGGTCGCCGGCCGGTCAATCATGCGTTCGATGTCCCGCCGCAGGCGGACGAGGTTGGCGTGCAGCGACTCCACCCCGGGCAGGTTGGCGAGCAAGCCTGGTTTGTAGGCCAGCCACTCTCCGGTCGCTATGGGGGTGCGTTGCACACGGTCAAGGTGCGGGTTTTCCCGGAGCATCACGACACCCCAGGTCGCTAACTCCCGGTATACCTCGATCCTGAGATCGCTAGCTGGGTCGTGGTAGGGGAGGCGAGTTTCACCGCTACGCACCACGATGCCGATGGGTGCGCCCACGATCTTCGCCTGCCTAGTGATCACCATATCCAGCTCCTCAAGCAGGGAGGATCCCCCACTGTGCTCCACACACAGCGCCCGCAACGCCCCCGTCAACTCCCGGGTATGGACCCCGCAGATCCGGTCTTGGGTCCCGATACCGCAATGTGACACTCCGCATTCGTGTTGCACGATCGACTCCCACCCACATGGACTACAGTGGTCACAGATCGTGCGTGGAGTCGATCAGTCGGGGGGCTAGTGGCCCTCGGGGTTTGGGAGAGCCCCGGGGGCCACAATCACATCCAGGTGAACCAGCGGCGGCGCTTCAGGGTAGGCACGATGCCGCCAGGTGCGAACGGGACCTTTTCCGCAGCCCGTTCAGCGTCATCCTTGGCCATCCACGCCTCAGCCTCGCGCCGCAGCTCCTTCTCCTCGCGCCTCTTGTCCCGGATGATTTGGGCAGGGGTCTCGCGATCGGCCCAGATCTTGTCGTTGGCGAACGTCAACGCATGATGGTCACGCGGGTTGCTGTCGTTGTCGTTCCACACCTGGGTTACGGCCGGGCCGGTCGACATCACCACTCCGTTGTAGATGTAGTCGAACAACGTGATGGCCATGAACGCGGGGTACTTGGCCTCATGGATCCAGTAGATGCGTGTCCCGACAGTGAACGGTCCAGATGACTCAGTCATGGGGGATCGTCTCCGGTACCTCGAAGCGGGCGAAGTGCTGCAACAGGCAGTCGGACGAGCAGAACAGCGTCGGGTCGTCCTCCCCGTCCTCGCTGTCGTTGTCCATCAGGTACACCTGGATCCAGCCTGTCGACTTGGACCGGGCGTCCTTGCGGGACGGGCAGCCGTCCCTGTCGCACTCCATGACCACTGCCATCAGCGCACCTCCTCCTCGTAGGGGTTCCACGGCCTACCCGTCAACCCGATCACCGCGATCCACTCCGCACCCGTGATCCACGGATCCCTCACCGCATAAGACGCGACGAGGGAGAACGCGACCACGAACCAGAACAAGCCCCGGGCCTCGCGCTCGGGGACGACCGGGAGACGGGTCGCTGCGGGGATCACAGCCACACCACCGCCGCCACATTGATCAGCATGTGAAGGGTGTTGTCAGCGATGATCATCAGCCAAACAGCCATCCACGCCGGGCGGTCCTGGTGATAGCCCGTGGCCTTGCACTCCTCCCACGGATGCCAGTAGGAGCGGGGAGCGAGGAAGTTCTTCGCCCACACCACATGCCGCGCCAACCGGTAGTGGTCAATCACGGCATGCGTGACGACGATGACAGCCAACGCCAACGGTGACTGGGTGACAAGCAGGAACGGCAATCCGTAGGTGAGCGCGTGTGCGATCGCAGGCCACCAGCGCTTCGTCTTCTCGTTCGCCATCCAGTCGCTCTGAATCAGGTAATCCCCTACCAAGTGCGCCAAGAGTGCGCCAACCAACAGGCTCACGCTGCCTCCTCAGTAGCCACGGGCGCCGGCACTGTGATCCAGTCATCCACCTCATCCGAGAGAGACAGAGACCCCTGAAGCACAACAGACCCCATCACGACTCATCCGCGAATTCGGCTGCCGTAACATCGCACGGACAAACGAGGTTGCTTCCCACGCGTCCTTGCGCGACGCCGAACCAGCAGCCGTCTTCGTGATGGAACCCCGGCTCGTGCTCGCACGAAGCGCAGCGGACCGAGCCCATCTTTGTTCCGCTATCATTCATTCCAGCCGCTCCTATCTAGCGGTTTGATTGGCCCCGGTAGCAGGCGGTTGGATGGTCCGCCTCCCGGGGCCTTTCCATTGCCCCGACGATAACACCCGGTAGCGACAAGACATGGTCGACGGGCTGGTTTCCGGTGTGCCGCTTGGGGTTCTAGGCCGAACGGGCACGAATTTGACACCAATTTTTACGGCAGAAAACCGCTGATCAGGTACCTAAAACCAACCCGCACGGGTCGGTTTTCACGCCCTATTCGAGGTGGCCCGAAATGGGCCAGTAGTGGCACCATCACCACATGCAACCCAACCCCGAAGAGGACCACACCATGCTGTCCACAGAAGACCTACTGGACAGACTCCGCCACCTCGGGGCGGGACGCGACACAGCACCAACCCTGATCCAGGAACTCCGTAACCGGGACATGTCCCTCAACGCCATCGCAGCAGAGACAGGCATCCCCCGCACCACCGTCCAACGATGGGCCCCGAAGAAGGCAGAGGAGGACACGGCGCCATGAACCGGCCGTCCAGCTTCGGTCACCGCCTCGCTGTCGGGCTACTCACGCTCACCGTCGCGCTACTCGTCCTCGCCGGCACAGGTGTCATCGCTGTCGTCGTGGTTGGTACCCAGATCGGGTTCTACCGCGCGAAGATGGTCACCAAGACCGTCGACCTCTCCCCGCTCCCCTGGAAGCTGGACCTGGCGACGTTCACGCCGATCGCCACCGAGTCAATCGTGTGGATGTGCACTCTCATGGCCGTGGTGTTGATCGTCCTCAACCGCCCTGCCGGGACGTGGGTGCGGGCGATGTGGCTGTTCGCGTCGATCAGCGCGGTCGTGAACTGGGTCCACGCCACCGTGCTCAACGGCGACCTCATGGGCGGTGTCGTCACTGGTGGCCTGTCGGTCGCGCTGCCCTACACCGTGCACCTGTTCGTGCTGTGGGTCCGCCACCTCAAGACAGGGCGCACGCTCGCTGAGGCGAGGGTAGAGACGGAGATCCGTTGGTCTGCGATCGGGCGCGTGTTCCGCACGGCCGGGCTGATGGTGCTGGACCACGGGGTGCATCCGTTGACGGCGGCACGCACGATCTGGGTGTGGCGCACCTACCGCGGCATCCGGTATTCGGCGGCGTGGTTCATCGCGTCCGCACCGCTACGTGCACGGGTGCAGAAGCGCTACACGGCACGTACCGCCGACACCGTGCGAACACCCCCTGAAGACACCGCTGCCGACCGCCCACAAGAGCGTGCGCCCGACAACCCCGACGATGCCCCGCACGGGGGTGTGTTGACCGCTGTTCGAGGTGACGACGGCAGCGTGCACAGCGAGGTTGCTGCTTTCCTCCACTACCTCGATGACGAGCACGGGTTCGAACAGGACTTGCAGCGCTGGTCTGAGAAGGCGCGTGCGCACGATGCGACCAGCGGAAACGCTGAGCCGCGCACGCGTCCCGACGACACGAACGCACGCACCCCAGATACGGGCTCGAAGCCTGTCGCGAAGCGTGCACGGAAGGCTCAGCGCACGGGCTCCAAGCGCCGCGGCACGGCCCTGAAGAGGGCAGTGCGCACACAGACCGCACGCGACCGGATCCGGGCCGAATACGCGCGCCGGGTGGACGCGGGCGAAACCACAGATCCCGATCAGGTTGATTTCGCGGCGATCGCACGCGACCTCAACACGTCCCGTACCACCGTGTCCCGCACTTGGCGGGAATGCGCTAATCCCGAAGGGAATCCATCGTGACCGCGAACTGGCCGCTCTCCCGCATCGTGTTTTGGATCGTCGTCATCGGTCTGGTGGCGTGGGTCATCTCCAGCCCCTCGCGGGCAGGGCACACCGCCGCTGACCTCGTCACCACCGTCATCGGATGGGGCGAATCCATCGTGTCCGCGGGCGCGTCGTTCGCCGCGAACGTCACGACGTGAGGTGACTGACGGTGACTGGTCATGATGTCCATCCGTACCTGACCACCCGGGTGCCCATCATGGGCAGTTGGTCAGGATGCCTGCCCATCATGACCACCACTGTTGACCTGCGGAAACACGACAAGATCGCCGGTTTGGTCATGATGACCACCCAAACCAGCCGAACAGTCCCCGAAGCTGATCACCAGCGGAAACACGCTCCGACACCTATCCCCACGGCCATCGTGCCCATCATGACCACCCAACCCACGCCGATCACAGAAAGCGACAACCGGAGGAAACAGTGACCAGCCCAGACCCCGCCACCATCACACCCCTACAAGCCGCCCAGTGGTGGAAAGCCATCGCCGAACAGTTCGCTGTCATCGCAGCCCAGGCCAGCGACTACCTCCTGGCCGATGACACCATCCTGGACAGCGACGCGGCTGACGAGATCCTGGGCGCCATCACTGGGGCCCGCATCTCCGCTGACACCGCTTTCGGCGCCCACTACCGGGCTGCCCGGCCCGAACTGGAAAAGGCACGCCAGCAGACCCAGGCACAGGCCAGCCAGTACAACCGCGCCAGCCAGCCCCAGTACATGTAGCCATGACCACCACACCAACCCCTGACCGAGCCGCGCCGCGTGGCAAGCCGACCATGGGTGCCTCCATGGCCGGGCACCTCGCCGGGATCGGCGGGAACGCGGCCCTGTTCGCGGTCGGCACCTACGGATGGGGGGCAGCGGCTGCGATCGGGGGCGCCACTGCTGCCAGCGCGATGGGTTCGGCGGCCTTGAAACGACGCCGCGGCAGTACGCGCCGAGGTGGCAGCGGTAACAGTCGTGGCGGGCTGCTCGGTGCCCGAACAAGCCGCAACGGCGTCATCGGTGGCGGAGGGCGACGAAACGGGGGGATCGGCTCCATCGGGTCACGCCGCCCTGCTGGCGGTAGCCGTGCCGGTGGTGGGCTCATGCGCAAACTCGCCGGATCCAGGGCAAACCCGTCCCGGGGGGCCGGCATCCCAGGCCGCGGAACCACACCTGCCAAGACGCGCAACCCACTGTCCCGGGGGCGCACACCTGGCAGCCGATCGCGGATACCGGGTCTTGGCCGCAGGAGCACGGGTCCGGGAACCACCGGTTCGAAGGCGCGGTCTTCGCGGATCCCGGGGTCGCGGGGTTCCAGCACCGGGCCTCTCGGACGCCGCGGCCGACGGTCGACCGGGGGAGGACTCGGTGGCGGGCGGAGCCGTGGATCGTCGAGCACCGGTTCCCGGGGCGGGTTGGGGCGCCTTCTCGGGAACCGCAACAAGAACCGCACCAACAGCAAGAACGACCGCAAGCAGCCAAACTCGAAAAAGCCGAGTAGGAAACAGGGGCGGCTGAGCCGTTTGAACCCGCTCAAATGGGGACTCCACGGCAAACAAGGCCCTGGTTGGGGGCGAGGGAACCTGACAAAGGATCGCTTCACTGAGCCGCGCGTACCCAAAGCCGATCGCAAAGCCGCGGCGAAACAACGCAGGGCCGACGAGAAACAACTGCAGAGGGATCTACGGGACGCGCGCAAACCGGTGCGTGATACCCCGACACAGAGAGATCGGAAGGAACAACCAGTGGGAAAGCATTTGATGCCTGAGCGTCGCAAGCCGAACGCCCCATTCGTGCCCACCCGCGGCGGTGGGATCGGTAGCGGCCGGGGAGGCAGCATCACCGCCGCCGCTGAGCAGGTCGCCGCGGCCATGGCCAAGCCCGGCCACGACATCGGCAACCTCAAGGGCATGCACGCCAACCTGGGTGACATCGCCGGGTCTTTCACCGCCCTGGCAGATGGGCTGAAGCAGGCCGCCAACGCCCAGTTGGAGGCTATGCCGGACGAGACGGCGGTGTATGAGCGGCTGATGCAGCTGTCGAAGCAGGCCAACCAGGTTGGGCAGGAAGCTTCACTGATCCAGTCGGACCAGCATCGCCGGAACGCCCAGGACCATGAGCGTCTGGACAACTCCCGGAAGAACGAGCGCGGCTACGACTGGCAGTCCAACCAGCAGTGACCAACCCCCGGGCGGCGGTCGACCGGACTCGCGTCGACCGCCGCCCTCTCTGTCGAGGAGTAAGACCCCATGTCGGCGCCCACCCAGCAGCCCACCCCCACCCCGGTCCCCGAGGCCGCCAAGCCCCGCACGCCGCGGGCCCCGGGGCCGACGAAGGCGCATTCGTTGCGGCGGCATTTCCTGCACTCGAGCGCCCCACCCAAAAGCTTCGACCACACCGGATATGCCGACGAAGCCACTCTCGCGACTGGTGCTTTGGTGCACCTGGCGCACCTACCATGGCCCACCGTGGCTGGGGCCAGTGCCGCGGCGGTGATCGGGGCCGGCTTCTGGGCACATCAGCGGTTCGGGCGCCGCAGGATCACCGAGTTCGCCATGGGCACCGCCGCCGCCTCGGGGGCATGGGTGACGTGGGCCGCCTACGACACCCCCTGGTCATGGGGATCCATGGGCGCATTGCTCGCGGGCACAGCCCTGCTGGGACCGGTGTACGCGGCGTGCCGATGGAAGACCGACAAACGCAACGCGAAGGAGATGGCTGAGCGGGCCGCGAAACGGGCCGAGACAAAGCGGCACGACTTTGAACAGATCCTCGCCGACGCTGGCTGCCCCGACCTCACTGTGAACACCGACCTGAACGACGACGGGTGGGTCAATGGGGAACGGAAATTCCCGAACGGGTTCGCGCTGGCATTGAACCACGGCAAGAAAGCCCCTGACGTGGCTGGGCTCGCAGCCCGTGTCCCGGAGATCGAGAAGATCGCCTCTGGATCCACCCCATACCCGATCCGTCCCGGGTCCATCCAGGTCAAACCCAACCCGGTCGCCGCGCACCAGTCCGAACTGATCGTGCCCACCAGTGATGTGCTGGCGAAAACGATCGAACTTCCCCACCGCGCGGGGCCGCGGTCGATCCACGACCCGATCGAGGTTGCGGTGTCGGTGGACGGCACCAATTTAGGGTGGGACGTTCATGAGAACCCCCATGGCATGGTCGCCGGGCGCACAACAGGCGGGAAGACCACCTTCCTGAACGCTCACGCATATGAGACCACCCGATCCACCGACTGTGTGACGTGGATGATCTGCGGGGAGAAACCTGTTCGAGCGTTCGCGCCATGGCTGCAACCGTTCCTCCAAGGCAAAGCGGATCGACCAGTGATCGACTGGTGGGCGGCCGACGTATACGAGGGCTGGATGATGCTGATGGACAGCATCGCCGTGGTCCGGCGCCGTCAGGAATCCGCAGCCATCACCGGGGACGACAAGTGGCATGCCACCCCCGAAAACCCCGAGATCGTGATCTTCATTGATGAATCGCCGGACCTACTGGACTCGACTGAACGGTTCCCCCTTGACGACTGCCCAGACCCGGACAACTACAAGGGCCCGACCGCCACATTCGCACAACTGCTATTGAAGCTGATCCGGCTGGGTCGATCGGAGGGACTGCATGTGGTGTTCCTGGCGCAGCGCGGCACCGTGTCGATGCTCGGGGCCGAAGGCGGAGACATGAAATCCCAGGTCAGCTACCGGGCTGGGTTCCAAGCTGCAGGCACGATCGACGCGAACGCCGTGTTCAACTCACAGACCGCAGGGATCAACGTGGAGTCCCTCCCGGTGGGTGCCCTGTACATGGAGTTTGCTGGGTATTCCCGCCCGGTCCTCGCGAAGGGCCTGTATTTGACTCAGGACAGGATCCGGGAGACTGCGGTGGAGCACGCCCAGTACTGTGGCCCGATCGACGAATGGACCGCTGAATCGCTCACCTACTATCCGGAACGGTGGACGCGGCAGGGCCAGCAGGACTTTCTGCACTTGCTGTGCCGGAACCCGGTCCGCACCGTGCCGGGTCAGCCGGCGGCGACGACAGTCGGCGAGGGCGTCACTGGACGCGACGAGACGCCCGAGACGGATCCGCGACAGTCGGAGATCGACAATCTCGAAGCGCTCTACGCCGCAGACCCAGCGGTTGAACCGGTGCAGCCGGTCCGCCGGATCGACCCCACCCTGCCTGAAGACACGCGGGTCCTGCTCGAGGCGATCGCTGCTTCGGACCTGCTCTATGGAGATGGCCCGTATGTGCCGACCACGGATCTGCTCGAGTTGGCCGGCACGCTCGGGTGGCCCACCAACGCCACAGCCGGTGGGCGGCGCATCTCCAAAGCCCTGGCGGCGGTGACGGTGTACAGGGCGGAGCCGAGGCCGAGGATCAACGGGCAGAAACGTGAAGCTTACCGGCTGGTTGAGCTGCGGGCGGCGGTGGAGAAGAACAGCAAGATGTAGGTGTCGCGGTTGGGTGGCGCGTATCGTGGCCCGCATGGCAGACACGGTGCAGCTACCCGACCCGCACACCTGCACCCACGACCAGTGGGAGCAGTACCTGGCGGTAGTGGATGTGCTGGCCATGGACGTGACGCAGGTGGAGGCGCATCGGGCGGCGTGCGAGGCGTATTCCCGCCGGTTGCGGCGCGAGCATGCCGCGTTGCGGGAGTTGTCGATGCGGGCGGTGGAACGGCGGGAGCTGGCGTACGCCGACGCTGAAGACCTGTCGGGTCGGCGGGCCCGCCTGCATGACGAGGCGCTGCGGTTGGGGGATGTGGTGCTGGATCTGCATCGCCTGTACGGCCCGGAGGATGAGCGTGTGGTGTCTGCTCGCCGTGAGCGGGACCGGGTGATGGGGCAGTTGGGTGAGGTGCAGCGAGCGTTGATGGCGGCGAATGAGGAGGCGGTGGCTGCAACGCAGGCTGCCCGCTAGCCAGTATTGATCGAGGTGGGGCCGTCCCTTTCGAGGGGCGGCCCTGATTTTTGGGCTGGGTTCGCCAGGGAACGGGACTAGACGAACTAGCGTGCACTACCGTATGCTGGTCGTACACCACCACTCCCCACGAGGAGGACCCACCGTGTCGAAGACCCCGAAGACCGATGCCGCGAAAGCCAAGTTCGACAAGGCCAGTGACGACTTCGTGTACCGCAACGGCAGCTTCGATGCCGCCTTCAAAGCCTCTGTGGAGCTGACGCGGGCACGGCGTGAGGAAGGTGTCCCGGACCCGTTCGAGGGCCGCAAGTTCTGACTGGACGAAAGTCGCTGGAACAGAGACCAGCCTGACGAGTCCCCTTGGAGAAGGTAATGACCGAGCGAGACGAACTCACCGAATACCTCGTGGACGCCGCGACGGACGGCATCATCGACCGCCAGGCTGTCGCTGACACCGGTCAGCCGCTGTCTGCCGGGAAGTACGCCCGCGCCGCAGTCGCCGCCGCATTGCGAGAGATGACCAAGCGGGGATGGCACCTCGCGAGCGACGACGGCAACTCCGCTCTCCATCCGGAAGGGATGGCCAGGGAGATCGAGCGGCGTCGCTGACTGTCTGGACGAAACGCCTCGTGTGGGGCGTCCCCGCGAAAGAGAGCGGGCTGACGAGTCCCAACACAACAAGGAGTTCGCAGTGGGAGACGAGAAGACCTACCGACTGAGCCTGCACACCCAGATCACCATGGCCGATCTGGTCAAGCTGGTCACCGACACGATCTTCGACCACGACGAGTTGGTCGAGTTCGTGATGGTACTGGACGAGGAGACTGCCGACCTCGACTTCACCACCCAGCTCCACGCGCGGCTGAGCGACGTGATCAAGCAGGAGATGGCCATCGACGACTGATCGGTTTCAGCTCCCAGGTTTCCGTCCGACAGGTTGCGGCCGGATTCCCGGGCGCTGGAAGCCCGACAAGGAAAACGAGAAGGAGAAAGCACATGGCGAAGAACGAGCCCAAGCCTAGCCCGGCGCGTGGTGCGGGCCGCGACGGCAAGCCGATCGCGGACAAGGTCTACGACGCCGTGAAGGGGGCGACGAAGCGGTAGCCAGACAGCAGATGATCAACAGCCCGGATGGTCGTAGGGCCGGTTCGACTCCGGCTCCGGGCACGTAGAAGCCGGTGAGGGTACGTGACCATGGCGGGAGCCGTGGGCGTCCGGCACAGGGCCGAAGGGCCCGTGAAAACCCTCTCCCAATACCAACGACACGGAGGAGGTGTCACAGATGAACTGGCGGAACAGGGCGGCGTGCCGCGATGTCGACCCGGAGTTGTTCGCCCCGGTCGGAACCGAGGGGCCGGCGGAGTTGCAGATCGCGGATGCGAAGGCAGTGTGCAACCGCTGCCCGGTGAAGACGGAGTGCCTGGATGGTGCGATCGCCGAGCGGGATGACTGGACTGTGCGGGGTGGCACCACCGCTGGGGAACGTCGCAACCTCACCCGCACCCGCTGACTGCCTGGTGTCCGTGCATGTCGGGGGACTGCACGGACACCAGGTGCCCAAACCAAGCGACACCAAACAGCAAGGGAGAACAACGATGAGCAGCATCCTGGCGCTCGCGCAGGAGATCGAGAACTCCTACGAGGAGATCTCTGTCGAGCAGGTCGTCGGCGGCTACTGGAACGTGTACGTCGAGCGAGACCTAGGCCAGTACTGGGACACCGTGCCGGGTGAGGTTCTGGACGTGCTGGTGAGCCAGAGCGACGTGACCGTTTACGACCGCCACACCGGCCAGCCGTGGGAGGGCTGACCAATGCGACGCATCGACAACGACTGCACCCTCACCTACATCATCGTCAAGGAAGCCTGGTACGCGTCCAGTTGCGCAGACGAGCCTCCGTCCATACTCGTCGCGGCGACCGCCGACGGGGATGGGTCGAAGTGGGAGTTTGAGGTACAGGAGCGCGAACTTGGCGGGAAGACCTGCCTGCGTCTGAAGATGTTCGATGATGCCTTCGAGGCGTTCTACGACATCCCCGAGTTTTTCCTCAGGTTGCGCGGCTACCAGCCGCGAACGCTGCGCGAATTGCGGATGCTGCTGGACCACATCGGGGCAGTTGACGCAACGAAGCGTGCCAGGCCCAGTCGAGTCGCGAGGTGAGCGGGCAGCGGTGCTGCGAGGTCACCCGCCAAGACCTCGCAGCAGCACACCGACGGGTCGGCGAGTTGGAGCGGCGGGAGATCGTGCTCGACACCCAGGTCGCCGACCTCACCACCAAACTCGCGGCCGTGACCCTGGAGCGGGACAAACTGCTCCGGGCACAGGTTGCGGCCACCATCCACAACATCCAGGAGACAGCAGCATGAGTGACATCGAAGACATCTCCACCGGCACCCTGGTGAGTGCACACCTGCCTGACCGCATGGGAACCGTCATCATCGGCGCCCTGATGCCCTACGACGCCAGCCAGGGTGAGCGGGTGCGGGACGGGGCTGGCGGCGTATGGAATGTCATCTCCGAGTCGGTGCGGCCGATACCGGACTACGACGATGTGTGACCCGCTTTTCGTGGCCCGGGAGAACGAGGCCCTGGCGGAGGAGAACATCCAACTCCGGGCACAGCTCGACACAGCCCAAGGCGAGTTGCGGGAGACGCGGCAGATCGTCGAGGCGTTCCGCCGGTTCATCCCCGACACGCCACATGGCCTCGACGCAGCATAGAAAGGGAGTGACGGCATGATGGGCAGGACGCACGGGATCTCCGGTTGGTGCGCTGGCCTCGCGGTCGCGCCCGCGCTCGGGCTGGCCACGCTGCCCAGCATCCTCTTCGCCACCACAGTAGCGGGTTTCGCGCTCCTGCCCGATCTCGACTGTGGTAGCGCCACCGCATCCCGAATCCTCGGCCCCATCACCGGGGCCATGTCGTGGGCTCTCCGGGGCGCTTCCCGCGCCCTGTATGCCGTGACGAAAGGGCCACGAGATGAGGACTGGTCCGGCGAGCACAGGCATCTCTCCCACACTGTCGTGTTCGCACTGGCCGCCGGCGGACTCACCGCCCTCGGAACCCACCTCGCGGGCCGGTGGGTGGTACTCGCCGTGTTGGCGTTCGGGATACTGCTCGCACACGCGGCCCTCGGGGGATGGATCGCACTCGCAGCCGGCGGCGGGGCAGCGGCCATCGCGATCACCAGTGGCGGGACAGTGCTGGACAGTGTCGCCCCTTGGCTGTGGATCGCTGTCACAGTGGGCTGTGTCGTGCACTGCCTCGGCGACGCGCTCACCCTGAGTGGCTGCCCGTTCCTGTTCCCGATCCCCATCGCCGGGGAGACGTGGGCGGAGCTCGGGCCGCCCTACTTCATGCGGTTCCGGACCGGCGGTGCCGTCGAATCCCGCGTCATCTTCCCCGTGTTCGCTGCGCTTGGGGTGTTGCTGCTCCCTGGCGTGTGGGACACGGCGCTCACCGTCATCCACCACATCGCAACGTGAGGGGCACGCCAATGGCAAAACACGATGATCTTGAGTGGGAGTGGCATGTCGTGTCCCACCACGAGGCGGGGCACGCCGTGGCCAACATCGCGCTCGAACTTGGAGTGCGCGAGGTCAGCGTGTCCGTAAGCGGAGGCATACTGGGTGGCATCTCGTCCTCCGGCGACACCGTCGGGTGGATTCCGGACACCGACGACACCGACGGGATCGATCGGCGCATGGTGTCAGACATGTGCGGCCCGGCCGCCGAGGCCCGCTGGTACATGGAGCAGGGATACCGGTCGCGGAAGGCCTGGAAAATGGCCAGGGGCAACGCTACCGGCGACTACAACTGCGCAGACACCCTTACCGAGCACTCCACCATTGACGTTGGGTACGCCGAACAGCTCGCGGCTGACCTGGTGGAGGACTACTGGGATGCGATCGTGGATGTGGCGGAGGCGCTGCGGGACAACGATGGCTACCTGTCTGGCGGTGAGGTTGAGAGCATCGTGGCGAGCGTCGCAGCGTAACCCAGGCCCTATACGTCCGCTCCGAGCCGTCTGGCATCGGAGCGGACGTTAGCGTATGCGTGCGGATCACTCGGGGACATGGAGCACGTGATGCGCTCCCCCGACGGGCTCGTGAGGCGCCAAGGCCCAGACCGAGCGATCGCCACCACCCAACCCTGTCGTCTCAGCTTCCGCACCAGCTTCCGGATGTCCTTCTTTGACATCACGCCGCCCGACGCTGGGCCGACAACTCAGCCAACGCCTCGTCCCAGTTCGCCGGCCGCCACAAACGACCATGCACACCGAGTGCAGCCAGCCACTTCAGTTGCCCCTTCGACGGGCGGCCCTTGTCCTTCTTCAGCTCGACCAGGAGCACAACTCCGTCGCGGGCCAGCACCAAATCCGGTAGGCCAGGGTCACCGTCGATGGGTGTGGACCAGGAACCGTCGCTGTTCCGGGCTGGCCGCGAGTGGTGCACCAGCCAGCCATACCACTTCGCGGTCTCGATCACTCGCCGCTGGAACTGGGCCTCGCTCATCGGTGAGGCTGTCACGCGATCTCCCCGATGAGGCGGGCATCCTCGGCCAGGCACTGGAGGATGCCCGCCATGTCCCGCAGGCGGCCCGGGGACAGGCCCCGGGCCGCCGCATCACGCAAATACCAGGCGGATTCCGACAGACACAGGGCCACGGTGACGTAGCCCATCTCCAACGGCGTCAGGCCGGAGGCTTGGTAGTAGGCGGCGATCTCCTCGGCGCGGGCACGGATCCTGGCCGGGTTACCGCCGTCCACCTCGCTCACATGTCCTCCCCGAACGCCAAGGCCATCTCGTCCACCGGTGCGGCCATCAACGCAGACCACACCCCGGCGTTGCGGCGAGGAGGATCCGCATCCACCCACGACACACCATCCCCGGCATGGTGCCGGTCGTAGTGGTAGTCCCGGACACACGACACACCCGGGAAGTCGGGGTGGCGCTGGTTGCACAGGTGGAGGCGCTGGAAGATGCCGATCACGACGCCTCCTCCACCCGAACCCTGCGGTGCGCCGTCACGCGATGCTTCACCCCATGACCGAGGATCCCGAGCGCTTCGAGGAGCAGCCGACAGTCATCGGCATCCGCCGCGTTCGAGGCCACGAACAGTGCCGCCTTCCGCAACTCCTCCTGGCTGTTGTTGCTGGCACCGACACGGGCGCCCGCGAGGACAGCGGAAGACCGGACCGTTTGTTCGTTGAAAGAATCGACGTGGCTCATGACTCGGGCTCCTCGCTGGTAGCCGGGCGGATAGGTTCGTAAACACAGTCCGGACACGGATCGGGGCAGTCTGCGGTGATGTCGCGCATCCAGTCCTTGTGCCGCTCGCAGCGGGTAATGCGTACTTCGTGGCCCGCGCGGAGAAGCTCGAAGAGATCGTTGGTCATCACGCGTCCTCCGTTTCGGCGCCCTGGTCGGGCTCGGTCCCGTCGTCTCCGCAGCGGATGCAGCGGTCGTCGCCAACCACGCCGACGTGCACGCCATCGCACGGCTCGTCGCTTTGAGACGCGTTTGGGGTGGCCGACACGCTGTCACCGGCCTCAAAGGGGGTGCCCTGGCTGGGCTCCTCGAGGTAGCGCACCGGCTTGCCGGTCTCTTCGGCGTAGGAGATCTCCCGCCGCGTCGAATCGCCGATGTAGCCGCCCGGGTTGACGATCAGCACCTCATCCGCCAGGTCGATCTTGGCGAGGTGCAGTCGGTCCAGGTGCGCTTTCATCGCGGCAGTGAACACCGCGTCGCCCCAGCGCTGAGGATCCTTCTTCATGTTGACCAGCGGCAGAACGACGATCTTCCCCGCGATCGACTCGTCCACGGATACGTCGAGCATCTGGGCTTGGAAGCGCATGCTGCCGCAGATACACACGATGCGTGGCCGACGGGGCGCGAGGCTGCGTGCGGCGTCCGCGCCGGCCGGTTCGGCGTCGGAGTCGAGGCCGTGGATGGGGTTGCGATAGCTCACTTGTCCTCCTGGGGGTCCTGGCTGGGCTCCTGGCGGGCGGGATCGCTCACAGCGGGCACCCCGCCGCGTACCAAACCGCCAGGTCGTCATAGGTGGGCAATGGCAATCGTGATTGTTCCCGTAGCATTTGTGTCCTCTCGAATCGGCGGCGGTCCCTAATCCTCATGCAGGGTCGACAGTGCTTGCGCAGTGATCTGTACCCATTTCCATTGAGCGCTGAATCGAACTCGCTCAACGGCTTATCGGCTCCGCATGTCCCACATTTCTTAGTGGTCATGCAGCCTCCTGAGAGGGTTCGGCGGTGCGCCAGCGGAGCAGCACCCGGTCCTTGTCGAAGTAGCGGCCGACGACGCCGCGGCGGATACGGAGGCTGTCCAGTTGGGAGAGGAGGATCTCCCGGCGCGCCTCGTCGTTGGTGCCGAGGGCTTTCCAGCACTCCCGGACAGTCGCCGCGCCGTACGGTTCGCGCCCGCGTTCCCGTAGCAACCGTCGGATGAGGTAGGGATCGAACGGGGTGCGGGCGAGTGTCTGGCGACAGCGCGGACAGTAGAGGACGGGCCGTTTTTGATTGGTGCCGCGACACATATATACGTTGCAGTCGTCACAGTGCGCGACCCGCGACAGGAGCGGGCTCGTCTTTTCTCGATCGCGTCGCTTCACCGATTGCGGACTGGTACGCGAGTCGAGGAGGTTCTGCAACGCCGTGAACTCCTCGGTGCTGATCAGGGCGAGCGTCTCGTTCACGACCGGGTCACCGTTATCGTCGCGGACGACCGCAAACGGGTCGACGTCCCGGGTGTTCCTGCCCCGGCCCGGATTGCGTGGCGTCATCCCGGCCAGGATGGGGTTGCGCAGCAGGTGGTTGACCGTCTGATTGCTCCATGCGACGCTGCCGGTCTTGCGTGTCCGGCCACGCGGGAGCGGTGCGGCCTGGGCAGTCAGCCAGCTGGCGATCGCGTTGACCGTGACTCCCCGAAGGGCCATCGCGATCGCCTCAGCAAGCCAGCCGACACGCTCCGGGTCCTTGACCAGCACTCGACCTGGCCCGTCCGGGTTCAGTGCCGAGAGGTAGCCGTAGGGGATCCCGCCGCCGACGAAGCGACCCTCGGCGAGCAAGTGAGCGCGGGCGGCCCGGACGCGGGCACCGATGGCGGCGGCCTCCATCTCGCCGAACACGGCCAGGATGGTTGCGAAGGCACGTCCCATCGGGGTGGTCATGTCGATCGGGTCCTCAACCGCGACGAGACCTGCGCCGCGTCGCTGCAACACGTCATCGACGTGAAGGAAGTCCAGCACCCGCCGCGCGAGCCGATCCACCTTCCAGATCACGACGGCGTCGAAGCCGTCTGCGGCCAGGAGCGCTGTCCAACCCTTGCGGTCCTCGGGCCGGTTGGCGGTCGCGGAGACGCCATCGTCGATGAACTCGCCGATCACTTGCCAGCCGCGACCCTCGGCGTATTTGCGGGCAGAGGTCAGCTGGCGTTCGACCGAGACGGATTCTTCTTTGCTGAGGCTGATCCGGGCGTAGAGCACGCATCGGCGGACAGTGGTGGTGTTCACGCTCGTGGCCCCTGCTCGGCTTTCACGGCCGCCATGAGTGCACCGAACTGGCCCGGCTCCAGCTGCCGGCTGATCTCCTCGCGGCCATCCAACTCCCAGCAGCGGATGGCGATGCGACGCCAGTCCGGCTCCCGGGCAGCGCGCACGAGATGCACCACGATCCATGACGCCAACTCGTCAACGCTCGAAGTCGCGTCCGTGATCGACAGAGCGATCGCGGCCCGGCCGAGGTCGTCGCCGGTGAGGTCGTCGTACGCCCTGATCTTGTCGATCAGTCCCGCGATGACGTCTTGCCTCGGCGGATCAGCCTTCAGCATTGCCCGGCCCCCTGGCTGTCCGTGTCCCCAACGTCTGTTGGACCGTCGCCCCCGTCTTCCAACACACCCCCGGGTTCCGTTGGGGTGTCCGGGCGGGCAGGTTCGGGTTCTGGGCGTGCGAACACGCCCTCTTCGATCAGGGCCCGGATCAGCGTGCTGGGGATGCCCGGCTTGTGCGTCTTGCTCGTGTACGCGTGAACGATCTTGGAGTTGAGTTCGCGCGTGAGCGGATCGCGACGAGCGGTCGGCCCTTCCGGGTGGGTGGCGAGCAGGAGGTTGGCCGCGAGAGCGTCGACGGCCTTAGTCGTGAGCAGGTTGCGGACCTCGCTGTAGGTCCAGGACTCGTCGACCTGGTCGCGGAGGGCGGGCCAGATGGCTTCCTGGACGACCTCGGCGGCGCGCTGCTCGATCACGTCCCCGCCTGGTTGTGCCGTGTCCCCGGTCCCGGCCTGGTCGCGGGCCTGAGCGGTGCCGTCGACTTCGACAGCGCATGGGCAGCAGCACGGTTCGTCGCCGGGTCCGTGGTCGATCTCTTGGACGCAGCCCTCGTCGCCGTGCATGGAGATGCGGTGCTCGCAGGATGGGCATCGGTTGTCGCCGCGATCCTCGGACAGCCCGAACCGGGCACTCAGCTCGGCCAGTTCGGCGTTAAGGCGCTGGATCGTCAAGCTGCCGGTCTCTTCCCAGCGGGCGAGACGCTCCAGCTC